>OHCI01000094.1_pt1 | contig 62082 bp, 73 predicted proteins | sample 1566751 | NCBI WGS metagenome assembly OHCI01 (sample SAMEA3879609, study PRJEB24766) | human gut metagenome | biome: human-associated habitat; feature: feces | place: USA | collected 1985/1987
TCCGTATTTGCAATATACATATATTGTATAATACAGAAGCAAACTTGTCAAAAAGGAGATAATTTTCAGCCGAAACAAATTATTAAAACTGAATTTTTAATTTGTTGCTTATGGATAAAAAAGGAATGCGTTAATTGTATAATTTGACATGATTTTGATATTTTATCTGAAAGTCAAACGGCGCTTTTAATCTATTTACCGAAAATTTACAAAATAAAGCTCTTATTTCGTCCTCGTTTGTTGCTTAAAAATTTGTCAAAAGGGCGGTTCATTTTTAAGAATTTCGGGTTCTTTCATAGGACTTACATCACCGTTATAGTCACATTCGTCAAAAAACGTAATACGACTATAACGTTTTTCAACAGTTTTTCCGGCTCGACAATTAGGGTAACGTTATATCCGTCAATCTGCAGATCAGCTCTGCTGCCTAATAGGAACAAATGCTTTTCAAGCTGCTGCAACTCATCATTTGTCATTGCAATCCTCCTTTGTGCAAAATTAAAAGCCCCAAAATCGAGAACTTAAATTTGAATTTGATTGTAAATTGTATCATATAGTGCTTTGAGTTGTCTACCAAAGTCTGTGATTTCTCCATTTGAACCAAAGCCATAGATATCAAACGCTGTACTTACCAACAGTTAAAATAAATTCAGTTCCTTATTATTTATAAGAATAGTATGATCATTATCATTTACAAGAATATACTTCATATCTGAAATATCAACATATTTCTTAAACATTTCATATTCATCTGCTTTAAGTATAAACTTCATTTTATCCTCCTTTATTTGGATTGCATTGAATTAAGTGTCCTGTGTCCGAATTGATAGTAACATCACATTTATCGGTATAAAACTTTTGAGATCGCATTTTTGTACCATCTGTATTATATAATTGCTCATTAAATTTGTTTTTATTATATTTTGGTAAGAGGTAATTTCCTTTGGTCATGGCTTCTTTCAAATTTGCAAAAGATATTCCGCTTCGTGGCTTATGGCTTTTATCGCTTGGATTTGCTATTGTTCCGAAAAAGCGTTCAAGAAAATGCTTTGACTGACCTTTTATTTCTATTCCGTTTACAGTTTTAGTTCCGACAATTTCCCTTTGAATCAAGTTATATGTATCCTTATACAAGCTGTATTTTACTTGTGGTGACATATACCGCCTTTGCACTTCATTGATAAAAAAAGAAAGTCCTTAATAAAGAACTTTCCGCTTTGGTGCGGGTGACAGGACTTGAACCTGCACACCTCTCGGCATTAGAACCTAAATCTAACGTGTCTGCCAGTTTCACCACACCCGCATATTTAATTGAATTGATCGCTTAAAATATATTATAGCATAATTCAGATATAATGTCAATATATCTGAACAAAAATTATATTATCTTTAATTGACATAACAGTTTATCAGAATCGTAAGTATAATGCATTAGAATAATATATGAATCTATGAAGATTAAAAATTTGATGTTTTTTTGAAAAAGTACTTGCTTTTTCTGAAATTCTGTTGTATAATATTATAGTAATTTTAAGTACGGAGATGTATCGAAGTGGTCATAACGAGAACGACTCGAAATCGTTTGAACGGTAACACGTTCCGTGGGTTCGAATCCCACCATCTCCGCCAGACAGTAAAAAAACCACGCATTTGCGTGGTTTTATTTTTACATACACGTTTTTTACACGATTTTATTCAAAATATTAATCGCACGCTCTTCTTCCCTTGGATATAGGTGCGAATATGTTTCCCATGTTATTGATATTTTAGAGTGTCCTAAACGTCTTGCTATCTCTTGTATATTTATTCCTTCGTTTGCAAGCAACGACGCATGAGAGTGTCTAAAATCGTGTATGCGGATGTGTTTTACGCCTGCAAGGTCTGCAAATTTTGTATTTATATTATTTAGCGACGTATCTCTAATTGGGCGATCTCCTCCGCATATGTATAAATTATCGTTAAATCCGTCCATAACTGAGCAGCGTTTATAATGCTCGTCGATTGCTTTTTGCAGTGGTAACGGTATTTGTATCTCTCGTATGGACGATTTGTTTTTGGGAGGGGTTATCCTGTCACCTCCCTTAAGCTTTTGGGCAATACTTTTTGTTATGGATATATACCCGTTTGTTATATCGTGCCACGTTAGAGCATATATCTCTCCCTTTCTCATACCCGTAAAAAATGCAAAACAAAAAAACACATAATAATTCCAGTTATACAAGTTTCCGTTCGCTTCAGACTTTTCGGCGTATTCCCTTGCCGCAGATATGTACTTTTTAAATTCCTCTGCCGTATAATATAGCATTTCTTTTGCAGGCTCGAGAGGAGATTTAAAATTTCCTGCCGCCGCAACAGTATTTTTTGGTATATACTCCATTTTTACCGCAAAACTCATCAATGCCCTAAACTCTCCGTAAATATTTTTCCTAGTGGTTATTGATATTTTTTGTTCTGATAGTTCGCATTTCCATTTTTGCACTAAAGGAATTGTTATCTTGTCAATCCTTGTGTTTTCAAATTTTGGGATAACGTATCTTTGTAATATTCTGTAAGTTTTATCGAGAGACGTTTCTCTGACTTCATGTTTCTTCATTTCCAAATATTCTATAAATAGTTGTCCAATTGTAATTTTTTTAGAAATATCCTGCTGTTTGATTTGATAATTAAGCTCCATTTCTAACTGTTTCGCTGCGTCCGCACCGTAAGCAACACGATCTATCTGTTTTGCATTGCCCAGATTATCCATATAATTAATGCGTACCCTATATTTTTGCTTACCATCTTTTTTGCCGTCCATTTTGTATATCGGCATATAGATCCTCCTTATTTATAATATATGATTCCTTTTTCAAGATTTTGTCGATACCAACAGCTTTTAGAATACAGCAGATCCGGATGTAAACATTTTCGCATTTTTGAGCATTCTTGGTAACGGCTACAACATCCAAACCTAGTTTCCGGTTGATATGTTTCTACAGCGTCATATAATGCTATTTTAATTATATCATAAAAATCTTGATTTTTGCTTTGAAAATCTATTTCGGCTATACTTTGATCGTGTTTAATTTTAATATTTGCACTTTCGTTAATAAGATCTTCGATTAATTTCTTTTTTAATATGATTCTATATCCGTTTTTTAATATTTTTATTTTACAAACCAAAGCATTACCGAGAGTGATCGAAGTAGTTTTATCATCTTTAAGTTGCTTTATTTTAAAATTCGTAGAGTTTAAAGTATTTTGTGTAATGTTACAATCAATTTCGACGGTATGTATTAGTTCGTTTAATTTCTCATCAGCACTTGGCTTTGAAAACACTTCGTTTTCCTCTAATATTTTTATAGGCTTACCTTGTTTTTGTAACTCTAATGCTTTTTTTGTTTTGTTTCCGCAGCTTTCATATTTCCAGTTATTACTACCAAGACCTCCTATAATTAAGTAATCAGTTGCCCCAGAAACAGCTTTTACAATTGTAGCACCGTAGCCTTTTAACAAGCTTTCAATTTCAACACGACTTCCAAATTTAAAGTCTCCTGTTATGCATACCTTTTTACCATCTAAATCGACAGAAATTAAAATGCGTTCATTTTCAAGCGATCTTTCTTTAATTTGTTCAGATGATTGATTAATGCATTGACTTTTAAATGATTTTTTTAGTTCTTGGTATACTTTATGGTTTGCAATACAATCATACAATGATCGGTGTTCATTTTCATTTTTTATATTGTAATATTGTTCCAGCGTATTTAATTTATAATTAGGTACGTTTATATCGCAATATCTAGAGTATCTTAAAGTATCAATCACATCATTTTTAATTTGTATATGCAACAAATTATCTGAAATATCATATAAAATGTTTGCGTCATATTGATATATATTATGTCCAAGAAGTATATCGTCACCGATAAAATCCAAAAATTTTTGTATGGCAACATCTATAGTCGGTGCGTTTTCTACCATTTCATTTGTTATACCCGTAAGAGTGACTATATTAAATGGTATGTAAGATTGAGGTCGCACTAATGTTGTAAATGTGTCAGTAATAACATTATCTCTAACCCTTATAGCAGACAATTCGATAATTTCGGAATCATAAATCGAAAGTCCTGTTGTTTCGATGTCTACGACAGTATAATTATCAGCTTTAATTAATAACGATTTTCCTTTGTTTCTGCTCATAAAACAAAACACCCCAAAATTAAATTTGTATTACCATTATACAACACTTTTTTACAAATATCAATACATTGGCACAATTTATTTTATCATTGTCTTAATATGTCGTAATAAATTAATATATACAACATATAATAATGCCGGAGGTGTAGTTATATGTATGATATACAACTAAAAGAGCAACGAGTAAAAGCAGGCTTGACATTAAGACAGCTGGAGCAAGCCACAGGAATCAGCAAAAGCACTTTAAATGAAATCGAAAATAAATTAGTCGATCCTCATGTGTCGGTTATTGTCGTTTTAGCCAAATTTTTTCGTTGCAATTTGTCAGACCTTATAAAATTTTAAATTCTTGTCCGCTTTTCCGGACAAGCTTGCACTTTTTGTTAAGTCCTTGTGTTAATACTTATAGAGGGGCAAAAATCTTAATGAAATATTTAAAAGAAAATTTGTTCCAACCCCTTGACAAAATTGAACGCTTGTTCTATAATATAAATATGAGTAGAACAAGCGTTCAAAAATAGAAAGGATTGTTACATAATGAGCGAAGAAGAAAGAAATAATCTAATTGAATCTATAATTGATGATATTTTAGCTTTAGAGGATATGGAAGATTATATAATTAGTCCTTGTGTCCACGTTTCCAACGAAGATATGACGTGAATTTTTTTATTTCAATTAACTCCTCATCATTTAGATTTAAAAGTAATTGTCTTAATACTTCCCTTTCGTCGTCGACGGGTTGGGGGGTATTTTTTTTTGCCCCGTTTATTATGTACTCTGTCGAGACGCCAAGAGCAACGGAAATCTTAATAATTGTATTAATGGAAGGCTCTTTTGTTTCAGATCCTAAAATTTTATTAAGAGTTCCATACGGGACTTCTGCAAGGTCGGATAGTTGCTTATTAGTAAAACCTTTTTCTTTTTTTGCTTTTTTTATTCTTTCAATCATTTCGTCAAAATTATATGTCATGGTATCACCTCCATGTGCACATTATACAACGTTTAGATATAAATGTCAAGATTAAAATTATAAAATTCGGTAATTTTTTTCTCAAAAGGGGTTGACAATTACCGTATACGGTGTTATAATGTAATTACAGATTACCGAATGCGGTAATCGGATAATTTGGAGGTGATGTTATGTTAAACAATTTAAAGGCGGAACTTGTAAGGAAAAGCCTAGTCCCAGAAAAAGCGATTGAAGCAGTTTTGGGTTGCTCACCTAAAACTGCAAAAGCAAAGCTAAATGGCAATTCGGAGTTTACTCTTTCCGAAGCATTTAAAGTAGTTAATAGTTATTTTAGCTACGAAAATTTTAGCTACGAATTTTTGTTTCGAAATGATTCTAAATTTGAAGAGAAAGGAGCATAAGAAAAATGCAAACACCAAATATAGAAACAGCTGTCCGTCTGTATTACGAAAAGTCCGAGCTGACGTCGGCAGACATAAAACTCCTGTTTTCATGCGGTACTACAACGGCAACAAGGCTTAAAAATCAGGCAAGGTTGGAAATGGCTAAAAAGGGCGTACTCTCTTGGATACCGTCAAGCGTTAACACCAAGGTTGCTTTTGAGACATGGGGCATAGACATAGCAGACTTTGAGCGGCGACTGAAAAAGCTGCGAAGCTTAAATATGGAGGAGGTGACAACATGATACCATACGACACACCGATAGACCCAGACGTACAGGTAGCGCAGATACTGTACATACAGCGCTGTCGCAAAAAACTAGAAGCAGAGCATAAAGCCGAGCGTAAAAAGCTCCGCAGAGCAAGGCTTAACAGAGCAATGCGTAAAGTCGGACAAGCACTCACTGTAACAGCGATCAGCATTGTCAGCATACTGCTGATAACCTGTGTGGTTGTAGGAGCAATGTACCTTAGCGGAGGGCTGAGGTAATTAAGACCAATATAAGGAGGATGAAAAAATGAAAAAGTACGAGCTAACAAATGATACCATAGAGATATGCGGTCACAAACTGTCAAGAATAAGAGCGTTGACTGATTTTGGCAACGTTAAGGCCGGAGACTTAGGCGGATACGTCGAAAGCGAGAGCAATCTAAGCCATGACGGCAACGCTTGGGTACGTGACAATGCTATAGTACGTGACAGTGCTATGGTATGTGACAGTGCTATAGTACATGACAACGCTATAGTACGTGACAACGCTATGGTATCCGACAGTGCTGAGGTATGTGACAACGCTGTGGTACGTGACAACGCTTGGGTACGTAACAACGCTATGGTATCCGACAACGCTACAGTATCCGCCCTCGCTACAGTACGTGACAACGCTTGGGTATCCGACAACGCTACAGTACGTGGCAACACTGATTACTTATACGTAAAGGGTTTGGGATCGTGCAATAGACACACGACATTTTACAGTTCAACAAAAGGAGTATCAGTACAATGCGGCTGTTTTAACGGCACTCTTGATGATTTTGCGGCAAAGGTTGTTGATACTCATGGTAACAACAAATATGCAAAGGAGTATATGGCTATGGTTCGGGTGGTTAAAATATATTTTGGACTGGAGGATAACAAAAATGAAAAAGTTTGAGATAACAAATGATATAAAGTTGACTAAAAGCCAGACTATAAAAGCTTTGGAGTGCTGTATAAGCCTTGTAAGCGGCTGCAAAGGGTGTCCGTTAGCCGATAATGTAGACTACTGCGGACATCACCTAAGGCAAAACGCCCTGCACTATTTGCAAGAAAATGAGCCTGCACCGTCTGACACCGATACAAGCCCAAATGATAAGTATTTACAAGATAATAATAACACATAAAATTTTAAATGTCAAGCCGACATTTAAAAAATTACATATGGAGGTATAAAAATGACAAAAAAGGAACTGATAAAATTTGTTGAAGCAAAAAAGGAAAACGCTCGTCAGATTTTAAACGAAAATGGTAACAAAGATATAAAAATACATAACGACAGGATATACAAAAAAATGGAGCTGGACAAACATGCGGAGATAATTTTTAAACTCTGCCAACAGCTTGACGCCGCTTTTGATGAGATGATAGCGTCTCTACCGCCGGATGTGAAATATCGAGATTTTGGTGGCAGTTTTAGAAGCGCATTGAGAAAATACATAGAAAACGGTGTAGATTCGTCGAAAAGCAGAATCATAGTATGGCTAAATGATGAATCAAAGGAAATGGATCTTATTGCAAAACGCTATAAGGAAATGTGGGAAAAAGTAAAAACAAACTACGATAACGTAATACGCAATATCAGCAGCTTAAAAAACGCAAAGCTGGGAATCGAATATCTCGAATCACTTGGTTTTAAGGATATATCAGAGCCGAAAGAGGAATGTACTGCGCTGGCTTGTATCGTAGATACAGATTATTTGCTGTAGGTGATAAAATGTATAAATGTGAGACCTGCGGCACAGTGTTTGTAACACCGGATTACCGCCGTGAGGATACAGGAGGGTACGAAACAGGCGTCGGATATTATCCGTACTATGAGGCTTTTCCGTGCTGCCCTGAGTGCGAATCGGAGGACTTTGACGAAATGGAATGCTATGCCGGAGAGGAGGACTGATAACAGTGACATTGTATGAGATTGATAATGCGATACTTGACTGCGTTGATGATGAGACGGGAGAGGTCATTGATTTTGATAAGCTTGACAAGCTGACAATGCAGAGAGATCAAAAGCTGGAGGGTGCGGCATTAGCGGTCAAAAACCTGACCGCTGAAGCCGAAGCGATCAAGGCTGAGGAAAAAAGACTTGCCGACCGAAGGAAAGTGCTTGAAAACAAAGCCGAGGGATATAAGGGATGGTTAAGCAATACACTAGCCGGAGAAAAATTTGAAACTGCAAGGGTAAGCTGTAGATTTAAGAGCTCCCAAAAAACCGTTGTTGACGATAACAAATTTTGTGCCTGGGCGATCTCTCACGATAGAGACGATCTACTGATCTACGCCGATCCAAAGCCTGATAAAAATAAAATCAAAGCGGCTGTCAAAGCTGGAGAAACGATCCCTGCTGTATCAATTAAAGAATCACTTAGCCTGAGTATCAAATAATAACGGAGGAGGGAGAAAAAATGGATAATATGCAGATATACAATGCGGTGAGAAAATGTCCTGATAACGCATTGCGTAAGATCAGCGCAGGGCGTCTTAAGGGCAAGTCCGATATTAATCCTATGTGGCGTATACAGGCACTTACCGAGCAGTTCGGCGTGTGCGGCATAGGCTGGTATTATGACATTACCAGACAGTGGACGGAGCAGGGCGCAAATAACGAGATAGCGGCGTTTTGCAACATTGACCTGTACATCAAGTCCGGTGATGATTGGAGCAAGCCGATAAAAGGCACAGGGGGCAGCTCGTTTGTGGCAAATGAGCGCAACGGAGCGTACACCTCGGACGAGTGTTACAAAATGGCTCTTACTGACGCTATAAGCGTAGCCTGCAAGGCATTAGGCTTTGCGGCAGATATATACTGGGACCAGGGGCAGTCAAAGTATAACAGTCCTCCCGTTAGTGCGCCGCAGCTGATATGTCCGGTATGCGGTAACCCTGTGCAGAGTATGCGCAAGGGCGGCGAGGTTTTAACGCCGCAACAGGTATTTGAGCATTGCGGACACCGCTGCGGATCGTGCTACAAAAAGGAGGTCAAAAATGGACAGCATACTGCAAGTACATAAAAAATGCTATGTCTGCGGAGCAGTACATAATCTGCACTGCCACCATATATACATGGGAGCTAACCGCAAGGCAAGTGAAAGCAATGGGTTTAAGGTCTATTTGTGCGGCTATCATCATAACCAGTCTGATAACGGCGTCCACGGCAAGTACGGTCATGACTTGGATACATCTCTTAAGCAGGCATGCCAGCGCAGGTACGAGGAGAGCCACAGCAGACAGGATTTTATAGCATTGATCGGCAGGAGCTACTTATGATAGGACAGTTTAGATTTTTGGGCAAGCCTGAGCTGCAATTTGGGTATGGTGTGCCAAACAAGCTGGTGCTTACCCTTGACAGCTCGTCAACAACAGCCTGCAAGCAGATAATAGATGAGATCGACAGTGATAAGACGTATAGGTGCGAAATCAAGGCAAATACACACAAACGCACCTTAGACCAAAACGCATATTTTTGGGTGCTTTGTGACCGTATCGCCGAAAGAATACACGAAAGCAAGGAAAGCATATACCGCAATTACGTCAAAGACTACGGCGAAAACACCGTCATATGTCTGCTTACAAAGGCAGTTGACAGATATATAGAGGTGTGGAGTAAAAACGGACTTGGGTGGTTTTGCGAGATAACACCCAGCAAGATCCCAAATTGCACAAACGTTATAGCCTACTATGGCAGCAGTGTCTACGATACCGACCGCATGAGCAGGCTTATCAACGCAGCCATAGAGGACTGCAAGGAGCTTAATATAAGCTATGAAATCGAAAATTATACAATGGAGGACGAATAATGCTTAACAGAGTAATATTAATGGGTAGACTGACCCATGATCTTGAGTTAAAACAGACGCAAAGCGGAGCGGTTGTACTTGCATTTACTATTGCTGTAGACAGAGGATATACCAAGCTGGGCGAAGAAAGACAGACGGATTTCATTAACTGCGTAGCGTGGAATCAGCGCGCCGAATTTATCGGCAAGTATTTTGCCAAAGGCAGAATGATAGCTGTTGAAGGACAGCTTAGAACCCGTACCTATGATGATAAAAACGGCACAAGGCATTACATTACAGAGGTTTTTGTGGACAGTGTATCCTTTACAGGAGAACCGAAGCCGCAGGATCAGGGCGGTTATCAGAATAATTACGGATCGAATCCTTATAACGGAGGATACCAGAATAACAATTATCAGCAGAACGGAAATTATCAGAATCCTCCGCCGCAGAATAACAACAGCGGCTATGCACCGCCTGCGAGTGATCTTGACGATCTTGATGTATTAAGCGACGAAGGAGTACCGTTTTAATTAAGGAGGACATATGGCGGGATATAGTATGCCTGCAATATTGCTTCCGACAGTTGACTTTAACAAAATTTACCCCGATAAGGTTTTAACGTGTTTTGAAGAAATCGAAGCCGATTACGGTCTTAAAGGGTTTGCCATAACGATTAAGCTGTGGCAAAAAGTGTGTGGTAGCGCTGATGGGTACTACCTCAATTGGGATGATCGGGTGTGCGCCTTGTTTGCATATAAGATACACGCAGGTAAGGCGCTTGTCCAGGAAATATTACGGACGCTCTTAAAAGAGGACTTTTTTAATTTGGATTTGTATGATAAATACGGAATTTTGACCGCGGACTGGATACAAGAAAAATGGCTTGATTACATGAGCCGCCGAAAAAATGCAAAAATCCAAAACGAGTACCTCTTGGTTAACTGCGCCCAAAATCCCAAGGTTGTCAACAATTTAAGCAAAATTGCAGACAAAAACAACAAAATTGCAGACAAAAAAGACTCAACTATACTTAACTCAACTATACTTAACTTATCTAATCCTAAGAGTAAAAAGCCTGTCGGCTCAGCACCCGCACCCTCAAAGCCGATATGCCATAAGTACGGAGAGTACAATCACGTAAGACTTACTGACGAGCAATATTCAAAGCTTGTTGAGGATCTCGGCGAAATCAAAGTCAAGGATTACATAAAAAAGGTTGATGAATACTGCGAGCAGTCAGGCAAGTCCTACAAAAACTACAGTCTTACGATACGCAACTGGATTAATAGTGACGGCGAAAAGAGCGGAAACGTTCCAAAACCTAAAAACAAGCATGAAAACACTAACACATCTTATGATCTTGAAGAGTGGGAAAAGTACGCAATGAGCTATAATCCGAACGCAAAAGGAGGTACAAAATGACAGCATATTTTACAGTCAAGGGCAAGCCGCAGGGAAAAGGACGTCCGAGATTTACACGCCGTGGCGGCGGGAGTATTTGTCAAGATCAATGATTTGGAGAGTGAATATGACTTTTATTGATTTTTTCGCAGGCGTGGGCGGATTTCGCAAAGGCATGGAGCTTGCAGGGCATAAATGCTTAGGATTTTGCGAGTATGACAAATTTGCGGTACAGTCTTATCGCGCAATACATAATACGGAGGGTGAGTGGTATGCAAAAGACATCAGAGAGGTACGAGCAAATGACATTCCCAGAGCTGACTGTTGGTGCGCAGGATTTCCCTGCCAAGACATCTCACTTGCCGGAAAACAGCTCGGATTCAAAGGAGAGCGTTCAAGCCTGTTTTTTGCAGTTACAGGACTTATTGCAGACCTCGAAAAAGAAAACAGACCCAAGCTGTTACTTTTTGAGAACGTTAAAAACTTACTTAGCGTTAATCGAGGGTTTGACTTCGCCAAACTTCTCGTTGAGTTGGATGAAATCGGGTATGACGCAGAATGGGCGGTTATCAATACTGCCGACATCCTCCCTCAGAACAGGGAGCGCGTGTTCATTATTGGACATCTTAGAGGAGGACGTAGCAGACAGGTATTTCCTGTCGCAGAAAGCGGCAAAAAGAATTATGACCTACAGAGATTTAATACAGGAACAATTACAGCCCGTACGGGACAAGCCACGGCAGTCGGAACATATGTTGCTGAAAGTAAATTCGTTGCACAAAAAATAACATATCAGCAATCTAATAGGCAGGGCGTAGCGGTTGGTAGCATATGTACACAGGCAAGCGCAAAGTATCAACCAGGTATAATGCTGGATCGGTCAAGGACACTCAAAGCAAACAGTCACGACGCAGGTGTTGTAATATTCAACGGAGCGGAGTGTTTTATCCGTAAGTTTACGCCTTTAGAGTGCTGGCGTTTGCAGGGCTGGGAGGACGAGGATTTTTTCAGGGCGTTTTTTCTTGAAAAAAATCTTGCTCATAAATTTAATATTGCTTATCAGCGGCACAGGAGCAATCCCGTACGGCTTATGCAATGGGCGTTTAAACATCAAAAAACGTCTGACAGCCAGCTGTATAAGCAAGCTGGTAACGGAGTTACTACACTGGTAGTTAAGGCAATAGCTGAGAAATTGGAAAACGAAGATAAGTAGGAGGAATTTTAAATGAGAAAATCAAAAGACAATGAATTTCATTCCAGAGTATATACTGACAGACCGAATTATGCAGATGAAGATGCGCCCGGAAAGTTTCAGTCAATACTAGGAATCGTCGGAACTAGGCTGAAACAGCATCCTAATGCGATTTGTTCATATTCTGGCGGCAGCGACAGCGATATTATGGTTGATTTAATTGAAACGGCACGAAAGCTTTTTGGTTTGCCTCCTGTAGCCTATTGCTTTTTTAATACAGGACTTGAAATGGACGCAACCAAAAGGCACGTTAAAGAGATTGAGAAGAAGTACGGTATTACAATAACGGAATACAGACCAAAAAAGAATATCGTCTTGGCAACACGGGAATACGGGCTGCCGTTTGTTTCAAAAATAATGTCAAGCGCTTTGGAAGTTGTACAAAAGAAACAGCTGCCGCTGAGCATAAGGGAAGAATACGATGCCGCCGAAGATAAAGCGGCAAAGCGTCAGGAGTTGAGAGAGCGTTACCCGAAATCAGAGCAGGGTATCAACTTTTTGTGCTGTTGCAACTCAAAAGGCGAGCCAAGACCAAATATACAACTCGTTATCAATAGTTCCCCATATATGTATGATTTTATCAAAGAAAATCCAATACCATTCAAAGTTAGTGCTAAGTGTTGTGATTATTGCAAAAAGCAAATCGCGCATAAAGTTCAGAAAAATTATGAAATGGTAATAACAGGCGAACGCAGAGACGAGGGCGGCATGAGGTCTGTACCAAGAAATCTTAACCCGAATGAAACCATGTGCTTTTCATCGACAGCGGACGGACAGTACAGATTCAAACCACTATATTATGTCTCTGACGCAGACAAGGCATGGTACAAAAAAAAATACAACATCAGATATTCAGATGCATATGAAATATATGGCATGAAGCGGACAGGCTGTTGCGGCTGCTCAATATCTTCTAGAGCGATCGATGACCTTGAACTGATTCGCCCTTATGAACCGAATGTCGTTAAGGCGGCGTGGAATATATTTGGGGATAGCTATATGTATAGGCAAAAGTACAATGAATACAAAGCTAAAAGACGATTAGTAGAAAAGGAGCGTAAAGAAAATGAAATTTAATTATGACTATTGTCCTAACTGTGGTCAGGCAATAGATTGGAGCGATTTGAACAATGCTTGAAATCTTAGAACTGATCAGAGCGATCCTGAAAGGAGAAGACAATGCAGATAACGCACAGCGAGTTTAAAAGCTACCGTGCCGTATGCGCCGAGATTGCAGATATCAAGTCACAGCTTGACGCACGGTATGCAGGTGACACGGTACAGTCGGGGAGCAAGCACCCCTACAGCGTTCACAACGTTCGCATAGAGGGTTATGTTCCGGACGGTAATACTCTTTCACTTCTTGTGAGATTGAGCGATCTGGAGCGTTTACGCACGGCTGTTGAGGAGTTCGTGGACGGCATATCAGACAGCGAGATCCGTACGATCCATTACAGACAAAAGCAATTTTTTTTGATAATAAAAAAATGCTTTATAAAAACAGAATGTGCGAAGGGGTAACATTTATGTGGAAAAGAAATTCAAAACAAAGTTTCACAAATGAATATTTTACAGTTATAATATCTAGCGATAAAGAAGGAAAGTGTGTTTTTAAGTTTAGGGAGTATACAACTATGGAGGATATTGAAAATGTGCTTTTCTCAATTATCAATTCTTAACAATATTGTTGAAAATTCAACTATTAAAAAAATAAATAATTTTTTGTTGTCATCGAATGCAAATACAATTATATTGCTTTCGGAGTTTGCTTATAAATTAGATATATCTGAAATAGATGCATCAACAATTTTGGATAAGCTTTCCGAAGCAGATATAATATATTCTTTTTATATTGTTAAGTGTCCGAATTGCGACTTATCAATAAATCGATATGATAATCTTAATGACGTTGAAGAAATGATTTATTGTTATAAATGTGATGAATACGTTAGTGTTTGTGAAAATAATTTATATATAGCTTATAAATTGTCAGATTCTTTTTGCAAATGGCAGCTAATAAAAGTCAAAAAGTAAGGAGAATTCCACAGACATTGAAAAGCTGACTGCCGTCGACGAATTACTTAACATTGTGCCTAATAGCATAACAAAAGAAGGTTTAATGGCAGTTATTCGTTATCTATATAATAAAACAGAAGTCAGATTAAGTAAAGGAGATGTTGAATCAATGAAATACGGCAAATGGATATATACTGCTTTAATTGATTGCGATTTATCGGAAGTTAGATGTTCCGAATGCGATTTCGAAGTAATAACAGAAGCTGATACGGCAGTAGAAATCAGCGAATACAAATATTGTCCGAACTGCGGTGCGAGAATGGACGGCGATAATAATGAGTGACTGCGTATTATTAAGCATACAACCCAAATATGTTAGTCTGATTGCGCAAGGAGTAAAAACTATTGAAATACGCAAGACACGCCCGAATATCTCATCATTTAAGTGCTACATATATATGTCTAAAAGCAAAAATGGTTGCGAACATGAACAGAAAATAATAGGCGAATTTATGTGCTATGACATTTCAGTTTACGAAACAGAGTTTTATTCTGAAAGCGAACAGTCTGTTTTTGAAGCAATCTGGGAATATGACGAGGAAGAGGATATTTTTACAGCTGTTGCGTCAAACGAGGACAAAGTAAAAAGCAAATTTTTGAAAGAAACTTGTCTTGAACTTGAAGATTTCCGTCGTTATTTAGGAAATGGCGAAATTACATTTTACGGCTGGCACATCTCAGACCTTGTTATATACAGCAAACCTAAAGATCTGTCCGAGTTTTACAGACGTTCAGGACGTGACTCTGTTTTAAAACCGCTATCACGCCCTCCACAGTCATGGTGTTACATTGAGGATGGTGGCAGCCAATGAATATAACGGGATGTAAGCGTCTTGCAATCGAGGTTGTAAGACAGGCATACAATGATATTGCAGGCGGAGGGGATCTGGCAGATTTTACGGTCATAGAAGTAAGCAAAGGCGGACTTGATATGTATCTTGGTATGATGGACGCTCATATATCAAGAGAGGATTTTTTAAGCTGCGCCGAAAAAGCGAGGATCAAAAAACTTGAAGAACGCATGAGAAAGGGGGGGAAAAAGCGTGACGATAAGAGAACTTGCAAAGCACCGCGAAAATCTTGAGGTGATAGAATGTATTGACCGCAAGCTTGCACTAAATGAAGCACACATATGTGTGCAAGGCTCAGCGGGCGCTCCAAGCTTTGAAAAAAGGGCAAAGACAGACAGAGGATATATACACGGATTAGGAACTGTATCACTACTGGCAGAAAAATCAAGGCTGGAAAAGGAAAATCAAGCAATAGAGGAATACATAAACTCTATACCCAAACGACGGGTATATAAAGCCTTATATCATTACTGCCTTGACGATTCTTTGGATGATCCTACATGGGATGAGGTAGCGACTGCAATGCACGAGTACAGCACAAAAGCATTAAAAACATGTGTCGAAAGATATGTAAAAAATGTTCTTTGATGTGTTCAAATGCTTCCTTGTGTAGTCTTGATGTGTCTTTTCAGGGGTGCTATAATTAAAATGAGGAAAGTGTATAGACACACTGTTCTTCCCTCCATTATTTATTTTTTTAGCGGACGATTTAGTCCGGACGGAGCGAAAGCTCCGTATGCAAGCACATGAGTTCCGCAGCTTATACAAGCGGCGGTTGGGGTTAGATTCCCCAAGCTTGCTCCAAGGGTTAATGTTGACAATTGTTGTTTCTCAAACGCACCCTACAAAAACGGAAGTGGAAACATCCGTCCAGTCTGGACGAAAACAGACCGCCCGTCTGAGCGTATCAGACCCGCTGACTTCGCTTTGAAGTCCTCCTTATAATTTATTTGCAGAAAACGTTCAGAAAATTGTCTGGGCGTTTTTTGTTTGAAAGGATAAATAGCAATGATATATAAGCGCTGTAATATATGTCATAAGCGTATAGCAGCAAATGACAAGTGTGATTGCTATGAGCGTAAGCTGGCAAGAGATAAGCCGACTGTCAACAGTTATTATAATACTCAGCTGTGGCATGATACCAGATCGTTAGCAATTGCCAAGACCTTTGGACTTGACATCTACAGTCTGTATATTTTACACAGGATAGAGACAGGCAGGACAGTCCATCATATTATACCTCTTGAGATAAGTCCGGAGCTAAGGGCAAATCAAAATAATCTTATATATCTCACCGAATCCAATCACCGTATCATACATGATTTATATAAAATCAATTATAATGACACCACTGCACTGTTAAGCAGCCTACTTACGAGGTTTAAAAATGATTTTATAACGCTAGGGGGGTAGGTAAAAATGTTTTTTTGCAATCCGAAAAACACCGCTGCCTAGCTTTCGTTTCACAATATTCTAAATATCCATGAGAGGGGGTAATAAAATGCCGCGTCCACGCAAGCCATTGTCGGAGCAAAAGGGTAATTTGACAGTAGAGTTTCAGAAGCAGCGAGAGTTTGAAGAATCTATGATAAAGACTTCCCGCTCCGAACTTAACGCTCCGCCGTCATGGCTTATAAATCAAACTGCGAAAAAGGAGTTCCGTCGGGTATGTAAATTACTTGATGAAATTGATATTGTCGGCGATCTGGATCTGACAAATATCTGCGGATATTGTAATGCTTATGCCATGTATCGGCAAGCGACCGAAGAGCTGCTTAAAGACGTTAAGGAAAAGAACAGTTTGAAAGTAACCGGCGGAAACGGACAGGAAACTGAAAACCCACTTGTCGGAATCCAGAGGAGATACGCACAGGAAATGCGCGACTTTGAAAAGCTGTGCGGACTTACAATTGACAGCCGTCTGAAATTAGCAAGCAGCAAAGCAAAAAATATTGATGATGATATACAGGATAAGTTCGGTGATATTTAATGACGATTTTAAACGAGCTTATAAATTATGCAGAGGACTGTATATCAGGGAAAATCGTAAGCTGTAAAAAACACAAATGGGCGTGTCAAAGATTTCTTGACGATCTTAAAAAAGATTGGTGTTACTATTGGGATGAAAAAGAAGCGCAGCAAATAGTTGAATGGTTTTCGTACTTGCGCCACTCTAAGGGTGTCCTTGCCGGAAAGCCTATTATATTAACCACGTCTCAAAAGTTTTTTATTTGCCAGCTTTACGGCTGGCGAACAAAAGGAACTAAGTATAAGAGATATAATAAAGCTTTTAAGGAAATGGCACGTAAGAATGCAAAATCTCAGGAGCAAGCGGGGTGCTTGCTTTACGAGCTGGCAGTTGAAAGCACAAAGTTTGGCGAGATGTACGAAACCTACTGTGCAGGCGTAAAAAGAGAACAGTCCCTTATAATATTTAGGGAATGTCGATTAATGCTTCGAGGGTCTCCGCTGTCGAGGAAGTTTAAAATCACACGCGACTGTATAACTCATATAAAATCTGAAAGCTATCTTAAAGCGCTGAATAAAGAGGACGGAAAAACAGGAGACGGAACGAATCCGGCTTGTCTGGTCCTCGACGAATATCATCAGCATACCAATACGGATTTTTACGATCTGGGTTTAGGCGGTAATGCCGCTCAGTCATTGCTAATCATTATTACAACAGCCGGAAAAGACTTAAACTGTCCCTGCTATCAACAGGAATATAAATACTGCTCAAATATTTTAAACCCTGATGTAGACATTTCAAACGATAATTACCTTGTTGATATATTTGAAATGGACGTCGGGGACGATTGGACAAAACCTGAGATATGGGAAAAAGCAAATCCTATCCGTATGTCATACCCTGAGGGGCGTCAAAAAATTGCCGACGCATTTACAATTGCAAAAAGTGTCCCGGAAAAAAAGACAGCGTTTTTGACAAAGATTCTTAATCTCTGGGTGCAGGCAAAAGACAACGGGTATATGGACATGGGCAAATGGAAAAAATGCGAATGCACTAAATTGCCTTATGATATACGAGGACGATCGGTATATGTGGGATTTGATATGTCTGCAAAAATTGACCTTACAAGCGTGGCATTTATTATCCCCGTGCAGGACGGAGGATTAACAAAATACATTTGCTATTCTCACAGCTTTATTCCTAATCGCGAAAAATTGCAGGAGCGAATGATAACAGACCACGCACCCTATGATTTGTGGGAAGAGCAAGGCTATCTGACTGTAACAAATACCCCAATCGTAGATCAGCAGCAAGTTATAAATTATGTGCTTGATTTTGTCAAAAAGCACGACCTTAAAATCGAATGCCTTTGTTTCGACCCTGCAAACGCCAGTAAAATGATGATGGATCTATCGTATATGGGTTATGACGTAGAAGAGGTGTTCCAATCCCACAGAAGCTTAAACGATTCAACGGCGGGATTTCGTGAACAGGTATACAGCGGAAATGTTGTGTATATTTATGATCCTCTGCTTAACTTTGCAATGGCAAATGCGATTATACGATCTAATAACGGATTGATAAAAATTGATAAAGACGCCACAAGACAGAGGATTGACCCTGTTGACGCTTTGCTGTGCGCATTTAAACTTGCGCTGTATCATGATTTTACGGATTATGAAGCAGAAAGCATTCAGTGGCTGTCTGGTAACGATTGGTAGGAGATGATGAAATGTGGAAAAGAAAATCTAAAGAAATCAAAAATCAAAGCGAAGATAATACAAAAACATTGTCTGAATGGGCGGAGCTTTTAAAGCAGTTGGGATTTGGATCTGACAGTGTTCCGCAGGGATCGCTTTCGGCTGCAACATACTTGTCATGCATGACTATACGCTGTAATGCTCTCGCAAAAATCCCAATCAAACTTAAAAGGATAATAAAGGATTCCACGGTTGACGATCGGAATCATCCGCTGTATAAAGTGCTTGCGGTGCGCCCGAACAGGTTTACAACTCCTCATGATTTTTTTTGGGCGACAGAATATGAACGTCTGGAATACGGTAACGCATTTTGGGTCAAATCAATTAAACACGGAGTGATCAACGAACTGTATCTGCTAGACAGCAGAAATGTACAGATAATATATGACAACGCTCATATATTATCGGAGCGAACGGCATTGTATTATCAGTACACTGACAGCAAGCTTGGAATGATAATATATACAGCTGATGAAATTGCCCATTTTAAGAATTTTGCGATTGACGGTATAAAAGGGAGACCGATAAAACAGTATCTGTCAGAAACCATTGACAGCGAAAAATACGGGCGAAACGTTATAAAAAATAAATTTAAGGACGGTTTGCAAGACCCGATCATTGTACAGTATACAGGCGATCTTAATCATGAGCTTCAGCGCAAGATACAAAAAAAGTTTGAAAAATTAGGAGGGGCGCAGAATGCCGGAAAGGTAGTGCCTATCCCCACGGAATTTTCAGTTGCTCAACTGCAAACGAACCTTGTAAATAATCAGTTTTTTGAAATACAAAATCTTACTACCCGTCAGATAGCAAACGCTTTCGGCGTCAAAAGCTTTCAGCTTAATGACATGGAAAAAAGTACCTACAGCAATATAACGGAACAAAACAAAGCCTTTTACAGCGATACTATGCAAAATGTGCTTACAGAGTATGAGCAGGAAATAGACTACAAGCTTTTATATGACAGCGAAATCGCAAAAGGCTATTACACTAAGTTTAATGCTGACGTAATGCTTAGGTCTGATTTAAAAACACGATACGAAGCATATAACATAGGCGTTCAGGGCGGATTTATTACAATCGAGGAGGTGCGGAAAAAGGAGGACTTAAAATATATGCCAGGCACGGACAGGTTGATTATCGGAAATGGCGCAAGTATACCGCTTACCGAGCTAGGTAAGCAGTATGAGAAAGGAGGTGAAAGCTAGTGATAGTAAGCAAAACGCTTAGCTTCGGCGGCAAAAACTCTGGATACATGACATTATCAAATGCAAATGACAGCGGAAAGGCTGTCCTTAATTTGTACGGCGATATCTGCGGAAGTATGTGGGATAAGTGGATGAGTGATGATACCTGTCCGCAGGACGTGTCTGACTTTCTGGCACAGGTAGACGAAAATGCACCGCTGGAAATGCATATTAATTCAGGCGGCGGATCAGTATTCGGCGGGTTGGCAATCTACAGCCTTATCAAGCGTCATAGCGGAGAAACTACTGCGTACATTGACGGATTGGCGGCAAGTATAGCAAGCGTAATACCTTTAGCGTGCGATAAAGTGGTTATAATGTCTGAAGCGCAGTACATGATACACAAGCCGCTAATGTGTATCGGCGGAAACGCTGACGATCTTCGCGCGTCCGCCGAACTGCTAGACAAGGCGCAGGAATCAATTACAAATATCTATATGACGCGGGTCAAGGACGGGATCACAAGAGATTATATATCAGCAATGATAAATGCGGAGACTTGGAAAACCGGGAAAGAAGCCGCTGACATATTTGATTTTGAGGTTGAGGATGTTGCTGAGATCGCTGCGTGTACGTCAGATATGCTTAGCAGATATAAGTCAGTGCCTGAGACCCTTAAGGTCAAATCAAAAACCACAGATAATACAAAAATAAAAGAAAAAGAAAAACTGCAATTATGGGCTGATAGCTATAAAGCCCGGCTACTTTAGGAGGTAGATTTATGACAAAGCTTGAAAACCTTATGAACCAGTTAAATGCATTTATTAAGACAATGCAGGATCAGCTCGACGCAGACGAAACGGATAAGGCTGCCGAAACAAAAAATAAAGTCGACGCCTTGATCGCAAAAATTGAAATGCAGAAGCAGATAGACAGCCTTGAAAAAGACAATATACAAAATGACCTAAGTGGTCAGGCTGAGCCAAATAACAGTTCCGAGAAAACCAATGCAACATTTATTCGTGCAGCCATTAAAAAAATGACCGGAAAGCCAGTTACTGAAGCTGAAAACGCTTTGCTATTGCCTACGACCTCATCACCAGACGGAGCTAACGGCGAGGGTTACATACTGCCGCAGGACATCCGCACTCAAATTAACAAACGTATTATGGATTTTAAATCTTTTCGTGAAGCCGTAGGTAAGATCACTACAACGTGTCTTACCGGATCATTTGTGTATGAGGATCTGTCCAATATTGCAGGATTGGTTGACTTTACGGACGGAACTGAGGGCGCAGTTTCAGAAGATCCTAAATTTACAAAAATAGCTTTTTCACTCAAGGAAAAGGGTGCGCTTATCAGCCTGTCAAATACACTGATAACAATGACAGACAACGACCTAGTGTCATATATCGTTGACTATTTTGCAAAAAAGGCAGTAATTACGGAAAACACAATGGCGATTACTGCACTTAAGAGCAATAAGACTGTAAAAACTCTTGCAGATTATGCCGCTTTAAAGGCGTCGATCAACACCGATCTTGACCCTGCAAGCCTTTATGGCACTGTTATTGTTACAAATCAGGACGGTTTTAATCTCCTTGATTCGCAGCTTGACGGAAACGGCAGACCTATTTTACAGCCTGATCCGACAATTCCAACCGTTAAAAGATTTATGGGTTATGAGGTTAAGGTATATTCTAACTCTCAGCTGCCGTCTACTGCTGCTACTGCATCCAAGGACGGATACGCCCCTATATTTTACGGCAATCTGACAGAGGGCGTAAAATTTGTAGACGGTCCCGGAATCTCGTTTGCAACATCAACCGAAGCAGGATTTACAAAAAATGTTACAATAGCAAGAATAATCGAATTTGTGGACGTAGTACAGTGTGACAAGTCGGACAAGTGCTATATCTACGGACAGCTTAAGGTTGCCGATAAGACGGCGTAATAATAACCTCGGGGAGCATTGCTCCCCCCTCTTAAAGGGGGCATATATAAATGCTTGATATAGATATAGTCAAAAGCTTTTTAAGGGTTGACTTTGATGATGATGATAGCTTAATCGAATTTGAGATACAAGCGGCACGTGATTATATAAAAAATGCAGTGGGTGTATTTGTAGACGGAGATAAACTTATGGAATTACTGACAATGAAGCTTGTATGCGATATGTATGACAAGCGCACATACACGGTTGCAGAAAATGAAAAAAGCAGCTATACGACCAAAAGTATGATTACTCAATTACAGCTTAAGTACGGCGGTGATAGCTGTGACTAGTAATCCGCGTGAGTTTGACAGGCGTATTAATCTTCAAAAACTTATCATAGCAAAAGATGAGTACTTAAATGAAATAAAAACATGGGAAGATTATTACAGCTGCGCCGCAGGCCTGATAACGTCGGCAGGAGATACGGCAATTGAACAAGGGCGCCCGGATTATAACACGATCGTCGAAGTCAAGGCTAGATACTGTAATAAGCTCGAGGATGTAAAGCCGGATCTGTATCGGCTGATCTATAACGGTGACACATATAGGATACTTAATGTTACAGATGTTAATGCAGCTCATGTAATATGCAAAATCAAAGCGGTGCTAAACAATGAGTAACCGACAACGTCCCGATCTGGATGTCGAATTGATCGTCAAAGAGCTTGAAAAATACACCGAGGACGTTACAAAAGAAATAAAAAAATCAGCTCGGAAATTGAGTAAAGAAGCAAAGCAAGTCCTTAAGGAGACCTCGCCGAGGTCTGAAATAGATCATGAGCATTATGCCGACAGCTGGACTACAAAAATCAATGAAACAGATAAAGAAATATCGGTAGTTATCCATAATAAAAAGAAACCCGGACTAACTCATCTGTTGGAGTTTGGACATACAGCAGTTAATGGTACACGAGTTGACGGGATCACGCATATAGCTCCAGTCCAGGAAAAAATCAACAAGGATTTTGCAAAGGAGTGTGAAAGGATAATTGGAAATTAAAGAGTTTATTAAGCTGTTTTCTGACATAAGTATTCCATTTTCATACGCCGAATTTTCCAGACTGACACGGGCGCCTTGTATGGTATATCTGGACGCACCGAACGAAAATATATATGCGGACAGCGAAAGTGTATTAAATGATGATTTGGTGCGGCTCGAATTATATTGCAAGCCAACAGACAAAACCACACATAAAAAAATCGAAGAGATTTTGAAAAACAACAAGATCACTTACAATAAGGACAAGACATATGTATCCGACCGCAAAGAGGATATGTATATATACAATTGTTATATTTAGGAGGTACATTATGGCTCAGACACTTAAAGCAAAACTAAAAAAAGGATTGATTGCCTGCGGATATGCCATGCTAACAGAAAGTGAAGAAACAGGTGCGATAACATATGAAGATGTTATCTGGCTTCCGTCAATCGTAGCCGGATCAAGGGAATACTCGGCAGAACCACGTGGAGAAATGACATCTGTCTATGCCGACAGCCGCATTGTCCATGCTGACAACGATAACGACGGATACGATATAACGCTTACACTGCTCAACATATGCGATAATGTCGAGACGGACTGGCTTAATCATGTTGCAAAATCAAATGGAATGGCTGAATATGCTGACAGCGGAGAATTTGGCAGATTTGCACTTATACTTGTCGAGAACACAACTGACGGAGTGGGCAAGACAACGATATTTTACGATTGCCGCTGCTCAAAGAGACCCAGCCTGTCAGGCAAAACCAAAGAGGGCTCAGGATTTGAATATGCTTTTGCGGAATATGCGCTTGTCTCGTCACCACGTCCGACCGACGCACTTGTTAAGCTTGTGGTTGACGGCAAAACAAAGGTCACTAGTGTAACCGAGCCGACAGATGGGGAGGGTTAATAATGTTTGCAACAATAACAATAAATGGCAAGCCAGTCAATCTTAAAGCGTCTCTGTACAGCAACATGATATATAAATCGGCATTTGGTAAAAATATGCTGACAGATATGGTAAAGGCGGAAACAGCGGCGAATTTGTGCAACAACGCCGAAAGTGACATTGAGAGAATAGACGCAGCGCAGGAAGTAAAAGACATTGGATACCAAGTAATATGGGCATTGGCAAAAGAAGCGGATGATAGTATCCCCGCATTCCCGGCATGGATAAGGGGGATAGAGGATATTGACTTTAGTGCCGCCTACGAAATTGCGGCAAAGCTGATCGTTGACGCCCAAAAGCTTGACCGAAAAAACGTATAAAGAGCAGTAACGGCGGCAAAGCGTGGGAAATAGAAAAAGTTATCGCTTTGCTGCTCTTTTACGGGTTTTCGGTTGCCGATTTGCACGATCTTACTTATGGTACGGCGCTTAACATAGTAAGCGAGTATAATCGTTTTAAAAATGGTGACGACAGCGACGACGAAGAATGTTACAGCATATTGAGCGCAAATCGTGAAATATTCGCGAAAATGCATGATAACGGACAAATTACAGACGAAATGTACAACAAATACTTGGAATCCCTTAAGAGTTGGGAGGTGGAATAATGGCAAGCGGAAAAACTATAAAGGGTATCACTGTAGAGATTGGCGGAAGTACGACAGGCCTTGGAAAGGCTTTAGGAGAAGCAAACGCAAAGCTTAAAGACACACAATCAGAACTTAACAAAGTCGATAAAGCTCTAAAGCTTGATCCTAACAATGTTACGCTCGTAAAACAAAAGCAGGAACTGTTAACAAAGGCAATTTCGGACACATCCTCAAAGCTCGATACCCTCAAAAAATCGCAAAAACAAGTAGAGGATCAGTTTAAAAGCGGTAAGATCGGCGAGGAAGCCTATAGGGATTTTCAGAGAGAACTTGAAACGACAAAGGCAAAGCTTGAAAATCTAAAAGATGAAAAGAAAAGCATAAATGTTATATCCACTGCCTTTAAAAGCGCAAAAAGCCATACTGCGGAGCTAACAAAAGTAATCGGAAAAGTATCATCTGTTACCGCAAAAGCTACAAAATCAGTAGGCGAGCTTGCGGCAAAATCGGCTGAGATCGGCGGGAAAACGGTAATATCGGGCATTAACGCAGCAGAAAAAGGTTTAAAAGCCTATTCTGCTGCTGCTGGCGGCGCTGCAACGGCGCTTGTCGGTGTTACCGCAAAGGCGGGTCTTGCGGCAGATGATATCAACACGTTATCTGCTCAGACAGGACTATCAACGGAACAGATTCAAAAATTTCAATATGCAAGCGATATTATAGATGTAGATATAGAAACCCTGACCGGATCAATGGCAAAACTAACTAAAAACATGGAAAATGCAAAAGACGGTTCGGGAACTGCGGCAGACGCTTTCTCAGCTTTGGGGATCTCGGTAACTGACAGCAACGGAGAGCTGCGAAGCAATCAGGATGTATTTGATGAAGCTATTGCGGCACTCGGAGAAATGGAAAATGAAACCCAACGAGACGCATACGCTATGCAGATTTTCGGAAAATCTGCTCAGGATCTTAACCCACTTATAAAAGGCGGAGCGGATACGCTCAAAGAGCTTGGCGATAGTGCGCAGGATACCGGGATGATATTATCGCAAGACGCTTTAAATAATCTTAATGGGTTTAACGACAGCGTAGATATTTTAAAAGCAAACGCCAGTGCAAGCAGTAAAATAATCGGCGGCACATTTGCGGGTAGCTTTACGACTGTGACTGATCGGATCGGTCAGTCTCTCCCTCAGTTAGCAACTAGTTTTTCCGGCATGTTTTCCCCGGAAACTTTTGAACTGGCGCAGACAAATTTTTCTACACATTTTGCCGCATTGGCGGTCAATATAACGGACAATGTGGCTGCAAATCTGCCGACTTTTTTAAATGGTTTTAACGGATTTATTCTGGGGGTGGTAAATGGAATTGTCACATCTCTCCCAACAATGATACATACAATTTTGCCGACCCTCATAACAGGATTTACGGATTTGGTTACTGGATTGGTGCAGTATGTACCAACTGTTTTGCCGCTGCTGGTTGAGGGCGGCATAACATTATTTACGGGATTATTGGACAGCCTTAATCAGATAGTCGAGCTGTTAATGCCGCAGCTGCCGGAAATAGTCAAAAAAATCTCGGAAATGCTTGTGGAAAACCTACCTACAATAATCGAGGGCGGAATGCAACTGCTTATCGGCTTGATTGACGGTATAACCGAGTGTATACCTGACTTAATACAATGCGTACTTGGCTTAATACCCGTAATCACGGACACATTAGTCGAAAACCTCCCGCAGCTTATAAAAGCGGGTATGGATCTTATCACCGCTCTTGCCAAGGGTCTGCCCGACGCTATACCGGCTATTGTAGCAGCTTTGCCCGAAATAATCAAAGCGATCATAGACGGATTTGCAGAGGTTGACTGGCTGGAAATAGGCTTAAATATACTTGAGGGCATAGCAAAAGGACTAATCGAAGCGGTTAAGGGTATTGGTAGTGTAATCGCAGATGTTGGATCGTCTATCAAGGACGGATTTTGCAGCTTTTTCGGGATTAACTCCCCCTCCAGACTTTTCCGTGACACGATCGGAAAAAATCTGGCAGCAGGAATCGGAGTTGGATTTGAGGACGAAATGACAGATGTCAATGCGGCTATGCAGGCGGCTGTCCCGACATCCTTTGATACAGACGTTAACATCAACCGTAATTTAAGTAATAGCGGTACTGCTCTAGGATTTTCTGCGGCAAACAGCTTGCCGCAAACAGCGTCATTTTATATCATCATAGACGGACAGACAGTTGCTAATACGGCAGCTCCGTTTTTAGACGTCTTAAACGGAGCAAAAGTAAGTTTTGCTGATAGGGGGCTAAGCACATAATGTTTGAAATATTTGGAATTGAATTTGCGGGCAAGCACTCATATAGGGATTTTAAAATAACCTTACAGTCTGCGCCTAAAATTTCAGGCCCTAAACCTGAAATAATAAAAGAAGAAATACCGTATATGAACGGGTCATACGATTTTACGAATCTTAATGAAGCCACGGCATTTGGGGAACGTGAGGTTACGTTTAGTTTTAATGTTATCGGCAATGATTTTAATGATTTGCTGTGCAAAACCTCCGCTGTTAAGGAATGGCTGTATAACGGAAAAAGCGGCGATCTGAAATATGACGCTATACACGACTTGTATTATCATCAAGCCCGCTGTACATCAGTCGAGATTTCCGATATAAATAGGCGTCACACTACGGCAACGCTTACGGTAACATTTGCGACTGCTCCGTATATGTCCAACAAGGGAGCAAATATTGATCTGCTGACGACAGAAAATATATTAGGAATAAAAGAATATATGCTGTACAGAGTGAGCGAAGCTGTAGAATGTGCATATATCACAAACGGAGATATAGTATCAACACCCCCGGTATCTGCTATTACGGTAAGCGGCTATAGCGGTAGTATATCCGCAAGTGTATCAAGCAATCAAAAAATACACTATAGGATCAAGGGTACAGACAAGCTTGCTCATGTACAGATATCTTATACTGGCAGCGGCGGGTCAACGTCCACGATTATAACCGCCGATTATATCAATACATCATCTAATACATATGATTTTTATATTCGCAATCGCAATGGTACGCTTAATTTTAATTTTACGTTTAAGCAATCTCTCACTGCTGCTGCTGACGGTGTTGCGTCAATTGTCGGGCGTAAGGTTAATACTGTTGCGATCAGCGGGTTTAACGATCCCCAGCTGCCGATAACAGTTAAAACAGAGGGCAAAAACGGTTGTACCGTACAATGCAATGACGATTATAGCCGGACGTTCCAGGCGTCAACAACTGCAAAAGCGGCATTTGAGATCGGATACGGCTATAATCGTATTAATTTTGCAGGCGGCGGAGCTGTGACAGCAACGCTAAAATATCTAACACTTATTGAGGTGCTATAATGTATACTGTAACGATCGACAACGGCGGTACAATAACCGCCATAAGCGAGGACACTGTTAAAAACACATCCGCCCGTATTAAGGGCGGACGAATCTCAGAGGAGATTAACTCCATACCGTCATTTAGTTTTACAATCTACCCCAATAATCCGGGGTATGATCTGTTGGAGGGGTTGTACACAAAAATCAAGGTATACAACTCTAAAACTCAAAAATATGACTTTGAGGGACGTGTACTTACCGTATCGGACAGCATGGACGCAAGCGGTCTTATCTGCAAATCTGTAGTATGCGAGGGCCTGCTCGGACATCTCTGCGACAGCATACAACCGTATGCCGAAAATCACAATGTGTCAGTGCGTACGTTTTTGGGTTATATGCTGTCTGCTCACAACAGCCAAAGTGATTTTAAGGTATATGCAGGCGCAGTTACTGTCAAGGACAGCAATGACAGCTTATACCGATACCGCAATTATGAGACTACCTTAGAGGACATCAAGAGCAAGCTTATTGATACGTTGGGCGGAGAAATACAGCTGAGATACAACTCTGACGAGGAAAAGTATTACCTTGATTATCTGGATCAAATAGGCGCTAAGTCTACAACTAATATCGAGCTGTCTGTTAATCTTAAGAGCATTACGAGAGAGGTTGACCCCACAAGCGTTATAACCCGTCTGTATCCGCTCGGGGCGAAAGAAAGTGACAGCGAAAGGCGGCTAACGATAGCGTCAGTCAACGGCAATAAGACATACATAGATAACGACAGCCTTATCGCAAAATACGGGGTCATAAGCGGGGCGCAGACATGGGATGATGTGACCTTAGCGTCTAATCTGCTTGCCAAAGGCAAAGCATTTTTGGCAGCTCAAAACAAGGCGCTTAAAAAGTATCAGATAACAGCTCTCGACTTGTCACTCATAAAGCTTGATTTTGAGCAGTTTACTGTTGGTAACACGCATAGGGTTAAAAATCCGCTTATGGGGATAGATGAGGACTTAAGGATAATAGGGCGTGTCATTGACCTTGACAGTCCGCAAAACAGCAGTCTTACGTTTGGCGACAAATTTGAAACTCTGACAAATTTGACAGCAAAGAAAAACAGACAGCTGAAAACAGTCATTGAGGATAATCAATTTAGAAATATGACTGTTATCAATGACAAGATCGAGAACGCAACTCAGCTTATAACGGGTGCGCAGGGCGGTCATGTTATCCTTGACCCCTCAGAAAAGCCAAGCCGTATACTGATTATGGACACCGATAATATAGACACCTGTACAAGCTGTATACAATTTAACAAAAATGGAATGGGATTCTGGCGGAAATCTGACGGCGGATCGGCTAAAACAGGCCCTTATAAAAACGCATGGACTATTGACGGCAATCTGGTTGCCGAATTTATAACGGCTTTGACGTTGACAGGTCTTAAAATCAACAACGGGAATGGTACTTTTAAGGTTGATGAGGACGGAGACGTAACACTAAAATCGGTACAAATCACCGATGGCGTGATCAATTGCGGAAACGGTAAGTTTACGGTTGACAGTGCGGGTAACGTAACCGCAAACAGTCTTAAATCCTCGTCGGCAGAGATTACGGGGGGGGCGTTTAACGTTGAAACATCATCAGAAAGAAACAGCATAATTAAATTGAAAAGTAAAGAATGGACTATTGAGATATCACCACTACAATGGATTTTGACTAATGATAATATGGGGTTCAAATTTTATTGTCAAGCAGGGCAATTGGGGTGCGAAAAAAATGGTGTTACCATGTGTACAATCAGTGCTGATACAGGAGATATAATGGCAAAGGGAAATATTTACGCAAAGACATTTACACAAATTAATTAGTCTTGCAGCTAATTATTAAAGCACAATTCACATTTTTGGCAGCCATGACTTAGTGCATAATTAAGATCGCCAGTATACACAAAATCAGTATGAGATGTAATAAGTTCACATCCATCTTTATGAACTATGTGTGCTTCTGTGTCAAAATAGTACATTTCTGGCAAATCTATTGATACCATATTAGATTCTGATGTTGTATCAAACGTCTGTGCCGTCGTTGTAGTAGTTTCGGGCGTAGTGGTTGCGGTTGTGGTTGTCATAGAGGTGGTGGTACTCTTTTTAGTTGTGGTTGTTATCGTGGTTGTGCTTGCTGTAGTGGTAGTCGTGGTTGTAGACTGCTCACTTATCTGGCTTTCGAGGTCAGCTACACGTTTTTCAAGCTCTGCTGTCTTACTGCTCTCGTTATTGCTGTTGTTGCAGCTTGCAAGACAACTAACGAGAGCTAATGTAAGAGCAAATGTAAGTAATTTTTTCATTGTTATAATCCTCCTATATTTATTAATTAATTATACCTTAGGAGGTGATTAATGTCAAGTATTGTATAACAATATATCAAAATGTTAGGAGGCAAAATGTGAAAATATCAATTGACAGCAAATATATTGCCACTGTTGATACAAGCCTGCTCGGTTATATCGGCGAAACCAACGCCCGCACCATAAAGGTTGAGCAGCCGGAAGTACCGGGAGCGGATACATATAAGCTCAGGCTTGATTATGGCGGAGTGCTTGTATTTGAGGTACAGATAGAGGACGGTGTAATCCCGGTTACCGGCTCTCTCCTGCGTAAATCAGGACACGTCAAGTGTCAGTGGCTTGCAACAGCGGCGGACGGTGATAATTACAGACTGGTTGCAAAATCTAATGTATTTGTACTGAGGGTAGAGGGCAGTATATCGGACGAGATTGCACCGGTGCCGACTTATGAGCAGTCCGTCAAAGCGCTTGAAAAGGTGCTGATATCAGGATCGACAGCCGCCGAAAATGCGCAAGCGGCTATACAAGCTAAGGACACAGTACAATCAATCAAAACACAAGTCGAGGAGCTGCACACAGCCGCCGAAAAAGCCGCAGAAAAGGCTATAAATGCCGGGGAATATGTATCGGTAATCAGCTGTGGGTGCGTCGGTGACGGGGTAACGGACGATACGGCAGGATTTAAGGCAGCAATCGATACAGCCATAAAAAAAGGCAAAACGCTGTACATTAATCCGGGTACATACCTTATAACCGATCGCCTTATTATCAATAAGCCGCTGACAGTTATAGGCGGCAATCACGACGAGTGCATAATAAAATATCGTGGAGAGTATCACACCGAGACCGCATACGATCCTGAATATTACCCCGAAAGCAACGCCTGCTTTATCGTCACAGCCGACAACTGCCGACTGGAAAACTTTATAATCAGCGGCGGGGAAGATAAGGAGCATACGTCACAGTCTAACGGTATAATACTACATTATGTTAAGCCCAACGGTACTCAGTATGACGCAGCGCAAAGAGTACAGCTTAATCAGATAGACGTAAAATGCTTTAAGAATGGATTATACCTATATGCTGGCTGGAACAGACAGATAACCTGTTGCCATTTTATTGATAATGCTGAATGTGGTATTAAATATTATCCGCTTGAATTAGAATCTGTCGGAGAATGGAGCGGCAGTGGTGATGTTATTATTGCTTGTCAGTTTGTTGGTAATTTAGCAGCAGGATATTATGCGTACGCCAACTTTGAAAGTACGATATGGAATTCTGTTTTTGAATACAATACAAAAGCAATCCATTTAGATAATTGTCGTGATGTGGTTTTTAAAAGTTGCTGGAATGAAGCAAACTACGAAAATATTTATGTACGAGGGTCTTGTAAATTTGAGGGTGGCTATAACATTAATAACGGTACAGTAACACATGAACTTGTTGGAGGGTCAGACCTTATACAGTTTGAAACAGAAAATTCTAATACAATGACCCGTCAAGGCAATGTTATTTTTAATCAATCCAGTGGTGTTATAACAAAAGGCGTTGAAATTGGCACTGAAATCGAAAATCTTATCAGTAATCCTTATTTTGAAGAAGCAAGTGGAGGTACTGATACTATTCCATCAACTATTAATTGGAACATATATCCGTCATGGTGTGGAACAGCTGATACAGATAATAAATATAACAAAAAAAACAGTTTAAAAATTGTTGTTGCAGACCAAACGAGTGATGTATTTTATGGAGCGTGGGCGGCGGCAATAACTGTTGACCCTGCTACCGAATATGTTGCAACAATAACCATTAAAACTCCTAGCAGAGCTGAAATAGATGGTAACGGGGTCATGTGCTACATAGCGTGGAAAAATTCCAGCGGTGAAACTATCGTACTTGATAACAGGCAAATAACCATGATTGGTGATAACAACTGGGAAGAAAAAGACTTTTTACTGAAAGCACCTAATGGCGCGGCAAGTTTAATTATAGGGTTTGGATTGGCGAGAAATGGTACAATTTATGTAGCAGAGCCATTAGTCTCGTATAACGATGGATTAACTCGTTCTAACGTTTATATTCGTCAATCTACAGATCCAAAATATTTAGATGTAATTGATATATCTGGTAATAAAGTAGACACCTTACCTATGACAGCTCAACACAATGATGATATTAATGTCGTTCAAAATAATATAAACAATCTAGGATCTACACTTAGTAATAGAATCAACGTATTGGAACAAAAAATAAATACTATGTTTTCTACTAATGTTTTGTCGGCTTTAAACCAAATCGTGCTGACGGGTAAAACAAAACTATTTTGGGATGGTTCTCGATGGAATTACAACGACAATTCTTCCGCTGTCGAAGGTAAAGTTGGTGATGATAATTATATATACATACCACTAACTACTTCTTCTGAGTTTGCACCAGTTATTGGCAGCACATATAATAATCCAAGAATTATAGCTTCTTTAAGCACTGAAAAGTTTTCTAATAATATAACGCCTGAAACTCTTAATATAATTTTAAATACTAATTTTGATGGTAACAGTTTTAATGCGACCTTAACCCGTAAGGGTGCAGATATACCGCACGGCACGTTTTATATTAACTGGATATTATTGGCGGATAAAAAATAGGAGGCAAAAAATGAAACAAAAACTAGTAAAACGGTACAGTAAAATGGAGGAAAACAAATGACTGAGTTAAAATCTATCCTGCTGACGGCAGTAGGTACAATAGGGGGCGGTATAGCCGCACTTTTCGGAGGTTGGACGTCTGCAATGACAACACTTATCATATTTATGTGCATTGATTACGTAACAGGTCTTGTCGTTGCGGGAGTATTTAAGAAATCCAGCAAAAGCAAGACGGGAGCGCTTGAAAGCAAGGCGGGGTTCAAAGGACTTTGCCGCAAGGGTATGGTGCTGCTGATACTGCTTGTAGCCTGTCGGCTTGACAGGCTTATGGGTACGGCATATATCAAGGACGCAGTATGCATTGCCTTTTGTGCAAACGAAACACTGTCGATAATTGAAAATGCGGGAATTATGGGAGTACCTATCCCTAGCATAATTACAAAGGCAATTGATATTTTGAAAAAGAAAGAGGTATAATCATGATTACATATGACGAATTTGTAACAAAGCATAACGGTAAGGCTCTTGATTATGACGGCTGTGCAGGAGTGCAGTGCGTTGATCTGGCTAAGTATTATCTTGACGAGGTATTTGACATTAAGCCGGGGGCATGGGGAGACGCTCACGATTATTACGACGGTTACGGGTCCCGCCCGGAGCTAGTCAAAAATTTTACCAGGATTGCAAATACTCCTGACTTTGTGCCGCAAAAAGGCGACATATGCGTCTGGAAATCCTCTCTAAGCAAGGGCGGATGGGGTCACATTGCTATTGCCACAGGCGAGGGCAACACAAAATATTTTTATAGCTACGATCAAAACTGGACGGGAAATCACGACAAATGCGCAAAAATCAAGCACAATTACAACCATTTTGCCGGAGTTTTAAGACCAAAGGATCAAAGCAGGATAACGGGAGCAAAGTTTAAATCTGGCAAAAATTATACCCTGACAGTAAATCTAAAGGTAAGAAGCGGCGCAGGAACGGATAAGCCGCAGAAAAAACGCTCGGAGCTTACCGCCGACGGGCAGAAGCACTCACTTGCTCAGACCTATGCTTGTCTTAAGTCAGGTACTGTTGTTACGGTACAGGAGGTCAAGACAGTAGGTAGTGACATCTGGGGCAGGATACCCAGCGGCTGGATCGCTCTTAAATACGGCGGCAAAAAATATGTAAAGTAGATCAGATAAGCCCTCCCAAGATGGGAGGGCTTTTTTATTTGACTGTATGTTTGTTTTGGCTTATGTGATTAACTATCCTTTGTGCGTGTTGCCATGTGTTATTGTCTATAATCGGCTCAAAATTACCCTTAATACGCTCACCTTTATAGCGATAATACCCTATGTATATTGGGTTTGTTACAATAAGCTTAATGCTCTCAGCTCGAAAATATCTTCCTCTGCGCCCTGTCTTGCCCATTGCATTTAGTAGATCGGCTACAGGCAGATATTTTTGATATTTTAAAAATTTTTGAAATATCAATCTAACAAGATCAGCACCGTCAGGGTCAATTATAAGGCTGTCACTGCCATATTTGCTGTATCCTAAAACATCAACGCAAGTACGCTTGCCTTGACGAGCGCGCTCCCGCATAGCAAATGATACCCTTTCTGATGTTAATTCCCTTTCCATTTGTGCAAAAACTCCCAGGATACCCATGCACGCTCTGCCCACAACTGTGGCAGTATCAAACGATTCCGTGAGGCTTATTAGCGATATGTCAAATTTTTTGAGCATATCCCATGTAAAGTAGAGATCAGAAACAGAACGAGTAAAACGACTTAGGGAGTAAAAAACAATAACGTCAAAGCATTTATCTTTCGCCCTTTCTATCATTTGCAAAAATGACGGCCGGTGGGTCATGTCTTTGGCTGATATACCCTCGTCAGCATATATATTGTATATGTCTAGTTTGTTGTAATGGCAGTAATCTGTCAATGCCCTCCTCTGCGCAGGGAGGGAATAACCCTCCTGCGCTTGATACTGCGTTGACACCCTTATATATAACGCCGCTTTCATTGTTAAGCACCCATGGCGTTATCAAGATTATGGAGTATATCCAAAAATATGCGGTATTTGTACTGATTCCTGTGTTTAAAATTCTCAATGTTGTCCAGCAAGACATAATTGCGGAAAGTATCGGCAGATCCGTAGTAATACACACCGCTTTCGCCATTATAACATAGCCTGTTATCATATGTTTTATATACATATATATCGCCGTAATAATAGTAATACTCCTCATCACAATAGGGAGTGCCATGCAAAAAACTGCTGCAAACTATACTGTTATCTCCGATTTTTATTCCGTTTTTCATTAATTCTTCGAGTTTCATAATATATCCTTTCCGCCCCTATTGGGGCGAGGGCAAAAGCCCTCATTATTTTAATGTATCAATGATTTTACTGGCGTCTGAGCAAGTTAACAAGATGTATTCAATATCAAAATTATAATGCGTCATAATATCTACGGTAGCTGCTTCTACGTCTCCATTAAACTTTTCGTCCGCAAATTTATTTAATCCGTCTACTTGAGCAGTGATTTGATTAAGGTAGCTGTAAGCACGCTTGATCTGATCAGGATATCGTGCAATATATCTATTGCGAAGTGATATTGCGTAGTTGACCTGCTTATCGCTTACGCCCGTAATGTCGGGTATACCATACTCGGCTATTATTTTCGCTGCCTTGTCTGCGGATTCTATTGCTTTGCGCTTATTGCGGCAATCATCACACTCGTCATATGATCCTGCTGCATATTCTTCGAATCTGCGGGCTTCTTTTCCGCTGCAAAATGTCCTCGTTATTTCAAATGTATTATTACAGTGCTTGCATACGCACTCTACTGTTGCCTTTGCCATTATATATATCCTCCTTATTATTTACGTTTTAAAAAAATTACGATTGCTGCTGCCAGGGTTATAAGCTCCAATAAGCTTAATATAATTTGCAAAATTAACATTGACATACCTCCAATTTTGTGGTATAATGTTCGCAGTGGAGAGCCTTGCGGCTCTCTGCGAACTCTCTGATTATAGTTTTTTGACTAGCTCGTTAACGAGATTGGCAATGCTGTTAATCAGATTTACAAGTGCATTGATAATCAGTAACTTTGTGAGGAGCACTTGATTATCTTTGCGTGAGCCGCTTTTCGGAGCGGCTCTTTTTTTCTTGCTCATTTTTATCACCCCCTTTCCATGTTTTTATTATAGCATATTGGTACAAATATATCAATAGACACATTACACAAACTTGTACCAATATATTTGTTTATTTTGTATATTGGCACAATTGTGCTTTTGTGATATAATATAAAAAAAGTAGGTGATTATATGGCATATACGGAAGCGGTCAATAAGGCTGTACAAAAATATTCGGCTAAATCATACGATCAAATAAAAGTGTTGGTAAAAAAAGGCAAACGAGATAAAATTAAAGCATACGCTAAAAGCAAAGGCATGAGCCTTAACGGATATATCAACAAGCTTATATCTGAGGACATGGAGCATAACAACGTGAAAAAATAAAGCCGACAGCGTTACCCTGTCGGATGTCTCCCCATATTAAGGGAGCGGATTGAAATCATTATAGTGCGTTTTTGGTTGATGTCTCCCTCTGCACAGAGGGAGAGGATTGAAATCTAGCATTAATATGTAGACGGAATATTGTACACGATTTTTACACGTTAAAATCAAAATGATACAATATAACACTGCAATACTGTGAGATAGTATAGGCGCAAATGGCGCAAATACGGGATATTATAATAGTTTTAGGCAAGTAATAAAGAGGTTTGAAAACATTATATAATTCCCACCATCTCCGCCAGACTTAGCGCATACAGTGCAGTATCCGTATTATCTATAAACAGCGGATACTGTATGCTTTTGCGTTGACGCATCATATTTTACTATATTTATTATGGGCCTGTAGCTCAGCTGGGAGAGCGCCGCGTTCGCAATGCGGAGGTCAAGGGTTCGATCCCCTCCAGGTCCACCAGTCTTAGCGCAGACGGCGCAACATCCGCTATCACCTTTGTGGCAGCGGATATTTTTATTTCCTGCCTTATGCCCTTAAACAGAAAAAAGCCATCTGCCGTTTACACAGATGGCTTTTATAATTAAGTTTCAAAAAACAGAAATCATTCTTCAGCGTTCGATGTGCTGTCATCAGCTCCGGTAGTATCTGTACTGTCAGATACGTCTGAATTTTCCGTATCGGAGCTGTTTCCGACAAACTCAGCCTCGGTAAGCTCGCCCTTCATCAGCTTCTCGAAATCAACTCCGTCGATCTTCTCATGTATCATAAGATATTTAGCGATAAGATGAAGCTTATCCATATGCTCCTTAAGAAGATTCTCAGCTCTTTCAAACGCACCCTCAACTATGCTTCTGATCTCGTTATCGATCTCAGCGGCAACATTTTCGGAATAGCTTGGAGTATTTCCGTAATCCCTGCCGAGGAATACCTCATGCTCTCCCCGTCCGTAAACTACAGGACCGAGATTATCGCTGAATCCATAGCGTGTGACCATATTTCTTGCAGTAGCCGTTGCACGTTCTAGGTCGTTTGAAGCTCCGGTGGAAATATCGTCGAGAATAAGCTTTTCGGCAACACGTCCTCCCAGCAGTACAACAATATTTTCAGCCATTTCGTTCTTGCTGACAAACGATTTATCCTTTTCTGGCAAACTCATGGTATAACCGCCCGCCTGACCTCTCGGAATAATAGATACCTGATGTACCTTATCCTGAGTCCTACAGTAGTATGTGCAGACTGCGTGACCGCCCTCGTGATATGCGGTAAGGCGCTTTTCCGCTTCGGTAACTACCTTGGATTTCTTTTCAGGGCCTGCAATAACCTTTATCGAAGCTTCCTCAAGATCCTCCTTGGTTATAGCCTTGCGGTTTTTCCTTGCGGCAAGCAGCGATGCCTCGTTTACAAGGTTTTCAAGATCCGCTCCCGTAAAGCCTACTGTAGATTTAGCAATAGTTTCAAGGTTAACGTCCGGAGCAAGAGGTTTATTTCTGGTATGAACCTTCAATATCTCCTCTCTGCCCTTAACATCCGGATAGCTAACAAGTATCTGCCTGTCGAAACGTCCCGGACGAAGCAAAGCAGGGTCAAGAATGTCGCGGCGGTTTGTCGCAGCCATTACGATTACCGATTCGTTATCCTCAAATCCGTCCATTTCAACAAGAAGCTGGTTAAGCGTCTGCTCGCGCTCGTCGTGACCTCCGCCTAAACCTGCTCCCCTCTGACGTCCTACAGCGTCGATCTCATCAATAAAGATGATCGACGGAGCATTTTTCTTTGCCTGATCAAACAGATCTCTTACTCTTGAAGCTCCGACACCGACAAACATTTCTACGAAATCAGAACCGGAAATAGAAAAGAACGGTACGTTGGCTTCTCCTGCAACCGCTCTTGCAAGCAGAGTCTTACCTGTACCCGGAGGGCCTAAAAGCAGCACTCCCTTAGGGATCCTTGCTCCTATCTCACTGTATTTTTTACTGTCTCTGAGAAAATCAACGATCTCTTTAAGCTCTTCCTTTTCCTCATCAGCTCCCGCAACGTCCGCAAACGTTGCCTTTTTACTGCTTGGCGCCTGTTTTGCATTGGTCTTTCCGAAAGAACTCATCTTGCCGCCGCCGGCGCTCTTCATCATAAATACGAAGAAGAAAATCATAACTCCCAGCATAAGCAGCGTAGGGATAAGATTAAGCCAAAAGCTGTTGTCGGAAATAGGGATCAGATTATATTTAAGCGGTTCGTCAGGATACTTGTCATTGTAATTCTTACGGTAATTCTCCGCTTCCTCTCCGCCCAAAACCTCCTGAGCAAAAAGCGAAACATTCGGAACCGTATAATTGTATTTTTCATCCGAGCCCCTAAGCTTGTATATAAGCTTTCCCGAGCCGAGATCAAGCTCAAATTCAGATACCTCAAGCTTATCAAAGCTCTGCATTACTTCCGAATACTGCTTATCCGACTTATTTGAACTCATAGATGTAAGCATATAAACAAGTCCAGAGATAACTGCAATTGAAATCAGCAGATAAATAATCAGAGATTTTCCGTTACTGTTATTCTTCAATTAATCACAACCTTCTGTTTATTATATATCTTTTATCGGTATCAGCCTGTAATTCCGGCAAAGTAAACCGATATAAATCAGATAATAGAGTTACTCAATAACTCCCAAATATGGCAGCTGACGGTATTTTTCATTATAATCCAGTCCGTAGCCGACAACGAATCTGTCGGGAATTTCAAAACAGCGGAAATCCGGATCAACATCAGCCGTTCTTCTCGACGGCTTATCGAGGAAAGCCGCTATTTTCAGACTTGCAGGCTTCTGCAGCAAAATCTTTTCCTTAAGCTTTGCCAGCGTATTTCCCGTATCTACAATATCCTCCACAATAAGCACGTTTCTGTCGCTGAGATCTATACTGCCGCAGGAAAATATATTTACCTCCCCGCCTGACTGCGCGCCTATGTAGCTTTTGGCTGTTATAAACCTGATCTCTGCATCCTCAAGCTTCACTGCTCTTACAAGATCCGCAGCAAAAACAAAAGAACCGTTAAGTATTCCCAGCATTAAAACATTTTTGTCCTTATAAAAATCCGTAAGCTCCCGTCCGAGAGCGCATACCTTTTTGCTGATCTCCTCGGCTGTAAGCAAAACCTTTACATTTTCCATCTTCCTGTTCACTCCATCACATCTCTGCGGACATAAAATATAATATACTATATTTGTGACAGTTTTATGATATTTCACAAATCAATATTCTTTTTGTCGAAGCGGTAATTTTTACACGCTCCGCAGTAGAAAAGCCTTCAATAAAGAAAAGGCCCTCGTCATCTGCCAGCATTACTGTCGTACTGCGTTTTTCAGCAGGGAGCTTCTCGTTGAACAGCTTTTTTACCGACGATGTAAATTCTCTGCCCTCAAGCTTAATCCGATCGCCGTTTCTTCTGTTCCTGAGCAAAACCTTACCTTTTATTTTATCATAATCGGCAGTACAATTTGCAAACTTTTTATTAACATTAAAGCTGTCACTGCTTATATCCATAATTTTCACCGTGACCCTCCTGCCGAAAAAGTCGTATACATTATCAGGATGTACAAATATGCTCAATTCTTTTTTATCAAGCTCCACAGACCTTACAAGCCTTAAAGTATCCCTGCTGCAAAGTGCAGTTATTCCTCTGCCTATATCCGCCCTGCCGCCCTTTTCCGAAAGCTCGGCAAGCTCGTTTACCCTTTTGCGTGAAGCAGAAATTCCGCTGTCGGATAATATCCTGATGATAACCCTGCTTTTCAAAGCATCATCAAGCGAATTTATCCCGCTGCGACTGTAGGAATTATCCTTGCAGCATACAGAAGAATACGCCTTTTCTGCCTGAGCCTCAAGATATTCCATATCCTTTCTCAAAGAAGCCGCCATTGCACCGAAAGCCTGTTCAGCCGAGCTGTTGATATCACCCATGACCGGAATTACCATATGCCTTATTTTATTTCTCGAATAATTATCGGAAAGATTTGTAGAATCGGTAACAAACGTCTGAGATCTCAGCTTTAAAAAATCCTCTATCTCCGCTCTTGTACAGCTTATAAGGGGGCGAATTATATTTTCTCTTACAGGGGGGATACCGCATATGCCTTTTATTCCGCTTCCCCTAGCCATATTGAAAAGTGCGGTTTCCATACTGTCGGAAAGAGTGTGCGCGGTAGCGATCTTATCGGCTTTGCATTTTGCGAAGATACGGTATCTTATTTCCCTTGCACCCTCCTCAACTGAAACTCCGTTTTTTTCACAGTATTCTATAACGTTTTCTCTGTAAACGCTGAGAGGAACGTTCAGTCTTTGGCACAGACCTATGCAGAACTGCTCATCACGATCGCTTTCATCTCCTCTCAGAAGATGATTTACATGACAGGCTCTGACACTGTAACCAAGTTCCAGCAAGCACAAAAGGAGGGTTACGCTGTCTGCGCCGCCCGAAAGACAGCACAGAACAGTCTCGCCCTCTGAGATCATATTGAATTCGGCTATGGTTTTCCTTACCTTATCAAGCATAACGTTATTTCTTACTCTTTCCTGAAATCAAGACTTCTGAACAATGTATATTCGCCTATCCATGCAAGCTTTACCGTATCGGTAGTTCCGTGACGGTTCTTTGCGACGATACATTCGGCAACGCTCTGATCGGCGCTTTCCTTATCATAATAAGCATCCCTGTAAAGAAACATTATAATATCTGCGTCCTGCTCAATAGAACCCGATTCACGCAGATCCGAAAGCATAGGCCGCTTATCGTCACGCTTTTCAGAGCTTCTCGAAAGCTGAGAAAGCGCTATTACCGGAACATTAAGCTCCTTTGCCATAAGCTTCAGCTGTCTTGTTATTTCCGATACCTCGTTAACACGGCTGGTGTGCTTATTAGGCGACGACATAAGCTGAAGATAGTCTATTATTACCAGACCCAGATTTCTCATGCGCCTCAGCTTTGCTTTCATCTGCGGAACGTTGATTCCTGCTCCGTCGTCTAGATAGATAGGAAGCCTTGCTAAAGCCTCTGTTCCGTTGGCAAGCTTTATCCAGTCGTCCGGCTCGATCTTTCCAGAACGCAGGCAAGTATTATTTACCAAAGATTCAGACGCAAGCATACGCGTAACCATCTGCTCCTTACCCATTTCAAGAGAAAATATAACTACCTCTTTCATTGTACGCTTGCAGGTGTTTACCGCAATATTCAAGGCAAAAGCCGATTTTCCCATTGCAGGACGCGCCGCAAGTATTATAAGGTCGGATTTGTTCAGACCGGTTGTTATTGCGTCCAGCTGAGCAAAGCCGGTCTTTGCGCCGAGATGCTTTTCAGCGTCCGGCCCGCTTATCTCCTGAAGATGTGAATAAGCGTCAATAATAACGCTGTCGATCCGAGTAAGACCCTGAACCTCGTTGCCCTGCCTTATATCAAAAATCTTTTGCTCTGCGCTGTCAAGCATAGTCCTTGCATCAGCCGAGCCTTCGTTAGCCGTTTCGATAATTTCATTAGCAACGTTTACCAGCGCTCTTATATGATACTTTTCCTCAATAATCCTGCAATAGCTTTCGATATTGGCAGTAGACGGAACTCCCTCCATCATACCCGTAAGGTAAGCCTTCGCCATGGCGGAAGTTTCAAAAACCCCCATAGTTACCGATTCGTCGATAACGGTAATAATATCCTCGGTCTGAGAAGCCGTAAACATTCTCATCATAATAGAAAAAAGCTGCTGGTGCTGAGGTCTGTAAAAGTAATCGGGTCTTAAAATTTCAATAACCTTGGGCAGAACGGAAGGATCAAGCAGAACTCCTCCGAGAACAGCCTGCTCCGCCTCCAGCGAATAAGGAAGCTCCCGACCCAGAATATCGCCGGCCTTCAGCTGCGATACGTTATCCAATGCCATTTTTAATCTTCAACCACCTTAATTTTCAGTGAGAATGAAACGCCCTGAGTCATTTTTACCGCAGCGGAAAAATCTCCGAAGCTTTTTATCTCGCTTCCCAGGACGATCTTCTTCTTATCAATTATCTGCGAATACTGTGCCTTTACAGCGTCGGCAATAACCGAACCAGTAACAGCGCCGAAAAGCTTACCGCCCTGCCCTGCCTTTGCCTTGATCAGTACCTCTTTGCCGTTGAGTGCGGCGGCGACTTTCTCGTTCTCCGCCTTTTCAACGTCCAGCTTATGCTGAGCGGAAGCTTTTTTCCCCTCCAGGTCGTTTATATTCTTAGCTGTAGCCTCTACCGCAAGTCCCTTGGCAAGCAGATAATTTCTGGCGTAACCGTCGGCAACGTTAAGCATATCTCCCGCCTTGCCTGAGCCTTTTACATCTTTAAGCAGTATTACCTTCATAAAAACACGTCCTTTTCTATGTATTATTTCTAATATATTCGTCTATCGCTTCAAAAAGCTGTTTCTTCGCTTTATCTATCGTAGTTTCCAGCTGCGTTGCCGCCATTGTAAGATGTCCGCCGCCGCCCATGCTCTCCATAACTATCTGTACGTTAAACGCTCCCATGCTTCTGGCGGAGATATTTACTGTTCCGCCGTCCTCGTAAAGCACAAAAGAAGCATTTACGCCTACTATTCCAAGCATTTCATCGGCAGCCTGCGAAGCCGCTATCCTGATATTGTCAAATGTTTCCTCAGTCGATGCAACGGCACATTTTCTGTAGATCTCTGCGGAATTGATAAGAAGAGATTTTTGACGGTAGGTTTCAATACTGTTTGCAAAAAGCTTCTTTACTGCTACCGTATCTGCTCCCATTTTTCTCAGGAACGCCGCCGCCTCAAAAGTCCTTACTCCGGTTTTCATAACGAAATTTTTTGTATCCAGCATAATACCTGACAAAAGCGCTTCGGCGATCGGAGCAGGTATCTTAGCCTCGTTTCCGAAATATTCTATCAGCTCCGCAACCATTTCAGCAGCAGAGGAAGCCATTGGTTCATGATAGAACATAACGCTGTTTTCTATAGACTTTACCATAAGCCTGTGATGGTCAATAACAACGATCTGCTCGGCTCTTGCAAGCAGCTCCCTTGATTCCACAAGATCAGGATTGTGAGTATCGACAACGATAAGAAGCGTATTTCCGTCAAGCTTTTCGATACCTGATTCCGGACTGATATAATAATTTGAAATATCGTTATCCCTGACGTAATTAATAAGACTTTTGGCAAGGTTCTGGTTTTCATTAACAACTACATAGGCTTCCCTGCCCATTTTTCTTACAGCCGAACACATTCCGGTAGCCGAACCTATACTGTCAAGATCACCGAACCTGTGACCCATAATAAGAACCTTGTCATGAGTAGCTATAAGTTCGAGAAGCGCTTTTGCGACCATTCTGGTTTTTACCTTGGTATGCTTCTCTATTCCCTTGGAAACTCCTCCGAAAAACTCATAGCCGCTGTCGGTTTTAACTGCCGCCTGATCTCCGCCCCTGCCCAGACACATTTCAAGCGCCTGTTTTGCGTAGGTCTCGCTTTCCGCTAGATCTGAAGCATTATGGCCGACGCCTATCGAAAGAGTAATGTTCTGTCTTTCACCTACGGTAATTGTCCTCGCCTGCTCAAGGATCTTAAAGCGGTTCTCAATTATCGGAGCAAGATGGCGTTCTTCCATTATTACATAAAACTTATCGCTGCTTATCTTCTTTGAAAACGCAGTCGTTCCTTCGACAAAATTTTCAATCAGCTTTTCTATTTTAACAAGAGCGTGAGCCTTTTCGCTCTCTCTTATATTGGACATCAGATCCTCAAAGTTATCTATAAAAATTATAATAACCGATTTATGCGACTGCCTATGCTCGTATTCAAGCTCTACATAGTCGGTAGTATCGCTGAAATAGATCATTGAAAGCGAACCGCTTACATCGGTATGTATGCCCTTGGCGCTGTAGAAGCGCCTGTTCAGGCAGATAAGGTCGCCGCCCGGCTCAAATATCTTTTCCATATCTATATTTACGATCTCTGTAATATCGTGGCCGTAGGCTTCCTCCTCGGTATAGACCTGCCTGCCGAACAGACGGTTATACCAGACTATAGTATTTTCTTCGTCAACTATTATAGCGGGAGCGGGAAAGTTAAGAAGCGAGTCCTTTTCGGTTTTTGTTATCTGCGTTGCAAGCTTTGCAATATACTTTTTCGTACTGTTCCTGAACAGCACCGATTCAAGCGCCAGCAGAACTGCCGCCGCTGCCGATACACAGAGCAGCACTCCGCCCATATCACGTTTCGACGGAGTATCATAAACGGAATACGACGCTGTCAAAGCCGCTAATACCGCAACTGCGGTAGTTATTTTCAGCAGTATCTGAAAACCGTTATTTCCCTTCATTTCTAAAACCTTTCCTCTCTTTGCTTACACATAGCCTGATAATTCGGATCTGCTATATCTCCATAATTATCGGAAGGATCATCGGGCTTCTCTTTGTCTTTAAATAGATATAATCCGAAAGACTGTCTCTCATTTTTCCCTTGATCGCATTCCATTCTCTCATATCGTGGTCAAGGCAGCTCTGAAGCGTCTGGGCAAGCAGTCTTTTAGCCTCGTCCATAAGCTCTTCGCTTTCACGGACATATACAAAGCCTCTGGAAACCACGTCGGGTCCTGCAAGAACATCTCCGGATACCCTGTCTATAGTCGCTACAGCTATAATAAGACCGTCCTGCGCAAGATGCTTACGATCTCTAAGAACGATAGCTCCGACATCTCCTACGCCGAGACCGTCCACAAGTATTTTTCCGGCAGGAACCTGTCCGGTTATTTTCATATCAACACCGTCAGTTTCAATAACGTTTCCTATTTCGCCGATAATAATATTGCTTTCGGGTATCCCTACGGACATAGCCGTCGCCTTATGCTTTACAAGGTGCTTATATTCGCCGTGGACCGGAATAAAATACTTTGGCTTTGTGATCGACAGGATAAGCTTCTGCTCCTCCTGGCAGGCGTGTCCCGAAACGTGAACGTCGTACATAGCCTCATAAACTACCTCTGAGCCTAGCTTCATAAGCTCATTTACGACCTTTGTTACATACTTCTCGTTTCCCGGTATAGGATTCGCTGAAATTATAATGAAATCCTGAGGAGTTATAGAAACCTGCCTGTGCTCTCCCATAGCCATTCTGGTAAGCGCCGACATAGGCTCTCCCTGACTTCCCGTAGTTACGATACACATTTTATCGGCGGGGTATCTTGAGATCATGTCAATATCCACAAGAACTCCCTCGGGAACTTTCAGGTATCCCAGCTCTATTCCCTTGCCCATTACGTTTACCATGCTTCTTCCGGAAACGGCTACCTTTCTTCCGGTAGCTGCGGCGCGGTTTACTATCTGCTGCACCCTGTGGATATTTGAAGCAAATGTCGCAATTATTATCCTCTTTCCGTCAGCCTGTGAAAACAGCTTTTCAAAGCTTTCTCCGACCTTACGCTCGCTCATGGTAAATCCGGGACGCTCAGAATTGGTGGAATCCGACATAAGCGCCAGAACTCCCTTATTTCCCAGTTCAGCAAACCTTGCAAGATCAATTATGCCGCCCTCTATAGGAGTATAATCGACCTTAAAGTCGCCTGTGTGGATAATTACTCCGGCAGGCGTATGAACTGCCATTCCTACAGCGTCCGGGATCGAATGGTTAACTCTTATGAACTCAACCGCCATGCAGCCAAGCTTGACGGTCTGACGCGGAGAAACAGTATTAAGACTTACAGAACCGAGCAGACCGTGCTCCTTCAGCTTTCCCTCCAGCAGTCCAAGCGTAAGCCTTGTGCCGTAAACGGGTACGCTGAACTTTTTAAGGAAATACGGAAGTCCTCCGATATGATCCTCATGTCCGTGAGTAATAACTACTCCTCTGAGCTTTTCAATATTTTTCTCGATATATGTGAAATCTGGAATAACTATATCCACGCCCAGCATTTCGCTGTCAGGAAAGGCCAGTCCGCAGTCGATAATAAACATATCGTTTGCGCATTCAATACAGGTGAAATTTTTTCCGATCTCATTAAGACCGCCGAGAGGAATGATCTTGACCGGAGTTTTTCTCTGAGGCTCTCTCAGCTGACGCTTTGACTCAGATCTTGATTTAAGCGTTCCCGAAGCCGCCTTTGCAGTTTCGCTTCTTCTGTTGGTGTTTAGATTAGGCAGGCTTTTTACTGCCTTTGCTTCTCTGTTTTTAGATTTAAGCTCCGCAGACGCCTGCTCGGCAGTCAATATTCCGGCGTCCTCCTGATTTTTAACGCTGTTGGTTCTTCTTACAAATCTTTTTGCAGTATTCTTTGCACCGTTACTGTTCTGAATATTCATGTACACAATTCTCAAGACCTGACCGAATGTCTGAATTAAGGCAACGCAAACAAACGGCAGGCCGTGATGAAACTCCTTCCTTTTCGAGCTTTCAGCTCAATATTATTCGATTTTTCCGTTGCATTACAGTCGGAATATCCAAAGGGGGCGCGTTTTGCCTCCTTATTTCAAAGATGAATTAGTATGACCTGGAAATCCCGACGCAGGTGATTGTAAAAGCTACAATACGTCCGAACAAAAATATCTAGTATTATTGTACTCTCTTTTCATGATATTGTCAAGTGATTTTTTTATGAAGCCTTTACAGCTATTTCCTTATCTGTTCCTCAGCCTGCTTTATCTTCCGCTGTATTTCGTCGCAGAGCGAACCCGCTGTTTCAGACTTGAAGCTTTCCGCAAAGATCATTATACCGCTGCCGCTTTTAAGCGGTCTTACAACGGCTCTTGAATCTCCGCTCTGATATACTACCCCTTCTGGTCCACCGGATTTTGCCAGTGTGAATTCCTTTATGAGCCTTCCTGGATTTTCACCTACGCTGACATATCTCTGGGTAGTATAGAATCTTGGTATATCCTTTACCGCTTCTGACAAAGCGATCTTTTTATCAGATAAATATGCCAGGATCATTACAGCAAGAACCATTCCGTCCCTTACGAAAAAGTTATCCGGTCTTTTCGCTATTTTTCTTGCTTCCTCGTCCTCGTCGCTGTCCGGACAGTTGAAATAACGGTAGAGCCTTCCGTTCTCCTCCTCGGCAAGATTATCGGCGCCCATTGGAAAAGAATAGGGGACAGAAACCGGGATCTTATTCATATAAGCTATCTTCATAGCAAGCAGTACGAGCCGCTCGTGAAAAATATATCCGGTTTTATCGCTGTAAGCCGAGCATGAGCTTCCGTCAGGAGAAAGATGGAATATGATACGCTCTCCGTCTATATCGTTTCTGGAATGAAAAAGAGCTTCGCTTATTGCCGCCGTTTTTGAGTCAGATGTTCTTATTTCAGCGTTTACTCCTCTGAATTTATCAGGAAGCATATCGTTCAGGAACATTTCATAAAGAACCGATACCCCTCTCATATCCAGTCTTTTGCCGTAGCTGTGATAAGAAAGCTGCCTGAAGTCCGACCTGTTGAAGGCAGCTTCTATCTTATGCTCCATATCTCTTTTAAGCGGAAGTCCTCCTCTGTCCATAAGCTTTATTTTCTCAGAATAATCCGCAGCGGCAAAACAGCCTATTTTTGCAGTAAGCCTGTTTACCGCAAACATTACCTGCTGTGCAGTACATTCACCCAGGTCGAATACGGTAACTCCGCTTGAAAGCAGTCCCGATATATAGCTTGAGCATAAAGCCTCAGCGCTTGAACCTCCGCTCCAGCCTGCTACTGCAACGTCGCCTATATCAAGAGCTGTTCCTACCGCCATACCGAACCTTGCAGTATCAGACGGAGAGGTTATTCCCGAATCAAAGCCGTAGGAGCAGTCGTCGTCTATAAACGCAGGCTTGCCCATTCCTACTCTGACGTTTTCATTTACTACCGAGCCGTGAGCTATCTCCTTACCTGCCCAGATCTTTACGCCGTCAAGTATTCTTGCGCCCTCTCCGACCCGACTTCTTTCTCCTACAACTGAATTTTCGCCGCAGCTTGACGAGCGCATAAGCTTTGCGCCTGCACATATCACACAGGGCATCAGCTCGCATCTTGAAGATATATAAGCGCCCTGACCTATATATGCTCCGCATATCCTTGACCGCTTTTCGATATAAGCTCCGTCATCAATGACGCTTCCCGGCTCTATAACCGTTCCGGCTTCGATAACTGCGTTTTTGCCGATAAAGACAGGAGGTATTATTGAAACGCCGCTGAAATTGCTGACAGTATTGCTATAGATACCGCCATCATTCTGCTGAGCTGAAAAGGCAATATCAGTTTTTCCCGAAAGTATGCTTTTCTGGCATTCAAGAAATCCCTGAGCATCTGTTATTTTGTGCCAGAAATCAACCGTTCCGTAAGTGTATATTTCGCAGCCGTCCGAGATCATCTGAGGAACAATATCCTCAATAACGTCGGTAAATGAATTGAAATCATAGTTTTCAAGCGTACCTGCCGAAACAACGTAAACGCCCGTAAAAGCATGAACAGCCGAGGTGTTTTCAGCGCTGGGATATTTCGACATAGAGGTTATCATATTCTCTCCGTCGGTAGCAAAGCAGATATGTCCGCTTGTCTGCGGCTCCTGTCTTGTTACAAAGGTAGCTGCGGATTTTTTCGCCCTGTGATAATCAGCAATACCGTTAAGATCAAAATCAAAAACACAGTTTGCCTCAGCTACGATTATATCTTCTCCCGCTTTTGCAGCATACGCTACCGCCGGAGCAGTCCCCAACTCCTCTGCGCTTGTAAAATAAAGCTTCATGCCCTTGTAGTCGCAGGATTCAAATTCCTCTATGATCTGTTCCCCTAGGTAACCCAGCGCAAGAGTAACCTCCTTGAAGCCCGCTTTCTTAAATTGGTCTAGAGTATAAGCCGCCGTTGTTTTTCCCAGTATCCTGAGCAGAGCCGCAGGAGTACAGGCGGTCATAGGCATAAGCCTTTCTCCGCGTCCGCCGCATAAAATAATAGCCTGCATAAAATATACCTCCGTAATAAATATTTGTATTTATTATTGGATCATTATTACAGTTTATACAGCGCATTATATGCAGTCATTGTTAATTTGGTAAAATAAAAAAATAAATAATATCTCTTTTCAAGAAAACTTTAATATGCTATAATGATTTATAGACTGATTTCAGACTGCGGTTTGCCTCTGAGTATCCCTTTTTTATAATAAGGCAAATACGGAAAGGAAGATTTATTGTATGGCAGAAAATTATAACCTGCTGAAAAACAAAGCTCTTGAAAAATATTTCTCTGACCTCAACAGCGAACAGCGCAAGGCTGTTTTCAAAATAAATGGTCCTCTGCTTATTCTGGCAGGTGCAGGAAGCGGCAAAACCACCGTTTTAATAAACAGGATAGCAAATATGATCTATTTCGGCAATGCCTATAACAGTGAAGAGTGCTGTGGGCTTTATTCGGACGACGACCTTCAGTTTCTTAAAGATTACGCCGACGGAAAAACCAACGACAGCGGAAGGCTTGCCGATATCGTTGCATACGAATGCGTAAAGCCGTGGAGTATTCTTGCGATCACCTTTACCAACAAGGCTGCGGGAGAGCTGAAAAGCCGCCTGTCAGATATGCTGGGCGAAGCCGGAAGCCAGATAACAGCCGCTACCTTCCATTCGGTCTGCGTCCGAATTCTAAGACGTGAATGTGAAAAATTAGGCTACGGGAAAAGCTTTACTATCTATGATTCGGACGATTCACAGAGAGTAATTAAATCCGCTATGCAGGATCTTGATATTTCAGATAAAATGTTCCCTCCGAAAGCTATTCTTGCGGAAATATCTCATCAGAAGGATATGATGGTTTACCCCGACGAATATCTTGCTCAGGCTGCTCAGGATTATCGGCTTATGACTATCGGAAGAGTCTATAAGCTCTATCAGCGCAAGCTGAAAGCCGCCGACGCTATGGACTTTGACGATATAATCTGCAATACCGTAAAACTGTTTGAGCAGGAGCCTGACGTACTTGACCACTACCGCAATCTTTATAAATATATAATGGTTGATGAATATCAGGATACGAATAAGGTTCAGTTCCGTCTTATTTCACTGCTTTCTGAAAAATACAAAAACCTATGCGTTGTCGGCGACGACGATCAGAGTATATATAAGTTCAGGGGAGCTACTATTGAAAATATACTCTCCTTTGAAGATACCTTCTCCTGCGACCCGGGAACCGATGTTATAAGGCTGGAACAGAATTACCGTTCAACACAGAATATCCTTACCTGCGCCAACGAGCTTATAAAAAACAACAGAGGACGAAAAGGCAAGAATCTCTGGACAGATAAGGGCGACGGCGAAAGAGTCGTGGTATATAAGTCGGCGACCGAAAAAAGCGAATCCGCATTTATTTCCGAAACTATACTGGAAAACGTCAATTCAGGAAGAAGCTTTCGGGATCATGCGGTTCTCTACCGTATGAACGCCCAGTCCAACTCGATCGAACAGGCGTTTATCAAAAGCGGTATACCCTATCGGATTTTCGGAGGACTAAAATTCTACGACAGAAAAGAAATAAAGGATATTATCGCCTATCTTTCAGTTATCAATAATCATTCCGATATGCTAAGGCTGAGAAGGATAATAAACGAGCCTAAGCGCGGTATCGGCGATGCGACCGTTGGAGTTCTGGAGCAGATAGCCTCCGATCTGAGAGAAGATCCGATAAGCGTAATGCTTAATTCTCCCGACCTGGCTCCGCTAGCTAAAAAGTCCAGACTTCTTCATTCCTTGGCTGAAATGTTTAATTATCTTACTGATATAGCCGAAACTCTGCCGCTTGAAGATCTGCTGGACGAGCTTCTCAGCAAAAGCGGCTATGAAAAGTATCTGAAGGAGCAGGGCGAAGAAGGCCTTATGCGTCTGGAAAATATAAACGAGCTGAAATCTACAATGGCAAACTACGAGGAAAACGCTGAAGAACCGTCGCTTTCAGGATTTCTTGAAGAAATTTCGCTTTATACCGATATAGACAGCTTTGACGAAAACTCAGATTATGTTGCAATGATGACTATGCATTCAGCAAAGGGACTGGAATTTCCTTGTGTATTTGTTGTGGGAATGGAGGAAAACATATTCCCTTCCGCCCGTAGCATAGAATCGGAAGCCGATACAGAAGAAGAACGCAGGCTTGCTTATGTTGCGCTTACCAGAGCCAAAGAACAGCTTTATCTCACTCATGCAGCAGAACGTATGCTGTACGGAAGAACGGAGCGCAACAGAATATCACGTTTTGTAAAAGAACTTCCTACCGAAAATTACGTCAAAAAGGAAGAACAGGGCCTCACCTCGGCTCTTGCTCAGTCAAGCGGCGGAGTTCAGCCTACGCACAGCATGACGCTTCAGCAGCAGCTTGCCCAGAAACGTGCGGAAAAATCTGCTGCTGTGACCGAAACCTTTGAGCCGGGCGAACGGGTACGCCATCGTATTTTCGGAGAAGGCACAGTTCTTACAGCTAAGCGTATGGCAAACGATACGCTGCTTGAGATCGCATTTGAAAGCAAAGGCACTAAAAAGATAATGGCTAACTTTGCAAAAATAAAGAAAATATAAAATATAATAGAGCCGCCGATAAACACATTAATAATGCGTTTATAAAAAATGAACTTGAGAATATTACTGTTCTTATCCTTCTGAGCCGTCTTTTTCAATAAGACAGCGCCGTATAATTCAGCGATCAGTCGGAACGTTAGCCAACTAAAGCACCAGCAGGCTATTGTATTCAAAGACAGCGGATCTTTACTTAAATATAAAACCAAACTTCATCAAAATGCGATCAGAAGCGGAGGCAGACTGAATTTATAATTTAACTTACGCCGAGATCTCTCAATTTAATTATAAAATAAAAACCAGCCGAAAAAGAATCAGTTGCTTTTTCGGTTGGTTTTTCTTTCAGCCTGCTTTATGAGCGCTTTATGAATTTCAGCCTATAATTAAGGCCGGCCTGCTGTTAAAGCGCCGAAAGCTGAGCTATGAAGTATTTTTTATACTTCGTTCACAACTTAAACTTATGTTCCACGTGGAACATTTTTAAAACCCTCCGAACCTAAGCTGTCCGAAGGGTTATATTTTTAGGTATTATCCCCAGTAGCTTCTCCAAACGTTGAAGTAGCCCCATGGGATCTTGAAGGAATATGCAATTCTTTTATCATTAGATTTATAGCTTCTGTTACACCAATAATAAACGTTATAGTCGTTCTTAATTCCGTTTAGCGTTGTTTTTCCGTAAACCGCACCGTAAACTGCGGTCTTTACTCTTGAGGTCACCTTTTTATATGTAGCCCCGTCTCTGGTAAGTCCGGCGTCTGACATGAAGCCGCCGCTCTTATAAATTATATCCTGAACGTTTTTATATCTTTTGTAATAAGGCGCCCATATCTTGCTGTTATTGTATTTAGCGCTTACATACTGATTAACAACACAGTCGGCAACATATACGATAGGTTTATCCCACATTGAACCCGACATCTGTCCTACCTCATGATAAACGATTCGGCACATTGCTTCCCAGCCGCCCTTGTCAAATGACATTCTTGCAGTTTTCAGAGTCTGTACCGACGAAAACGCACCCTTTGTGCTTCCGTTGACCGCTCTTACCTTAAACTGATACGAGGTTGTTCTCGCAAGTCCGGTTACTGTGCATTTTGAAGCGGTAACCGTTTTATATTTAGTCCATTTCGAGTACTTGCCGCCTTTGATATAAAGCTCATATTTCTTTGCGTTTTTTACGTCCTTCCAGTCTACAACAAGTGTGTTTGTCTGTTTGTTGTAAGGATGGGTCGCCTCGCTTTCATATTTCTTCTCTGCTACCATAGTTGGCTTACTAAGCTTAACATCAGCAGCCGAAGCGGATATCTCCGCAAAACCTGTAAATACCAGACAGCAGGCTATCATCGCTGTTATTGTCCTCAATACAGATCTCTTTGCAAATGTTAAGATCTTACTCTGCGTACTACTCATATAATTTGGCTATTGTCCTCATATTTTCCTTATGTGAACCGCCATTTCACACCCTTTCATTTAATCTGTCCGCTTAACTGATGAATCCGCGGCACAATTAATGTTTATTAGTTTGGTCTGCGATTTATTACTCGAATTGTAACCTATAAGTTCGATAGGTTACAATTCTATTACAAATCACTACACTAGTGTAACACACATTTTTGAGTTTGTCAAGTATTTTTTGCAGATTTTTTTATGAAAATGCGGTTTTACGGGTTTTGAAGGACAAACTGTACTATTTTTCAGCCAGCAGTCATAGAATTAATTGAACTTCAAAAAGTAACAAAGCGTAATATTTATTGTAGCTTGCGTACTAAATCGGATTTATAAATAATAAATCCTTGTATCACTTCAACAAGGTCGGTATACCGCAGTAAAATGACCTGTCAAGAATATAAAATCTGCGGAGAAAGAGGTTTAAAATGAAAAAATATTTACCCGAAGGAAAGCTTTTTGACACGGCGGGCAACAAAAACTACCTGAAAAACGAACAGTCGCTGGCGGAGGCATACGCACACGGTGCAATTCTTGAAGCTCAGGCTGTTATATGCGACAGCGACCATAATCTCATCGTTGACCTCCCCTGCGGGCGGGGTATAATACCGAGAACCGAAGGCGCTATAGGTATTGCGGAAGGAACTACGAGGGACATTGCGCTGCTTTCAAAGGTCAACAAGCCTGTCTGCTTTAAGATAATCAGTATATCAAGAAATTCCAACGGTGAAAATATATATACGCTTTCCCGCAGGCTTGCGCAGGAGGAATGCATGGAAAGCTACATAGGGCTTCTTAAAAACGGCGACGTTATCCCTGCAAAGGTAACTCATCTTGAACCGTTCGGCTGTTTTGTAGATATAGGCTGCGGTATTCCCTCCCTTATTCCTATTGACGCCATATCCGTTTCGAGAATTTCACACCCAAATGACAGGTTCTACAACGGACAGGATATTTTCGTCGTAATAAAATCAGTAGAGGACGGAAGGATCTGTCTTTCACACAAGGAGCTTCTCGGAACTTGGGAGGAAAACGCCGAAAGATTCAAGGCAGGAGAAACAGTCGGAGGAATTGTTCGTTCTGTAGAAAGCTACGGTATTTTTATAGAGCTTGCGCCGAACCTTGCAGGACTTGCCGAACCCCGTGACAATGTTCAGGTAGGTCAGGCAGCAAGCGTTTACATAAAGGCTCTGATCCCAGAAAAAATGAAAGTAAAGCTGATCATTGTAGACGTTTTTGAAAACACAAATTTCCCTTCAAAAATGAAATACTTTATAAACGACGGTCATATATGCCGCTGGCAGTATTCCACTCCCCTTGCGGATAAAACGATTATAACGGAATTTTGATATGAAAATGCACAAAAAAACCGGAAAGACAAACAGTTTTTCCGGTTTTTACTTTTATTTTCAATTTAAATCTCTCTTTAAATAAACATGCTGAATAGGAATACATGACACGGCAAATATCTCAATTCTTACCAGAATTCCGAATATTATAAATGCTGTTCCATGTTCCGTAAACATCAGCTTATTGTACCCGTTCTGCTCAGCTACAGCAAAAACCGAACTTACAGCAAAACCTGCAACAATTCCTAAAAGCACGGAAGCATGAGGCAAAAATATCCTCGTTGATTTCATACTCATCGCCTTTTACCATAAGATACTTTTCCATTAAGCAGTCCTTAGTATCGGGAAAGAAAACCTTTCCGTTATTAAGAACCGTTATATGATCTGCTACTCTCTAAATCAGCGGTAATATGAGTTAAAAAAATATGCTTCGACTGCTGTCCTCAATATATTCGGTAAGAATATCCAACAATTCGTTTCTGGCAACAGGATCTAGTCCGCTGGCAGGCTCGTCAAGAATCAGCAGCTCGGCGTTAGCGACAGCGCACAATCATAAACTTCATTTTCATACCCTTTGAAAAATCCGAAACAGGCTTTTTAAAAGGAAGTCTGAACTTATCGGTCAGTTCCTTAAATTTCTTGCTGCTCCAGTCGGAATAAAACATATTAAACTGTTAATATATCAACATATAGAGTTTGGCGCAAAAAAATCCTCTTGTCAAGAGGATTTTTAATGTTATTTTTTTATCTTCTCCCAATAGGCTTTTGCCGCCTGCTCGTTTTTATTTTCTCCGTACACATAATATTTCCTGTTCTTAAGTGCATCGGGCAGATACTGCTGCTCCACCCAGTGATTAGGGAAATCATGGGGATAGAAATAATGCTGACCCTTAATTTCAGCGTCCTCGCCGTCAAAATGTTTATTCTGAAGCTGTCTTGGAAAATCCAGTGCACCGCTTTGCCTTACGTCCTCAAGGGCTGCGTCAATTGCAAGATAGGAGCTGTTGGATTTTGGCGCAGTCGCAAGCAGTACCACCGCTTCGGCAAGAGGTATTCTCGCCTCTGGCAGACCAAGCTGCATTGCGCTGTCTACACACGCCTTAGTAATTGCAGCCGCCTGAGGATAAGCCAATCCTACGTCCTCGCTTGCAATGACCAGCAGGCGGCGTGAAAGAGAAATAATATCCCCGGCTTCTATCAGTCTTGCGGCGTAATGCAAAGCGGCGTTTTCGTCTGAGCCTCGTATCGACTTCTGCAAAGCCGAAAGAATATCATAATGCTGATCTCCGCTCCTATCATATTTCATGTTGCTGCGCTGTGTAAGAAGCTTTACCGTATCAAGGTTTACAGTCATCGACTGACCGTCGTTGTCCGCCGAAAGAGTGCAAAGCTCAACGGTATTTATTGATTTTCTTACATCTCCTCCGCAGCCCCTTGCGATAAACTCACAGACGCCGCTTTCAAGCCTTAGTTTAAGGCCGAGGTCGTCAGCGCAAATCTGAAAGGCTCTTCTTATAGCCGGCATAATTTCATCAGGAGTAAGCGGCTTGAACTCAAATACGGTCGAACGGCTAATTATAGCGTTGTAAACATAAAAATAGGGATTTTCTGTTGTTGATGAAATAAGAGTTATTCTTCCGTTTTCAATATATTCCAGCAAAGACTGCTGCTGTTTTTTATTGAGGTACTGGATCTCGTCAAGATACAGAAGTATACCGCCTATACCGCTGAAGGTTTCAGTTTCGGCAACGATCTGCTTTATATCGGCGATCGAAGCGGAGGTGCCGTTTAGCTTATGCATCGTCATATGAGCGTTTTCTGCAATTATTCTCGCAACTGTAGTTTTTCCGATACCGGAAGAGCCGTAGAAGATCATATTCGGTATTTTTCCGCTCTCGATTATACGTCTTAACGGCTTATCCTTTCCCAGCAGGTGAGACTGCCCCACAACTTCATCAAGATCATGAGGACGTATTCTTTCAGCCAATGGAACCGGCATAGCTTTTTCTCCTTTTTATCAATCAAAAATATTCTGAATATCCGGAAGTCTGCGCTCATAAGCCTTGCTGTTTATTTTCTTCAGCAGATATGTCCTTGCGACCAGTACAGCCGGCTGACACTTGGTATTTTCCATTCCGATACAAATTCTATAGATAATAAACTGTGCGGAGGAAATTTTCATCACCGCATGATTAGAGCATTCAAATGTTCCGCACACAACCGAATCGGAGGATATAAAATTCCAAAGTTCGTTATAAACCGCTTCGGTTACTTCCTCGTCAAGAAAGGTCTGCAAAACGTCGTTCACAAAAATTACCCCCTAAAACATTTATTCACCTTTATTATAACACAGCCTTATTTGTTTTTCAACGGTTTTTTGATGTAAATGTATAAAAAAATCGCCAGCGAGGCTACAGCAATTATGAAATAGATGAATCAGACATTCCTACGGAGATACTTATAAAGCTTACGGATCTCGATAATGTTTCAGCAAACTATATTCTAAACCGCGCTTAAATTGAACATAAATAAAAACCTCTGACTTCAATCTGAAATCAGAGGCTTTTTAATACGCTTTTAATTAAGCAAGCTCAGCAAAATACTTGATTGTTCTTACCATCTGTGAGGTGTAAGAATTCTCGTTATCGTACCAAGAAACAACCTGAACCTCATAGAGATCGTCAGCGATCTTGGAAACCATTGTCTGAGTAGCGTCAAACAGAGAACCGTATCTCATACCGATAACATCGGAAGAAACAATAGGATCTGTATTGTAACCAAAGGATTCGGAAGAAGCAGCCTTCATAGCAGCGTTAATGCCGTCAACAGTTACATCGCTTCCCTTTACAACTGCTGTAAGAATAGTAGTTGAACCTGTAGGAACAGGAACTCTCTGAGCAGAACCGATAAGCTTGCCGTTAAGCTCAGGGATTACAAGACCGATAGCCTTAGCAGCGCCTGTTGAGTTAGGAACAATGTTAGCAGCGCCGGCTCTTGCTCTTCTCATATCGCCCTTTCTGTGAGGACCGTCGAGAATCATCTGGTCGCCGGTATAAGCATGAATAGTCGACATGATACCGCTCTGGATAGGAGCGTAGTCATTAAGAGCCTTAGCCATAGGAGCAAGGCAGTTTGTTGTACATGAAGCAGCTGAAATAATCGTATCATCAGCTGTAAGAGTATCCTCGTTTACAGAGAAAACGATCGTAGGAAGATCGTTTCCGGCAGGAGCAGAAATAACGACCTTCTTAGCACCGGCGTCAATATGAGCCTGAGCCTTTGCCTTTGAGCAGTAGAAACCTGTACATTCGAGAACAACATCTACGCCGATCTCGCCCCAAGGAAGCTCTGCTGCATTAGCCATTGCGTAAATCTTAAGGGTCTTGCCGTCAACTGTAATTGTTCCGGCCTCATCGTCAGCCTCTACAGTGTGAAGATTCTCACCGATCCTTCCACAGTAACCGCCCTGTGCCGTATCATATTTCAGAAGATCAGCGAGCATTGAAGGCTTTGTAAGGTCGTTGATTGCAACTACCTCATATCCCTCTGCGCCGAACATCTGTCTGAATGCAAGACGTCCAATACGTCCAAATCCATTAATCGCTACTTTTACTGCCATGATTAATTCCTCCTAAAAAGTTTAAAAAATTTATGGCTGTATCTCCAGCCATGGCGATGAATTTAACAAAGCGATAATTGTTAAATATTCATCAACTAGATTCATTGTACTAAAACAAGAACAAAAATTCAAGCCTTAAATCCATATAATTCTAATTTTATGGAACAATTCTCCTAAACACCGGTTTCCGCCCCTTAAATTCTGCATAATAACTAAAACCACAGCCTGCAAGTATCTCTCCTGCCTGCTCATAGTCAAAAGCTACATGTTCCGGCCTGTGTGCATCTGCTCCGATTGTGACAATTTCACCACCAAGCTCCTTATATCTTCTGATAACATCCGGATGCGGGTTTGGAAATCCAAGTCCATATTTCATTCCTGCCATGTTCATCTCAAGTCCTTTTCCATGACTGATCAAATGTTTTAGTATCTCATCGATCTCTTCTGCATATTTTCTGTAAGAATATTCTTCTGCCTGATGTGCGCCATAACGGACAACATAGTCCAAATGTCCCAGGCTATCGAAGGAATCTATTTTTTTCAGATTTTCAATTGTCACCTGAAATGCTTCATGATAAGCCTCCTCATCACTTCGTCCTTCAAAAAATCCACGATAATACGGATCCTGTCCATGGATAAGGTGTATTGAACCGATCACAAAATCAAACGGATATTTTTCTGTCAGTTCTTTATAATATTCTCCCAGGTGTGGCTGAAGTCCGATCTCTACACCAATCCGGACTTCCAGTTTCTTCTGATATTCTGTTTTTAATTGCGTCAGTCTACTGAAATATTCATCCAGGTCGAACATAAATGCACCCGCCGGAAAATCCGGTGTTTCCGGAAAGTCTTTATCAAGATGATCCGTGATGCAGACTGCCTGCATTCCTTTATTCACCGCTGCATCAAGCATGGAATGTACAGATGCATCACTATCTTCTGAAAATCTTGTGTGCATATGCGCATCACATGCTATCATAATATTGTGCCGCCTCCTAATACATACTCACCATCATAGAGAACAACCGCCTGTCCCGGTGTCACTGCACGGATTGGTTCATCAAATGTGCAGGTGATTTCATCTTCCCCTGTCTTTTCCACTGTGCACCAGGCTCCTTTATGATTGTAACGGATCTTTGCAAACACCCGGATGGGTTCTGTGATATCTTCTACACTCATGAAATTCAATTCATTCGCACGCAGCGTATGCGTTAAAGATTCTTCGTATGTTCCAATCACAACTTCATCTGTTTCCGGACGAATCTCAAGTACAAATGCCGGATATCCCAGCGCAAGTCCAAGCCCTTTACGCTGCCCTACCGTATAATGAATGATTCCTTTGTGTTTTCCAAGAATCTTTCCGTCCGGTGTTACAAAATTCCCCTGACGGATCGGAGTATCTGCATTTTCTTCAATAAAGGTTGCATAATCTCCATCCGGAACAAAACAGATATCCTGACTATCTGGCTTGTTAGCAACCTGCAGTCCAATTTCTTCTGCCATCTCACGGATCTTATCCTTTGAATAATTTCCAACCGGCATCAGCGTATGCGCCAGTTGCTCCTGAGTCAGGTTATAAAGTGCATAAGTCTGGTCTTTCGCAAGCGTCGCAGATCTTCGGATTGCGTATCTTCCATTCGGAAGTTTATCAATCCTCGCATAATGTCCTGTTGCGATATAGTCTGCTCCGATGGAAAGACTTCTCTGCAAAAGTGCTTCCCATTTCACATAACGGTTGCAGGCAATACACGGGTTAGGTGTTCTTCCGTTCAGGTATTCTTCCGTAAAGTAATCAATTACATTTTTCTGGAATTCCTGTTTAAAATTCATCACATAATACGGAATACCAATAGACGATGCAACACGTCTTGCATCGTCTACCGCACTGAGCCCGCAACAGCCGCCGTTTTCTTCTTGAACCTCATTGTCCTCATCCTGCCAGATCTGCATCGTCACACCGATCACATCATAGCCTTGTTCTTTCAAAAGCCAGGCTGCCACGGAGGAATCTACTCCCCCGGACATTCCAACAACAACTTTGCCTTTGCTCATTAATATTCCTCTTCCTCTGCTTCTTCCAAGTCATCCATCATCTGCATCAACTTGTCTTTCTTTTCTGTCAGTCTTTCAATGTCTTCTTTTTCCAATCCTTCTATCAATTCCTTGATAAATTCTGCAGTATCATTGAGCTTGACAAGTTCTTCACTATTCATTTGTTTGGTGATATTATTGACTTGCTCTATGTTTTCTGCTGTTTCTGCAGAAATCTTATTGATAGTTTCCTGTGCCTGCTCCTCAGTAAGTGGACTGTTAGAGAGATCAATGTTTGACTTTCCTTTGCCTTCTTTGTCACCAGGACCGTCTTCCTTTCCGATGCTGCGTTCCCACTGATCAACGTATAAGGACTGAAGGGCAATGAAAGGCTCTTTGAAGAACTCCATACTTGCGATATGCTTAGCTATAGTCTTCATCAGACTAAGTCCCTCTTTGTTCGGTTGTTGAATTACTACACGCTTTCCAGGTTCGTAACCATATTCGCTATCATGCATCTTGTCAGCGAAGATGCTTGCATCTGAAGTCATAATATTGAAATTCATGACAATAGGCTTATCAGATGTATGTATGGTTATCCCCTTGGAATTTTCAGTTTTTTTCCATTCGTGGTAAACAGGATCATCATACTCTGGAAATTCCTTAAAATCGGCTGAAGCTTTTACTGTCCATTTTGTACAATTTTGGAGATGATGCTTAAACAACAGGTCATTGGCTTGGTATAAATAAACATTGTTCTCTCCTATAAACTTAGCTAATTTCGAACTTTCCGCAAGTCGTTCTTGAAAGAGAGCTCCAGCCCAAGAATAACATGAGAGGAACACCCCGCCATATTTGTATCTTTCGAGTACAAATATTGGCTTTGGTGTGTCTAACTCGTTCTGTCTAGGGACAACTTTTCCTGTATATTGTAAGAGTGGCATTGGCTCAAACTCTGAGGGAAGCTTTTCTATGATTCCCATCATGGTGTTGAACCTATTTGTGCCATAAGCATATTCGAGTTTCTTCTCAATAGCCCATGTAATTGTATTATCTATGGCGTTCTGCTCCATATTTTGAATCCATGATGTGTCGTTATACAACGTGTCATCGAGCAAATTCTGTCGTACGGCTATGTACGGCTCATTTGCTGTATGGAGCTTTGAAAACAGAAACAATGCTTGTGGGTTATTGTCTATCCAATGATGAAGGATATTAGGCAGAAACTCTGCTTGTCTGAGTAGGTTATGGTTGGCATATACCTGCTCTTCCAAGTCTACATGATCCATCTTGAAATGTTTGTCAAACCCACAAAAGTTGTTTTCTAAAATCATATCAAGTGCGTCAGTTAGCCTTACGTCTCCACCGATTTCTAAGTCATCACAGGATTCATTATTAGTAATAGCGTAGTCTAAACAGAATTTTAATTGTTCTACTGTCAGGAATGAACCTTTCAATTCTTCAAACAACTCTTCTGTCGAAACTTCATCTTCTTTTCCATCATAATAGTGTTTCTTG
>OHCI01000125.1_pt1 | contig 52561 bp, 75 predicted proteins | sample 1566751 | NCBI WGS metagenome assembly OHCI01 (sample SAMEA3879609, study PRJEB24766) | human gut metagenome | biome: human-associated habitat; feature: feces | place: USA | collected 1985/1987
GGTCGCCACCGACGTTGCCGAGGATGAACGCGTGGTTTATGCTTGCCATAATCTTGTTTTTCTGTTTTGTTTTTTTTGAAATTCAACTGCGATTCGCCGTTCCTTGGCCGTTTCCGTCCCCTCTGGCGGCCTTTCGCCCTTTCGGCGATGGTTTTCCTGTCTTCGCCGCCGTTCGTGCCTCTAAGCGGCTTATTTCGCGTCCTCGCTTTCGGCTGGCTTTATCCACCAGCCGTTGAGCGTCCGCCCGACCAGAATCCGCCCCCGCTTCCTGAGCTCCGAGAGCGACCGGAGGAGTGTGTCCTCGGGGATGCCCTCGGAATATGCCCAGCGCCTCAGGCCGAGCAGGGTCGTGTGGCGGGGTATGACGTTCGCCCCTCTCCGCTCCTCCGTCCTGCGGAGGATCTCGGAATAAACCCTGTCCTCCATCAGCCCATCTCGAAGTAGGGATCCTTGTTGCGCCGCTCCTCATCGGAGGTCGCCGGGAGGCCGCCGCCGTCCGGGAATATCGTCGCCGGGGCGTCCTGCGTGACCTCCTCGAACGCGGAGTAGGTGGCGTTCGGCCTCAGCAGCACGGAGTCCCCGGCGTGGCCGCCCTCGCGGTTCTTGCCGATGGCCATCTTGATGAGCCGCGCCCCGTCATAGGACATCCTCGGGGAGAGGAACACCACCCTGTCGGAGTCCTGCTCGATGGAGCCGGATCCCCTCAGGTCCTGCAGCTCCGGGTCCCTGTCGTTCCTCACGTTGTCCCTGTTGAGCTGGGCGTTGATGACTATCGGGATGTCGAGCGACTTGGCCAGCAGCTTGAGCCGCCTCGTCAGCGCGGAGATCCGCCGCTCCTCGGTGTCGCTCCTGCCCCCCGGCACGGAGACGAGCTGGAGGTAGTCGATGTAGGCCGCGGAGCACCTGCCCTGCTGGCGGCTCACAGTGATGTCGGAGACGATCTCGTCGAGACCGAACGTCCTGTCCTCGATGTAGAGGCCCCACCGCTCCAGCCGCTCCCTCGCCTCCCTCCACGCGCCGCCCCAGTCGGCGTTCCCGCTCAGCTTGTCACCCGGCCTCAGGCCGCCGAGGGCGTACATCGCCCTCTCGGCCAGCTCCCCGTGGCCCATCTCAAGGCTCCAGACCTTGACCGGGATGCCCTGTGAGGCCTGGCGCATCATCATGGCCAGCATCACCGCCGTCTTGCCTATGCCCGGCCTCGCCGCGAACGTCACGAGGTTGCCGCCCTTGAAGCCGCCGAGGAACCTCTCGTCGAGGAACGGGAAGCCCGTGGGCACGGCGGTCAGCCCGCCTTTCATCCTCGTCTCCCTTGTCTGCCTTATCGTTTCGCCCAGCTCGTCCACGGCCTCGGCCAGCCTCCTCTCCGAGGCCGCGCCGCACGCCGACTCCAGCGTCTCGCAGAACGCCCTCGCCTCGGACATCACGCCCTCCGGCATCATCGACACCTCGGAGGCGGAGCGCATCAGGCGGTCGCCGAAGTTCCACGCAGTCCTCGCTATCCACATCTGGCGCAGGAGCCTCGCGTGGTTCGTGGTCTCCACGATGCCGCCGCCGCTCCCCGTGTGGGCCGCAAGCAGCCTTACAGCGTCGGAGTCCGCCACGGACATCAGGACGGAGGCGTCCACCGGCTCGCCGGAGTCCCACCTTGAGCACACGGCCCCGAACGCCTCCCTAAGATGCCTGTTGGTAAACATGTCGGGGCGGGCGACCCTGCGGGCCTCGTCTATCACCTCGGGGCTGGCGAGGATGTCCCACACCAGCAAGGCCTCGATCCTCTCGTCGGAGAGTTTCGGGAAATTGTCACCTGCCCCAGCCATTCCTCTCCCTCCTCTCCCAGGTGACCACGGCCAGCCTCCAGTCCTTCATCCTCCTGCCGCTGCTCAGCCGCCAGTCGTTGTTCTCGTAGTGGGCGAAGAACGCCACCGGGTCTATCGGCGACCGCCTCACCTTCTCGATGTACTCCCTGACCTCGGCGAGGGTCGGCGGGACGAACGGCGCGGCGCAAGACTTTTGCCCTTTTTTCTTTCCTTGGCTTTGAGGGGCACCGTCTCCGACGGATGCCTGTTTCTCGGTGCCGAAGAGTGTCGCTTCGTTCTGTCCCTCTTTCTCTGTGGCGGGGGAGGTGGAGCCAGCGGCTCCTTCGCGCGTATGCGCGATTTTCTCTTTCTTATCTTTGTTATAAGAAGAAAGATAGGGGGTGTGGGGGGAAGAAAGAGGGGTAAAGAAACTTGACCCCTCTTGAGTAGTTTCTTGACCCGTCAAGTTTCTTGACCCGTCAAGTTTCTTGACCCCCTCCTCGCTTACATTGAGGGTGTACTCCGTCGCCCTCCCGCTCTGCCTCTCCGCCTTGATGACCCCCTTCGCCTCAAGCCTTTTCAGGAGGTCTATCACCCCCTGCTTGCTAAGACAGCATCGCCTCTCGAAGTAGGAGAGGCTAACGTGGCAGGTGTGTGTCCCGTCCTGCGTGTAGCCGTTGATTATAGCAACGGCGAGGACTTCGCTCGATGTCAGTCCAAGGTCATACATCCAGTCGAGGATGACGATGAACGGTTTCTTATCTTCCATTATTGGTCAGTTTTCAAAGTGTCGTCACCCCCGTAGGCGTAGTCCTCCAGCATTTTCGGGTCGTAGTCGTTGTCGCTGCTCTCGCATATCGCGACGATGAGGAGGCGGGCTATCGCCCGGAGCTCCTCCGCTATCCTTCTGTTGCAGTCCATAACTACTCCGCGTCTATGAGAAGGGAGCAGTACAGCGTTCCGTCGTGCGACGCCACGGCCAACGCCTTGGCCTTCACGAGCCGCCACACAATGCCGAGGACGTGTTCCCATCCCCAATACGGGAAGTCCGGCCCCTCACTCTTCTCGGAGAGCCTGACGAACTGCCGCCCGTCCCTCTCCAGCAGCAACTCGGACAGCAGTTCGGAGTCCTTGCCTATGTTGCCTAATATTCTGATTTCGTCGATGAGGATGGCCTCCTCGACCCCGTACCTCTTGGCGATTTCTCCGTTGAATTGTGTTATCATTTTTGAAAGTTTTTAGAATTGTCGCCTATCTGTCTCTTGCGCCCCAGGAGGCGCGCTATGAGGAGGGCGCGGCGGCGGAGGTTCGCCAGCCGCCTGTCCCCCTCCGACAGGGACGCGAACGCCGTGAGCATCGCGATGATCTCGTCCCTGTGCCTGTCGCTTATCGCGTACATCACACCTTCAGCAGGAAGCGCCTCGCCCCCGGCGCGGTCTTCATGTACCTCGCGGCGGTCTCGGGGTTCTCGGCCTCGAACCTCTTGGCGTCGAACCTGCGGGACTCCTTGCCGACCTTCCACGTGCAGAGCGTCCGCCCCCTGTGTGTCAGGGTGTCCGCGTCGCCCATATAGACCTTCAGCGTGTCCGCCAGGGCGTCCGCCTCCTTGGCGGCCTCCTCGGCTTTCCTCTTGGCCTCGGCCAGCCTCTCGGCCGCCTCGAACACCTCGTCCGTGGCCTCCACCGACACGCCGGGGCTGACCCTGCCCTTCAGCTCCACGTCCGCCGCCGTCACGCTCTCGGGCTCCCTGCCGCCGACCACGCAGTCCGTCCAGAACCTGTCGAGCTCCCCGGTCATCCACCCGAAGAAGTCGGGGTCCAGGTCGTAGTTCCTGTAGCCGAAGTCGCTGCCCCTCGTCAGCCACGCCAGCGCGCCCTGCCGCATTCCGGACACTCCCAGCTGATAAGAAAGTTGGCAGTACCAGTGCATCGGCACGCTCTCCGCGTCCACGGACATCCTCGTGGTCTTGCACTCAAGTATCGACTTGTTCGCCGCCCTGTGCGGCAGGTTCGGGAGCCAGAAGGTGCGGTCGGGCGACACCCTGTAGTAGGGCCTCGCGTCGTTCACCACGAGGAAGTCGGAGGCGGAGCCCTTGATGATCTCCGCCCCGGTCTCCCCTGCGTAGAACCTCGCCACCGCGTCCTCTAGGTAGTGGCCGGCCCTCATCGCGGCGTTCTCCTCCTTGGGGCCGTCCAGCCCCCTCTTGCGCCTCCACAGCTGGTAGGGGGTCTCCCACGGGTTCACGCCGAGGACCGTCCCCACCTCTGACGAACCGATGCCGCCGCGCCTGGCCTCCAGCCACTCGCCGCGGTCCCTGCACCTGATGGTCGTGATCATGCCCCGGCCGCCTCCTCCGGCATGTCCTCGGACGGCTGCGGCCTCTGGGCGGCCTTGGCCGCCGTCTGCCTGCTCTTCTCTATGATCTTCGCGGCCTCGCTCCTCTGGTCAGGCTCCTTCGCCCTCCTGAACGTCTCCTCCACGGTGGTCTGCCCGTCCCTGATGGCGTTCCACACGCCCACGAGCCTCGTCATCATCTCGGCGTCGATGTCCGGGAGGTCGGACACGCCCAGGTACTCAAGGATCATCTCCCTCGTCACGCCAGCCGTGGCGAACGTCCTCAGCATCTTGGCGCGCCTGTTCTCAAGGTCGTTCGTGACCTCGCCCAGCACGAACTCGCGGATGCGCCCGTAGAGCGGCTTGAACACAGCCGCGGGGATCACCGCCAGTATGGCGTTGCGCCTCGCTATGGCCGCCGCCGCGTTGCCCGTGACCGTCTGCATGTCGGCGCTGAACGTGTAGCCCTTGGATGTCGTGATGCCCCTGCGGGTCTCCACTATCTGCGCCACGTTGCTCTCGAGGTCGTGGCACGCCCCGCGCGCCGTGATGAACCGCCCGTCGTTGCCGACGATCTGGGTGGCGATTCGGAGGTTGCCCCACGAGGCCGCTATGATCTCGGCAAGCCTGATGCTCGGCCCCTCGATGACGGTCCTCTCCCCGTTCTTCCCCTGCCTCTCCAGCCGGTAGAAGCACGACTCCGCCGTCTCGGAGTCCACGAGGGCGAACGCCTCCGCCTTGCGGAGCGCCGCCGCGATCTGGTCGGGCGTCGAGTGCGACGGCCACCTCTTGGCCGTCTCCACCTGGATGTCCACCTCGGCCCTGTTCAGGGCCTCCAGGGCCTCGGACGAGCTGATCGTCGGGGTCTGGTTGCTGTTGTAATTGTCCATATCTCTGATGTTTTAGAAATTGCTCACCGTCCTGAACAGCCGCTTGATCTCGCTGCCCCTGTAGAGCTTGCGCCCGGTGCGGCCCACCACGGAGTCGATCCAGCCGTTGCGCTCGTACCGCGCCAGCGTCGTGCGGCACACCCCGAGGGCGGCGCACGCCCTCGTCACCGGCAGGAGGTCGGTGTCCCTCACCGCCGGGGCCTCGCTCGTCATCATCGCGGGAGGCTCACTATCGGGTCGCAGCCCGGGTGGTACACGCCGGCCTTGATGAGGATGTACTTCACCCCCTGCGCCGTCAGCCCCGTCTCGTTGGCCACCGCCACGACCGCCCTGTTGGGGGTCAGCTCCGGGTGTCCCGTCCACACCTTACGGAACAGGTCGCACACCCGCTTTTGCTTCGCCTCGGCCTCGATGACCCGGGGCGCTCTCAAATCTGGTCTCTTCATATCTCTTTGTGATTTTGGTTTTGCGTGAAAAGGGGGCGGCAGAACGCCGCCCGGGCCCGCCCCCTCGGTTAGTAGCTATGAGATGAACGCCCGGGCGCGTCAGCACATCTCCCTCTCCATCATTCTCGCCTCGACGTACTCGTCCGCCCACGCGTCCTCGGCGCTTTCCCAGAGGTCGTGCGCCTCCTGGAATTCATCGTATGTGTCGAAGTCCCGCTCCTCGGGCTCGGGGAAGTGGTTGAATCTCGTGCGTATCATACCTCTTCCTCCTCCCACTCGGGATGGGTCTTGCTCAGCACCTTGTAGGCGATGTAGAGCAGCGCGCCCCCGCAGATCTTCACGGCGGCGAGCGTCAGCGCGTTCGCTTCGGGCGTGTCGCCCACCAGCATCACCAGGCCGCACAGGGCCACCAGCCCCGCCGCGGCGTTCACGATCATTATCTTCATGTCGTCGTTTTTTTTGAGGCCTACCAGAAGACCTCGATGATCATCTTCATTCTCGAGAGCACCGTGTCGAGCCTCTTGTAAAGGCTTGCGAGCACCTCGTCGCGCTTGCCGCGCGTCTCGGCCCTGATGCCCTTCGTCGTGCCCTCCAGGTTCCAGATCTGGCGCTTTATGATGGCGTAGTCGCACGTCAGCACCTCCATCTCGTCGTTGGCCGCGTCCTCGTCCCTGATCTCGTCGCAGCCGTCGGGGCTCAGCCCGGCGAACCTGCCGTCCTCCGTCCTCACGCTCCACGCCCCGTCCTTCAGGGTCATCAGCATGAGGCCGCCGTCCTTGCGGCGGTAAAGTCTCACGTTCTCTTTCATCTCTTTATGTTTTTTGATTGTTGCCGAAAAAAAAGCGGGGCTGATACCTATGTCTTGAAGAAAATATTCATGGAATCATGCAAAGCGTAAAGCACATTCTCGCCCCGCCCCTCGCCTCGCGGCGAAGACTTGCCGCCCACGGTGGTACCGCCCCACCGCCGGCGATTCTTTGGCCGTCCGCGCCGCTCCCTTTCTCCCCGCCCTTGGCGGGGCTGTCTCAACGATTCGCGGCGCCGTAGCCTTTTGAACTATCGAACGCATATGTCAGTATTGTCAAAGAGCTGGCGGCCTGTTTTGCGCCCCGGCCGCTGTGGGCGTTGTCCTCTGGCCTTACAGGCTCAGAAGGTTGGCGACCTTGAAGCACCTGAACTCTTGCCGCTCGGTGTCGTAGTAGACCTGAACTGTAGGGTTCTTAGCCCTTCTGTCGCCGCTCTCGTCGATCTTCGGCATCAGCGAGGAGTTGAGAGTGCCCCACGCCTCTCTGATCGTGCCGTCAACCTTGCGAAAGTAGAACTTGGTTATGCCCTTGTAGAGGCTTGCCTTGGTCTTGAACACCAGCCAGGCCTGTCTGAGCGCCTCTGACATCGTGAACCCGTTGCGCCTGACGAACTGCCACGCGAGGTTCATGATCTTCTGTAGGTTCTGCCTTTTCATCTCTTTTCTTGTTTTTGTCAAACTTTATTGCTACTTTTGAAAGCGAGAACACAAGTAGTTCTATCTTTCATTTGCAAAGGTAAACAAAAGTTTTCAAACGAGCAAACATTTTGGCAAAAAAGTTTGCAAAAAGTTTTATGATAAATGTATATTAATGTAAGTGAGCGATTTATGGCAGCTGTTGACTTCTTGATAAAAACAAGGAGGCTTCGCAATCAGGCTGAATTAACTGAAATATTGGATCTCTCCAAAGGATATGTGTCGCAGATAGTAACGGGGAAAAGAGAGCCAAGTGATACGGTAGTTAGCAAGTTTGTAAACCTCTTTCCTGAAATCAACTCTGCTTGGTTATTGACGGGAGAGGGGGAGATGCTCGCGGCGACCTATAATAATACCACCCAGCGCGTGAGCGGCAGCGACAACACGGCTGTGGCCGGCGGGAACGTGGTGCGGATAGGGGACATCAGCGGGATCACCGGCGGCGAGGGCAGGGGGCATGACGCCCTGAGGGCGGAGAACGACCTGCTGCGCTCGGAGAACGAGAGCCTGAGGAGGCAGAACGAGAGGCTGCTGGAGATCGTGGCGGCGGCGATGGGCGCCGGGAAATAGGACACACTAAAACCTATGCATATATGCCGAACAGCAACGACAGAGAGGATGACGGCGGCCCCGTGGGGACGGTCGGCGAGAAAAGGCTCGCGGAGATGATAGACATGTTCATGGAGAGGTGGGGCGACACGTCCCGAAAGCTGCAGGAGGCCAGCGAGGACAGGCTGGAGAGGGTGAACGGGATGGCGGCGGCCCTGTGCCGCGCCGTCGAGCTCACGTCCCACACGGCGGACGCGCAGGGCGACCTGTGCCGCCTCAGCATCGAGGCGATGGCGGAGAGGGTCATATCCGTCAAGGCTGACAGGGACAGGATAAGGGAGCAGCTCTCGGTGTGCCAGAGGTCGCTCGCGGAGAGCCAGATGGAGGTGCGGAGGCTCACGGACATCAACGAGAGCCAGCAGCGCACCATCGACAGCGCCATGAGGGAGCTGGCCCACGGCAGGGGAGGGGGCAACACCACCAACATAGGGGACGTTTCTGGACACAGATCATGAAATTCAACCGTTTTCTTTGGGACAACTACAGACAGACGAATCGCGGGAAGTCTATCATAGAGGAGTTCTCGCGGCTTGAAGACCTCTCCGACGGTGATCTGCTGTCACAGGTGCGCAGGTTCAACCCCGGCGTTTTCAACATGGTCAACCCGGAGTCTTTCCTGGACATTCTCGTCTTCTTCCTGCAAGAGTACGGGGACATCATAGACTCCCCGGTCGATGGTCTCGATGACGCCTGTAGGCTGTACTCCTCCATATCCGACCGCGAGATCAAGGATGAGATCGGACGCTATGTGGTCAAGAGGGGAGAGTATCCGGTGCTGTTGCAGGGCAGCATCCCGCTTTCGTACGCTCTTTCCTTCGCCCATCCGGAATACTTCTTCCCGAACCTCTACCCGTTCAGGTTCGAGGCTTTCGTGCGGCTGTGCGGCTCTTACGAGGATCTGGGCGTGCCGGAGATTCCAAAGAAAAGCGACTACAAAGGGCGTTATATGTACTATATGGAGATGTGCAGGATGTTCCACGATTTCAGGGCAAGGTACGGACTTTCCCCTGCCGAGCTGTGCGCCTTCCTTTACGACTTCGCTCCGCGTACAATAGAGGAGGCGGACGGCGCAGACCACGGCGCGCTGCCGGAACCGTCATCGATATGGTGCATAGGCGGCAGCGTCCCCGATCCGGGCGGCCTGTGGCAATGCAGCGAGGAGACACGGAGGGGAGACATCCTTCTGTACTATCAGAAGTCTCCTGTCAGTGCGTTCACCCATATCCTCAGGGCTGACTCCGACGGGCTCGTCGATCCTTTCTTCCACTATTATTCACGCGCATACCTTCGGGATTCCGTCAGCGTTCCGCATATAGGCCTCGAAGAGATGAAGTCGGACGGACGGCTCGCAGCCCTTCCGCTTGTGCGCAAGAACTTACAGGGCGTGAACGGGTGGCCGCTCAAGAACGGCGACTATCTGAACATCCTTGCCATCCTGCGCGAGAAAGGGTTCAATACATCCTCCCTGCCAGTGCTTCCGGTTATGGAGTTCAGGGCCGGGCGTAGGATCTCTTTGGAAAAGGATGTAGAGGAATATCTTCTCAATCCTTGGCTGCGTGAGTGCGGTGTGTCTGATGGTGACTATGTGAGACAGATGCCGCTGCATATGGGCAGGGGAGTAGTCAAATATCCAGATTACGCCGTCTTCGCTGATGTCTCCGACGGGTATGAGACGGCCGCCGTGATCATCGAGGCGAAACTTGAGATTAAGACCAACAAGGAAAGGGAGGAGGCGTTCAAACAGGCGAGGTCTTACGCCCTTCGCCTTGAAGCCGACTACACGATGCTGTGCGACCGCAATTCCATTTGGATCTACAAAGGAGCTGACAGGGTTCGATACGAACGCTACAGCTGGGCGGAACTCCGGACTCCGGAGGTTTTCGCCAGAATGAAGCGGTTGTTCTCCGGGCTGAAATCCAGGAAACGCGTGCAAAAAACGTGAGCGGTGACAATTCGTAACCGCTTGCGTCATTTGAATAAACAATTAATTACAAACAAGTTGCGCGTGGGACTTTGCGGAAATCGGCCGGGCTTTGCAAGCAGGGGGTCTAGAGTTCGAATCTCTATATCTCCACAAAGTTTTGAAGAATCGGCCTTGCAGACCACTCCACAAAGGGTCTCAAGGTCGATTTTCATTTATACCACTACATCACACCGCCCGGCGTTCGTGAACCGTCCCGTCCATTTTGGTCTATTTATGTCCATTTACGTCCATTTTGGCGTGCAAATAAAATGCAGTCACTTTCGATATGAAACTGTCCATATATCTCGACACGCGCGCCGTCGCTGACGGCGAATTAGCCCCGCTGAAGATCACAGTGAGGCAGAAAGGCACGGCGGCCTTCATCCCCCTTGACATCCGCGTCCTCCCGGTGCAGTGGAACGCTGCGAGGCAGGAGGTGGTCAGACATCCGAACGCGAAGCGGATCAACCTTGTCCTGTCCAAGCGCCTCCTCGCCCTTGAGACGGCCTTCCTCCAGCTCGCCGGTGACGGCGGCGTGTCCGGTCTGTCCGCAAGGGAGCTCAGGGACAGGCTGCTCGCCATAACCGACCCGGAGCCGGCGGAGGACGCGGCTTCCCTGTTCCGCGCCCGTTTTGTCCGCTTCATGGATCTCAAGTCGAAACCCGCAACTCGTGACGTGTACGCCTTCACCCTCCGTAAACTTGAGGCGTTCGACGGCGACATTGCTTCCCGGAAGTTCGAGGACATCACGAGGGACTATCTCCAGGACTTCGAGGACTACTGCTCCAAGACTGAGAGAAGGAACACGAGGAACATACACCTGCGCAACATACGCGCGGTATTCAACGACGCGATAGACGCGGAGGTCACGTCGTTCTATCCGTTTCGGAAGTACCCCATCAGGCCGGAGAGGACGAGGAAGAAGGCGCTCACGGCCGAGCAGCTCCGGAGGCTGGCGTCCTGCGACTGCGAGCCGTATCAGGAGCAGTACCGCGACATCTTCCTTCTCATGTTCATGCTCCGCGGCATCAACATCGGCGACCTGCTCATGGCCAGGGACTCCGACATCCTTGAGGACAGGCTCGACTACCGCCGCAACAAGGTGGGCACCCTGTTCTCGGTGAAGATCGAGCCTGAGGCGATGGCGATAATAATGAAGTACAAGGGGAAGAGGCATCTGCTCAGGCCTTTGGATGAGTATAAGAGCCACAAGGACTATCTCCATCACCTGAACTACGCGCTCAAGGAGATCGGGAGACCGCTTGGGGAGCGCGGCAAGGTTCTGGGCGAAGGATGGTTCCCCGACCTCAGCTCCAACTGGGCGCGCCACACGTGGGCGACGATAGCCTCGAGGCTCGACATACCGAAGGAGGTTATAAGCAAGGGACTCGGACACAGCTTCGGCCTTTCCGTGACGGACATATACATAGACTTCGACAACTCGAAGGTTGACGAGGCCAACCGCCGCGTCATCGACTACGTGCTGTACGGCAAGGACTACAGAAAAGAAAAGCCCCGGCATTAGCCGAGGCTCATCGTCACATCTTCTCCATCATCTCGTCCACGCTTCTGCCCAGCGAGAACCCCTCGACCTTCAGCTCGTCGATGCGCCTTCTGGTCTCCGGCTTGATCTTGATCGTGTACGGGACTTTCGGGGTGTCGCCAGAAGGCTTGCGCCCCGCCCCTGCCCTTTTACCTCCTCTCATAACAAATCACTGTGATTTTCGACAAGCCAGTCGGCCAACAGCCTCATATCGCGCGCCATCGTCACCGGGTCTCCGGTCATGCCGTCAGGCCAACACGCACACTGCGTGTCGTTAAAACGACCCTTAACCCATTCGACCGAAACACCCGTAACGCTGTCTACGCACTGCCAGGTGTCATCGACACCCGGCATGCGTGATAAAACAAATCTACTCATCTTCGCACAGGGTTTCAAATTCGTCCCCATGGTCGCCAAGGTCGAAATCCGGCAATTGGTCGTCATCAAAAAGCCATCGGAAAAAGTTCGGGTCTGACTGACTTTCAACACGAACCCACTCCCCGAAGTTTCGGGGCCTTCGTTTTGCGCGAAATTCTCGCGTAACACCGCTATTTTGTTTTCTTTTATCATTTCTTTTGCCCGTCACGCCGGTAGCCCAGCTTTTATTGTTAAACTTTACTCCCACCATGCGAAGATGTCGCCGTCGTTAGTTCTATAAGCTTGAACCTCGCCGCTCCAGCACAGGGCTTCGCCGCCGAAGCTGTCATAGTCTGTTTCAAGGTTGCTCCTGGTGTCAGCTGTTGACAGGTAGCCGGTCTTGCCGCTCTCTTTGAGAGCCTTCAAGGCTTCTTCTTTTGTTCTGTAAAGTGTCCTCATAACTCTTAGTGTTTTTTTTGTTTATGCAAATATAGTAATAATTTTTGAATTTAGTACACTTTTTCAAAAAAAGACAAGAAAAATGCCGACGACATCAGGACGAGGTCGCCAGCACTCAAAAGCATTGTTTACCAGATCAGCAGTCCGGACAGCCGCCGAACTTCGGTATAGGCCTGTATCCCGGCATCACTGGTGCCGGTCTTGGCTCCTTTCTGTTCCCCTTTGGGGGCTCCTTTCCGCTATCCTTTTCCATAGCCTGTCATAGATTTCAGCGAGCTTGTAGAAGGCAAGTCCGAGCCAGTCGCAGAGGTAGGCAAGCGGCAGGGCGGCAAGCGCCGACTGCAAGGCGGGGACACCGCTCAGGATCATAACCACAAGCACCGTCCAGAATACCGAGCACCGCTGGCACGCCGCCACCTCCGAGACCACCTCCACAACTTTCCCCACAAGCCCGAGGTGATGGGCAAGGGCGGTGATGACCGCCACCGCCAAAGCCGTGATCATCCACCCCATACCGTCAGGCCACCGTGAGCGTCAGAGGGGTCTCCGACACGAACGTCCTACCGCACGACTGGCATCCGGTCACGGACACGGCGTTGACCGTGTTCCCGGCAGCCACCGTGACCGATGTCGGAGCCGTGGCGGACGCGAAAGGGATCGTGAACGTCTGCGACACCGTCTCCGTCCTGGAGCAGCATCCGTCCGTGCCGCAAGGGTTGTAGCAGATGCACCCCTGCACCCTCACCACGGCCACGTACTGGCCCGTACCTACCTGCGAGAACCCCACGAGCGAGAACGCCGGGGCGAACACCGGGGTATTCGAGGCGCACACCGGACGGCAGAGCCGCTTCGTGATGTTCGCCATCACATAGTACGGAGAGGCGGCCGACCCGGCCGCGAGCGTGGCTGTTATCCTCGCCACGTTGCTGTTTTTGCAATTAGACATGACTCTCGTTGTTTTGTTTTACGCTTCCTGTTCCTGTCCGTCACCCCCTTCTTCCGCCGTTCCGTCCCCGCAAGCGGAAGCGCATTGCTCCGGGAACTCGACAGGCGCTAGGTTGAGCGCGTCAAGTCTGGCAAGAACGACACCGAGGTTCTCCGAGAGGACAACCACATTGTCGTTGACTGCCTTGATCGCGTACATCATCTGCTCGAAGATGTTCTTCGGCTGTTGCTGCTGCTCGTTCATCGCTTCAGAAAATCAGTGACAAGGAAGCCCCCGCCGAACCGCCTCAGCGCGTCCGAGAGTTTTGAGGCCGTGACCAGGACACCCTTGCGGTACTGCCCGTCCACGAATCCGTGGAGATCCTTTTCAAGGGATCTCGCCTCGTCTTCGCTCTCCGCGTAGACGTAGAAGTGAACCTTCACCGGCTTCATCACGCGTCAGGTATCGGAGGTGCCGCGGGGATTGAGGACGCGGTCTGGGCCGCGCCTCCTCCCTTCAGCGACCTTATGATCTGATACCCCTTCATTATGTCCTCGCCGTGGCTCTGGATCCACCCGAATACCTCGTCGGCTCCGTTCCTGATCCTCTCGAAGGCGGAGGGTTCCACCGGATCGAAGTCCGGCAGCTCCATCCCGTCGGAGATGAACCCGTAGAGTTCCTGGGCCTCCCTTATGTCATTGCCGCACGCGGCGAGACACGAGAGTTTGAGCGACATCTTTGATGTGGTCCTGAGCTTCGTCATATCGACAGTTCTCTTTCTGAAAAGGTCCGGCATAAGGCTTCTCCCGTCAGGTCAGACTATCCGGAACGAGCCTATCATCTTGCGGACCGCGCGCCCGCTGATGTGCAGCCTCTCGGCTATCATCCCCGGATAATAGCCGCTCCTCCTGAGCGTCACCACGAGCAGGTGCCTCGCGTCCACGATCTCCTCGCTCTTGGACTTCGACATTATGTCGCGTTCCGAAATCCCCGTGACCTCGCACACGTCACGCAGGACGCTGGCGAATATCTCTGACTTTATCATATCTTAAAAGGTTTTAATTTTAACGGTACGTGTAAATACGGGCGGATGGGCATCCGACCCGATGAAATGGCCGCACACGCAAAAGAAAATCGGCGGTGCCGATATTTCAAAGAGCGTGCGGAGAATGCACGCCCGCTAAAGCCGGAGATAGAACCCTCCGGTCACGCCGAGTCCGGCGTTGACTTTGCCCGAAGGAGCGACGAGGACGGACGGCCCGACAGCCACGCCGAAGCCCCACCTTCTCGGCTCGATGTAGTATCCCTTAGTCACGATCTTGGTCTGCGGATACACCTTGACATACTCCAGCTCCGTCAAGAACCCGCTGACCCCGATGTCGTAGTTGTCGCCACGGTAGCGGCTGAACACTATCGGCACCTCGACCTCGACGGTGTCGCGGATCACGACCGTGTCCGAAGGCTGCGCCACCGCGAGCCGCACCGTGTCAACCCTCACCGTCCTGACCTCCGTCACGACAGGTCGGTGGTAGACGATGGTGTCACGTACTACGATGGTATCCACGTGCGCTATCTCCGTGGCCGGAGCCGTGCGCCGTCCGAAGACGAACCCCGTCGCCGCCGAGAGGGCGACCGACAGGATCATCAAAGTAAGGCATGTGTCTTTCCTATTCATGGTAGTCTCTGTCTTGATGCTCGTCACTTTGCCTTCTGGTAGAGTGTGGATCTGCGTTCCGTGTGGTCTCCCTTAAGCAGATACAGCTCGAACCTGCGTGCCCCGCCTGTAAGATTGGCCGGATAGCCGAAGGCTATCGACCCGTCGCCTACGCCGCTTGCGGATCCGGATTTGAGCGTGAGATCGGCTGGGAGGACAACATTCCATCCTGCCCTCTCCGAGTCGACTATGCTCACCACCAGCTCTCCTCCGTCAGGGTCGAGGGTAAAGGCGTCTCCCATCAGGCTTGACAAAAGGCCCCACGTAAACGTTTCGAATCTAGGAGCGCTCTGCAAGAGCGAGAAGGTCTTCGAGTACGTCCCGTTGCCGTCCGTCCTCGTCCCGGTGACGATAACGGTACAATCCCTGTCGTAATCTAAACCGTCGCCGGAAGATGTATAGGCTTCGAACTGGACTTTGACGCTGTTCTGCACGACGGACGCGGATAGCGATGCCATCCTGCCGTTCTTGGTCTTGACAGAGATGTCCTTGAGCCCAGCCGCCGTGAACGCGTTGCTGAAAGCCGTGTCTGTTGACTTCACGACCGCGCAGTCGGTGGCGAACCTGATGGACGGCTCCTGCGAGGGCGATGCCGCCGCCTTCTGCGTCAAGACGCACGTGGCATAGGTCTTGCTTCCGTCCGAGCTGACAAGTCGCGCTGTCCAGGTTCTCTCAGCCCCGGTGTTGGACTCCGCCGTCATCATCAGTGAGAACGTGCCGGTCCCCTCCGTCATGCCGCCCTCAGTCTGGATCCAGTCCGGCAGGATGAGTTTCCATCCCACATTGTCCTCGTCCGTGATGAGCACGTCAGGGTAATTGCTTCCGTCGGCTTCGTAGGTGTATGCTGAAGTAAGACTCCATGACGGATACGCCGTCTGAGCCGCCGCCTGTATGATAGTCACCCCCTTCGAGTACGTCCCGTTGCCGTCCGTCCTCGTCCCGGTGACCGTGACGACCCCCCTGCGCTCCGAGGAGGACGTGTTCTCGGCCAGCGAGAACTCGAACTCTCCTGAGGACACCCCGTCGTTGGTCAGCTGAAGTTCAACGTCCACAAGACCTCCTGACACAGCCGCCGTGAGGTTCTCCAGGTTACTGAACTGGAAACGGCAGCTAACCCTGGTCTCCGTCGCTCCGATCCTTATGACCCCGTTGTCGTCATCTGAGAACGATATCTCCGGCCCGGCGGCGTAGGTTACGGATATGGTCTTCTCGGCGTATATCGCCGTGTTGTACGAGCTTGTCGCCCTGATGACAACGACCGATGACGACGCGCCGTCCTTGGCCGAGACAGTGCCGTTCTGGTCTATCGTGGCGTAGGCCGATCCGCTCACCACGCTCCACGTCACGCCCCTGTACTTGGACAGGACGTCGGAAGGGGAGTAGACCGCCGTGTACTGCGCCGTGTCGGAGATGGACTGCATCCCGGATATGGAGATTCCTGTCAGCTCCGCCTCCGAAAGCGCGACCGTTTTTGTCACCGTGCCCTCGGATATGCTCACCTCGAACGTCTGCGTCTTGTACCCGGACGCCGACACCTCGACTGTATGCGATCCGTAACTCAGGTCTTCCGTGACCACGCCCGTGCCTCCGTTGACGTTGACGTAAGTCCCGTCTATCCTCACCTTAGCCGTCGTAGGGGTGACCGTCAGCTTCAGCTTGCCATTGCCCTGCGCCGTGGTGCCCGTCACCTCGTCCCGTATCGTGTCCTTGTCAACCTCGTTCTCCACGTTCACGAAGTCGGACTGGTTGGAGATCAGGAACATCACCTTCGCGTCGTCGATGTAGTTGGCCTGAACCGACTCGCAGTCGAAGACGAAGTATCCGGCTTTGGTCTCCTTGACCGAGGACACGATGACGTTGTCCGAGTTGGTACGTCCGAGGGTGGTGAGCAGAACGACGTATCCATTGTCCGAGAGCCCCCACGCAGCAGGAAGCGTGACCTTGAACGTGCCCGTGCTCTGCCGTTCCGCCGACAGCGTGGTGGCGTCGAAAGTGTAATACTTTCCGAATGTCGGCTTCGCCCCGCAGTTGATGACCCCCTGGGCGAGAACCTTCATGTGCCTGCCGTACGCCTTGGTGGTCATGAGGTCTGTGCGCTGGAGCACTATCCAGCCGTAGAACCTCGCGAAATCCCCGTACCCGAGCAGCGTCACGCACTCCCTCGACAGGTAGATCTCCTTCTTCCTTATGCCGTCCTCCAGGAAGGCGCAATTTTGGTCGGACAGGCCGATGGCCGAAGCCCCGACCTGTTCCTGGCCGCCCCATTTCCAGTTGACTACCCTGATGACACGCCCGCTTTGGGCCGTGTTGCACGGTATCGTGTATGATGCAGGAAATCCTCCCTGCTGCGCTATGTTGTCGCTGTAGTCCATGTCGAAGCTGTACGTGGGTATGGTGAACGGGTTCCTCAGGGTTCCGATCACCTTGACATTCTCGAATGATCCGCCGCCTGCCTCTATCCTGTCGGTGACGAGCGTCCCGTCCTCGTATATCCTCGTGTGCGCTCCCTTCAGGTCGTCCTCCTCCGCCGACCTGCTCCCGGCGAACACCATCAGTTTTCCGTGCGCCCCATCCTTCCCGAGATCCGACCCGTTGAGACCGGCCGTGACCGTTCCGCTCTCCGTGTCCGTGACGGCGACCATATTCGTCAGCACGAGGCCGCCGGCTATGGTGGTGGATCCGTCCCTGAACACCCCTTTCAGGAATTCGTAGTCGCTGACCGGGGCGTTGGAAAGGATGTCGTTCTGCGCCTCGAAGTACGAGCGCAGCAGGGAGTACACCGTCTCCCTGAACGTGGGGGTCGTGACCTCCATCGCCGTGTCCGTGTCCGCCCACAAGGCGCACGCGCCCGAAAGGTAGGTGGACAGCGCCGCCGCCTTGGATGTCAGGTCGGCGGCCTTGGCCGTCAGCCCGTGGGCGGTCGCCTCGGCGTGCGCGGCGTGGTACGTGCCGGAACCGGAGAGGATGACCCCTCCGCCCTCCGACAGCACCCTGTAATATCCGCTGTCGGTGCCCATGTCGCCGCTGCCGTCCTTCAGGTAGATGATCTGAAGCGTGTGCGTCCCGGCCGTGAGGCTGTACGTCTTAGTGACCGTATTAGCGATTCCTTGCTTCCCCTTGGTCGTCACGTCCGCCAGGGTGTCTGCGTTGGCCTTCGTCAGCGTCCTTGTCTCGTCCATCGCGGCGGCCACGAGGTAGTCATAGCTGGACTCGCCGTCCGAGCAGAACTCGACCACTACATCGCACGCCGAACCCATGGAGAAGTCCAGCCTCGTCACCGTGTACCCGTTGGCCGTCCCCGCGATCATCGACCTGTACCATCCCGCGAAGTCGGACAGCGCTGGTGTGGCCTCCGCCATCGCCGCCGTCACAACCCGCCAGTCAGCGCCGGAGACCGCCTCGCGCGACACCGTGCCCGGGTTCGGCTTGATGACCCCCCGTATGCTCGATATGGACTGCATCGTCTCCCTGACCGACCTTTTCTCCAGAAGGGTGAACACCCCGTCGTCGTCTATCCTTGCGACAGCGTCCTCCGCCGCCTTGGCGGCGGCCTTGGCCACGTCCACATCCCTCTCCAGGTCGCGCACGTACCTTTCCTTGCCGCCGCTCCCGAGGAACTTGATGTTTCCTCCTATCACCCCGTTCACAAGGTCGAAGTAGGTCCCCCCGTCGTTGCTGACTATCCTGTTGACTGTCATCCTGCCCGGGCTTATCTCGGTGAACCCGTACATCGGGGCGAACGACCTGCCGCCCTTGTACTCCGAGTTCAGGATGCCGACAAGGAAGTTGTACGCCCCGTCCCCTGCGTTCATCCTCATCGCCTTCTTCGACAGCGCGAATGATGCAGTGCCGTTGGCGGCCGCCTTGATGTAGAGGTAGTAATACGAGTCCGCTTCAAGGGCGTTCCCGTCCGAGTCAGTTGTCAGCGTTGCCGCCTGCACCGTCCACCTGCTCCCCTCCGTGCCGTCCGCCCTGACCTCCGTCACGCCGACCGTCCTGTGGAGGATGTACGACAGGCCGCACTCCAGCCTCTTCGCCGAAGCGTTCCACACGAGCGGCGGGTCGATCTCCGTGTCGGACGTCAGGCTATCCGTGAACCAGTACTGGAGGCTGTCGTCCCCTACAACGGCCTGCATGGTCTGCACCGTTATGGGCTTTATGCTCTCGTCGAAATCGACATCAAAGGAATCCAGGGCCTCCCTGAGCGCGTCCGTGGTCTCCTTCACGTCCCTGTAACGCCTTCTGGTGTAGTTCATCCCGCCGTACACGTCGCCCTGCGTGGTCACGACATCACCCTTCACGTCCCTGATGGATGACACGACCCCGCCCCTCGTAGGCTCGTTCGACAGCGTTATCTCCGGACTGTAGGGCCTGTTGACGAACTGCGTCACGGCAGTGATCCTGACGCTGAACGCCTCGGGGCTGAACCTCTCGTCAGTGAACGATATGTATCCTCCCGGGACTATGTTGCCACCGATGGAGTCCCATCTCAACCTGCTCCAGATGCCGTCCATCTTGCCGCTGATGCTGAACCTCGGACGGCAGGAGTCCCAGAGGTAGGCCACCGCCTTGCGCAGCACGTCCCACTCCGCGCCGGTGTGCGTGTCGGGGTCGTTTATGTACGACTGCGGCAGAGAGCAGTGGAACACGATGTACTTGTCTCCACCGGCCGGGGCGAACGAGGCTGACGGCATATCCACCTCGTCAATCGTGGCCGGGACGATCGCGAAGCGGTTCACGACAACATCCGCCTTCCTTTTTGTGAAAGCCACATCGAACTCCCTCCCCGCCAGCGCGCCGGTCTGGAAGATGACCGTCATCGTCTCCGACGTGGCGCACTCGGCATAGTCGAGGGTCAACGGGATAGTGTTGTCCACGAAGTCGTAAAGATTCTTCTTGGCATCGACCACGATGACCTCGGAGACCGTGCCGACCCTTTTCGGATATATCTCGGAGCAGTCAAGAGCCCCGTCGCACTCGGATGTCGCCCCCACGAGGGACACGCTCGCGCCGTCAGAGTCGGTGGTGAACGTCTTGCCCTTTGACTGGCTGTATCCGCCCTCCCAACTGAATTTCTCCCCGTCGTAGCCCACGGTCACGCCCTTGGGCATCATCAGGGTCTTGGACCCGTACCTGGAGAACACAATGTTCCTGTCGCCGCCCTGCACGAAGAGCCTCGAAAGAGGTATCTCGTCGTTGTAATTCCTGCGTTCCACGCCCGGAAGGAAGCCGTTGCCCTTGCCGTAGGACATCGACACCGGGGTGGCCTTCCCGTGCTCCACCTTGCCGAGGACGATCTTCTTTCCTATGATCTCCCATTCGGTCTCGAACCCGTCAGCTATGAGCTGCAGGGCCTCCTTGCAGTTCCCGAAGTCGTACCCGACTGTCTTCTCCAATGACGTGTCCACGGTGGACTCGTAAGACCATCCGCTCCGTTTCCCGTTCAGGCACCTCACCAGGAGGTCAAGGTGCGTCGCCGCCGGGCCTGTCACGAAGAACTTCAGCCGCCTGTCATCGGGGTTCTGGTAGATGGCCGTATGGAGCAGTCCGGCGTAGGTCTCCATCGTCAGGGTGTACTCCCAGTTCCTTGTGTGCCGGAGCGTCAGAGACTCCGGCTTCAGGAGGTAGTACGTCACGTTCTGGAAGACGCAGTAAGAGCCAACCGGAATCTCGACGAAGGATGTCAGGGCGAAGTACAGGGTGAGGTCGTCCCTCCCCATTATCTCACGGTAGGCGTAGCTTCCGTCGTCAACCTCTATGTCAAGCAGGACAGACCCCGCGGAACTATATATCTTCATGCGATTCTTTAATAAAGTCCCCCGCGCCTCCCGGCGGGGAGGACTGAATGAACAAAAAAATTAAAACCAAGAGTAACAACCGCCCCGATTATGGCCGGGGCGCGGCCATGTGATTATTTCCAAAATGGAAATAGCCATAAACAATCTTGTACTACAATTGTAGTATAGGACTTATCCGGCTATAATCCGGCTATAATCCGGCTATAATCCGGCTATAATCACCTCTTGACCCCTCCGAGCCTGTCAGCCCACCGCTCCGTCCAGAAGTGGGTGTAAGGCTTATACTTTTTCTTCCCGCAAAGGTCGTAGTGGACGGCGGCGTGGCAGAGTGACTGCAAGCCTATGAGCGGAAGATATAGCGGCCCGAGCATCCTCGACTGCCTGACATGGCCGAACTCGTGGTCCACTGCGTCGTGGCCCGCGAACCAGTTCAGCACTACGTACTCGCCGAGAGCCAAGGCCTTCCCGCTCCCGATCGAGGATGTCCTCAGATACCTGACCCCGCGGATGAGCTGACGGCTTGACTTCCCATGAGCCTTCCTCTCGTAATACATCCACACCGCCTGCCCGGCGATGTTCTGCGGGAGCTGCCACGCCCACAGAAGGGCGTAGGCCGCTTTCTTTAGTAAATCTTTCATAACCTTTAAATTATTTAGCGGCAAACGCAAATTAATTGTTAAAAATCCGACAACTCAGAGCCTTTGTCCCTTGTACCGCCTGTTGTAGAGCAGTTGTTGCCTTTGCGGCCCTCCCCTGCGGTGGCTGATGTGTACGAATGTCGGATAGAGGATTATCTGGTCCACCTCCCTCCAGATCTCCGGCGTGTCCCTGACAACCTTCGCCAGCAGGTATGGGGCAGCCGCGGCTATGTCCGCCGCCTCCCCCTTGACATGCTGCGAGGTGGCCACTCCGCCCACCGCCCTGTTTAGCTCAGGGCATCGGTAGCCGCTGTTGATCCGCAGCGGATGCCCAACCCTGTCACGGAGCGGCTGGAGAACCGTCTCCACAAGCTCCTTCACCGCGTCGCGCACCGCCGCTGTCGTTATCACGTTGCAGATGCCCCCGCGCTCCGCCGTCTGCGAGGCCTCGAACTCGCGGTAACTGAAATCCTTACTGATTGTCCCCATCGTCTTTTGCCTCCTTTTTGTTTTCCCCTTCTCCTTTCTCGATGCTGACCGCCCCCTCGATGTTCGCCCCTGTCTTTGCCTGGACGACGGCCTCGATGACCTTCGCCGCGTCCACCTTCACCTTCGCCTTGTGGCCGAACTTCCAGAAATACCAGTTCTGCGCTATGCTTATCAGCTCGACGCCGATGACCACGAGCATCAGCCCCGTCTCGATGATGGTGTAGCCCGTGGCCACGGCGAGGCTGGAGGCCAGCACCGCCCAGCAGAAGTACTCCACCGCCTTTCCTATCGTGCGCCTTATTGCCCGGCTTATCCTGATCCGGTCGCCCTTGCGCCGGGCGGCCCTGATGCCGAACACGAGGTCGATCAGGATGACCACGGCGGCGATGACGAGGTACGGTAGCATCCTCTCGAACGACTGCTGGAAAAACAACAACAATGTGGCCGATATGCCCGTGCCGACCACGACACTCCCCGCGGAAGCCTCGTCCGAGAGGATGTGGGCGTTGAAACCGTCCATCACGCTAAGTCTGTCTTTTAATTTCAACAACGAGCGGCAGGTGGTCGGACATCATGAACCCGTCGTTGACCACCCCGCACGAAACCACGGAAAGGCCGAAGGCGGCGCAGTGGTCCAGGCTTCCGGGCGACCCCGTGAAGTTGTGCCTGAACGTGACGTCGCCGATGTCCTCGACCTCCTTGCCGAGCCTCCCCGCTACCGCCGCCGGGGAATGGTTGAAGTCCCCTACCATCAGGCACGGCCGCTTCTCCGCCTCCCTCCGGAGCCTCTCCCACACCTTCCCCATGCACTTCCGCCAAGTGCCGTGGACGTTGATGACGCGCACGCCTTCCACCTCCGCCGCGTTGTGGTGTATCGCGAACCACAGCGGACGCGCCTTTATCCCCCTGCGGACATAGATATGGTGGGACGCGGAAAGGCCGACGCGGCGGTAGCCTTTCGGGATCCAGAGGTTGGCCGGGAACGACAGCTCCTGAAGGCAGAGGACATCCGGGGCCTCGTCGGTTATGAACCTCCTTATCCTCTCCATCCGCCTGCGCCACCAGCGCGGCGACTTCCTGTCCGTGTCCCTTGTCCAGACGCGGCAGTTGAGCGATACTACCCTCATGGCCGTCCCTCCGTCGCTTCGGCCGAAACCGCGTCCTCGTCCTCCGGGACCTCCGCGTCAAGCGCGGCCACCCCGGCCTCGGCCTCGTTGATCTCCCCTCGCCACGTCCTCCTCTGCGAGAGGACGGCGGCGTACTCCTCCTTCGTGGCCGCCCCCTCGGCGATCTTGGCCGCCACGTAGTCCGTCTCCTTCAGCTTCGCCTCCCTGTCCCTGACGAGGGAGTGCAGGACATTCCTTCTGTCCTCGATTTCCTGTCTTGTCATAATTGCGCTTATCCTTTTTTTGCCTGATATGATATTTCCTCTTCAGTGTGTCATTGTTCTTACGTCCCTCGTTCGCCCAGGATTAAAGCCTAAGCCGCGCCGTCGGCGGCGGTGTCCAAAAGCACGAGGGGAGCCACCACGTTCAGGCTGTTCAAGCTGGAGCCGTACGCGCAACCATTGGTGTACGCGACCCACGTGGATCTCGAGTTGTACATGGAGCAACTCAAGACTGTGGAGTTGTTCTTCAGCGCCTGAGCCCCTATGGCCTTGAGGGCAGAGTTCACCGGGTCGGCGTCACGGTCGTTCGTCGTAGGGTACTTGAGTTGCCCGACAAGGCCGAACAAGAGGTCGATGTCCGGCAGCACCCATTCGCCCTGCTTCAGGAGCTCGTGGTCGTACCCGAGGTTCGCGGCCAGCCTCGCGGCCGGACTTGCGTACTTCTCGACGCCGTCCTGACCGGCAAACTTGATTCCGGCGAGATAATAGGTATTGCGCTTAGCAGCGCCATACCTGCTTCCGTCGAAGATGCCGTACTCCGACGGACGGATGGCCAGAGCGCTCTCCATGAGCTTCAGCCAGCCCTCCTCGCCCTCGCCGTACACTCCGCGCAGGTACGAGCAGTGGTCGCTCTGATACTTCGACGTGCCGAGAAAGGCTGGTAGGCATATCGGATAAGAGATCTTTGCCGTCGTCACGTCCGACGCGGGGTTGTATGTCGTGCCGGCAATGTCGTTGCGGAAATACTCCAGCGATCTCGACCAGTTCATTATCGTGCCCTCGCCGTTCCTGTATCCATTCCTGCGGAGCATATTCGGCGTGCTGGCCAACCCGGGGGCGGTCGCCCAGGCGACCGCAAATCCATCTTTCGCCCCGTTCTTGGTCTGGCTATTTCTGGTAAGGGCGTAGTGCAGCGTGATGTTCCCGTCCCCGTCGGCCTCCGCCACCCAGTCCTGCGCCGTGAACGGTTCGTTAGCCTTGAAGTAGGCATTGAGCTGCGAGGCGAGCGCCTCGGCGTTGTCCGCGTTGTAGCCGACGGAGTAGTCGTGGGCTACCTCCCAGTTGTCGGAGGCCTCCCATACGCTCAGCGTCCCTGTCCTGTCGGTTCCGTCAAGGGTGTAGCCGGAGAGCCTGACGAAACACCGCTCCAGCATCGGAGACGTGGTGAACGTCTTGCTCATCACCGCGACCTCGCCGCGGAAGTCCTGGTGGTCCACGCCGATGACTACCACGCCGATGACCTCGCCTCCCTCGGGAAGTCCGTCGGCCTTGAACGTCCCGGGCGCGGCGAAGTACAGCGAGTGCGAGCCGTCAAGGTAGGCCACGCTCCCCGTCCTCGCCGACCTCAGCCCCACGACCACGTTCCTGCCGTCGTACCTGCATATATTGCCCGCCTTTATGAGGGAGACCTGGCTCTCGGCCGCGCCCTTCCCCGTGTCGGCCTTGTAGGCCGCCTCTGTTTCGTAATACTTTATCATGATGTATCCTCCTTTCTTTTTTTTAAGCCTGCTTCCAGTCCGCCACGGAATCAACGCCGGCGGCGTAGTACAGCCCGCCCGACGGCGCGTCGAGGTTGATGTACTGCTGCCCCGCGAACGCCGGCACCCCGTCCCACGGGAGTCCGTCCGGGAGGTTGTCCGGCACGTTCGCCTCGGCTGGGACGCCGTGTCCGAGCATCACGAGGGGATAGCGGCACCTCGTCAGCCCCCTCACATCGACCGTCCCGGCGGTCGCGTCGCCGAGGAGGCCGCGGCTCACCTCCAGCGCGTCCAGACGGGCGGCGAGGCTCACAATGGCCTCGGACACGACACGGTTGTCGAGCTGCGCCGCGGCCTTCTGGTAATAGGCTTCGAGGCTCTGGTGCTCCGTAAGGAAGCCCTTGTCGTTCTCCAGCTCCGAGACCTTTGTCGGGGCCGGTGTCTTGATGTCCCCGGCTCCGAGAACCGACACGCCGTTGATGGTCTTGATGTTGGCTCCGGAAACCAGCCGCTGCTGAAACTCCCAGTAAGAGATATTCGCTTCCATATAATGGCCCTCATCAACCATATCCCGGTCAGATATGACGCACCTGAGTCCTCCTGAAGAATAGGTGTACATCAAAAGGACTATTTCTGAATATTCGTCAGACGAATCGTACATCATGCCTATGACCGAGGAGGCTTTTTGCTCATAGTTGAAGACGTACAACGGTCGTCCGCTATTTATAACTGTATCCAATTCGATGACTTGATCCATTGTGACCTCCGCGCCGTTGGCCAGTCGGAAAGCCCACGAGCAGTCATAAGGCTCCACCTCCGATTTGTTCGCCTTGACCTTCCCCAAATCCTCAATGGACTTCGTATGTCCTGCCGTGAGCGTTTTCAGCGCGGATATGGCAGCTGCCAGCTCCGCCGCCGCCGTCTTGTCGGAGGCGATGTAGTCCGCTATCTCCTTCAGGGTGTCGAGGTCCTCCGGCGCGCCCGCCACCACCCTGGCTATGGCGTCGGCCACGGTCTTCTTCACGGAGCCGTCAACGTTGGAGTCCGAGTTCAGGATGTCGATGAGCGACAGGAGCACGGCCACGGCGGCCTTTCGGTCGCTCTCCTCCTTGGATATGGCGGCGTTTGCCCTGTCGATGTCGCCCTGCTCCTTGGCCTTCTGCGCGGCGAGGTCGGTGGCCACTTTTGCCACGTCCGACTGGCGGGCTATGACCTGCAGGTCCACGGACACCGTGTTGTCCTCGGAGACTGACACGCCGTAGCCCTGCCTCACCGGTCGGGAGTATGTCCCGGCGCCGTTCAGGTACTCGTTGGCGCGGCCGTCCGTCTTCAGTTTGTCAACCTTCCCCGCCCTCTCGTCCGTGAGGTCGTTCGCGGAGAGGCCCTTGCCTGGCTCCTTGTCCACCTTGCCGTCCAGCATCCCCTGGACGCGCTTGTCGGCCTCCTCCTTCGAGTACATCCCCAGCTCTTCCGCCGTCATGTTCCCCTCCAGCACCACGCCGTTGATCGATGGCTTGCCGGTCAGGGAAGGGTAGTCCGCCGCTCCGGTGCCGCCTATCCTCACCGTCCTCGTCCGCACGTCGACGGTGATGTTAAGGCCGTCGCCAGTCTCCCCCTCTGCGGTGGACTCGATCGTGGCCTCACCGCTGGACTCGACAACCTCGATGAGCGACCTCTCGAACGCCCTGCACCTGCCGTCGGCGTTGCGGAAGGTGATCTCCACGCCGTACACACCCTTCCCGAGCCTCCCCGCCGGGAAGAAGGCGGACACCCTCGAACCCGAGGCGGACACCCCCTCGCCGGGAACCTTTGTGAACGTTGTCACCATGTTCAGCGCCACGTCCGAGGCGCCGGTGAGATCCATCGGGACATAGACGCACTCCTCCGCAGACCAGACCGAGACCACCGCCTCGACCGTGAGGTCATTGCCCGCCACCACCCTGACATCCGGGGCGTCTCCGCAGTTCGTTCCGCATCCGCAGCTTGAATATACATCAGCCATATCCGTATCTTTTTTTTCGTTAATATCCCGTTATCACAAGGTTGACCGAGAACTCGCACCACAGGCCGCCCGTGGCCGAATAGAACCTCTCCACCGAGCAGGATGAATAATAACATCTGAACGACCTTTCAAGGGCGGCCACCGTGACCGTCCTGCCATCCGGCCTCGTGAGGTCGTAGAGGAGCGCCCTCCAGTTTTTGGCGAAGGCCGCCGCGGTCATCCTGCTCATAAGGCACTTCACCTTGACGCTCCTCGACCTTTTCCTCATCGCCGGGTTGTCGTAGGACGGTCCTTTCTCGACCGTGAGTCCTCCGCCCGTCACCCCGTCCGTTATCAGTCCGTCCCTTGTCGCGATGTCCCTTGTCAGCGGCGTCTTGGACTCCGCCGCCTGACGGAACGAGTCCACCGTGCCCTGAAGGACACGCACGCCGTAGGCGGAAAGGTCGCGTCCGTCGATGGTGATTCCGCACGCCGGGACTGACGTTGACGCCAGTCCGTTCCTCGTGAAGCCCCAGAGGGGGAAGTCGTCCGCCATCGTGACAGACGCCATGCCCACATCCCCGTTGACCGTGCTGACGCTCCCGCAGGAGACATAGCGCAGCCTGAACGTCATGCCGAGATCCGGCGAATAGACCTCGTGGAACGTCCTCGACCCGAGCATGGCGAGGAGTCCGAGGATGTCGTTGCCCCTGACAAGGGACAGCTGGATCTCCACGTCCCTTGACGCCAGCCTCGGGGCCGAGAGGTCGGCCTCCAGCCCGTCCTCCTCGAACCAGTCGTTCGACTCGACCTCCTTCAGGGAAGGCCACCGCACAAGGGAGGCGAGGCCGCCGTCTGACACGACCACCCCGTACTTCGTGAATATGTCCTCACCGTCTATCGTGAGCGTCCCGTTCTTCTCCATATATCCCGATTTCCCTTTTGTTCTCAATCAACCGGGTCACAGCGCCTTCACGCCGTGGTCCCTTATGTCCCTCGCTATCTTCTCTATCGCCTCCAGCCTCGCCGTGTTGTCCCTGATGCCGGAGAGGTGCTCCAGCATCGAGGCCGAGTGCCGCACCAGCGCCGCCGTGTTCTCCTGTATGTTGTACGTGTAGCCCTGAATGGCCGTCGCCCTGCCGTTCAGCTCGTCCACGCTGTCCTGCGAGGCCGCGGCTATGCCCTTGGAGAGTCCCTTCCTCTCGGAGTCGCTTCCGAACAGGCCGCTGTCCCGGCCTATGCCGAGGATGGCGTTGTAGCTGTCCTGCCTGGAGAGCGCGTCCTCCTGCACCTTGCGGACCCTCTCCGTGAGGAGACGGATCCTCTCCTCGTCCGTGAGGCCCCGGTCGCCCATGATCGCCTCCATGTCCTCCTGCGCCTGATCGAACATCTTCGAGAACACGGCGTTGTAGGCTATCTGCTGTATCATGCTCTCCAGAATACCGTCCGCCGTCTTCCCGAACTCCTCCGCCGCGTCGGTGCCGTTGCGGAACGCGTTTGTGAGCGCGTCGCTCAGGCCGCTCCCCATGTCCCCGAAGACATCCTCCAGATAATCGCGCACCGACTCCACCGCCTTCTCGTAGTCATCCCAAGAGTCGGCCATCCGCTGGAGATACTTCTGGTTCTCGTCTGACAGCCTCTTGAACATGTCCGAGCCGACGAACTCCTTCAGCGCGTCCCTGTCCACCTTGCCGTCGTCACCGAAGAGCTCCGGCACCGCGTCCTTCAGGGACTTGTACTTCGCTCCCCTGAACCACGTGGCGTGGCGCATCTGGAGCCGCATTTCGCCCACGGCCTGCTCCACGCTGCCGTAGTCTATCGTCCCGAGCTTCACCCCGAACACCGTCCAGTCCCTGTGCTGGAGCCTGTCGAGGGATTCGTTGTATCTCTCCAGGGCGTCCCTGGCAGCCTCCACGTTCTTCACGGCGTTGCCCCACGCGTTCTCGCCGAACACGCTGTTCCTGTCCGTCTCCAGCCTAGCGTTCAGCTTGACCCTCGCCAGCTCGTGGTTCAGCCTCTCCGCCTCGTCGTTGAACTCGTAGAGCCAGTCGTTGGCCTCCTGGAGCCTCTTGACTAGCCCGACTATCCTCTGGATTATCTGTATCGCGGCAGAGACCACCGCAAGCACAACCGAGGCCTTCTCGACCACGGAGAGCGACGCCGAGGCTCCCTCCGCTGTGACCTTCATTCCCTCCACGGAGGCGTTCTGTAGGGTGACGATGCCGTCCATCATCGACAGCACCGAGGAGACCATCTGCCCGGCGCCCTTGATCATCTCTCCCACCGTACCGCCGACGGAGTCCCCGATGCTCTCGAACTCTCCCCTTACCTCGCCGAGCGTCCTGTAAAGCTCCTGCCACCTCTTTATGGAGGCCACGTCAGGAGCCACGTCGTCCTGTAGCGCAGAGGAGACCGGGTCAACCCCGGCGAGGCCGTTCGTCCTTGTGTCTATCCTCTTAAGCTCCGGGAGTGCGTATTTGCCGAACGCGGATCTTCTCTCTCTCTTCTGTCTCGCCTCTGTGTTCGCCATCAGCGCGTCGAAGTCGATGTCAAGGCTCACCCCGAGCTCCCCCGCTAGCCTCTCCAGCTCTGCCTTCTGCCTCTCCAGTTCCTCGACCTCGTTCTTATGTTTCAGACGGAGGGCGGCTAGAGTACGCGCACCCTCGTCCTCTATGGCAGAGACCTCCGCGGCGGCGGCGGATTTGCGGGCGGAGGAAAGGGCTGCGCCAAGGGCCTTTTGGCTGGCCTGTCTCGCCGCCTCCAGAACATCCTTTGCCGTATCCTTCACAGGCTTGCCGCCATCCTTGCTCTTCCGGCTCTCGTCAAGCCACACCCCGTAGTAGTCTCCAGCCGCCTGGCGTTGCAGTTCGGTGGCCTCCTCCGTGGTCTCAAGCACTTTCCGGAAGTCTTTCTTCAGATCGTCGTTCAGGCTGTCTATCTGGCCTTGGTAGTAGTCCTTGGCGTCCACGTTCTTATAGGTAGAGACGGAGCCGTAGGACGTGACCTGCTCGCCCGCGTACACCTTGACGGTGCCTCCGGCGTCCCTTTTCTGGGTGAGGTCCACTATCTGCTTTATCTTGTCCTGCGCCTGCGCCCTGTACACGTCCGCCTGCGCCTTCCTTATCTGCGCCTGGATGTAGAGGTCGGCGTTCTCGGAGAGGATGCGCTCGGCCTCGTTGACATCCCTGATCTGGAGACCCAGCTCCTTGAACCTGTCGGCGTTGTCGCGGATGAACTGCTGGCGGCTCTCCATGGTGTCCGCCACACCGTTCCACGCTGTCTGGAGCTCGATGAACTTGGCGGTGACTCCTGATGTTCTCTCGGACACCTCGTCATAGAACTTCTGCGTCTCGGCGCGCGCCTCCCTCTGCTTCTGGATATACCTCGTTATCAGCCCGATCACTAACGAAGCCGCCGCCCCGATGAACCCGAACGCGCCCTTGACCAGAAGTCCGGCCGTCCTGGCGGACATCCCGAGCTTGACGAGCCACAGCTGCGCGCCCTTGGAGGCGGTGCCGAGCAGGTCGCCCTGCTCCGCCGAGTCAAGGAAGGACCGGGCAAGCTCCCTCGCCTCGTCCTCAGGCTCTTTCATGGCCTCGGCCACCTTGCCCATCACCTCGTCCGCGTTGTCGAGCGCACCGACATAATCCTCCCACGCCGACATGGCGTCGCCCAGCCCGGACTTCGCTCCGCCGAGCGCCGACTCAAGCCCCCTGACGGCCTCCTCGGCGGCGGCCACGCTCGCGGAGTCACCTCCGATCCTCACCTCCTCGGCGACCCTTTTCGCCTCATCCAGTTTGTCCGTGAGCTCCGAGACACGCGCCAAGGCCTCCTGCGCGTTCTCGACAAGGGACACGTGCATCCGGTCGCCGCTTTCCTCGGCGACCTTCTTCAGCCTATCTAGTTTCCGACAGACCTTCTCGATCTCTCCGGCGGCGTCGCCGTCGGAGACCATTCGGAGTGCCACCTCGTATATTGACGCGCGTTCAGCCATTGCCGTCTTTTTTTTTAGAATTTATATCCGCCTATTATAGCCTTTACCATATCCCTGTTCTTCGGGTCGTCAGCCCTTACCGGGCTGTGTCCGGCGCCAGTCCCGCCGCCGCTCCCGTTACTGTCTTTGGGAATGTATGCGGGGAGGACCCTGTCATACATGATGACGTTGGCGAAGCTTATTCCGTTCAGGGCGTACTCGAACGATACCCCGAACGTCTTGACGAAGCCGGCGACTACCGCCCAGATGCTGTCGGATCTTCCACCACTTTCGTCGGCTTCGTCGTGTTCAGGCCTTGCAGGAAAGTGGTAAGAACGAAAAAATCGCCGATCTGCATCCCGGCCATGATGGCGGACACGGCGGCGCTCAGCTCCTTGGGCTGGGCTCTCTCCGACAGCCTCCTGGACAGCCGCTCCGCCTTGGTCTTCCCGAATCCGAAACGTCTGCGCCCCGCTTTCCTCGCCCCGAGGATCAGGATGGCGCAGATGTCCGCGACACCGCCGCAATTCCTGGCGTTTCGGATCACGGATCCCATAATGTCGCCCTTGTCAAGTGATAAGTCCGGCATCTGGCCGAGAACCCCCGACACGAGGACGAGAGTGGCGATGGTCGGCGGAGCCACCCTGTAGCGCCTTCCCGCGAGGACTATCACGGTAGGCTTCTGGAGAATGGTGTCCGAGACCCTCTTCTGTATGTTGCTGCCCATAGACGATTGGTTTTATGGTTGGAGGGGACGGGGAGGCTCGAACTCCCGCCCCTGTGGCTCTGACCTTCTGAGCTACGTCCCCCGCGTTGATTAGGAAGACTGTGAGTAGTCCTCGCAGATCTCTCCGTCCTCGGTGTCCGGCTTGATGCCCTTGATGTTGAGAACGTCAAGGGCGCCCTGCTCTGCCGACCACCCCTTCGCCGTACTGATGGTGCATTTCGGGAACAGGAACCCAAGCGTCGTCGGATCCTCGGGGACAAGCCTCATCATCTTCTCCCCGGCCACGACTCCGTTCTTCGGAGAGAACGCCGTCTTCACGACCGCCTCCCCCTTCTTCTTGATGACGGATGTCGCGAACGCGTAGGAGGCTGGAAGCTGCTTGCTGTCAACAACCTCGCCCTTCTCGTTCTTGAGTTCCTTAAGTTCTCCTTCCGTCGTGTTGAGCTGGGAGGAGTTCTGCAGAAGCACGTCTCCCGGAATTTTCACATAGCCGGTCTTGGCCGACCAGTCTCCGGAAGGTACCGCACCCCCGGCTGGGATGTCGATGAATTCGAGGTCCGGAGCGCCCCATGATACTACTGCCATAATTCTGTCTGTTTTTGATGTTTTTTTACTTATAATGTCTGAATCCTATGTGGGCGACCACGAATGACTGCTGGATGTCGTCATCGCGCCGCGTGTGCACCGCCTCCCGGAGTTCGAACAGGTATTCAGACCTGTCCGCCGTCAGGGAGTCGATGGAGGAGCGGAGCGCGGCTTCCAACTCGCCGCATCTCCTGACGTCCGTCACGAGCACACCTCTGTGGCTGTTCCGTATGTCGGGGACATAGACGTTGACCGTCACCACGCCCTTCTGGAACTGCGCCGCGTCTGCTGTCGTGTAGATGACCACGATGTCCTCCTTCTGGGAGTCCCGGGGCCTCTGCCCGCCGTGGTAGATGCCTCCCCTGGCCTCGGACGCCACGGGCGTGCCCTTTAGCAGCCTGATGATGTCATCCGCGATCTGGTATCCGGTAAGGCTTCCCTTCATGGCCGTTCCGGTTTGGCCGCGAGCGACGAGAGCAGTCTTTCGGCCAGCAGCTCGCCGCTCATGGTTACATTGAACCCCTTGTCCTGTACGTACTCGGCGTATTCCATCCCGGCCACGAGGATGAGGACGGTCTTGTCTGGATACCTGGACACGATGCTCTCGGCGTAGGCCTTCCCCCTGGCCGCCCCTGGCACGCCTCCCGCGGAGACGGGCGCGAACCCTCCGGAGCGCACGACCTCGCCGTTGACGGCGACCACGTAGCCGGTGGATGAGCGGAGATTCCCGCTCCTGTCGACGTAGCTGCCTTTAAGCCGCATATCCTCGACCGCCCGCTCTCCCGTGTCGGCCAGAAAGTCTATGACATTTCCGGCGGCCTCGGCGGCCGCGTTGGCGGCGAAGTCCTTGAGCGAACCCTTTGGTGTATTGACCGTGACCTTCATGCTCAGACCGTTATCTTTTCCTGCGAGACCATGTCCAGCGGCTCGGAGCTGATGACGGAGAACCTTCCGACCTCCTGTCCGGCCGCGTCGTAGAGGGCGAGCCTCTCGCTGCGGCATCCGCATCCGCCGGACTCGATGAGTATAGTGTAGCCGCGCTCGGTGACAGCCTCGCCCCCGCTCCTCGCCAGGGCGTTGTAGGAACGCTGATAGAACCTGCACGGGACGCACGCGCCAAGCCTCTCCGACACGGCGACCGGATACCCTTCGGCATCGAAGCCCCCGCCCCCGGAGAAGATGAAGCGTATATGCCCGTTCGGGAACATCATGGCCTAATAGATTGTCACCTTTGGTCTGACCGTCAGCTCGTCCTTTATCCCCAGCTCCCGGCACTGCATCCGGTACCAGTCGAGGATGGCGTTTCTTTGCGCCATCGTCACTGTCACGGGACCCTGTGTCACACCCTGCGGAACGAGAAGAAGCTTCGGGACGGAGCGGACGACCGCCAGATGCACGCTGTCGAAGTTCCCGGCCTCGACCTCCTGCCCCCCGTCAAGCCCGCCGCGGAGGAGAGCCTCCGTCACGGACGCGTCGGAGAGGCTGACCCCGAAGTCCCTGAACTGACCGCGTATGTACTCGGCGACCGTCATGCCCGCGTGATATTAGGCGAACGCCGTGAGGTCGATGATGCCCATCCTGTTGGAGCGGTTGACATCGACGATCCACTCGCATCCGTACTCCATGAAGCGGCCCTCCTTCGTGCGCTCGGTGGCGATGAAGAGGTCGTTGCCCTGCTCGGTGTACGACTTGGTCGGGATCCTGTCGCCAAGCTCGTAAGGACGGTGGTGGCGCAGGTATCCGATCTTGCCCTCAGGCAGGAGCGAGATCCTCTTGTCCGGCACGGCGTTGACCACCGAGCCGTCCTGCATCGTGATGTACACGTCCTTCAGCCTGATCCTGTACGGGATCTGGAGCGACTGGAACACCGCGTTCACGATGTCTGGCGAGATGAGCGCCGTGCTGACGCCCACCTCGAAGCTGGACACCTTGGCGAGGAAGTTTTCCTTGAACTCCTTGCATCCGGCTATGTACTTGGTGAAGGTAAACCGGTTCATCTCCATCGTGGTGGCGTCGCATCCCGCCTGCCGGAGGGATGTAAGGCTGCCCATAAGATAGGAGAAGAAGGTGTCCTTCACCGAGGCCTCCGGCGCAAGAAGGTTCCTGCCCTTCTTGAACGGGAGGGTGATGGCGTTGATCTTCACTCCGTTCTCGTCCGCCTTGCTGCGAACCTCCGCCTTGCCGAGGAACTTGAGGTCGTTGAGCATGAGGTCCATGCGCTTGTTGGGAGCGAGGACGCACTGCCGGAAGTCATCCACGAGGAACGACACGACCGCGTCCATGTCCTCCTGCCTGCCGAGGGTGTTGAGAGTGTCGATGAGCTCCTGGAGTCTGGCCAGGCGGTCGTTGTCCATCTGATAGGACTCGCCGAGCGAGCCGACCTCGCCCTGCCCCTTGGACATGGCGTGGCGCTTGCGCACCGGCTTGTTGGCGTTTCTGTCGATGAACGATCCGATGATGACGGACGAGACGTTGCCGGTGTAGGTCTTGAACGTTCCGTCCGGGTTGGTGCCCATCGGGTCGAGGTAATCCGGCCAGTCGATGCGGTCGGCGTCCGTGAGGGTCACCATCGCCCGGCTGATCACGGTGTTCATGAACACCGGATTGGAAAGGATTGAGTCTATTGTGTATACCATATTCCGAAACGATTTTTACACGAACATGAAACGTGATGTGAGGGAGGCCTTGTCCGCCTCGGTCACCGGGATGTAGAGTTCGGCCTCCTTGATCTCGTAGGCCCTGAAGAGGGCTGTGACGGTCGCGCCGCCCTCGATCTTCGTGCGCGCGTAATTCAGCGCGTTCGCCGTGCGGGTGGCCGTGTAGGTGTCCGCTTTAAGCTCCGCCTCGGCGAGCACCGCGCCTGCCGGGATGTCCGCCTTTGTTGCGGTCACCGTCAGCGTGTCGTACTCCTCGTTCGAGGTGTCCACCTTGCTGACGGTCACGCCGGCGGATGACGAGAGCATGAATTTCCCGGCCTTCGGGAAGCCTCCCTTCTGCACCTTGATGGTTGTCGCGCCGGTGTCCGCCTTCTCGACAACCTTCAGGTTGTTGACCACATACGCCTTGCGGGTCTTGAAGTCGATGAAGAGCGGGCAGAGTACCGGAACGTGTGACTGCCCGGCCAGCCCGTCCATGTCGAGGTTGAATCCCCCCTGGGACCGGTACCCGGAATCGACCGCGTACAGCTCCCTCTCGACCGGCTCGGCGTCAAAATAAGTGATTCCTGCTGCCATGATTGATGATGTTTTTTTTACTGTTTGTTCTTTTCGGCCGCGATCCTGTCTGTCTTCTCCTGCACGGCCTTCAGGAGCGGGTCCTCCTCCGTGTCGCCCTGGGCCTTGTCGGGCTTGCGGCTTCCGGAGTGCGCGGCGTTGGCCAGCGCCTGCTCGTCATCCCTGTAGGACTGCTCCACGGTCTCGGCGAACGCCTTCGCCGCGTCCTCGTCCTCGAACGTCCTGCCGCTTATGATCGGCATATAGAACGACTCTCGCACACCCTTCTCTTTGAGGATGGAGGCTATCGAGGTCTGGAAGCCCTTCTGCTTCGTGGCGGCGTCCTGCTCGGATAACCGCTTCTCCAAGGCCTCAAGCCTTTCGGCAAGCGCCCTGGCCAATTCCGACTTCTCTTCTGCCTCCTCCTTCTTCTTATCGTCAGGCTTCGGTTCCTCCTTCCTCTTTCCGTCCTTCAGGCCGAATCTCTCCTCGTAGTCGGATACAGCCCTGGCCGAGGCCGTGGCGACCGCCTGCGTCACCCTGAAGTCCGAATAGGACTCCGTAACCTGCTGGAACGTCACCCCCTCGACGAGAGTTGGCACGTCCTCCTCCTTTGTCGCCGACTTGGCCAGCTTCCTGGCCACCGGCTCCAGAACCTTGGCGTCCACCCCAGGAAACTTCTGTTGCAGAGCCTCGATGATTGTCTTGTACATAAAAGCTTTTGTTTTTGATACGTCAACGACTGCAAAAATAGGATTTCAGCGATTTCCCGGAGAGCGGAGCGCCCGCCATCCCGTGAATCCCGCCGCTATGTTCACGGATTTCTCACGGACTCGGCCTTTTTGCCGCCATCCTCATCCTGCTCCCTTCCGATCTGTTCCAATTCCTCGTCCACCTGGTCGGTCATCCCGAGGAACAGGATCCCGCTTTTCTTCGACATGAAACCGTTGTTCTTCGCGGACGCGGCGATGTCGATCTTCTCCTTCAGGCTGTCGATGATGTACGGGGTTATCTCGACGGAGATGTCGATGGACTCGCACGCCTTTCTGAGCGACGGGCACACGGAGCCGATGGCCGACGCCAGGAAGTTGTACCTCCTCTGGAGGAACTCGCCAATGGTCTCGGCGTGGTTCTCCACGGCCAGCAGCGTGGCCATGAACATGTACCGGAAGGACACGCCGGACGCGACCTGCCCCATCCCCTTCATGTTCTCGAATGTGATCCTCGGCGTGGAGGTCATGGCGTAGATATTATCCAGAAGCGTGTTTATCTCAAGGCGGATGGCCTCCGGGGTCTGGTCCCACGTGAGGTAGTACGCGTCCGCGCCGTCCTCGACCTTGATCACCCTCCTCCTCTCGTCCTGGCTGCCCAGCCCCATGTCTCCGGACAGGTCGCCCTTCAGGATGAGGTACGGGAAGAAGTGGTAGTCGATGCAGTCGGCGTAGTCGGAGAGCACCTTCTCCAGCCTCTTCCTCTGCGACCTTATCCCGTGGCACAGGCTCTCGTCCCTGCGGGCGTAGATGCACGGGATCTTGGAGAACCCGTGGCGGAAGCTCTTGCCCTCGTCCAGCGTCCACACGCCGTCAGCCTGCCTCCACACGATCACCTCGCTGTCCGTGACGGTCTGGAAGTACTCCACTGTCCTTCTGCCCTGAAGCGTGTACTCGGTCACGGTGTAGGCCCTGCTCTGCGCCACGTAGTCCCCGGACTCGTCGAAGAACGGATAGAGCGTGTCGCCCCTGAACGGCGACCACACGGCGCACCTCAGCCTGCCCTGCGGACTCCTCGTTCCGAACAGACCGCGGACCTTCGCGGCCACCTTCGCCCAGAAGCCGCCGTCCTCCCTGACGTACCAGTACTCGACCACCTCCTGCTCGGACAGCCACGACCTCACCACGCGCTTGTTCTCGTAGCGGATCTTGTTGTCCCTGTTGACCGCCTGGATCACGGAGTACAGCTCGTCCTCCCCCGGACCGTTCGCCCGGTAGTCGAGTATCGGGTCCTTGCCCACGGTGAAGGCCGTGTGCAGGTTCACGATGTCACGCTCCACCGGGAGCGCGACCCTGTTCACGTCCTCGTCCTGGTACACGGCGGGCCTTATAGTCTTTCCGTCCTCGCCGTACTCGGCCTCCCTGACCAGAACCTTCCGCTTCTTCCGCACGGTCGGGTCCATCACCTCGTGGCGGTCGGGGTCCCACTCGTCGCGGAGCTCCTTCACATTCGGCAGCGGCGAGCCCCTGTGGCTTTTCAGCAGCTGGATCTTCTTGTCGATGTCCTCCACCGCCAGAATCTCTTCAAGTGTCATGTCTATTCGGATTTTGTTGTTATAGTTGTTATAATTATAAATACCATCATTACCTGAACACGCCGGACGGGGCGGACGCCTTGCGGCCTCTCTGCCGTCCCATCAGCTTCTCAAGGCATACATAGCGCACGCCGTCGATGATGTGGTTGAAGTCGTCCACAGGCTCGCTCAGCCATCTCCCGACCGCGTCCTGCTGGAAGGTGTAATTCTTGAACTCCTTGATAGTGTTCAGCGAATTGGCCGTGATGTATATCTTCTGGCAGGATTTCATAAAGTCGATGCCCGCCTCAACGGAGCCCGGATATTTCTTGACCTTGTGCGTCTTGAGGCCACCCTGCCGGAGTTCCTTTTCGAGACGGGGGTCGGCGGATTCGCAGACGATCTCGATAGGCTTCAGCAGCTTCTTCCCGGCCTTGATGATGTCCTTCGAGGTCATATCCGTCTGGTAGAAGCGCTCGTCGATGTAGAGGCAATTCTTGTAGAATCCCACTTCGGCGGCGGCTGTCGGGTCGGTGGTGAAGCCGAAGTCCAGGCAGTTCCAGCGCTTCGTGACCCATGGCGGGATGGTGTCGATAATCTCCCAGTTCGAGAACACGAGGCCCTCGATGGTCGCCCTCAGGCCGAGCCCGTAGATCTTCCACTTGCGGATGTCCACCGTGCCGTTGGCGTAGTTCTCCTCCGTAGGCTCGTAGGACAGTATCTTCCTGCGGGAGTTCTCCGGGATGAACGGGTTGTCCAGCATCGTGGAGTGGTCAAAATAGCAGTCGGGGCGCGGGCACACGGTGTCGTATATCCAGTGTTCCTCCGCGGACGGGTTGTAGTCGAGAATGCAGAAGCGCGAAGTACGCTGTTCCATCTGGTCGAAGTCGTCCCTCGTCGCCTCCATAGCCTCGTTTATCCAGACGATGTCGGACGTGAGCCCGTGCAGCTTCTGCACCTCGTCCAGGCCGATGAACTCGAAGGACGTGGACGCGAGGCGGATGGTCTTCAGCGTCTTGTTCTTCCGGCAGTAGGAGAGAAGACCGAGCTGGCCTAATACCGTGTCGAAGTCGCTCCACACGGTCGATGACAGCCACGTCGCCCGCTTCCTCGCTATCACTATCCTTGTCGGCAGCGCGGGGTTGGCGAGCGCGTAGTGTATCAGGAACTGGATTATCGAGAACGTCTTGGAACTTCTCGACCCGCCCTCGAACACGAACACGTGGAAACGGCCCGACCCCACCGCGGAGATCAGGCGGGCCAGTATCGGCGTCCCCTCTATGTTAAGCTCCCTGTCACTCACTCGGCTTCCTGAATTTGTCCTGAAGCTCCAGGTCGGACTTCTGGTTGTATGTTATCCTCACGTTCACCGTGGACGGCAGGCCTCCCTCGCCGGATGACGAGGCCTCGGCCTCCTCGCGCCTCTTGCGCAGGATGTTCTCCCTCCACTCGTCGTCGTGGTTGAAGAGCAGCGTGGCCAAGGCCTGCATGTTCGGAGCCACCTCCATCTCCGTGACCTGCGTCGTGTTGCCGTCTCCGTCCTTCGTGGATGTCTTGACGACACGCTGCCCGAGGGCCATCTGGATGTACGTGGATCGGGCGGCCTGCATCAGTGTCCCGCGCCCGTGCGCCAACGCTTCATTTATTCGCTGCGCCCTCCGCGTCAGCTCCCCCTCCTTCGTCCTCTCGTTCCTGAACGTGCTGAAAGTCTGCGGGACGAGACCGACACCGAACCTGTCGGCCAGCCCGTAGGCTATGGACGCGTCGGTGTAGCCCTGCGAGGCGAGCTTCTCGATCTCCCCGTAGAACTCGTCCCCTTCGTAGTCGAACTTGAATTTCCCGTTCGCTTTTTTTTGTCTTCCGGCCATAGATGGTTATGAAAAGTAATATATCAGGATACAGGATAGAGATAAATAGATATTGAGTCAGAAAGAAGAGATAGATTCTGAGATATAGATATAATAATATTATTATTTATATCCCTGTAGAGAGAATACAGTAATATCAATTACCTTCCTTGCGTTTCATTCGGCGAGCAGCTCGTCCAGCTGCTCGACAAGCGCCTCCCCGTTGATGAATTTCTCGGAAGGGCTGTACCCGAACCTCTTGCAGAACCGCCTTTTCGCCTCGGCGGACGTGAAGGATATGGTGACGAAGCTGTCGGTCTCCTCAGCCCGCTCCATCGCCTGTTCCCGGATTTGCTCCTTCGTCCTCTTCACGGCCTCCTTCCTCTGCTCCCGAAGCTCGTCCGAAGGCCTCTGCAATTCCTCTATGTCCTTTGTCGTCACACTGATCTCAGGCGTCTCGATCCTGACGCCGAACGCGGCGAGGTCAAGGTTGGAGAAACCGGCCCTCTTGGGGTCTATCTGCCCCAGAAGTATCCGCACCTTCGGCTCGTTCCAGCGACCCTGCGCCGACGGGTTGTTCATAAAGAAGTTTATCTCCATCTCCGTCTTCTGGTCCACGTCGATGACCTCGGCCTTGATCTGGTAGTCCTTCTCAGGATACCCGGCCATCTCGTCCAGCAGCGACACCTTCTGGTGGCCGGACACGATAGTGTAGCCCGTCCCCCTGTTTACCACGATGCCGCCGATCAGGCCGAAGTTCCTCAGACCCCTTTTCAGCGTGCTCCGCTCACTATCCCCGATCTCCCTCGGGTTGTAGTCGGCGGGGTGTATCTGCGACCGCATCAGGGTGACGGTCTCGGACGCGGTCAGTATCCTCTCCAGCCATTCGGGAATAGTGCTGTCAGCGCCTGTCTCTTTCTTCTTAGCCATAGATGTTTATAATAATATGATTAATTATTGCCTTCCCGGTGGTCAGCCTTGTAGAGTATGACCTCGGACTGCGGGAAAGCCTCGATTATCCTCCTCAGGTCGTCCGGGTAATTCTCCCTCAGCCAGAGGAAGCAGTCCTCGTTGAGCATCAGGCCCTGCGACTTGCCGCGGATCGAGTAACGCACGGGCTCAGGAAGCCTGTTCTGCCGGATGTACGCCAGCACCTCGTTGTTGCCCCACATCGACAGGGGATAGGCGTTGCGGGTTTTCGGCTGTATGGCCTGGAGCTCATAGTCCTTCCCGCGCAGCATTATCCTGCGGCTCATGTTGTCGCTCTGCTTCATCCCGTACAGGCACCAGTCCACGCCGAACCTGAGGCGGCAGCTCTCGGCCACATCCTTGAACCTCATCAACTTGACATCGTCCCGTCTCTGGCAGTACGCTCCGCCCCTGAGCAGGTGCGTGAGGTTCCAGTGCGGGACCTCGTGGAACTCCACGTTCGGGTATCTGAGCCTCGACCATTCGATGTATTTGCCTATGTGCCTCATCCCCTTGACGAGGTACATATAGACGCACACCACCCTGCGGAAGCGCGGGGCGACGAGGTCGAGCAGCGCAATGCTGTCCTTGCCCGCGCTGTAAAAGAGAATGACCGAATCCGTCCTCTGGCGGATCCAGTCAATCACCTGAGAGGTGTGCTCCCTGGCCGTCATCACTAACCGGATGTGAGGCCGAAAGACACCCTGAGGTCGCGGCGGACGGTGTCCCTTGAGACATACCTGCCGCCCCTTGAGACAGCCCCGCCGCTGGACGTGGAAAGGCCACGCCTTCCGCCTCGGTAGTTGCTCGTGGAATAAGTGCTCCTGTTTCCCATAACGCAAAAAGGATTAATTGTTAAACATTGGACTCTATGATCTCGCCCAGGCCGTAGACGATCCGGGCGGTGACATATTCCTTCCCCTGGAATGTGTAGACGTTGGCGTAGCCGTCCTCGTCGAGGACTATGTACGTCCCGGCGGAGACCACGCGGACGAGAAGGCTTCTCGCCCCGTCGCCCCTACCCTCGGTCAGCCTCAGGGACTCATACTCCAGGGGTCTCGCGTCTATCTCCACGTCGTCAGGGACATCGGCGAATGTCCTGTACACCCGCCCGGACCCGTCGAAGTACTCGATGTACCTGTGCGAGTTCTGGGGACGGATCTCCCTTTCGAGAGTGTCCCGCTCCCCTGACAGCACCCCGGCGAACACCTTTGGGGAGACCGATATTCTGAGTTCTCTCATATATCTCTGTCTTTTGTTGTTTGGCGAAAATAGTCAATGCCAAGAACTTGTGACACAAGACCGCCCGCCTTGTTGGTGAAAGGCGGGCGGTTGTTCACCGAATTATAATGTTATAAGAAATTGGGGTTAGAATACAGGCAGCCGCCGAACCCGCAGAATTGCCCGAATGTCAGTATCTGGGCATCGTCAGACAAGAAGGCGAACCGCGACCCGCCTATTATCTCGTCAACAGCGGCGGCAAGATCTGGCGAACCGAGGCCGTGAAGCCTGATGACGGGCGAAAGAAGCCTTCTGAAGGCCGTCTCGCTGTCTGTTTTGTCCCCGCGCGGTATGACAGGCAGAACGCCGTTGTGGGCGAAAGAGACACCCGCGGCCCCGTCCCTGAACGGGTGGCAGTTGGCGCGCCTCACGCTGCCGTGCGTGGCGTAGCGAAAGTGAATCACCAGCGGGCCGCCCGATCTCGCGGCCGCGTCGAGTCTTCTCAAAAATCTTGTGTAGTCAAGGGTCTTGTACACCCCGCCGGGCGCGGCGTAGCCGAAACCGTCCGGGTTTCGTCGCGCGCACCTGTCAAGAATAGAGACAGGGGGCAACGCCGCCCCCTGTGGTTTCACGATGATTATGCACATATCTCAGAACCGTTGTTAATCTTCAATTCTTTGGCTCTCTTCTTGTAGAACGCCTTCACCCTCTTCGTGATGAATGGCAGGTCGTCAACGCTTTCGGCCGACAAGGTCTCTTCGTGGTCAAGCGACCAGCTCACAAGGCCGCCGAGAAACTCGACCCACGCGCGTATCTTCTCGAAGTCGGTCGTGCCCGAATGCTGCCTGAACTCTATTGTCTTGTGCGTGTTGAACGCCATTACATTGACCTTGTAGTAACGGCTGCCGATATGGCTCATAAAGTCCCTGATGGTGTACAGGCCGCCCGCGATCTGCCAGCACTCGCGCAAGGAGCGGGCGGCGTAACGCATCGTGTGGCAAAAGCTGTTGTTGTCCGCCCGTCTGCTCTCAGGCATAAAGCCGTCGATCAGGCCCTCTATGGCGGCGTAGTTGAGAATGATTCGCCGCCACTGCTCGTCGGTGAAGTCTTTCGCCCCGAAATGCACGTGAAGGCCGCACGATCTGTTCACCCGCGCGCCGGCCTCGTTGATCACCTCGCAGACCGCTTTCAGGCTGTCAAGCTTGCGCAAGACAGGCGACACGACCTCACAGCCGCCCGCACCGCTGATGCTGCCGTCGCTGCCTAATTTATACGTGTCTTTGCTATCGTTGTGGTTGTAACCCGTGACGCAGGCCTTGAGCCCCCGCGCCTCGATGTCCGCCCTCACCCTCTCTTTGTCGATGCCGTAGCACTCGATCTCGACACCGATAGTGAACCGCCGCGCGCCTCTTGGGGTGGCCATCGCCACAGGGCGGGGCATAGTCAGCCCCATCTCTGGGGCCAGCTGGGCGTAGAACGTCTGGGCCTCGTACCTCGTTATCTTCAGGTCGTTGACCATCTTGTCTATCTTCGCGGCCCTGGGGCCTCTGTTCAGCACGATGGCCCGCACCTCATCGAATAAACTTGCCATAACCGGATTTATTTCTGATTCTCGAAACTTCTTACAGGGCTGAACGCCACGCCCTCTCTATTGGCCGCGGCCTTTGCCCGCGTGTAGATGTACCTCAATTCTGACCAGTTCTCTTTGACGCGACCCGCGCTCGCGTAGAACGCCAGCGCGTACTCGAATTTCGCCCTGAGGTGCGCCGCCGATTCCGGGGCGTTCTTCTTCATCGTCTCTTTGGCCTTCTCGATGATTCTCTCGACCAGCCAACCCAAATCTGTCTGCATAACTTTGTTTTTTATGATTATTAATTACTTGCTTACGACCTTGAACGGCTTCTGAAATCGCCCCGCGCCCATCTCGTAATAGAAATTCGTGTCGAAATAGTCTGTCATGATGTCGCTGTCGTCATACCTGTATGACAGTATCACGCGCTGAATGACGCCGAACACCTTCTCGCCGAACGCCGTGAGGTTGCGCGGCCAGATGAAATGAGCATACCTCTCTTCTCGCTCATACTGGGTGCATTTCTGCCAGTCCAGCACCTCTTCTGGGGCAGACATCACGCGCACGTCTATCTTGTTCGTGTACGTGCAGCCCTCTTTTCTCACAGAGATTTTCACGCCCTTAGGCAGCGCGTCTCTGAGGTCTCTCTTGACCAGTGCCAGAACCTCGTCGAAGGTTCTGCCGCTCTTGTAGTTCTTGCCTATTGTTGTCATAATTTACGTATGTTTTAATTTTCTTGATACAAATTTACATATATTAAAATTAATACGCAAATATATTTGACAAAAATTTTACATAAATCAAAAAAAAGTGTTTGATATATTGACTATATGTAAATAATAACTATATTTGCAGCGTTTATAATATTTAACATATATTTTAATTTGCTATGCTGTTAGACAACATCAAGACAATCTGCCGCGCAAAAGGGCTTCAGCTCGCTGACGTGGCGCAAAAGATGGGGGTCGCCCCCTCGTCCCTGTCAACCATGATGAGGGGCAACATAACGCTGTCGAATCTGACCGCCATAGCCGGGGCTCTGGGCGTGGGCGTGTCAGACCTGCTCGCGGACGGCGGCGGGGCGGCCACGGTGAAGTGCCCCGCGTGCGGGCACCCGTTCCAGGTTGACGTTAAGGCCAGGGGAGGGGCGGAGTGATGGAGGCGCCGACAAAGGAGAACACGCTCTACCTGCCCATCAAGCAGGTCTATTTCGACCAGATCGTCGAGGGCACGAAGAAGGCCGAGTACAGGGAGATAAAGGAGGGCATGACGGCCAACCGCTACCTGATCAGGGACGAGGCCACGGGCTACAGGCTCAACCCCGAGGTCGCGCCGTCGCCAGAAAGAAGGTACTACATCGACGACTACATCGACGGGCGGTTCCCGTTCCTGCCGAAAGAGTACAAGTACCTGAGTCTCGCCGTGGGCTACGCCAAGGAGAGGGACACGTGCCTCGTGGAGGTCACGGGCTACTCGTTCGAGCCGCACATGGTCAGGTGTGACCGCGACGGCGTGCCGCGGTTCGCCTTCTGGGTCATCGCGTACCACCTTGGGCGCGTCGTCGAGCTGCACCGAAAGAAGAGGTGATGTGGCGATGACACGAAAAAAAAGGCCGGACGGTTCTGACACCCGCCCGGCCTTTCACCAGTTATCACACACTGACATACGCGCCCGTCAGGCCGCGCCCCCTCTGAACTCCGCCGGGACATGGGCGACCGCCGCGTCAACCTCCTCCCTGAACCGGGGGTACGTCCTGTACCACGACACCGCCACCGAGCGCATCTTGTAGACCGCCGTCGCCGCCCTGATGCCGAGCGCGGCGGCTATCGCCCTCCTGAGACCCTTGCTTATCCTTCCCCCGACCAGCGATGCGGGGGAGTAGAGGTACAGGACGAGGAACACGAACTGCTTGTTGTTGGCCGTCCCGTCGGCGCGGAACGACCGCTCCGCAGCCTCCCGCCTGTACCACTCGTGGATGCCCCCGATGAGGCCGAGGTCGCTCATCTTCGGGGCGAGCAGCCTCCCGAACCGCGCGTCCGCCTCCGCCGCGGCCCTGTGAGCCTCCCTGAGGCCGTCAGCCGCCTTCCTGTATTCCTCCAAGATTGACATATTGAATCTGTTTTTTTGTTATTTTCCGCCTTTCATCCTCAACGGCAGCCCGGCCGCGCTCCACGCCAGCAGGGCCGCGTCCCTCTCCTCCTGGTTGGACGATCCGAGAGCGATCCCCGTGGCCGCGACGAGCTCACCGTGCGTGATCTTCCCGCCCGCGCCCGACCAGAGGCTCCGTCCTCCCATCCTGAGGGGCAGCGGGGCCGTCTCCCTGCACGGGATTCCCCAGTGCCTGCACATCTCGGCTATCTTGCGCCCCGTCTCGTGGTTCGCACCCAACGTTCTTGGCTATCCTCTCGCCGCGCCGCCCCGACGGCCCGTGGAAGTTGCTCCTGGCGTTCATCCACCCGGCCTCGATGACGACGGCCAGCCTCCCGCCGCCCCGGATCACCACCGAGTCCCTCAGCGACAGCAGCCTGTCCAGAAGCTCCGGGAAGGGGAGCGCCGCGAGCTTCAGCCCGACCGGATCCAGCCGGAGGACGGCGATCCCGCTCTTGGCTGTGTCGGGGTCTATGCCCACATAAACAGTGCAAACATTTTCCGCCATATCCTAATCAATCACCACGTTCCCCTTGTCCTCCTCGTCCAGGTCGCACTCGACCTCGACATCATCGTTGCCGTAATACACAACGCCCTTCAGATGCTCGCAGCCCACACAGTTGTATGGGCACTCGCTGGGAGCGTCAAGCGGAATCATCTCCACTAATTTTGAGCGTCTCATAAACACCTATAAAACTTTTAGATTCTCCGCCAATTCAGATAACCCACATAACCGCAGCGCATGCTGCAACTCGTGGACGTACTGGATAGGACATGAAAGGTTATACATCTTGTTGCTTATCTCTACGTTGCGACATTCCCTATTGTATCTATAATTAACAAGCACATATAGATTCTCAGAATTATCTATGTGCAGAATTAATCCAGAGCCTATCGTATCCTGCGTGAATCCGTTATTAATTAGGATATCAGTAGTAAGCTGAACCGGATAGACATCCTTCTCCCTGAACGTGAATATATTTGTCAAAGGCGATATGACACCGATAGGCTCATCATCGTTGAGACTTAAAGACACAACACTTACGGGGTCTCCAAGGCAACTAACTATGTCGCCTAATTGTAGCTCTGAGGTTTTCATGCTATTTCTCCCAGGTTATTTTACAGGTCGCAACATAGCTTTTATCCTCAGATGCCATCCTCGCATCCTTTTCAGATTCAATAGGAAAAACAGTACCGATTGCTACTCTACCATCTCCGTCTTTGTATAGATTGAGCCAACCCTCTTTCTTTTCTGGAGCGAAGAAAATATCGGTCGGAGAGTCGTCTCCTTCTGTGAAAAGTTTTCCATCAGTCGTATAAGATTTGCAACATTCATGAGTAGGATTCATCTTACAAACAGCAAGAACCGGGTAAATGGCTCCCATAACATCGGTACAGACAATTCTCACACTCTTGCCGTCACGAGTAATAACTTTACGGTTTGGATTCTTCTTATATTCCTCTAAATTAAACTGTTTCATATTATTGTTATTTTGATTTCAAATCTACGACCGCTCTGCTGGCATGAGAATTAATCTTGAATGTGTTGATGCAATTGCCGGAGCCAAAGTTGACGATCCACTCGCCAGGTGAATCATACTCCGACGAAGAACCAAACCAAGTATCAAGCATATCCCCACCATGTTTTTTTAGTATCTTATTAATCTCATCTTTCTGGAGATACATATGCAATAGTTCGTCTTTTGTAGCAATTTGAACTCCATTAGATTCTGCGTATTCCATATAATCATAATAAGACATTTCTGGAACATTGTTTTTCAGCAATACCTTATCAATCAAAGGGATATACACTCCCTGTTGTTCTTCAACCCAGTAAGGCTGAATTAGTTCTTTTAGTTTATCGTTCATAATGACTTTTATTTCTTATTTTATTGCTGCACTTTGAATTGTTCGTATCCTTCGAGAAATAGTGCACGGGCTACATCTTTTTTCCATTCCTCAAAATTTCCATATTTTTCTCCGTTACACGAATAGTGATACCTGTATTTTGATCCACAACCAGGACATTTAAAACACAGAAAATACCCATTTTCAGTAACACAATATCCCACAATACCTTCTCGATATGCTGTTGGATGTGTAAAATGGTAGTTACAGTTATCACATGCACATGACTTATTGTACCTATATTCCTCGTAGTTGAGGATTTCCGGTAAATTCCATTCTCCTTTACCAAATTCGTGTCTGAAAATCATCTTCTTGATCTAAATTAGTTCTTCATTGCTTTTCTGAAAGTCTCAGACTTTACCGGCCTCCCAAACTTATCAAAGACTACACTATCTTCAATTAAGGACATTGCCTTTTCAAGCATCCAATTAGCTCCATCTCTAAATGCTTCTCTTTGTATCTGCACTTCATTGTCTGTTTCTTTACACTTTAGATATTCTGGAATATAAAAGAACTCATTCAATTTTTCTTCAATCTGGCACTCCACCGTGTAGCCGACCCTCGCCATATACCTGACCCTCGCCTTGACCATGACCGTCAGTCCTCCTCTTTCTCCTTAAATGCGTCGGACGGCTCGATGTAGAGCGCCTCCTCCACGTGGCGCAGCCGGGTCCACAGGTTGCGCACCTGCTTGGACTTCTGCTGGAACTCCAGGCGGTCAACCGAGAGCCGGTCGTCCGTGTCCCGGCACAGCCACTCTATGCGCCGCCACAGCGCACCGACCTCATCCCGGAGGGAGTCATACCTCCTCTCCAGCCTCCGCGCCGCCAGCACCCACAGGAGCAGGGCGGCGGCCACGGCCATCAACAGCAAAACCTCAATCATTTCCATTTTGTTTTATTTTCTTTTTTCAGCTCCGAGATCAGCCATAAGCCTACCTCCTTCTTGCAAACAAACCCTTGGAACCCATCTTCCCGAACATCCAGTCATCCCCGACCGGGTCCGACTGCCACCCGGTCTTCTCCGCCTTCGGCCTCCTACCCGCAGACGGCACCGGCTTGGCGCATCCGCAGCTCTTGGTCAGGCCGCCCCTTAGGCTCTGGGCGTAAACAACCCTTTCGGTCCCGCAGTCGCAGCGGCAAAGGCACGCCGTTCTCTTGTGCCCGTCCGTTGACGTTCTGGTCGTCATCCCCAGCACCGTCCATTTACCAAACTTCTGTCCGGTCATGTCTCCAAATCCTTTCACTCCGCCCATCCTACCTCATCTTGAAAAACCTGATGAGAGCCTCCGCGTCGAACCCCGGCACCGGCTTGAAATTCGCTATCGCCCTGTGCACCCTCTGACGCTTGTCGTTGCCCTGCGGATCGCCGTCAACCCTCGAATAGTACAGTATCAGCAGCCGCACGATGTCGTCGGCGTAGGACTGCAACGCCTCCGTGCGCTCCGCTATGCTCTCCGGCACGCGGCACATGGCGTAGTTGAATGTCTCGTCAAAGGCGACCTCCAGTCCTTTCAGAAGGCCGTTGATTGACTTCTTGGCGTTGTTGAACGCCTGCTTCTTGCGTTGCACGAGGCAGTCCCTCGCGTCTATCTCGTCGAGGGCCCTCGCCATGCGCGCCCCCATCGTCTGGATGCCCCAGACCATCTCCAGCAGCACGCCCAGCGCGGCGTATCCCTCCGCGCTAAAGTCGGTGCCGGAATCGTTGATCAGTATATTAGTCCTATTAGTCATAATCATGTCCATCCTCAACCATTTGAATAATCCTGAATATCTCGTACGCCACCTCCGGCACCCAAGCGTTGCCGAGAGCCTTTATGGCCTCACGTCGCCATCTCCCGAAAGGAATGGAGAGGTCAGCCACTCCAAAGGGTAGCCCATCATCTCCCCGACAAACAGGGGGTTGAGTTGGGAAGCCCTCCCATCCTTGGAACCTTGGGATTTGGCGTTCTCCGGGAGCATCTCCTCGAAGTCCTCCGCGCGCATCCGCTCCTGGCCTTTGCTCGTCCGCTTCTTCAGCCCGTCCGCTATCGGGGTGTGGAGCAGCCTGTGGCACACCTCCGGCAGCCCCTGCTGCCGGGAGTTCGGATCCCTCCTCCTGTAGTCCTGCGCCACGGGACTCGGCATCAGCCCGTGGAACTCCAGCCAGTCCTCCAGCCCGGTCGGGGCTTCCTCGCCGTTCAGCCGACTGCGAAACGACACGCTCCCCTGCGCCTTCGCCGCCGAGACCCTCTTGGAGTGGCGGACACTCACCGCAAGCGGTGTGGGGAGAAGAGTGTGGACCGCCCTCGCAAGCGTCACCGAGTGCATCGACCCGTCTTTCGTCTGCGATGACTTCATCCTTGCCGTCGCCTCTGTGGAATCCATCGCTGTCGGGGTCGGCAAAATCACCGCGTAACCGCCCATGATCTCCTGCGCCAGACACCCGCTGTCCCCGCTCTTCGGCTCGCGCTTCGGAGACCCTATCTCCGCATCCATGGCGGTCGGGGTCTTCAGCATCATGTCCGACATCTTCCCTCCTCGCAACAAACCACACCCTGTCCCTCCTGTGCGGCGCTCCGACGGCACAAGCCGGTATAACAACCGGCTGGACGGTATATCCCGCGTCCTCGATGTCCCGGCAGATGCGGTCGAGGACGAATCTCCGCTCCGTTCTGTATAGATTTCCCTGCTCGAAAAGATCGTCTGTGCGGCCCATGTCAACCTCCTCGCCGGGGAGTACCATCGACGCGATCCCAAACACATTCTCACCCACGAACCAAGCGGGCCGGATCTCATTGATGGCACGAAGAGTCTCCGGCCAGAGGTAGCGGTCATCATCCGCTCCCCCGCGCTTCCCGGCCAAGCTGAAGGGCTGGCAGGGGAACCCTGCGGTGAGGACGTCGACGCGTCCCCGCCACTCCGTGAAGTCTGTTGTCTTGATGTCATTGTATTCTTTTGATTTCGGGAACCAGTATCCCAGCACCTTGCGGCCAAACTCGTTTATGTCGCAGTGGATCAGGTTCGCCCATCCCAGCCACGCCGCGGCTATCTCGGCCCCTCCGATGCCGCTGAACAGCGACGCGTGCGTCAACATCTTGCCGGCGTTCTCCGGTCTCTCATGCCACATCATGTCCTGTCACTTTTTACGGCCTGCATCCTCACCTCCCACCTCGTGTCCAGCGTGGCGAGCAGCTCGGCTCTTTTTTTTCTCGCGGCCTCCTCAGTGTCGAACCACCACTCGTCATGGCGGTTGAAGTAGTCCGAGGAGACCATGTAGCGTGTCGTTATCATGTTTTCTTGTTTGTTTTACGGGCGGTCGCGGGGACGCTCCCGCCCAAGACTAAGCCTAAGCCACGCCGTAGGCGATAACTTTCAAAAGCACGAGGGGAGCCGCCACGTACCTACTGCTCAGGTAGTCGCCGTCCGCGAAACCGCTGACGCCGTACGCAAACCACCCGCTGTTCGTGCTGAACCGGGAGCAACTCCAGACGCAGGAGCTAAAATCCTTCAGAAGATCCGCCCCGTCTATCCCTCTTGCCAGCTCGTCGATCGCGCCCTTCTGCTCCGTTATCTCCAGTGCCGCCAGCAGGGTAGGCAGTCCGAACCTGCCGAACCTTTCGGAGGTGAATTTCGATACAAACTCCGCCGCCGGGCTTCCCGCTTCGAGAAGCGCGGCGGTGGCCGCCTGGTTGTCCCTCAACCTCAGCGCGGCGGTCTCGGAAATTTTCGCGTCGTGCCACCTATCCCTATCCTTTTGATCCAGCAACACCTCGTCTCTGTACCTTGGGTAAATGAGGGCCTTCTGCCCGTTCAGAAGGTCTATCTCGATACCCTCGATGCTTTCAAGCCTGTTCTGGCCCTCGCATCCGTCCTTGTAGATAATCCTTGCCATAATCAAAAAATCTTTCTGTAATTCATGAATCCGCGCCTCATAGCTCCAGCCCGTATTTCTGCGCCACCTGCCTGATTACATCGCCGCCGTAGTCGCCCGCGGTCTCCGTGAAGAACGTCCTCAGGGTGATGCTGTCCGTAGGCTTGTAGCCATGTTCATCGCACCACTGCCGCCTTCCGAACTTGCAGGAGCCGGTGAGGACGTGGTGCCAGTCGAACAGGTCGCCGTAAGGCTCGTCCAGTGACGGGTGGGTCTTCATGAACTCCGCTATCCTCTCGTCCAGCGGCCTACTCTCCCGCCACTTGGCCTCAACCGCCTCGACCGCCTCGTGCAGCGTGTCGCCGTGGGCAAAGAAGTTGCCTCGTTTGGCTATCCAGCAGTCCTTCAGTGTCATGTCCCTTCGCAGCACCGCTCCCTTCGCCACGTCGCCCTTGACTGCATAGATAAGTGTCTGGACGCTGTCGATGTCATAGACCTTGTGACCGGCGAACTCCTTGACGCCAGAGCCATCGCCAGAGCCATAGCCAGAGCCATCGCCAGAGCCAGAGCCATCGCCAGAGCCAGAGCCAGAGCCATAGCCAGAGCCATAGCCATCGCCAGAGCCAGAGCCAGAGCCATCGCCAGAGCCAGAGCCATCGCCAGAGCCAGAGCCAGAGCCATCGCCAGAGCCATAGCCAGAGCCAGAGCCAGAGCCAGAGCCAGAGCCATAGCCAGAGCCATCGCCAGAGCCATCGCCAGAGCCATAGCCAGAGCCTACTGCCAAAAACCGATCAATATCCTTCTCTATCGCTTCCATTCCTTCTTCGCCTCGATGTTAGCTATTGCCTTGTCAGAGCAAGGGATGATCTGGACAGCGTTGGCGACTACCTGCTCAGGCACGGCCACCGTAATCTTGCTGTCGTCGTCACATCCGTCCTGCGACAGCTGCTCCACGGCGGCGGCGCCGTACCAGTACCATATCTTCCGGGCGTTGGCAAGACGGACGTTCAGCCCGTTTGCATCACTGCTCACCTCTTTGACCTCGCCGAAAAAGACCCCGGCGCCATAGCATCTCACGATGCACTTTTTTCCGATGTAATTTTCCATCATTTTTGAATCATTAAAAGTTAAACAATCTGTCATAAACTCTGGCCCGGGGCGCGGACTCGAACCGCCTTTCAGCCTGCTTTACGGGTGTTGTGTCGTTTGTTGTTTCCACGTACTCCCGCCGTCCCGTGACGGCCTTCTCCCCGGGCTTCTCGCGGCTCGCGCCGGTACCCGTCCTCCGCTCCCCGGCGGGGAATCGAACCCCGCTGCCGTCCAAACGCCTCTCCGGCGCGCCGGAAGCTCCTCATTCCGGCCTTCGGGAAGTCCCTCTGGGGAGCCTCTCGGCTGCCTGTCGGATAACACATAAGTTAAACTGAAAAAAACTAATAACCAATTCGCCGCGATAAGACCCGCGCGGCGGCGGGTTCGGTGCCTAAAACGGAAGGTCGCCCTTGCCGTCATCGCTGAACTGCTGCTGCGCGTGGGCCTGGTTCTGGACGGGATGCGGGGCCTGTGAGTAAGATGCCCCTCCCGCTTGTGTCTGCCGAGGGGGCGCCTCCTGCTGTCCGTCCCTCCTGCCGCCGAGCAGCTGGATGTTGGCGGCCACGATCTCCGTGGTGAACCTCCTCACCCCGGCCTTGTCCGTCCAGTCCCTCGTGCGGAGCCTCCCCTCCACGGCTACCTGCGTGCCCTTCCTGATGTACTTCGAGGCGATGTCGGCCAGAGAGCCGAACGCCGTTATGTTGTGCCACTCCGTGCTCTCCTGCACCTGCCCTGACTTGTCCTTCCTCCTCTCGGTCGTGGCCACCGAGAACTGCGCCGTCCTGAGGTTCTCCCCGATCGCCCTGACTGTTGGGTCGCCACCGACGTTGCCGAGGATGAACGCGTGGTTTATGCTTGCCATAATCTT
>OHCI01000166.1_pt1 | contig 44615 bp, 45 predicted proteins | sample 1566751 | NCBI WGS metagenome assembly OHCI01 (sample SAMEA3879609, study PRJEB24766) | human gut metagenome | biome: human-associated habitat; feature: feces | place: USA | collected 1985/1987
CCGCCTGCCAGTATGACCACAGCATGAAAAGCACCCTCAATCCCATTGTGGCAAAGCTCTCGGATATGCGCATCATCAATGGGGAGCTGGAGAATCTCGTATTTGCTCCCCGTAAGGAATTCATCTCCATGGCGGCGCTGGTGGTGCTGAATATCCCGCTGCTGTACTTTCTCAACAAGGACTGGTATGCGACCTTGATGACCACCGTACCCGGCAAGGCGGTGCTGGCGGTCTGTGCCGCCGCTATCTTTCTCTCCTTTGCCAGAGTGGTCAAGCTGACCCAGCCAATCGAATATCGGAGGTGACGGACATGACGATCTTACTGTTCCTTTTCGGCGTGGCCGTTGCCGCGGGCTTATTCTTCATTCTGGCAGACATTCTGAAGCTGCCCCGCCTCTCCACGGAGAAGGCACTTCTGTCCGCAGGGCGAGCCGAGAAAAAGCGGATGAAGTCGCTGGACGCGATCTTCCTTGGCTGGGCCATCAAGCTCTCCAAGTTTATCCGAATGGATGAATACAAGAGGCATCGGCTGGAGCGCACGCTGAGTGCTGCCGGCATGGACATGACGCCGGAGGTCTATTTGGCCTATACCATCCTCAAGCCTGCCGCCGCGCTGCTGGCGGTCATTCCGTGTCTGCTGATCTTTCCTCTGCTCTCGCCCATCGTGGTGCTGCTGTCGATATTGCTTTACTTCAAGGAGAGCCGCAAGGCGGAGGAAAAGGTCACCGAACGCCGCGAGAAGATCGAGGGTGAGCTGCCCCGCTTTGTTGCCACAGTGGAGCAGGAACTGGGCGCAAGCCGCGATGTGCTGACGATCTTGGAAAACTACAAGCGTCACGCCGGTCCCGATTTTGCCCGTGAGCTGGATGTGCTGACGGCGGATATGCGCTCCTCCTCTTACGAAGCGGCACTGGTTCGCTTCGAGGGCAGGCTGGCGTCACCCATGCTCTCGGACATCGTGCGCGGGCTCATCGGCGTCCTGCGCGGTGATGACGGGCGCATCTATTTCCAGATGCTCTCCCACGACATGAAACAGCTGGAGCTTCAGCGGCTCAAGGCGCAGGCAGCGAAGATCCCGCCCAGGATCCGTGTGTACTCCTTCGTCATGCTGGTCTGCTTCATGCTCATCTACATTGTGGTCATCCTCATGCAGATCCTCACCTCGATGGGAGGGCTGTTCGGATGAGAAACAAATGGAAGAAACGCTCCGGCGAGGGCTATATCGATACCTGCGTCCTCATCCTCTGCGCCATGCTGGTGATCGCATTGGCGGTGAAGGTGCTGCCGGTGTATGTGGCGAAGCAGCAGCTTGACACCTTCGCCGCCGAGCTGGTGCGGGAAGCCGAGATCACCGGCAGAGTCGGGAGTGAAACGACCTCCCGCGCGCAGGTGCTTTCCGAGCGGTTGGAGATCGACCCGGATATCCGCTGGTCCCGTACCGGCCGCATCCAACTCAATGAGGAGGTGACGGTGACGCTGACCATGGATGTGGACATCGGCTTTGGTGGGCTTGGCAGCTTCCCCATTGAGCTGACGGCACAGGCCAGCGGCAGATCGGAGGTGTATTGGAAATGAGAAAGCTGCTTTTTCGATCCCGTTCCGGCGAGGGCTACCCCATGGTCATCGCTGTGACCCTCTGCCTGCTCATGCTCTTTATGGTCATAGCGGAATACTTCCGGGTGAACATCATCGTGCAGGGTGTGCGGGACGCGGTACAGCAGGCGGTCATCGCCACGGTCAATGAGAATTATGACGATGTGTATCACTCCGTGCGGGAGGGCTATGCCGCAGGCTGGTTCCCGGAGGGGGACGGCGAGTGGTTTGAGTCCGTCGACGCCGGTGACATCTACGGCAACCTGTCCTATATCCTCGGCCTTACCACAGATGGCGAAGGCTACATGAAATACGCCGGAAACGAGCTGGAGTATACGCTCTCCGACCTGTCCGTTCATATCTCCAACAACGCCATCGCCTCAGGCCGGAGCGAGGGATATCTCGCAACCGCCACCCTCCATCTGGAGATCCCCACCCGCTTTGCCGGACGGGTGCTGCCGCCCGTGAGCCTAAATCTGCAGGTGCAGGCCAAGTATATCCCGAAGTTTTAGTTCTTTTCGCTTCTTACAGTAGACTTCCGAAGAAAGCTGTGGTATGTTCGGGATAAGAAGAAAAACCACTGACCCCTACAAAGGAAGGAGTTCGATTATGACAGAGAAAACAAAACGCATCATCCTCATTGCGGCAGGCATCCTGCTCTGCGCGGCACTGGTGGTGGGGATCGTCAGCCGCCTTGCGGCGGTGCCCATGCCCATCGACCCCGCCATCCCGGACGATACACCCAACACGAAAGATCCGGTTGTGAACATCAGCGATCCAGAGGTAAAGGTGGATAGCAAGACGGATGGCGAACAGCATGATCCCGGCAGGGATGCTGACAACTCCGGCACAGAGCAGACCATTCAGGGTACGCCCACCAAGCCGGACGCGCCGGAGCATCCCGGCAAGACGGAGAAGGACCATGCGGCGGACGATGTGCCGGACGCGGACCGCAACAAGGACACGCCGCCCACCTACAAGCCGGAGCAGACTGAGGTAAAGCCCCAGCCCACAGAGCCTGCAGGCGGCAGCACCAATGATGCCGGACAGGTATATGTTCCGGGCTTCGGATATGTGACGCCCAGCGGTCCCAACGATGGCGGAACACTGAATGATATGTATGAGAACGGCAACAAGATCGGTATCATGGGCGGCTGACCTCGCCCTTCCAAGAGAGACACGGCTGAGAAACGGCCGTGTCTCTTTTTATCTTCACGACTGGAGGAATGCGTATGAAAAGGATCATATCCCTGCTGCTGGCATTGGTGATAGCGATATCCGCCGCTATTCCCGTCTATGCCACAGGGGACGGTAACATGGACAGCGGCGGCAGCGGCATGGGGGACGGCACAAAGACCAACTACTGGAATCCCGGCATGGACGGCGTGAGAGTGTCTATCGTGGATGTGGGTTCCCATTCTGTGGTGCGAACCCCTATTGACTTAACCAACAAGGTTCCTGTAGCAAATATTGCTCACTTCGGAAAGGTGTCCAAGTTGTCTTACAATGCAGGACGAGGATTGTCCGTATCGGTCAGTGGATATTCCTATCGAAATCCGAGTCAAAGCCTGCCCAAGATCATCTCTACGGGCAGCAGCAAAGCCAGCATTGCTGCCATCCGAAGCTATTTTACCGATGAACAGGTTATCCGTTCCATTGCTGGATACGCAGGAATGGACTTCGATACGCTCATTGGCGGAGACTACAAGTTGGTGGTGGAGCCGCTGGCCTATCTTTGCTATAACGGTCAGCAGTTTGCCATGACCGCCACGGAAGCGGCTCTGTATGATCAGGTCGTCAACGGCGATCTCAGAAAGAAGCTGGGTACGCTCACCCATAAGAATCTGCCGCTGGCGATTTTTCTGGAGGAAGCGGATCTCGGCTACACCGCATGGTCCGGCAGCCGCACGGAGAAGGCATCCAATGGCGACATCATCTCCTCCCTTGGAATCGGCATCGTCCGCTTCAACGAGGTGACCACGCCGCCTGAACCCGGCGAATATGACTACGAATACCGCGTCAACACAGAAGTCATCACCTCCGTGGAGGTGCGCGGCGGACAGTCCGACCCGGACAACCCCGTATCGGTACGCTTTAACATTCAGGGCAGAACTTACACTGTCAGCAACGTCTACTACCCGGACGGCGACAGCCAGCTGGCGTGGGTGCGCTGGCGTACTCCCGCGGAACCCTGCGTCATAACGATTTCCGTCAGCGTGTACGGCGGCGGCTCGGCGCAGGGTACCATCACCTGCAATATCGTGGATCTGGACGGCAATGACCCGCCCAATCCCCTGGCAGATGACCGCAACAACGGCTTCAGGCCGGCGTCTGTTCCTCAAAAGGAGCAGGTGACCTCGGCGTCCTGGGGCATCTGGTCACCGTGGTGGCAGGAGAATTGGGAGTGGGTAGAAAACTGGCAGAAATGCTGGCACACAGACCGCTGGACGGATGCGGACGGCAAGACCCACAGGGACCGCTGGTACCATTGGGTGGACAACGGCTGGTGGGAGGACCATGGCTGGTGGGAGTTTGACTATAACGGCTACTCTGCAAGCTTGGCCGGCAGTATGAAGATCACGCCGGACGAGAAGAGCCCCACAGCGACCGCATCCACGCTGAAAAGCGGCTATGGCGTTCAGGAGAAGGTGACCGCAAAAGTCACCACAAATCAGAGTGCAGCTGTCACGGCGGCGCAGAATGCAGTGACCTATTTCCCAGAGTTTGGCTATGAGAACTATTGGCGGCTGCTGGAGGCAGAAATCTCCGGGCGAAGCACGACCTTCCAATTCAAAGCCAACCCCTACAGCACCTACAACCGCCGCACCCACTTCACGCCCATTTGGTATCCGGACGGCAGCTATACGCCGTATACCTGGCTCCTGGACTGCTGGACACCCACGGGAATGCTCAGTATGAACCTGACGGACCGCGTCACCATCCGGGGAAATCTCTGGGAGGAGTGGCATATTGCTCCCGCAAAACAACGATAGAAACGGAGGAATCTATGAACAACACAAAATGCAAACGCCTTTGTGCGGCACTGATGCTGTCCCTGCTGTTGGTCTGCGTGATGGGAACCACGGCCTTTGCCGCAGGCACAGGCGATGTGGCCGGTGCGGTGGAAAGCACATGGCAGACGGCATCCGGTCAGATCAAGACCGTGGTGAACAATGTAGTCTTTCCCGCCATCGACCTGATTTTGGCTGTATTCTTCTTCGCCAAACTTGGTACGGCTTATTTCGACTTCAGAAAAAGCGGCCAGTTCGAGTGGACGGCGCCCGCCATCCTGTTCGCCTGCCTGGTGTTCACGCTGACGGCTCCGCTGTACATCTGGCAGATCATCGGGATTTGAGGTATAGGCAATGACTTTTTACGAACAGGAGCTTCGGAAGATCGTTGGAGAGCGGTACCCCGACGCCACTTATGTGGGCAGAGCCTGCTATGTGCGTCTGAGCGATATGAACCGGGCAAAGATTCAATTTGTCACTGGAATCGTCTCCAATCAGTACAACGCCCTGCAGATGACAATTCTGAACCGCGGCGAAGGACAGGTGGATGCCCTGCGCCTGCGCTTCTCGGATCTGTTGGGGACAAAGATGACCTCAAATCCCAATTTCCGAAACGGCGTGGAGCCGCACATTTGGGATGACTATGGAAAGGTGAGCTGGTATGTATACCACCCCACCCGGCAGGACTATGCGGTGCTGTCCGATGCGGTGTCAGACTATCTGGAGGTGTTTCAGGATATAAGCCAGTCCGCTGACCGGGCGTGGGAGCAGACAATGTAACAAAAGCGTGATTTGAAGGCCGTGCCAACTGTACGGCCTTTGCCATATCCCAAGCAGTTGGTACGGCCTCACCCGGAGGAGGTGAAACCGATCAATGTTTATTTGGGATTTTGTTGCCGATAAGATCCTCGGCCAGATCGTGGATTGGTTCTACGGTCAAGTCGTGGGCTTCCTCGGCAACTTCTTCGCAGAGATGGGAAACATGGGCGCGGAGCTCTTCACCATGGATTGGGTGCAGAGCATCGTGCTGTTCTTCTCTTATTTGGCATGGGCACTCTACGGCACAGGACTGGTGGTGACATGCTTCGAGACTGGCGTAGAGTATTCCAGTGGCCGCGGCAACATCCGTGAGACCGCCCTCAATGCCATCAAGGGCTTTATGGCTGTCAGCCTCTTCACCGTTGTTCCGGTCCGGCTTTATGAGCTGTGTGTTTCTCTGCAGGGGACCTTCACCGCGGCGCTCACCGGCTACGGGACTTCCATCGGCGATGTGGCCGGAGAGGTCATGCAGGAGTTCAACGCCGTGGAATCGATATCCGACCTGACGGCAGGGCCGCTGCTGGGCTTCGGCAGCATCACCAGCGGGATCATGATCCTGTTCTGCCTTATCCTCATGGCTTATGCCGTCGTCAAGGTCTTCTTCGCCAATTTGAAGCGCGGCGGCATCCTGCTCATCCAGATCGCCGTGGGAAGCCTTTATATGTTCAGTGTCCCTCGCGGATATACGGATGGCTTTATCCAATGGTGCAAGCAGATCATCGGCTTATGCCTGTCGGCGTTCTTGCAGGCGACGATCCTTGTCGCCGGACTTATGGTGTTCAAGGATCATGCCCTGTTAGGGCTTGGACTCATGCTCTCTGCCGGCGAGATCCCCCGTATCGCAGGAGCCTTTGGAGTGGATACCTCCACCAAGGCAAACCTCATGAGTGCTGTCTATACCGCGCAGGCCGCCGTCAATACCACACGCACAGTCGTACAGGCGGTGGCGAAATGAGCAGACTGACGATGGGCAGCTTGTTCGATGGCATCGGTGGATTCCCTTTGGCCGCGATCCGCAGTGGCATCACGCCGGTGTGGGCGTCGGAAATTGAAGCATTCCCTATTGCGGTGACAAAGCTGCGTTTCCCCGACATGGTTCATGTGGGCGACATCACAAAGCTGAATGGCGCGGAGCTGCCGCCTGTGGACATCATCTGCGGGGGCAGCCCATGCCAGGATTATGCCGAGGAAATAGTTATTCCGAAGTCATTGCATAGAGTCTTGTAAAACAAGGATTCTCCGCAAAAACTTCGGAATAACAAAGCCGGCCTCATTTTATATAATGTGGACATGCAGACAACCGTCTGACACCACAAAATATAAGGAGGGCCTATGGAACTGATTGAATTAGACGCAACTGCACAGCGTGCCCTGGAGTTGTTAACCAATGCGGGGATGAGTGATGGAAGCATATACGACTATACTCATACAGGCTTTGGCAGCATACTTCGACATTTTCACACAAAAGGCATACTATATGCTACAGCAGAAATGCTCGATAATTTTTTGCTGGAGCAACGCGTACTTTTGGACCAAGGAGATATCTCACAATGGAAATGGGGACTTGTCCGCAGGAGTTGTGAGCTTCTGAAACAATGTGCTGCAATGAATTCTATTGATTTGCCTGACCTTCAGCCATGGGACCCTGTATGGAATCGTCCAAAGCAAATCATCCAACACGACGCACCGACGGCGAAACAGTTTGCCGAATCGGAAAATATTTATGTGCTTGTCTGGATGGTCAACAAGCGTATGGAACAACTTGGCCTTTCGGAAAATACGGTTCGCCATTACACGGAAGAGGGATTAGCCGTCATTTTGAAAAAGCACTATGATTCTGGTACAGAAAGTTACTCAGACAAACTTATATCCCAGCTTACAGATGAGCGAAGACTGCAATATGAGCAAGGGGAGGTTGGCAGAACTACTTATCAGAATTTGCGCAAAGCGGCGGCGATGCTCCAGGAGTTCCGCCTGACAGGGAAAATCACGCTGGAAAGGATTCCTAATTGGGGACGGCGCGAAGTTATTCCTCAGCACAAAGCGATTCTGGATAAATTCAGTGCGCATGTCACAACGCAGAGCAACTGGGCTGAAAGTTCCGTTAGCACAGTTACAAGTGTGGCTCGTGTATTTTTGCTTGAATTAGAGGACCATGGAATAGTCTCCATTGAAACTGTCGCAATGATGGATATTGCCACATGCGTTACAAGAATGCTTGGACGATACACTGGTGGAATGAGATCTGCTCTTTTTGGCATTCGGACCTTTCTGCGATTTTTATATGAGGCCGAGATCACTGCGGATAATTTTTGCAAAACACTCCCGGAATTTGTTTGCCCTCGGAAGAACTTTCGTGAAGGATTTTCCGATGATGAATTGGAACGTCTACTTTCTCAGCCAGATATCACATCTGCGGTCGGGAAAAGAGACTACGCTATGATGGTTTTGGCAGTGCAAAGCGGCTTGCGGTCTTGCGACATCATACGGCTCACATTTGACTGCATCAATTGGAGAACGAGGGAAATTCGTGTTGTTCAGCACAAAACAGGACAACCAATCGTAATTCCTCTTGAACCGGAAACAGGCAACGCTATAGCAGATTACTTGTTAAATGGGCGCCCCAAGAGTTCACTACCGCAAATTTTCCTCTGTCACGTCGGCGCTGTCCGTGCTTTGAAAAGTCGAACCGGAAGTGCAATTGTCTCCAAATACATGAAGGGCGCAGGAATTCATTCCGGGTATCGCGGATTTCACAGTTTCCGGCGCACCTTCGCTACAAATCTGCTCCAGAACGAAGTGCCAATTGAGTTGATCCAACAGATGCTGGGCCAAACTCATATTGATTCAGCAAAGCCGTACCTGTCCATTGACGAACAGGGACTGAAGCGATGTGCATTGCCCCTGCTCTCTCATGGAAAGGAGGTAGGGAACTAAAATGATGTACACCTTTAAGAGTTGTTTTGCATCTCAGATCGAGGATTTCATTGCTCAGAAAAACGCTCTGGGGTTTGGTTATCTGGAGTCCTCCCGTCTCCTGCGAGACTTTGACCGCTTTTGCCTGACGCATTTCCCGGAAGAAAATACACTGACCAAGGAGCTTTGCTTAGCTTGGGCCACGAAAAAGGATACCGAAGGCAACAATACCTTCCGCAACCGTATGATGCCGGTGCGGGAGTTTGCCAGATACTTAAACCGCAACGGCGAAGCTGCTTACATTCTGCCGCCAGACATTGCCAGGAAAGATGCGCCGTATGCCCCGTACATCTACACCGAGGCCGAAATCCTGGCCATTTGGGATGTTTTCGACCACTTGAAACCGAGAGGTGGTTTCCCGGTACGGCAATTTGTGATCCCAGCTATGATAAAGCTGATGTACTGCTGCGGTCTGCGTCCATCTGAGGCCAGAAGGCTTCATGTAGACGATGTGGATTTGGACATTGGGCGGCTGAACATTATGGAGAGCAAACAGCACAGGAGCCGTATTGTTATGATGGCGGATGATGTGACGAAGATGCTCTCAGATTGCAATGCCGTTGTGACTTCCGCTATGCCGGAACGCGAGCCGTTCTTTCCCAACTCTGAGGGCGGTTTTTACGGGAAGAGAGGGCTGGAGAAGACTTTCCGCCTGGTTTTGAAGAAAGCAGGTGTTACGGGAACCGGCCGACGTTCCCCGCGTCTTTATGACTTTCGTCATACTTTTGCCACCCACAGGCTGTACCACTGGATGAACGAGGGCAAAGATCTGAACGTTATGATTCCCTATCTGAGTGCGTACATGGGCCATGCGCAACTCTCGGACACCTATTACTACATTCATTTAGTTCCTGGCTTGTTGGAGGAAATGTCCGGGTTCACGTTTTCTTCTGCCGAGGCATTCTTGCCGGAGGTAGGAAACGATGAGTGATTTCTTTGATGCAATCCGGCGTTTTCTGCTGGACTATCTGCCCAAGCAGCGCTGCCTTAGTAAAAATACGATTCTCTCCTACAGACAGACACTCAATATTTTCGTGGCTTATATGAGGGATGAGATAGGGATTGGAGCTGCTGAGCTGACCTTCTCCCGTGTTGACCGGGACGTCATTCTTAACTTCCTAACCTGGCTGGAAAAGGCGCGGGGATGTAGTGTCTCTACCCGCAACCAGCGTTTAATGGCATTGCGGTCTTTCCTGGACTTCGCTGGACAAATCGATTGTACGCAGACGTCATTGTATCTTTCTGCCTGCAATATTCCCTCCAAGGAGGCTCACGGGCGAATCGTTGAATTCCTGACCGAACCGGCGTTGACCGCGCTGCTTCAACAGCCCAATCCTTCCAGGCAGAAAGACCAGCGGAATCTTGTATTCATGATCCTCATGTATGATACCGCTGCCCGATGCAGTGAGCTTCTCGATATGAAGGTCTGTGACCTGCGTCTTGACGCAAAACATCCAATTGCGTACTTGCATGGTAAGGGACGAAAAACCCGTACAGTGCCGTTGCTGAACAGAACAGTCCAACACTGCAAGCAGTATCTGAACAAATTCCATCCCAACAAGGATGACTACAGTGAGGCACCGTTGTTCTATACCGTGATCCATGGGAGGCAGCAAAAGATGTCTCCCGATACGGTAGCAGCATTCTTTGCGAAGTATGGGAGCATGGCAAAGGCGGTTTGTCAGGAAGTTCCTGAACATATCCATCCGCACATGATGCGGCACACACGGGCGATGCACTTATACCAATCCGGGATGCCCATGGTACTTCTTTCCCAATATCTTGGCCATGCACAGGTTGAGACAACAATGATCTATGCTTATGCGGATACCGAGATGAAACGTGCCGCAATTCAGAAAGCTGATGCTGTCCGCGGAACCAAGCCCGTACCGGATGAGATTTGGGCTGATAACGAGGAAATGATTTTGAAGTTATCTGGTCTGCTCTAATCCTATTGTTCTATATATGCCGATTATGTTATTCCGAAGTTTTTGCTGGTAACGCTTTGTACTACAGGGTTTGCAGCGATTACTTCGGAATAACTATTTCCTCGGCATAATCCTGGTTATTCCGAATTCGGAATAACCAGGATCTGTCTGTTGCCGGCGCAAGGGCAGGTCTTGCGGGGGCTCGTTCCGGCCTTTTTATGGAGCAGATGCGCATCGTGCGCGAAATGAGGTTGGCAGAGAAAGCCCGTGGCCGGGAGAGCGTCAACATACGGCCGCGCTGGATGTGTTGGGAGAATGGTGCGACACGTTCCTGACTGAAAAGGTCAGGCGCAAGAATGAAAGGATGGTGAAAAAACACTTGCAGAACTAATGGCCTGATGGGTGGAATGATGGGGTAACGCCCTGAAACGCCCACACTGATACTCCGACTGGCGCGGATAAAGCAAATAAATCTGTGTCAGAAGCTCGGTAAAGTCGGCAGAGAGCAACCGTACATCATAATCAATGATACGAAACCTGTCCAGAGGTGGACGATGTTGCCTATATGCCGGGTGTCTCATGCTCATGGTGAGAATGTGTGCAGAACACTGACGAACTTCCGAATGTAAGGGTCTAAACCCAGAATGTGTCGAAAGGCACTGCCCGCCATAGCGGGGTGTCCGTGGATGAGTAAAAGTCGTTTTTATGAAAATCCATATACTGTTATAGGCAGTAAGGCGAAAGCTGGACACAGGCTCAAAGGGAGCACCTAAAAGCATGAAATGATAGGGCCATTGGAACGTGGAAAGCTGGGAGCGTGGAGACTGTTGCAGTCAGAGAAACGCTGGGCGGGAATGCATAATCGCCCTTTATCCCAGTGAGAGTAGAGGCACAGTACCGTAGAAATCATGGAAACATGATGGAGGGATAGCCTCAAGTCGAGATAACAGTTAAATTTGAAAGCACAATAAACACAGCTTCGAATATGACAAAGAAAATCCGCTGAAAAGGAGTGGATGCCTGTGTTGACTTCGGAGCGGAAGAAACCCAAGAGAAGCAAAATCCGTTATGCGGAGTATTACGACCTGCAAAAGACTTTGGACAGTCTGTATGCCGATAGCTTAAAAGGCAAAGTGTTTGTTCACCTTATGGAACTCATTTCCAGTGAGGAAAATATTAGAATGGCATATCGGACAATCAAAGGAAACACAGGGAGCAGTACCGCAGGAGTAGATAAGCGCACCATACAAGACCTTGCCAAATTGAACGAGGAAAAATATGTGGCGCTGATTCAAAAGCAGTTTAAGAGCTATCACCCCCGCCCTGTCCGCAGGGTGGAAATCCCAAAACCAAACGGGAAAACCCGCCCCCTTGGAATCCCGACCATTGTAGACCGCATCGTGCAGCAATGTGTCCTGCAAGTCTTGGAGCCAATCTGTGAAGCAAAATTTTATGACCATTCCTATGGCTTTAGACCGAATCGCTCCACAGAACATGCCATCGCCAGATGTGACCAGCTAATACAGTTATCGCACCTGTATTATGTTGTGGACATCGATATAAAAGGCTTCTTTGACAATGTAAACCACACAAAGCTGATTCAACAGATGTGGGAAATGGGAATTCAGGATAAACGGCTTCTGTGCATTATTCGGGAAATGCTGAAAGCCCCAATCGTGTTGTCTAACGGAGAAATTCTCCACCCAAGTAAAGGGACACCGCAAGGCGGTATTCTCTCTCCACTGTTGTCCAACATTGTTCTCAATGAACTGGACTGGTGGATAGCGTCGCAGTGGGAATGGATGCCGATGCACGGCAACGCAAAATATACTCGTCTCAACGCAAATGGCAGCATCAACCGTGGCTACCAGTACCGATTGCTGCGTGAAAGCAACCTAAAGCCTGTATTCATCGTTCGATATGCCGACGATTTCAAGCTGTTCTGTCGAAACCGCAAAGAAGCATTTTGTTTATATGCGGCAACAACGCAATGGCTAAAGGAGCGGTTGAAACTGGACATCAGCCCAGAAAAATCTAAGGTGGTGAACCTAAAGCGCCACTATTCGGAATATCTGGGATTCAAGATGAAAGCACAGCGCAAGGGAGATAAGTATGTCGTTCGGTCTCACATGAGCGATAAAGCGCAGAAAAGGGTAAAAGACCAACTGGCGAAGTGTATTAAGGAAATTCAACATCCGAAAAGCGAGCAAGACCAGCGTAAGCAAATCTTCCGTTACAACTCCATCGTAATTGGAATGCACAATTATTATCGTGTTGCTACCTGCGTCAATCTGGACTTCTCGCCCATTGCATTCGCCATCGGCAAGCAAATGAAAAACCGTTTGGGTAAGCAGGGACTAAGCAAACAGGGTAAATTAGAAAAGGGCTACATCAAAAGTAAATACGGCAACAGCAGCCAAATTCGCTTTCTGAAAGGACATCCGCTTATACCCGCAGGATATATCCGGCATAAGAACCCATTGGGGAAAAAACGGAGCATCAATCGCTACACAGAGAGTGGACGAGAGGAAATTCATCGGATGCTTGGTGTCAATATTGAAATTCTCACATGGCTGATGCGTAATCCGAGACTGGGGCAGTCTGTGGAGTATGCGGACAACCGTATTTCTCTATATGCGGCACAGTATGGAAAATGCGCTGTTACAGGCAGAACGCTCGCACTCCATGAAATTCACTGCCATCACAAGCGGCCTAAGTCGGCAGGCGGAACAGATGCCTACGCAAATCTTGTTATAGTCAGTGAGGCTATCCATCAACTTGTTCATGCCACTGATGAAAAGACCATTTCCCGCCTGCTCCAAACCCTGCGGCTGGATGATCAACAGCGAAACAAGCTCAACAAACTGCGAAAACAAGCAAATCTGAACGCAATCTAAAACCATCTACCCGCAACGAAGTGTGTAAATTGTGTTTGAAACAAAATGCTGTTATCCCGATGGAACGCCGTGTGAGGGGAAACTCTCATGCACGGTGTGGAGTGGGGGAAAATCCAGAGATTGCCTCAAAGGATTACCTATCACTATTGCCGGGTGCTTTTTCAAGCGGGACACCGAAGTACGAGGATTTTCGGATCGTGCTGGAGGAGATCGTGCGGATCTGCTTTCCCAATGAGCTTATCCCAAGCCCCTATCCTTACGCATGGCCTGACGCCGGTGAGCTCACGGCAGGCGGTGCGTTTTCTCTTGCATGGCGCTGTCTGGATGCGCAATTTTGGGGCGTCGCGCAGCGTCGCAAGCGCATTTTTCTCCTTGCTGACTTCGCCGGACCGCTTGCGCCGCAGCTATTATTTGATGTATTTGGCGAAACGGGAAACTGCGGGAAGGAGGTCACATAGATGTACCGATTCGATGCAAACGGGCAGCTGATGATGCTTGAATTGGAAGCGGACGAAGGGACCGGGGCTCCGCCCAAGCGCAGACCGGGCAAACCGGACTCCGAACTGGTTTCGATCCCGTATTTCCACTTGGATCTGGTATCCGGTTCTGTCGACCTCTTCGGGCAGCGCCACTGGGAGCTCCGATCTCCATGGCGCAAAGGGAAACGCCCCCTCAATACCGGGGCTGCCCCCCGTATTCCGATCCGAGTCCCGCTCTCCGGCATACTGGAGGCAAACCCGGCGCAAAAGTATTATCTGTCGAAAGTCGCCTGCATTGGCATCCTGCGCCGAGCCTTTGAGCGCGGAAAGGAGTTGCCCCAAAAGCTGGAACGGGCATTGAGAATTCAGGCGGGACTCATGCGCCCGGACGGACAGCCCACAGGATTAGAAGCGTACCACATCAACCAGCGAGACGAGGGCATCGATCTGCACGGCGTGTCAGGCGCATTGTTGGCAACGACGAATATGCAGATGCAGACCTTCGTGACGCAGCCGGACGATGCTGTGGAGGGTTTTGACGGCTTCAACGGCGACCTGACCGGCGATGTAGCGGCCACGCTCGGCGTCAACTGTGGGATGTCCACCGGCAGGAATGGCGTCATGGCCTTTGCCGCCAATCAACGGGACGAGGTGCGGGATCTGTACGATGTGGCGGGCGCGTTGCAAGCAAGTCCGGGAATGAAACAGCAGACCTTCGTGGCTGGTTTTTCTGCCGGGGCAGGTGCCAGTGCGGGCGGCATTGGATACAACGAATCGGTTGCTCCCACACTCAAGGGCAGCCCCGGAGGGAACTGTATGCCGTCTGTTTTGTGCCTCAACGACCAGGGCGGCAGCGTGATGAATTGCTCTGAAAATATATCCGGCACGCTGCGGGCGCAGGAGCATGGACATCAGCCTCTTGTTTACGAAAATCACGGCATTGACAGCCGCTACACCGGCCCGCACAAGGTAGCCCCTACCATGTCTGCACGATACGGCACGGGCGGCAACAACGTGCCGCTGGTCGAGCAGGAGGCAGATGCCATCTGCATTGCAGGCAATACAGTCGACCGGCAGCCGCAGAACGGCGGCAACGGTCTTGGCTGTCAGGATGACTTGGCGTATACTTTGACCGCCACAGACCGCCACGCGGTCTACAGCCGCCAGCGTGTGGATGACTTTCGGCATAATGATGTGGCAAGTACCCAGAGTGCCCGTCAGTACAAGGACGCAACCGACCTGATTTGCCAACAGGCAGAAGCCTGTGCCCATCTCATCCGTCGTCTTACTCCGCTGGAGTGTGAAAGACTGCAGGGCTTCCCGGACGGCTGGACGGATATACCCGGTGCTTCGGACAGTGCCCGTTATAAAGCCCTCGGCAACAGCGTGGCGATACCCTGCGTGGAGTTTATCATGTCGCGCATCGCTGCCGCGCTTTTATGAAGCACAGCGTTGACAACAGGGGTTAAGTCGGGGTATAATGTCCCTGAAAGACGAGGTGATAGACATGGATAACAGGGAGCAGCTAAGGCGCATCACGGAACTGACCGAGCAGATCGCCGGACTGCCGAAGGGGTATCTTTCCAAAAAAACCATCGGCGGAAAGGTCTATTACTATCACCAGTGGTCGGAAAACGGTGTCAAGCAGAGCCGCTATCTGCACGACAGTGAGATCGCGCCGCTGGCAGATAAAATCGAAAAGCGCAAGGAACTGCAGGCGCAGCTGCGCATGCTGAAATCACAGAAAAGCAGACGAAATGAGGCGACAGGTATGAAATGCACCTTTATGCATAAACGAACCCCCGTGGCAGAGCTGGAGCTGGACGATGTGACTGGCTTTATACAAAAAATCGGCAGTGTCTACGCACCGGAGCATCTGCCTATCGGCATCCCTGTGCGAAACGAGATCGCCGACCGTGCGGCGTTTAACGACTGGTGGCGGGATCGCTCTATTCCGGCAAGCCGCAGCGGTGTGCGGGAAGCACTGGAATCGTTGGGGGTGGCAGACACCAAAATGCTGCTTGTCCGCTGCTACGGGCTGAGCCTCTCGGATCAGTACTGGATCTGTCCGGAAGGCGCGGAGCTTCGGTGGGAGGACATCAACTTTTTCCAAAATGATTTCTCGGAGGACATCGGAGATGTGCTGTTCGGAGAACGAAAGAAGAAGGACGCACTCAATTTCAGCTCCCCCGACAGCACATCGGACGGCAATCTGAAAAAGCGGTGGAAGATCATCGATGGGAAGCGATGCCTGATCAAGGGCGGCAGCAATCCGTTCCGGCAGCAGCCGTTCAACGAGGCGATCGCCTCCGGCATCATGGAGCGGCTCGGCATTCCTCATGTATCATATACAGTCATCTGGAACAAGGATGCACCCTACTCGGTCTGTGAGGATTTTGTTACGGAGAATACGGAGTTGATCCCGGCGTGGAGGCTGCTGCAGGCGAAAAAGCAGAAGAACAGCACCTCCCGATACCGGCATCTATTGGAGTGCTGCGAGCTGCTCGGCATCGGGAACATTACGCCGTTTTTAGACCGGATGCTGGTGCTGGACTATATCATCGCAAACGAGGATCGCCACTTCAATAACTTTGGGGCACTGCGAAACGCGGAAACGCTGGAATGGCTCGGTATGGCTCCGATCTATGACAGCGGCTCCTCCCTTGGCTATGATAAGATGCCCGGTCAGATGCGCTCGGAAAAGGATGTGGTCTGCAAGCCCTTCAAAAACCACCACGCCGAGCAGCTGAAGCTGGTGACCGATTTTGATTGGATCGACTTTGACCGCCTCTCCGATGTAGACGAGCTGATCTACAGCGTACTGTCTTGCGAGGAAGCTGCCGACTATATCGATGAGGGACGTATCCATGCGATCACGGAAAGCGTGCAGCGCCGGATCGGTCATCTGCAGGAGCTTGCGATGACGCAGACGCCACAGCAGCTCGATACCACCGAGGACGATGTCCGAGAGGAAGTTGCCGCGGATTACGCGCCGAAAATGGAGCTGTAATGCAAATACAGCGTAAGAGCAATGGATCAGCCGCTTTGCGAATCGCAGGGCGGCTGATTTTTCATCCGCTTTCCTGTTGACTGTGGGCGGCATAGCCGCTTTGGTGGTATCGCTTCTGTTTTGCCATGCTTCTTCGTTAGACTTGGTGAATAGCTTTCCGCGCCTTCTTCCGGTATGCTTGGCTTGCAAAATCGAGGAAAGGAGCAGAACCGATGGAGGGAAAAAAGAACCTCTGTGCCATGATATCCACCGATCTCCACGCAAAAATCATGGCAGAAAAAGAACAGCTGGAGCTGAACACTCTGGCGGAATATGTGGAGCGCATCTTCACCGAACACTTCGAAGGAGGACAGATCAGCATGAAAGCAGAGCGCACCCTGGCGGTACAGATCCCGGCAGAGCTCTTCGAGCGACTGAAGGAATATCTGGCAGCCCGCAGCCTCAAGCAAAAGCAGTTCCTCATTCAGCTCATCGAGAATGCGCTGGATGACACGGAAGCGGAGTAACCATTCATCATAGGAGGCCGCGGGAACACCCGCGGCCTCCCTCATTCTTATTGGAGGTAATCAGCCATGTACATTTACCCGGACAACCTGTCCGCAAAGGCCACGCTGTGGCTGTGGGAGCTGCGGGACATCGGCATCATCGGCGTGGGACTTCTTCTCTCTGTCCTGGCGCTGACCCAGACCGGCATCGCCCTGCCGCTGGTGCTGACGGCAGTCTTCGCCTTCCTGACGATCCGGCATGAGGGCACCAGCATTCTGGACTTCATCCGCTATGCCGCTGCCTTCCTAATCACAAAACAACAATACTACGAATGGAGGCTCGACTCATGAGCAGAAAGCAGAAAAAGAAAGATGCCCGTGAGCAGTCCACCCGGCAGCTCATGGGCATTGATGACATTACCGACTATGGCATCGCTACCCGCATGGGGGAGCTGGTGTTCTTTGCCATCAAGCCCACCAATATCTCCGTTCTGCCGGACGCCGGCGTGGGCGCAAGGATCTATGCCCTGCTCAATGTGGTCAAGGGCATGGCGGAGATCGAGATGCTGGCGTTAAATTCCAAGGAGTCCTTTGAGAACAACAAGGCATTCTATCGCCAGCAGGCAAACGAGGAGGAGTTGCCTGTCATCCGAAAGCTGCTGGAGCAGGACAGCAAGCACCTGGATCGTATTCAGGTGCTCATGGCATCCAGCCGGGAGTTCTATATCCTCGTCCGGCTGCAGGGCAAAAAGGAATCCGATGTGTACAGCTACCTCTCCCGCATCGAAAAGATCATCAAGGATAACGGATTCACCGTCCGTCGTGCCACCGAGGAGGATCTCAAAAGGATGCTGGGAGTCTACTTTGAGCAGAACGTGACCACCGAGCGGTACGAGGATCACGACGGCGAACGCTGGGTCCTTTTCGGAGAATAAGGAGGGATATCACTTGGCAGCAAACAAGAAAAAAGCTACAGCAAGGCACACGGAGGACACACCTGTCAAATCCTTCCTGGATATGATCGCACCCTCTGTAGTGAAATTCAATCCCGACCACTTTATCTGCGGCAACACCTTCCGCTGCGTGTGGGCTCTGCGGGAATACCCTACCCAGACCGACGAGCAGGCTCTGCTGCGGCATCTGGGTGAGAAGGACGGCATCACCCTGCGTATCTATACCCGGCAGCTCACACCTGCCGAGGAAAAGCGCATCATCCAGAATGCCGCCAACAAAAACCGCATGGGCAGCTCCAACACAAATGACCTGCAGCAGACGATCACGGCGGAAAGCAATCTGCAGGACATGATCTCCATGGAGGGCAGCCGCCACCGCAACAAGGAGCCGTTGTTCCATTGTGCCGTTTACATCGAGCTGACCGCTTCGGATCATAACACGCTCAAGCTGCTCCAGACCGATGTGCTGACGGAGCTGGTGCGAAGCAAGCTCAATGTGGACAGACTCCTGCTCCGCCAGCAGCAGGGATTCTGCTGCGCCAGCCCTGTGGGATACAATGCCTTCGGAGCGCAGTTCGAGCGTGTCCTGCCGGCAAGCTCTGTAGCAAATCTCTACCCTTTCAATTACAGCGGCAAAACGGACGCAAAGGGCTTCTATGTCGGACGGGACAAGTATGGCAGCAACATCCTCGTGGACTTCGACCAGCGTGACGAGGATAAGACCTCCGCCAACATTCTCATCCTCGGCAACTCTGGTCAAGGTAAATCGTACTTGATGAAACTCCTCATTCTCAATTTGCTGGAATCTGGGAAATCCGTAATCACATTGGATGTGGAACACGAGCAGAGAGAGATGTGCGAGGCTGTGGGCGGCTGCTTTGCCGACCTCATGGCGGGGCAGTATATCATCAATGTGCTGGAGCCGAAATGCTGGGATGACGGCGGCGACCCAGACGATACAGCCGCCCCGGAAGCCTTCCGAAAAAACACTTTGCTGGCGCAGCACATTTCCTTCCTCAAGGACTTCTTCCGCGCCTACAAGGATTTCTCGGATGCCCATATCGACACCATTGAGATCATGCTCTCCAAGCTGTATGGGAAATGGAGCATCACAGAGCGGACCAATTTCCGCCGTATGCGCTCGGAGGACTATCCCACCCTCTCCGACCTCTATGACCTGATCGAGGCGGAGTACAAAAGCTATGACATGGCCACCCACCAGCTCTACACCGAGCAGATCCTGCGTGAGGTGCTGCTGGGGCTGCACTCCATGTGCAAGGGCGCGGACGCACAGTTCTTCAATGGACACACCAACATCACCTCCAGCCGCTTCCTCGTTTTCGGTGTGAAAGGACTGCTGGGCGCAGCGAAGAATGTCCGCAACGCCATGCTGTTCAATATTCTGTCGTTCCTGTCGGACAAGCTGCTGACCGAGGGCAATACCGTGGCGGCACTGGACGAGCTGTATATCTGGCTGTCTAACCCAACAGCCATTGAGTACATCCGAAACTGCCTCAAGCGTGTCCGCAAAAAGGAATCTGCCATGCTGCTGGCAAGCCAGAATCTGGAGGATTTTGACCAGGAGGGTATCCGTGAGATGACAAAGCCACTATTCAGCATCCCGCCTCACCAGTTCCTGTTCAACGCAGGCTCCATCGACAAGCGCAGCTATATGGAGATGCTCCAGCTGGATGAGGCGGAATACAATCTCATCAAGTTTCCCCAGCGCGGCGTGTGTCTGTACAAGTGCGGCAACGAGCGATATCTGCTGGAGGTACACGCCCCTGCATACAAGGAAAAGCTGTTTGGAACGGCGGGTGGTCGCTGATGGCAGTATCTGTAGGCATGATCGCAAAAGCCGCGGCGACGGTGCTTTCCAACGAGAAGCTCCGCAAAGGGATCGGCTGGGGGCTGGTCGCTGTTCTCTCGCCCGTCATCCTCCTGATCGCCGCGCTGTGCTCCATCGGCACAGGCGGTGCGGATCACAACAACCATGCGGTAGCCGCAGCCTTCTATGGGACGAGCTATTCGACCGAGGTGCCTATGGCATTCCGCTCTCACATTGAGGAGATGCGTACCGCGTTTTCTCTTCTGGATTCGGCAGTCGCCTCCGTCAATGGGCGGACGGAAGGCGGAAACAGCCTTGACCCGATTCGAGTCAAGGCCGTTTTTTATGCCCTCTGCTTTGGCGAGGACGCTCCCGGCAGACGGGCGGCAAACCGCTTTGTGGAGTGCTTCTACACTTGGGAAACCCGTACCCGCACGGTAGGAGTGGAGAACGAGGATGGCACGGTCACCAGCACAGAAGAAGAATACACCGTCGCTGTTCCGGTTTCGTTATATCAGGCGTATGCCAATCTGGAAGCAGAGCTGGGCCGGACGATCACGGAGGATGATAAGAGCAACATCAACCACATCTATACCATGATCGCCGGCACCGCAGGCGGCGGCAGCTACAGCGGCGAATTCCTTCGCGGAGATGGAAGCAGTATCGACTTGGACATCTCCGCCTTTGTTGATCCCGCCAATAAAAATGCAGCCGACCTTGTGACCTACGCCATCCACGCATGGGAGTCCGGCTGGGGCTATGTCTGGGGTACCTATGGCAATGTGCTGACGGAGTCACTCCTCACCTACAAGGTGTCGCAATACCCGGACGGTGTTGGCAATCATGAGGACATCATCCGCGCCAATTGGCTGGGCGGCAGAACTGCCGACTGCGTTGGACTTATCAAGGGCTACGGCTGGCTGTCCCCGGAAACGATGACCATCGACTACGGTACCCATGAGATGCCGGATATCGGCGCAAACCAGATGTACTATACCGCCAGGGAATCCGGACCCATTAGCACCATGCCGGACATCCCCGGTCTTGCGGTTTGGCATGAGGGACACATCGGTGTTTACATCGGCAACGGTCAGGTCGTTGAGGCCATGGGTACCAAGTACGGCGTTGTCAAAACAGAGTTGGCTGGCCGAGGTTGGACGCACTGGCTGAAGATTCCGTATATCAATTATGACTGAGGAGGATCGAATGGAATTCCACAAAGATGAAGTAAAGAACAAAGTCGTCTGGACAAAAGGCGCAGACATTACTGACGGATCGCCGCGATACACCTTCGAGGGACGCGACCCCGCCACGACCTATGAACGATTTCAGGTCGTTATCTATACAGAGCGGGAGCGCCGATATGCACACGACCCCGGAAGCCTCTGTAATCACTATTATGGTTATGTGCGTGACGACAAAATGGAATGTGCCGAAACCATCGGACCGTACTATTCTGTCCGGGAGGCAAAGCAGAGAACGCTGGAATTGTTCAATTTGTTTATGCAGCAATACGCCAATCAAGAATTAGACAGTGCCACACCGGAATCAGCGAATTACGGACATGATGATCAGCAGAAGCATTTTCAATACCAATGGGCAGTGGGAACACCGCAGAGGAAGTATGCAGATATGCTGGACAAGCTGATTCCGCAGCACGATGGTCACACCACCGCAGCGTGGATCGCCTTCGCTGAGGAGTTGGCAGACGGTGTGGAAAACGGCTTTGAGCGAGAAGCGGCCTCGCTGGTCGCGGCCTTTCAAGAGATCTCCGAGCGATTCGATCCCAAAGTGGTGAACACGATCTATCAGACCATCCATGTACCGGACAACACCCTGCTGAGTAACGAGATCATACCGGCAGCAGAGTCCGCAGAGCAGGGTGCGAGTGTACAGGAGATTTCCGACATGGCGGCAAGCGGACTGTTCGGTGGCGGACCGGTGCCTGAACTGAAGATGTAGGAGGAATGAGACATGGCCTATGTGAAAGTAACCCCACCGTCCGTGGTCTATCATCTAACGAGGATGGAAAACCTCGACAGCATTCTGGATGACGGTCAGATCCGCCGCTTCGAGGACAGCGAGTGTTGGTTCTGTGAGAGCCTCCCTAAAATGAAAGCGTACATGGAGCAAACCGTGATGTGCGAGGGCAAACCCTACTATGCCGTAGGTGGTCAGCTTTGCCGCTATCCAAAGTTCGTGCCGGAGGACTATGTCCTCCTTAAACTCGCTCCCTGCCAACCGAAGGATAACTGGTATCGCTGGGATCAGGAAGTCCCGCCCGGTAGTCCGAAAGAACTGATCAACGCAGCAAAGGAGTTTTCTGCTTTGAAAATTGGTTACCGCGGTGACCTTTGGTTCAGTACGGTGGAAACCATCGATGTACCGGCCTTCCTTCATGGTGAGATCATTAGTCAAAAGCAACTGACATCTGGCGAAGCGTGGTCAGCTTTGTTCAACAAAACAGAGAACGAGATGGCAGGGTACATGAACCGGCTCGACCAGCTCTCTCGTGACGAATTGATTCAGGCTGCAGATGAGATCTCCGCCATGATGACCTGCCACTCCGAGCTGATGGCGTTTGGAGAAGATCTTTCCCGCAAGAAGATGATTTTTCTGCTGCAGCAGGAGAAGCCACTGGAACTTCTGAGTGAGGCTTGGATGGAGCATCAGACTGTGGATGTGGGCGAGACCTTCCAAAGTCTGCTCACAGGTCTATATGACGAGACACGGCAAACGCAGGTGCGTGATATGGTTTATGCAATACAGCCGAAGACTATTGAGGAACTGCTGACAAGCTATCCGGATGATTACTTTCAGCTCATGACGCCGTGCGGTTTTGTGGATCTGACTCCTTCCGAAACGGAGAAGCTCTTACACGGCGAAGCGACTATGGCACATCCCGGAGTCAGCGGATGTCAGATGCCGGTCGAGGCGCAGGAACTTCTGGAGATGGAGGTGCTGTCCTTAAAAAGAGGCGAGCATGGTTGCTGGTATGCACTGACCGACCACCCACAGCAGAAAATGGAGCAGGCTCCGCAGGAGCCGCAGATGTTGTGATCGGAGGTGCATTGCATGAATATGGCTCGTTATGAGCAGGAAACCATTATCAACTTCAACGAGGAAGAAAAGACCGCCGGTATTTACACCCACAACAAGATACTGTGTCAGAAGCTGGCAGCACTGGCGCGGGACAGACCGGAGGATTGCAGGCTCGTCAAAGCGTCCCGCAGCGGACGGGCAGTTGACTACACCATTCCAAAATCATGGATAAAGATCGTACCGCCTCGGATCGCAAGTGAAGCGCAAAAAGCAGCTCTTGCAAGGGCTCGGAAAACGGCAAGTAAGCCGCTATGACCCCTGCGCGCGCAGCGTTTCAACAACACCTGTCTCGTGCCGAGGGTAGTTACACCACCCACAACACAAAAACGCTGAAAATAGCATATAGAAGGAGGACACGCACATGAAAAAAGCAACTGTCACCGTCACCTTTGACGATGAGAAGCTGGGCGCACTGGAGTTCTCGCTCCGCAAGGAACACTCCTCTGTGCAGGAGCACTTGGAGGATGCGCTGAACGCTCTGTATGAAAAAACCGTACCGGAGCCGCTGCGGGAGTACTTGGACAGCAAGGCCGCTCCCGCGGCGGTGAAGCCCAAGCGTCCGGTCAAGCCCGCCGCACCCAAGCCGCAGAGCAGTGAGCCGAAGCCTGCGGCTGTGAAGGGGGGCAACTGAGATGGCGGATCATGTAGACATCACACTGTGGATCGACCGGCGTTGGAAGGATGCCATCGAGAAGCATCTCAAAGGTGAAACCCTGCAGGAGCATCTGGAGAATGTGCTGGATACGCTGTGCAACCAGCTCCCGGAGCAGGAATACAAACGCATCAGTGCCGAGATCTACGCAGAGGATGCTGCAGAGCGTGAAGCGAGGGAGGCCGCCCGCACCTACGCCGCCTACCATGTGACGGAGCGCGGGCAGGAGTGGTACTTCAAGACCTCGCCCGGTGAGGAGCTGTTGGTCGCCTGCAAAAAGCTGCGCGGCTATGTCACCGCAGAGAAAGGCACTGCGCCGGACAAATTTATCGGAATGTTTTTCGGCGGGCAACCCATCACAGCAAAAGAGTTTGACGCCCTGACCGCTGTACGCATGGAGAACACCGGCAAGGTGCGCGGCGTGTTCGATGTGAACTTCGACAAGCGGGAGTTCTCCGCCGTACACATCATGGACGGCTGGCGAACCTGGGCGATGCGGGATGTCTCCCCGTCCGTCTACCTTGCCACAAGGTCGCGCTTTGCTTCGGCGGATGAACAGCTCTCCAAACTATTGGAGCTGCTGGATGGCATGGAAATCACCTCGGCGGGACATCTCTCCGCGCGGAATTTTTCCTTCAGTGATGAGATCATGATGGAGGAAGACGGTAAGCTCAACTTCTATGTGGACGCAGATTTTGATGTGGACGCTGCCTTCGGAACCTTCGTCCTCACGGACAAAAACGATGACTGGCTCAACATCTATGCCAACTACGACATCGCGGAGGATAGACCCTGCGACACGCTGGAGCTGACGCTCTGCAAGGGTGACGGCTCCGAGGAGAGCTGGAGCTATCCGCTCAACGCAGCCGAGCAGGAAGTGCTGATGCGGAAGATGGAGGAATTCTGTCAGCAGCAGACCGGCATGAGTCTCCGTGTCTACGCGCAGCAGTTCCGCGAGGAGCAGATGCAGGCACCGGAGATGCAGATGTAACCACCGTGTCCGCCCTGTGAGCCGCTGTGTGCGGCTTTGGGGGCGAGGGTGGCATCCCTGTACCCCGGACAGGCATCGGCGCTGTTTGCCCCCGCTTTCGCCCCTCCTATGGGGAACTGTGCTGGGAGCCTGCCTGTTCGATAAAAGCACAAGATAAAGGCCCGGTGTCGTTTCCGCCCCGGACCGGCCACAAAGCCCCGCAGTGCGGGGCTTTTCAGCGTTCGGAGTTGTAGGCGTTTTCACTGGATTTCAAATGAGTTGTAGGCGCATTTTCCGAAAAACTACCGCGTCGCAGGGGGTTGCGCCCACAACAAGCGACATCGACAGAAAGGACGGCAACTATGTCAAAAGAACAGATGACTATCCGGCTTTATCCCGAAACGCGCAGACAAATGGATAGCTGGCTGGAAGAAAGCAACAGCAAAAACCGAAACGAATTCGTGGAAAAGGCTCTACGCTTTTATATGGGCTATCTCGGCACGGAGAATATTACCGAGTATCTCTCGGACGCACTGGTGGCAACGCTGCGTGGGATCATCGCAGACAGCACCAACCGCACCAACAGCATTCTCTTCAAGTGCGCGGTGGAGCAAGGCATTATGGCGCACACCATCGCTGCCCACTTCCGGGATACGCTGGAGGATCGCCGCGCCCTGCGTGGGTATGTGGTGGACGAGGTAAAACGCACCAACGGTCAGATCAAGTTCGAGGATGCCCAGGATATCCAGCGACAGTTGCCTGATGATACATGGCTCGAATAATTTTTATCTCGCCCTATATGAAGGGCGGTAGAGATTCTGCTCGGCTGGCCCACCGCACCCGCTACTTCGCCACCCGTGAAGGTGTGCAGCTTCTCAAGGATGACAATTCCAACCTTCCTGCCACGAAAAAACAGCAGCAGTACATCCATCGTCTGCTCCGCAGCTTCCCGGAGGCAAGGGAACTGCCGGAGCATGAGGACTATGTGACTTCACCTAACCGGCAGACTGCCTTTGCGCTCATCGCGCAGATCCACGAGGACTTCATTGAGCCCATGGATGGCCGGGAAAACTATCTTGACTATGTCGCAAACCGCCCCGGCGTAAAAGCGTTGGGCGAACATGGCCTGTGGGATGCCCATGGCAAGGTCCCGTCGCTGGAGAATGCCGTGGCAGAGGTGGCGCGGCACACGGGAAATGTGTGGACGCCAGTCATCTCCCTCTCCCGTGAGAACGCGGAGCGGCTGGGTTATACCGACCTTAAAAACTGGCAGGAGCTCATCAGCGCATCTATCACCGACATCGCCAAGGGCTATAAGATCCACCCGGACCGCCTTCGTTGGTACGCGGCTATGCACGAAAAGGAGAAGCACATCCATGTTCACATGGTGCTATTCTCAACCGATCCGAAGGAGGGCTACCTCTCCCGGCAAGGTATCCGCAGCATCAAGTCCGCGCTGGTCAGCACGATCTACCGGAACGACCGCCTGCACATCTATGAGCAGAAGGATGAACAGCGCGACCTGCTCCGGCAGGAGGCGGAAGCACGGATGGCAACGCTCATCGAGCAGATGGCAACCGGTACTCTGCAAAGCGATAAGCTGGAGTTGTTGGTGACGGATCTCGCCCAGCGGCTTCAGGAGGTCAGCGGCAAAAAGGTCTACGGTTATCTGCCGCCCCGTGTCAAGCGCATCGTGGATGAGATCGTGGATGAACTGGCAAAGGACGAACGGGTGTCGTCCGCCTATGCTCTATGGCAGGATCTCCGAGAGCAGCTTTGCATTGACTATAATCAGACACCGCCGCAGCGAGTACCGCTGTCGCAGCAAAAGGAGTTCAAGACCGTGCGCAACATGGTCATCCGGGAAACGCTCCGGCTTTCGGAGATGCACTTCACCTTTGAGGATGATGCCATATCGGATGAGCCGGAGCCGGAAGAATCGCCTGTTCCTCCAGATCCAAGTGCGGAGCGGATGATCTATCAGCAGGCGCGGTTTTACCGCAGAGCAAAAAGCATATTAGATGCTGCAGACGCAGATCCCAGTGAGAAGTCAATGGCATTGGTCACACTCCACCGTCTGTGGGAGGAGGGCTATACCATCGCGGCACACCAGCTGGGAAAGGCATATCAGGACGGGCTTGGCATATCGATTGACCGAAAAGCGGCGGCAGAGTGGTTTCAAAAATCGGCGGAGGCCGGAAATCCTTGCTCCGCATACGCGCTGGGCAAACTGCTGCTGGAGCAGGAGCAATTCCCGCAGGCCCTTCACTGGCTGCGGCAGGCAGCGGAGCAGAACGATCCATACGCGCAATACCGGCTCGGCAAGCTGCTGCTCACCGGCGCGGAGGGGGTGCCGAGGGATGCAGTTGCCGCCATTAAACTTCTGAAGGACTCTGCTGCCCAGGGCAATCAGTTTGCCCAATACACGCTGGGAAAGCTCTATTTGCTGGGGCAAGAGGTGCAAGCAGACCGTGAGGAAGCTCTGCGCTATCTTGTACAGGCGGCGGCTCAAGGCAACACCTACGCGCAGTATTTCATTGACCATCAGGAGGACTTCTCCGGTGCGGCGGCGGGAACCTCTATCCTTCGGATGCTCCATCAGATGAGTCGTATTTTCCGTGAGAACGCCGCCCAGCCTGCCATCTATGCAGGAATGCAGATCGACAAGAAGCGTCGCCGCAGATTGCAGGAGAAGCGCATGGCAATGGGTCACAAGGCGGATGACCATGAGGATCGCGGACTGACACAACAGACACAATAAGGGAGGGACTATGTCAAAGTACATTCCGTTTACAACCGAGCAGAAAGAACGAGCCGCATCGGTGGACTTGGAGGAGTTCCTCCGCCGCCGAGGGGAAAAGCTCATTACCTCTGGCAGAGACAAACGCCTTGCCAGCGACCACAGCATCACCATCCGTGGCTGCGAGTGGTTCGATCACGCCACCGAGCAGGGCGGCAGAGCCATCAGCTTCGTCAAGCAGTTCTATGGACTCAGCTATCCGGACGCCATGTCCCTGCTCCTCGGCGATGATCTGGGCGGGAGTTACCCTGCGGCAAAGGAGAAGGAGTTGGAGCCTGCAAAACCCTTCGCACTCCCACCGCAGAGCGAGTCCATGCGCCGTGTGTATGCCTACCTGCTGCAAAAGCGTTGCATCGACCGCGAGATACTCAATGCCTTCGTGCGCAAGAAGCTCATCTACGAGAGCTGTGAAAGATCCAGGGACGGGACAAAGGAATATCACAACGCCGTGTTCGTCGGATTCGATGAACACGGCGTTCCCCGTCATGGGCATAAGCGTGGGCTGTATACCATAGGGCAAGGATATCGCGGCAACATTGAGGGCAGCGACCCGAAGTACAGCTTTCACTATCTCGGCGGTGATGACACGCTCTATGTCTTCGAGGCCCCTATCGACCTGCTCTCTTACATCTCCCTTTTCCCGGAGGGATGGCAGGAGCATAACTATGTGGCCTGCTGCGGGACATCCTCCATCCCCGTGCTGGAGATGCTGCGGCAGCTCCCCCAGCTCCGGCAGGTGTATCTCTGCCTGGACAATGACGCTGCCGGTCATGCCGCCAGTGAGCGCATGGCGAAGCTGCTGGAGGAGCGTGGTATCTCCGCAGAGCGGCTCGTACCGCAGCAAAAGGACTGGAACGATGATCTCAAGGCAGAACTGGAAAACAAAATGGAAAGGAGCGAGCTATGCCAAACCTTCTGCTGACAATGTGGGACACGATCAAAAGCTCCAACATCGGGATATTGGTTGCGGCAGGGCTGGGGATGTTCGCCATCATCGGGGGACTCTCCATGCTGTCCTACCACTATACACTCAGCGGCATCAAGTCCCGCACCGTGGGTGACGGACAGCACGGCACGGCGCGTTGGGCGACCGACAAGGAGATCTGTCAGACCTATACCCATGTGCCGTTCAAGGTCAGAGACTGGCGCAAGGGGGTATGCCTTCCCGCAGAACAGGGGCTGGTGCTGGGCTGCAAGGGCAAGAAGGGTGAACTGACTGCGCTGGTGGATAGCGATGATATCCATTGCCTGATGATCGCCGCCTCCGGCGCGGGCAAGACGGCATTCTTCCTCTATCCCAACCTTGAATATGCCTGCGCGTCTGGCATGAGCTTTCTGGCGCTGGATACCAAGGGTGACCTCGCCCGCAACTACGGATCTATTGCCAAAAAGTATTATGGCTACAAGCATATCTCCGTTATAGACCTGCGCAATCCCACCCGCTCGGACGGCAACAATCTGCTGACGCTCATCAACCGCTATATGGACATTGCCAGAAAACAACCGGACAACCTCGCTGCCCGCGCAAAGGCGGAGAAGTACGCCAAGATCCTCGCCAAGTCCATCGTCAGCCCAGAGGGGAACTCCGACCACGGGCAAAACGCCTTCTTCTACGATGCGGCGGAGGGCTTGCTGTCCTCCACGATCTTGCTGCTTGCGGAGTTTCTGCCGCCGGATGAGGAGCACCCGGAGGAGCGGCGGCACATCGTGTCGGTATTCAAGCTGGTGCAGGATCTGCTGGAGCCGGCGCGTGGCGCGCGGGGACGCTCCTGTTTCCAGCTGCTCATGGACAAGCTGCCGTCCGAGCACAAGGCGCGCTGGCTGGCAGGCGCCGCACTCAACAGCTCCGAGCAGGCGATGGCATCCGTCATGTCCACGGTGCTGTCCCGGCTCAATTCGTTTCTTGACAGTGAGCTGGAGCAGATCCTGTGCTTCGACAGTGCCATTGACGCTGAAATGTTCGCTGCGGAGAAATCTGCCATCTTCCTCATCCTGCCGGAGGAGGATCAGACGAAGAACTTTATGGCTGGCTTGATGATCCAGAACCTCTCCCGTGAGCTGTTCGCAGTAGCGGATGAGAACGGCGGCAAACTGAAAAACCGTGTTATTCTCTTTTGTGATGAGCTGGGGACCATGCCGCCCTTTGATATTTTGCCGCTTTTCAGTGCGGGACGCTCTCGCCGCCTGACGCTGGTACCCATCATCCAGTCACTGGCGCAGCTGGAAAAGAACTACGGAAAAGAAGGCGCCTCCATCCTGATGGACAACTGCCAGGATGTGATCTGCGGTGGCTTTGCGCCCAACAGTGAAGCAGCGGATGCCTTCTCCAAAGCCCTCGGCAGCCGCACGGTGCTCTCCGGCTCTGTGAGCCGCGGCAAAAACGATCCCAGCCAGAGCCTGCAGATGATGGAGCGCCCCCTGCTGACGGCAGATGAGCTCAAGTCGATCCCCAAGGGCAGCTTCATCTTGCAGAAGACCGGATGCCACCCCATGCGTACCCGTCTGCGCCTGTTCCTCGAATGGGGTATCACCTTCGAGGAGGAATACCGTGTGGAGGAACAGGTGGCCCGAAGGGTCTATTATGCCGATCAGAATGCGCTGATCCGCGCCATCATGCGAAAGTATCCTCCCAAACTGACGGAGCGGCAGAGCACTCGCTCCGTTAAAGGCGAGGGTCAGCTCCACGACGCGCCCGTGCAGGAGATGGTGGTGGCGGAGGACACCGACTATGACCGTATGCCGCACAAGCGCGCCCCGTATAATCTTCCCCGGCAGGAGGTGGATCGGTGAGCTACTTTGACAGCATTTACGCCGACACGCTCCTGCCGCCCAGGGCTGTATCCGTTTATATGTACCTCAAGGATCGGGCCAACAGCGCAGGAAGCTGCTGGCCGGGGATCAAGACGATTGCGAGAGATATGAACCTCTCCCGCAGCACGGTCAAGCGGGCACTGGCAGATCTGGAGCAGCACGGCTATCTTGCCAAGCTGCCCCGATACCGTCCCAACGGGAGCAACACATCCAATCTCTATACGCTGAAATAAATGAAAAGTGGATCGTACAGCGCCCTGGTACGATCCACTTCATTAAGCCAAAAAACAAAAATCTCCACGCCAAGGGGTAACTATACCTGTTTGCTGAACCGAGGAGGGGTTCAATATGAACCCACCAGAACAGCCCACTCTATCGGAGAATTAGGACAGAGAAAGAACAAACATGGAAAGCTCTCATCCTGCAAGTCGGCTTAATTTCAGTTGTTATCCTCCTTCATGAAGATGTAGATACTGTGATCGGATGGAGAAAAGAGCGTTTCACACAAAGGGCGAGAAAGCTCCAATGAAATGGCACATAGCCCCCAGCAATAGCGCGAGGTCTTATCTCCGCAGAAAGCGGTGTATATTTCAAATCTTTCTACTTGTTGCAAGAGAGTACCACATTATAAAGATTCTTTTTGAGGTTTCCCACGGGCTGAGCGGATGTGTTGTCTACGTCTTTGAGGATGAGAACGGATTCTTTATAGAACAACCCTATACATGTCAAGAAGAGCGGCAGATGGTAATTGCTGAAAAGTTTGCCAGCAATCAAGGCACCATGGGGAATATTGGCGGAGCTGTTGGCGGATTTATGATGGGTGGTGCCATGGGAGGTTCCATCGTTGACATCGCGAGAAGCGCACTTGATCCCGAAAAAATCTCCACAGAAAAACCGCCCAAGAATGTGTCTGGGACAAGTTCCCATGTTGGGCAAGCTCCATCCTCCATTAAGGTGAATGAAATACCAAAAAATCAGAGGAAAAGCCCGTGTGGAACGTCCGGATTTTTCTCCGGGGCGCCCCCTTGACTTTCGCCGCGAAAAGGAACACCTTAAAGATAAGCGAACGCTGGATTATCATGGGCGAATAAGGCGCAAATTAGGGATTGCGGGAGCGTGGATTTTTTGTTATAATATTAACAGCTATTCATCCAGCGATCAAAAATGAAGGAGGAACGTATATGTCTACCCCGCTGACCATCAACTCTGTTGAGACCCTGCAGGAAGCCCTTCCCATCATTCGTGCATCCCAGGAAGCGTACGGTACCTTTACCCAGGAGCAGGTGGATGCCATCTGTGAAAAGACGGCTATGGCCGTGTCCAAAATGCGGATCCCCCTGGCCAAGATGGCCTGTGAGGAGACCGGCTACGGCATCGTTGTGGATAAGGTCACCAAGAATCAGTATGCCTCTGAGCATGTCTGGAACTACATGCGCAATAAGAAGACCTGCGGTGTCATTTCCGAAGACAAGGCCTATGGCGTGAAAAAGATTGCATCCCCTAAGGGTGTCATCGCCGCCATTACCCCCACTACCAACCCTACCTCCACTACCATTTATAAAATCATGCTGGCGCTGAAGACCCGCAACGCCGTCATCCTCTCTCCTCATCCCCATGCGGTGAACTGCTCCATCGCCGCCGCGAAGATCATGCGGGACGCCGCCATCGAGGCGGGCCTGCCCGAGCATGTCATCAGCTGGATCTCCGTTCCCTCCATGGAGATCTCCGACGTGCTGATGAAGAGCGTGGACCTGATCATGGCCACCGGCGGCTCCGGTATGGTGAAGGCGGCCTACTCCTCCGGCACCCCCGCCATCGGCGTCGGCCCCGGCAACTGCAACGTGGTTATCGACGAGAGCGCCGACCTGCGGATGGCTGTGGAGTCCATCATCCACTCCAAGACCTTCGATAACGGCATGATCTGCGCCTCCGAGCAGCATATCACCGTTCTCGCCAACGTCTATGACGAGGTCAAGCGTCTGCTGAAGGAAGCCCGCTGCTACTTCCTCAACGACGACGAAGCTGCCAAGGTGGCCGAGGTGTTCTTCAACTCCAAGACCCACGGCGTCAAGCCCCCCGCTGTTGGCCAGACCGCCTGCCGCCTCGCTGAAATGGCCGGGATCGAGGTTCCCTATGACACCAAGGTTCTGATCTATGAGACCAACGACACCTCTCATGACTGCGCGTGGGCCAACGAGAAGCTGACCACCCTGCTGGGTATGTACAAGGCCGAGACGCTGGACGAGGCCTTCGACATCTGCTACAAGCTGGTGCTGGAGGGCGGCGCAGGCCACTCCGCAGCACTGTACATCGACCCCACCGAGGAAGAGAAGATCACCAAGTTCGGCCTGCGGATGAAGGCTGGCCGCATCCTCATCAATCAGCCCACCTCCTTCGGCGGCATCGGCGACCTGTACAACTTCGGTCTGGCTCCCTCCCTGACCCTGGGGCCCGGCTCCGTGGGCCACTCCGCCTTCATGGGCAACACCAACTACGAGCAGCTGCTGGACATCAAGAACGTCACCATCCGCAAGGAGAACATGCTGTGGCTCCAGCTGCCCAAGAAGGTCTACTACAAGACCGGCTGCACCCCCGTGGCCCTGCGGGAGATGAAGGAGGTCTACAACTTCAAGCGTGCCTTCATCATCACCGACTCCACCCTGTATCAGCTGGGCGCCTGCGACGCCATCATCAACCAGCTGCGTGATATGGGCATTGAGACCGCCGAGTTCTTCGACATCCGTGTGGATCCCCAGATCCAGGACGCCATGAAGGGCCTGCCCAAGATGCACGAGTTCGAGCCCGACGTCATCATCGCCGTGGGCGGCGGCTCCGCCATCGACACCGCCAAGATCATGTGGATCATGTACGAGAATCCCGAAGAGGGCTTCCTGGACATGGCCACCACCTTCCTGGACATCCGGAAGCGTATCCGCTTCTTCCCCCAGATGGGCAAGAAGGCCAAGCTGGTCTGCATCCCCACCACCGCCGGTACCGGCTCCGAATGCACCCCCTTCACCATCATTTCCGATGGCAACACCGGCATGAAGTGGCCCCTGATCGGCTATGAGATGATGCCCGAAATGGCCATCATCGACGCTGACAACATGATGAAGCTGCCCCCCAGAGCCACCCAGGCCTCCGGCTATGACGTGCTGACCCACGCGGTGGAAGCCTATGTCTCCACCTACGCCACCGAGTACACCAACGGCATGTGCCGCGACGCCACCAAGATGGTGTTCGACTACCTGCCCCGGGCCTATCGTTCCGCCTTCCGGGATGCCAAGGCTGACCCCGTGGCCCGTGAGAAGATGGCCAACGCCTCCGCCATCGCCGGTATCGCTTTCGCCAATGCCTTCCTGGGCATCAACCATTCCCTGTCCCACAAGATAGGCGGCTGGTTCCACATTCCTCACGGCACCGCCAACGCCCTGCTGTTCCCCTACGTCTGCCGCTTCAACGCCCAGCGTCATCCCTACAAGATGGGCACCTTCTCCCAGTACAAGTATCCTCAGGCCTTTGAGCGGTACGTGGAGCTGGGCGAGCTGATCGGCGTCAAGGGCAAGACTGACGAGCAGACCTTCGAGAACTGGATCAAAGCCTGCCGGCAGCTGAATAAGGACATCGACATCCCCGAGACCATTCTGGATTGGCTGCTGGAGGCCCATCCCGAAAAGAGCGCCGAGGAGTGGGAGGCCGAGTTCCTGGCGGCTGTGGACCAGATGTCCGAGTGGGCCTTCCACGATGCCTGCACCGGCTGCAACCCCGTGTATCCCACCATCGGCGAGCTGAAGGGCTGCTACCTGAAGGCCTTCTACGGCGAGAAGAAGTACACCGAGAAGTACGGCGACACCTGGGAAGTGCCCGTCACCCTGCCCACCGACACCCACGCCGCATATCCCATGGGCCTCAGTGCCGATCTGGGCGTGGCCAAGACCGGCGGCTTCAACTAAACGAAGCGCCTGCATCTCCGATAACCATATACAACAACCAACTCATGCAGGGGGCCGGTGCTTCGGCACCGACCCCCTGGCACTCAAAGGTGGGGAAAAGTCCACAGGGGCTTTCCTGGCGCACCTGTTCCTTCCGGGGACTTGCCCCCGGACATGTAAGAAAACGAGGTGAGTGATGATACAGGCACTGAACCTTCCCAAGAAAGTTTATTTCAAAGCCGGCTGTACCCCGGTGGCCCTGCGGGAACTGGGGGAGATCTACCATTGTAGCCGCGCCCTGCTGGTGACGGACCCGGAACTGTACCGGGCCGGGATCGCCGCGCCGGTGGTGGACCTGCTGCGGAAGCAGGGGATCCGGGCGGCGGAGTTTTTCACCATAGGCAAGCGGGTGTCCTTTGTGGACCTCCGCAGCGCACTGCCCAAGTTGCACGAGTTCCAGCCGGACGTTATCGTGGGCGTGGGCGGCAACAACGCCATGAGCGCCGCCAAGGCGCTGCTGGCCCTGTACCAGGACCCGGAGCTGGACCTGGCGGCCGCGTCGGCGGACCCGGCCCGCATCCCGGCATGCACCAAGGCCAAGCTGGTGCTGATCGCCACCAATTTTTCCAGCGGCGCCCAGAATTCTCCCTTTGCCATCCTGGAAAATGACGAGGGCCGGAACTGTTCGCTGAAAAGCATCCATCTGCTGCCGGAGATCTCCGTGACGGACGCGGATTTCACCGCCACGCTGACGGCGGAGCAGGTAAAGACCTGCGCCCTGGAGATCCTCTCCCACGCGGCCCGGGCCTATCTGGACCCCAGCTGCACGGAGTTTACCGACGGCATGCTGACGGAGGCCATCGCGTCGGTGCTGAAATACACCCAGTACGCGGTGAAGGGCTGCCCCGCCGCACGGGAAAAGCTCCACAACGCGGCGGCGCTGGCCGGCGCCTCCTACGGAAACATTGTGGACGAGGTGACACCGCACCTTCCCTATTTCCCCACGGAGAAAGAGGTGTCCATCAACGACAACGACGTGCGCTGCGCAGAGCTGGCGGAGCGTCTGGGCTATGACGGCTGCCGGGCGCTGTTCGCCGCCTGCCGATCCCTGTAAAACCGACGGGATCTCTCCCCTGCCCCGGCCTCCAGGCATCTTAAAAGCCCGCACAGAGTACTTCTGTACGGGCTTTTTTCATCGGGTCAGCTTTTCCTCTGTGTTACTTGTCTGTATTTCTCTGTTTTCCATGCAAATATTATACCACAGAACACGGCAAAAAGCCAGTATTTTCAATGGTTTCCACCCATTTTCCCTGCTCAGACTGTGGTCAATCCCGTCACCGGGCGGTGGGCTTTCGGCTGCTCGATTTGCAGCCCCTCCATGAGCCAGCGGTACTGCTGCGGTGTTAGCGTCTTCACCTCGGATTCAGAGCGCGGCCATTGGTATGCGCCCTGTTCCAGCCGCTTGTACAGCAGGATGAAGCCATCTTTTTCCCAGTACAAGCCCTTGATACGGTCTCGCCGCCGCCCACAAAACAAAAATAATCACCGCAACGGATATAGTCCAGTTCCTGCATCATATGTACCTCCAATAAGATTCAAACATTCTGCTAAAGATAGAAAAAGGCGACACCTGGTTGTGAAAACCAAGTATCGCCTTTTTCTTGTCGCACTCCTGCACGGCAGCTACCCTATGCCAGTAATGTCCTCATACTGTCTTATTGAGGGTCACCTGAGGCGTGTCTTTTTTGTGGTCACAGGGCGAGAATGTCGATCTGGCAGCTTTGCATGGCGGTGAGGGCGGCGCGGTGGGCGTCCTCTGTTACGCCGGCGCAGCAGCGGGCGTCCACGGTGATGGGGGCGTTCGGGAAGGCGGCGCGGAGGAGCAGCGCATTGGAGAGGACGCAGATGTCCGTGCAGAGCCCCACCAGCTCGATCTCCGGCGTTTCGCCGGGGAATCGCTCCGCAAGGAGCCGCGCCACATCGAAGGAGCCGAAGGTGTTTTTCTCCACGAGGGTGTGGGGCTTTCCGGATAGTGCCGCCTGTATCTCACTGTGCAGGGCGTGACCGGGGGTGCCCTTGATGCAGTGGGGCACGGGGAGCTTTTTGCCCTCCAGCGTTTGCAGGTAGTCCGCACCGTGGGTGTCCAGCGTGACCAGCAGGGCGTCGCCCCGGAAGGCGCGGATCTTCTCCACCACCGCAGGGACGATGGACTGCGCCGCAGGGGTTCCCAGCGAGCCGTCCACAAAATCCTTTTGCATATCCACAACGATCAGAGCTTTTTTCATGGTGTACGTCCTTTCTTCTCCCGGAGACGGGGGAGGGGGTTTGGCACCATTATAGGGGAGGCGGCAGCTGCCGTCAAGGGGCGGCGAGCCGGGAAACATCCCGCTTGACCCTGTGGGGCGGGGTCTGTATAATAGGGGGAGCAAACACATGGTAAAGGGAGAAAGCACATGGCGAAGCAGGATCTTCTTGAATTGCGCGTGGGACGTCCGCTGGCTCTGCGGCAGCAGACCGCGCTGACATTACAGCTGAGCTTCCCCGCGATCTTGGCGCAAATTTCGTCCATCGTCATGCAGTACATCGACGCCGCCATGGTGGGACAGCTGGGGCGGGACGCCTCCGCTGCCATCGGACTGGTGGCCTCCAGCACGTGGCTGTTCGGCGGGCTGTGCAGAGCGTTGGTGGTGGGCTTTTCCGTCATGGTGGCGCAGCGCATCGGCGCAGGAGAGGAAAAGGATGCGCGGAATCTGGTGAAGCAGGGGCTGTGCGCCGGGTTCGCCTTCGGGCTGCTCTTTCCAACTGTTTTGCTCATCGCTTAATTAAAAGTATATCACAGGTTTCTTCTCAAAGTACAGCGAAAAAACAAAAGCGTATGGAAATCTTCTATATATTCCTGTATCCAAAGCAAAAGTGGCCGCGATCTGGTGCTGCTCTGCTATATGTTAAATCAGCCGAGAGTACTGCTCGATAGTACTTCAGCCCACAGAGTAGAAAAGCATGGCAAACAGAAACCTCGCAGAGATGCGAAAGATGCAGAAAATAGTGGAAATATTCACAAAGCTGTGCTATAATTTCTATAGAAAGTTTTGCTCATGAAAAAATCTGGCAGTAGTAGGCCGGTATACGCTACCCACCATCGACTATCGTCCTCTAATTGCCAGATAAAAATAAATAAAGAAAGGAAGTCTCTGCAATGAAAGGATTCGCAATGATCAAGATCGGAAAGACCGGCTGGATCGAAAAGAAAGAACCCACCTGTGGCCCGATGGATGCTATCTGCAAGCCCCTTGCCCTGGCTCCCTGCACCTCCGACATTCACACCGTCTGGGCGGGGGCAATCGGCGACCGAAAGGACATGATCCTGGGCCATGAGGCCGTCGGTGAAATTGTCGAGGTTGGTAAACTCGTCAAGGACTTCAAGGTTGGCGATCGAGTGCTTGTTTCGGCGATTACGCCAGATTGGAACTCGTTGGAGGCACAGGGCGGATTTGCCATGCACTCTGGGGGAATGCTCTCTGGTTGGAAGTTTTCAAATTTCAAAGACGGCGTATTCGGAGAGTTCTTCCATGTCAACGATGCAGATGGGAACCTTGCGCTATTGCCGGATGGAATGGATCTCGGTGCGGCCTGTATGATTAGCGATATGGTTCCCACCGGATTTCATGGAGCGGAATTGGCGGATATTCAGTTTGGCGACACCGTAGCTGTGATTGGTATTGGTCCGGTCGGTCTCATGTCTGTTGCTGCCGCAGCCATTCGCGGGGCGGCCGATATTTATGCGGTGGGATCGCGAAAGAATTGCGCCCAACTTGCTTTGGAATTTGGTGCAACAGCCATCATCAACTATCGGGAGGGTGACATTGTAGAGCAGATCATGGAGAAAACGTCCGGCAAAGGTGTGGATCGTATTATTGTTGCCGGAGGCGACAATGATACATTCTCTCAGGCCATCCAAATGTTGAAGCCAGGCGGGGTGATCGGCAATGTCAATTACCTCGGAGAAGGAGACACCATCGGGCTTCCTCGAATTGAGCTTGGCTGCGGGATGGGACATAAAAAGATCGTCGGAGGGCTAATGCCCGGTGGGAGATTACGTTCGGAGAAACTGGCTCGTTTGGTTCAGACCGGTCGCATTCATCCCGAAAAGCTCATTACGCACAAGTTCCATGGATTGAAAAATGTGGAACCCGCGCTTATGCTGATGAAGGACAAGCCCGCTGACCTTATCAAGCCGTTGGTTCTGTTATGATGTGAGAGGCATAAAGCAGTCGGCCACGCAGGGCATTTTGCTCTCTGCGTGGCCGTTTTCCATCGTTCAACATAAAAGCAAAGGAATAGGTGTATTCTTTTATGGTTACTTGGATGAAAATTACAAAGATTGCAGCTTCCTTTGAAAAACAGGAATAGTATGCAGCGCGTTTTTGGGACGAGCTTGTCCAGTGGAAGCTATATCATTTGAAATGTGAGTTGCTCAGCAGCAACATACACATCGATGTTAGTGCTGTTTCGCTGTCCGTTCCAGAGGGCAAAGTGACCGCCATAACGGGGCAAAACGGCGCGGGGAAAACCACCCTTGCGCAGATCCTCTGCGGGCTGGCAAGGCAGACAAGGGGACATATCCTGATAGATGGGAAAAAGGCAAGAGTGGCAGTTCAGCGCAGGGAGATCTATTACTGCGGCAACGACACGTCAACACAGTTTTTTACGGCAAGCGTGGCGGAGGAGCTGCTGCTGAATACCAGATTGACGGAAGAAAACAAAGGCCGTGCCAGACATTTGCTGAAGGAGTTTGGCCTTTACGAGTACAGGGACACGCACCCGTCCACCCTGTCCGGCGGACAGAAGCAGCGCCTTGCCATTGCCTGCGCCATCTTTTCCGGCCGCAGGATACTGATTCTCGATGAGCCCACCAGCGGCCTTGACGGGCAGAATATGCGCCTGATCGCAGAAAGGCTGAGAAGCGAAGCGCGGAACGGCAGAACCATTCTCGTGATCACCCACGACAGGGAACTGATCGAGAGCTGCTGCGATAATGTTGTGGAGGTCGAGAAACGATCATCATGAAACCGCCAAGGGGCGCTATGGGATATCCGCGCCGGGGGAATCGTTTTCCGCCCCTGCCGGCAGCTCTACCGCGATGGTCGTGCCCTTGTCCGAGCTTTTCTCCACCCAAACGGAGCCGCCGTGGAGATCGGCGATCTCCCACACCAGAGAAAGTCCCAGTCCCGCGCCGCCGTACTCGCGGCTGCGGGATTTGTATACCCGGAAGAAGAGATGAAAAATGCTCCGCTGATACTCCTCCGGAATGCCGCAGCCGGTGTCGGAAACGCGAATGATGCACTTTTCCTGCCCCTGCGCAAGCTCGACCCGCACCGAGCCGCCGGGACGGTTGTATTTGACGGCGTTCTCCGTCAGGTTAAAGAGCAGGCGGTAGATCAGCGCGTCGCTGCCGGTCAGAGAGGCGTCGCCCTCCGCTTCCAGCGTGAGGCTTCGCTTTTCCGCCAGCGGCGCGAGATCTGTGAAGATCTCCTCGACCATGGGGGCGAGCTGGAGCTGCTCGTTCCGCGCCACCTGCTGCAAATTGCTCATCTCCAGCAGTGTCTTGGTCATCTATGTCAGCCGCTCCGTCTGCTCGCGCAAAAGCGTGAGGAATTCCGCCGTCTCCGGCCGCACATCGGGATGCTCCGCGGAAAACAGCTCCAGCTGCGCCTGCATCAGCGCCAGCGGCGTGCGCAGCTCGTGGGCGGCGTTGCCGGTGAACTGCCGCTGGGCGGCAAAGGCGTTGTTCATCCGCTCCAGCATCTGGTTGAACGAGCGGCTCAGCTGCCGGAACTCCGAAATGGCGTCTTCATCGATCCTCATATCGGCAAGATTGTTCAGCTGCACCTGCTCCACCTGCGAGGCAAAGCTGCGCAGGGGCTTGAGAGCGCGTCCGCTGACGAAATAAGCGAGGATGCCGCTGAGCAGCGTTACCGCCGCCGTGATGTACCAGTTGGTGGTGCGGAAGCGCCCCTGCACCCCATCGACGACGATGGTCAACTCCTCGTTGGGCGCTATGAGTTCCGGGTCAAAGCTCGCCGCTCCGCCCTCATTCAGGATCACCGTGCTGCCGCCCTGTAAGCTGTCCGCAATGGTGTCCATATAGTACACACCGGAGGAGCACAGCAGCAAATTCATGGCCACGCAGGTGATGCCGATGAGCAGGACGGACATCAGGGTGATGCGCCACTGCAGGGAAAGACGCTTCATACTTCCTCGCCTCCCATCAGATAGCCCTCGCCGATGCGGTTGCGGATGGGGTCATAGCCCAGCACGGCGCGGAGCTTTTTGCGCAGGGCGGAGATGTGGACGCGAATGGAATTGCTGAAGCTGTCCACGCTGTTGTCCCAAACATGCTCCATCAGCTCCTCCTGACTTACCGGCCGCCCCTGATGCACCATCAGGTAAAGAGCGCCTTTGAATCATTGCATTTGTGGCTTGTGGTCTGCGACGATGAATGCGCGCTGCTGCTCCAGAAAAAGGACCTGAGGGCCGGGAACGCAGACAGCTTCCTCTCTGACATCATTTCAAAAATGAACACAGGAACAGATGCATCCGGCTGAACACGGCAGCTATGTGACGTTACCGACCCGTTTGTCCCAGTGGGACTTCAACTATGGTCCAGCTATCGACGGAAGTACACAAATGAGCGATTTCCGGAAGGATGATCGGAGGCAGATGAACAAGCGAGGGATAGCTTTTATAGTGGTAGATATCAGGGCTGTTGTCAGCAAAATGTAGGGACAAGAGGCCAATCGGTAAGCAACGAACATGGGAGTTGAAGCAGCATTTTATACCCGCCTAAGAAATAACCGGCAGGCATTCGACCACTGAGAACACACCATCTGATACATCCCCCTGTTCAGAACTTCTGAACAGCCATCCATGTCGAAAGCGGAGAGACTGCGATACAGCAATCTCTCCGCTTTTCTGTCGTGATCTTCTGCTTTGAGCGCAGAGGCCGAACCTGCACGACAATGAAAAAACATGGCTCCAAGCCGGGACAGGCGGTTCTTATGAGGTATCCTCACATCCGCGGTACTGTCGTCGCTGCCGAATGGCAGCCCTCCTTCATTCACCTATGGCTGGGCATCGGATGCCCTGACTTTTTGCGTCCTTTTGAGGATACTCCGCCCCCTTCTACCATCGTTACCCTCAAATACTCTTATGCCCACAGCGGTGTCGCTGTGGGCTTTTTTGCGCCCTGTGCGCAACCCCGCTGCCGCGGCCCCCCATTTCCGAGATTTGCAGCCAACCAAATTTCAGAATACGGAGGAACCATATATGGGCTTTAATTACGCGGCAGAAAAGAAGAAGTTTGAAACGCTGTGGGCAAGACTCCGGCGTGAGTATAGAGCGGCAGGGATGTCCGATACCGCCATCCAGAAGATGCATGACTTCGATTGGGAGGTTTTCAAACAGGAGAGGATCTATCGCCTTCATACGCAGGACTTGGGCATCGGCATCTTTGACGAGCCTTCCGCCGAGCAGGAGGACAAGTCCGCATTGATGAAAAAGTTCCTGGAATCGGTCAGCCGCTGGGACGATTACACGACGGCGTCAAGGTACGGCTGGATAGAGGGAATCGGCGACCAGCGGTTGGTGAGGGCGCTGAAAAGGCTTTCGATTTCGGAGAAGGAGCTCTTGACCAAGTATTGCATTGAGGACAAAACCCAGCAGGAAATTGCAGCGGAAATGGGCCTCTCCCAGAGAGCTGTCGGCAAGCAACTTCAACAACTCAAAAATTTTTTCAGGAAATTTTGAAAAATGGTTCTAAAAATCGCGTTCTCGCTGCCTACCACATGAGGGGATCTTTTTCATGATCCCTCTGAACCTTGAAAAACACCGCCCAGGCGGTCATATCCGGTGACTGGAATACCTTTGCTGACGGCGTGAGCGTCAGACCGGGTGCGCGAGGACCACCTGTGCGGATCATTCTCCGCATATTAGGACGGCCAATGGAAGGTGCAGAGCGATACCCACCCAGGTCAAATGCAGCTTTGGCAGGCTGCTTCGCCATGACCCCGTCAGCTTACAATGATACTCCTGTACGCAGCTTCGAGAGAACCTCGGAGGGGTGAAACTCCCGTGACGCGCGCCAGCGCGGTTCCAGACGCCGCCCTTGCCTGGGGAAGTAGTGTCGAATACAGGCAGCAACGCAAGAGCAAGAAGGCCGCTCCGCAGGGAGCAGTTCCGCCCCGTTACGGAGCGGCCTTTTCCGCTTTGCGGCAGAAGTATGGGGATCGTCCACCTCCTCTTTCTTTTTTCCGCCATCCACTCTCTTCTCTCTTTCAAACCTCTGAACGGCCTGCATTCATCCCTCCTTATCCCCCGGACGATCCTCATATTTGTGCCGCAAGGTACGACTCGAAAAATAGGAGGGCATTGCCATGAAAAAGAGTTCTATGTTTGAAAAATATCCCGATGTTGTTGAGGTGGATGACCTCCGCAAAATGCTGGGTGGAATCAGTCGACGACTGGCGTATCGCCTCTTGGCTGAACAGGAGATCAGATGCATCAAGGTAGGCAGAGCCTACAAGATCCCGAAGGTATGCGTAATCGAGTACCTGATGGGTGAGGATATGTGCCGCATCAATTTATCATGAGCCGAATTGACAGATCGTTTAGAAAACACGAGGTCGTTTGCCGAAAAGCGTAGAAAAGTCGAGTGGTATTTCTCCACTTGGAGTATAGCTATTCCCAACGCATTGTGGTATGTTTGGGATGTCAATGGCGGGCAATACGACTACCTGTTATAGAATAGGAGGACATTATGATAACAGGCTGCCTGCAGCAAAAAAACGGTTTTTACTATGCGGTTCTTTACCTGAAGGTCAATGGCCGCCGCAGATGCAAATGGGTACCCATGCGGCTTCCCGTCGAGGGAACCAGCGCACGCAAAGCCCAGAAAGCATTTGATGAGATCCGGCTCCAGTATGAGCGGGAGGAAGAAGAACGGCTGGATCGAGAGGCAAAAGCAAAGGAGCTTGCAGAGAACACGCATCCCGATGCCTTGCTCCCGTTTACCGAGTACATGGAAAAGTGGCTTCAATCGACCCGCAGCTCACTTGCAACGGCGACCTACCAAAGCTACTCTAACATGATCAAAGCAAGAATCCGGCCATACTTCGCGCCGCTGGGACTCCAGTTGCGGGAAGTGACCCCACAGCACATTGAGGACTTCTACCAGAGTATTCTGGCAGACGGCTGTACGACAAATACGGTCATTCATTATCACGCAATCATCCGAAAGGCACTTCAGACAGCGGTTAAGAAGGATATCCTGCTCAAGAATCCTGCCGACAAGGTAGACCGTCCCAAGAAGAATGTGTTCCACGGTAGCTTCTACAGCGAGGAAGAGATGCTTACCCTGTTCGACGCAGTGTCTGGTGACCCGCTGGAATTGTGCGTAAAAATTGCTGCCTACTATGGCTTGCGGCGGAGCGAAGTTCTCGGACTGCGGTGGAGCGCCATCGACATGGAACACAAGACGATCTCCATCAGTCACAAGGTCATCGAAGCAGAGGTGGATGGAAAGTTCGTCCCGATGGGCGAGGATGTCCTGAAAACCAAATCCAGCTTCCGAACACTACCTCTGATTCCAGCAGTAGGAATCATCCTGCTGGAGGAGAAAGAGAAGCAGGAGATGTACCGGAGACTCTTCAAAAAAAGTTACTGCCGGGACTACCTCGACTACATCTGCGTTGACCAGTGCGGAAAACTTCTACGCCCGAACTATGTAACGGAGCATTTCTCGTGGCTCATCGAGAAGTACGGGCTTCGCAAGGTCCGCTTCCATGATCTTCGTCACACCTGCGCCAGCCTGCTTCTCAGCAACGGTATCTCCATGAAGCAGATCCAAATCTGGCTGGGTCACAGTACTTTCTCCACCACGGCAGACATCTATGCACATCTCGACTACTCGGCACAGGAGGCTTCGGCAAACGCCATGAACGGTATGTTCAACCGCCCTGAAAAAGAGGAACAGCTGGCATAAATAAAAACCTGCAGTGGAATCACCACTGCAGGCTCTGGCGGAGATGGAGGGATTCGAACCCCCGGACGGTTTGACCCGTCAACTGATTTCGAGTCAGCCTCGTTACGACCACTTCGATACATCTCCATGCTGTATTTTCAAGGCTTTGCGGGTTTCCGGCTGATTGATAACCAAGTGTAGAAATCGTAGACAAAGCGTAGAAAAACCGTAGATATTCAGTTTTGAAAAAGTGTAGAAAAGCGGAAGAAGCCAGAAGTATCAAGGGTTTGCGAGGTCACTCCGGAAAGCGACCGACTCGATTTCGAGTCAGTCCCGTTATGACCACTTCGA
>OHCI01000178.1_pt1 | contig 41830 bp, 38 predicted proteins | sample 1566751 | NCBI WGS metagenome assembly OHCI01 (sample SAMEA3879609, study PRJEB24766) | human gut metagenome | biome: human-associated habitat; feature: feces | place: USA | collected 1985/1987
ACAAAGTATTATCTTTTGATGTAATAGTATTAGCTATAATAGACTCTCCTCCTATATATAATAATCTAGTAGGGTCCATATTATAACCTAGCATTCCATCATCAGTAAAAGATACTACATTACTATCAATAGTTAAATCAATAACTACTTTAACTATAGGAGTAGTATTTAATGTGGTTCTTTGGATAGAATAAACTCTTATGTATTGAAACTTAGTCTCTACATTCTTTATAGTAATATTAAAAGAGTTCTTCTGTACTTCCTCAGGACTACCGCCTCTATCAATAGGAGAAGTATTATAAAGACCTGTAGTATAGAATATATTACTCTCTTGACTATATTTATTATAGTAAGAGAAAGCATATTGAATAGTGCCAGTAGGAAATTGTCCTATACCCTCAATTCTTTCTACTTCTACATCTTCTTCAAGAGCTAATGCTCTTATAAAATCAAAACAGCCTTTAGGATATATTGTAGCATAAGTACTACCACTAAGAGTTATTCCTAATAACTTATCAGCTACAATATTAATAACTCTAGGTTGATTTATACCATCTACCCAATATACTTTTTGAACTAAATCATTCTCATAGACACCTATTGTTTGAGCAGGATTTTCAGTTACCATATTAAGGTCTCCCTCATATAGTTTAACTAGATTATAGTCATTTCCCCTCTTTTCTAGTCTATATATATAATTCAAACCAGCTCTTGCATAAGTAAAGACAACAAGATAATTACCTACAACACAATGTCCAACATACTGACCTTCTATTGTATTTATCTTTTTATTACCTTTCTCATTAGTCATAGATAACAAAGTATTATCTTCAAGAGCTGTAAATCTTATATTGTGTGCTTCCCAAAGAAACTTACCATCCTGTCTAATAGGATGACTATCTTTCTTCATTCCTTGAAAAGCATGATTATCTTGTTTTATCATTGTACCTTTAATACTGCTTTAGAACTATTATTACTAAATCCATTAATATGTTCACTGTTTCTATCTAATATAGAACACCACATATTACTAATACTTTGTAATTCATCAATACTAGGCATAATTAAACTAGTTTGAGCTTGTCCTACTGCAAATGAATAATCTTGACAAGTAGTATTATATACATCACCTCTTAGCTTACCAGTATCAAATAATACTTTATATCTCTTTTTAGTAATGTACAGTTCTAGTGCTTCTTTAAAAGAACTATTATCTACTATCATAGGATAACCATCACAATCTACAGGAATAGCTTTATAAGCTACTTCTATTGTAGTTTCTTTCATAGCAGTATATATTACTCTACCTTGTACTTTATAAGTAAAATTCATAGAGTCTTTATTAGATAGATAGAAATTATCAGTATTAGCTCTTAATGCTACATCATGCTTTTTATCTTTAACTTGTGTTATACTTATTAAATCACATGGTAGTAAAGCTCTAAATTCTTCTACTTTAAGCTCTACAGTTTTATCTAAGTATGCTTTAGGCATTCCTACTTTTCTAATAAAATCTACAGCATAATTGACTACTCTTTCAAGTGTTAAGTCTTGAAGTAATGGATTATCAAGTAGATTATCTAGTATCTCTTTAATTGATATAAAACCATTCATTATATGTGTATTGTATAATTGTTAATATTACTTTCTCTTCTTCTCTCTGATGGTTTACCTATACTATCTAATATATTCATCAATGTAGCTATTTGAGTATTTTGTCTTGGTTCTTCTTGTTGTTCTTGTATAGGCTCTGTATTAAATAAACCTAATTGATTATCTTGTCTAGGAGTTTCCAATAATGCTAGATTAACTTTATATTGAGGTATCTCAATAGGTCTATCAGGAATACTTAAATTAATAGTACTACTAATAGGAGGTCTATCAAATGCTGGATTATAATTAGGATTCATTCCTAATAATATATTAGCATTCTTTATACCTTCATTAAGTCTTATTGTACCATTAGGATTCTTCCATTTAGTATTCTTTCCTGCTGCATTCATAGCTCTTACTGCTGCTAGAGGACCTGCACTAAATTCATAATAACCAAAAGCATTAGCTGCTGCATCACTTGGATTATTACTTTGTCTAAGCATTCTTAATCCTTTTGAATGAGAAGAATTAAGTTCATGCCATATAAAATCTAATTGTTGGTCTAATGTAGGATTATTACCATATTTATTAAACAATGCAGTCTTTCTAGAACCTAACCATTGTGCAATACCATAAGCACCACTATAAGGATTTACAGCTCTAATATTCATACCAGTTTCAGCCATTAAATTACCTACAAGTCCAGCAGATTGTTCTCTTGTTAAACCTTTATTCATAAAGTAATTTAATGCTCTTACTGCATTAGGATTTACTTTATTTATCTTACCTCCTTTAGCATAAGTATTAGGTACTATGTATTCAAAAGGTTTAGCATTAGGGTCTGCTGCTCTACTATCAGGATATACCCATCCTGTATGATATTTATTAGGCACTAATTCTGTCCATCTTGCATTAGGAGTTACAGTTAATGTAGGTAATACTATTCCTTCATTATATTTAACTTTAGTAGCACCATTATTATATTTCAAATCACTACCTAAATAATTAAGTATTCTATCAGTATCTCCTGATACTTGTCTATCAGATATATTAAATACTGTATCATTTTCACTCCATGATTTATCTCCTAAATCTGGATATGTAGGATGAGATGGCTTTTTATATATACCACTTTTACCATCATCAGGAAAATGAGGAGCTTCACCCATTTGTATCAATCTAAGTTGTTCATAAGCCTCATCAGGATTATCATTATAGTACTTTTCATAATCATAATCATCTTTAGTAATATCTTGTCCTCCCCAAGCTTTAGATAACTTTTTCGCAAAATCTTTAAAGCTTTTATTATCATCTAATGCTCCTCCTTCAGCAAACTTATTATAATGTCCTATTATATCATTAATATCTAATATTCCATTATCTACTGCTACTTTAATAAAAGCAGCTCTTTCTTTCATATTTAAGTCTTTCCACATAACATAAAAGCATCTAGTAATCTATCCTTAAGGTTTCTCTTAAGAGCTACCTTTATACCTCTATTGAGTTCAAACTTATAGAATGATTTATTATTGTATATAGCTTTACTCTTATCATAAAGCACCTTAAACAATTCTCTTTCTTCTGTTCTTATTAGAACTTTGTTATTGTAAGAATCTTTATCCTCAGACCAAAGACTAAGAGTAGCATCCCAATCAATAGGAAGATTAGTTTGTATCTTACCGTTCTTTAATATTATTTTAACTGGATATTTCCTTAATGATATTTCTCCCATTCTTTCTGGGAGTTTAATAGAACCTGTATGTAGAAAGTTATCTGCAAGAGCCTTATTCATAGTTCTTATAATTGCATAGAAGTCATGCTCTGATATAGGCCCTACATCTAACCATTTGTTCCTTCTTAGCCACTTGTAAGCATCATAAACACCTAGTGAGTTACTTACTTTATGAATCCTTGGTTTATCAACTTTAAGTATCTTTTTTCTAAAACTATCCATTATCCTTCTATCTGCTTCTGAAGATTTGACTTCATATTATTTCTAAGGAACTGCATCAAGGTTGCTAAATCATCCTTAGCATTATTGTCATCATCCTCTGGTTTATATAAACCACTTGTCATAAACTTAACTACAGTGTCTATTAACTGTGGTATTAATGCTTCCTCTATAGGAAACTTTCTATCAAGAATATCACAACTAGATTCTTTGTCACAAGATAGTTCTTCAACTTCATCTATATCTTCAAATATTCCTGTCATTCTTACATTTTCTAGATGCAAATATTGAGGGTTTGAAGACTTGAAATACATATAACCATCAGGGGCTATAGAGCAATAGATTATATTCTGTAACCATCTATTATGTCCTACATACTTCATTCTTTCTCTTGATACCATAGTAATATCTCCAATATAATAATCTATAGGATATACTTTAGCATCACCTATAGTTAATAAAGAAGGTATCTTATTTTTAGTTCTAAGGAATGTTCCTCCCTCACAAGGCTCACCACTTATAGCAGGAACTTGAATTAAGTCAAGACAAATAGTTTGGTAGTTTGACTCTGGGATTTCCTTCCTTACATCTTTGTATTTCTGTGATAAGTAAAGCCCTCTGTATCTTTTAAGTAAATACAATATGTGGTCATTAGTAAAGAAAGTATCATCAGATGATAACTTTAATTGGTCTGAACACATATAAACAATTTCTCTGAATGTACTCATCTTTATATAAATAAAAAACTGCTGCAAATATAACAACTTTTTGCCATATCCACAACAGTTTAAGTGAGTTTTTTATAATTTCAATCTTAATTCATTATTCTCTGTAGACCTAAGTTTATTATCCTCTGTTATTCTAAAATAGTCATAATAGAATAGAGGAGTTTCCTTAGATTCAATTGTATTTTCCACATAGTAGGGAAATGGTATCATACAAGAACCATAGAAGCAATTAAGCACATTAGCCATTGAATCATAGTCACTCTCTGTTACTATAAAGCTAAACCTAGATAGTATCTCTTCAATGAAGGAGTATACAAGAAGCTTATCAACAGCACAGTAAGACTTATATCCTACATGACTAAGTACAGCCATATATCTATCTATAGCTCCTGCTACCTCTTTAGTTAAATAATCAAGTGCAGCCACAGCTAGTAGTGTTTAGAGGTACAACTTTATTATTCTTGAAGAATTTATTCCAATACTTATTAGCTTGAAGATAGTTCTCTGTCTTTAATGCAAGGTCAAGTGCCTTATACTCAAGTATGAAATTTATAAACTCTTTAGGTATCTCACATGATTTCTCCACCTGTTTAATATAGCTCATACCAGAATTATATACAGGTCTTAAGTTTAATGCTACACCCAAAGTGTTTATATTGTCCATACCACATGGAGTGTCTGTTGATGGTGTTCCTACTGCTACAAGATAAATATATAGAATATCATCATTTAAATCACCATTATTATCTTGTAATTTCTTTGCTGATATTGTAAGATTAATCTTCTTGAAGCCACCAATTTCTTCACCTGTAGCCAAATCTATACCAGAAAATGAACGTTTATAGATAGGATTACTGCTAGGACCATTAGTAGAGTAGGTATCTTGATTATCTATAATGATAGAACCTATGAGAATATCCTTATAGTAATCTAGGTCTTTAACCGAAGCATTGATTATAAGACTCTTACCATCTTGAGTTATTTTTAGTGTATTAAACTGTATCATAGGCATAAAATTAAAGGGAGGTTTTACCCTCCCTTATATTAAGAACTAGGGTCTTCAACTGTGATACCCAACTTCTTTAATGCAGCAACAAGTGTTGTAAGAGACACAGAAGTATCAGCAAGGATAGTAATATCCTTCTCAGACTTTTGAACATTAACACCACTATCACTGAAGTAATAGTGAATATCAAGAACATTGTATTCCTTGTCTGGGTCTACAAGATACTTAGTCTCAAGGTTATGAGGCCAACCCATCTTTCTATACTGGTCTCCTCTTTCACCCATGCAGAAGTACTCAAGGTCAGCCATCTTCTTACCATTCTTAATAGTAGTAGTAGATTCACCAGTTGCTACTGTACCCCAAGTTACCTCTTCACTGTTGTAAAGTACAGTTGTAGGAATAACATCAAAGAACACTTCCTCTTGCTTTCTAATGCCAAGTACCCAAGGTTGCTCTGCTTCTTCAAGGATTACACCTGTGTAAGTACCATTAAGGTCCTTCTTTGCGGTTGTTGCAGTTACTTCTGTATTACCACTTGAAGTCTTTAAGTAGAACTTAAGCAAGGGAATTGCCTCCTTACTAAAGTTAGCTGCAAGTGAAAGTGCAAGTACCTTGTAGAAGTCTGAAGCACTCATGTTCTTATAGGCATGAACTGCACCATACTTAGCTTCCTGGTAGACATCAGAATTACCAATGTACTGTCTAAAGAATACTCTCAGTATATAATCTTGACCAGAGATTGGCTCACCACCATTAACCTCCGCATCAAGAGTTACAGTAGCCTGCTTTAGCTTTCTTGAGAGTGCTGCTGCCTTAGTAATCTTAGCATACATTACATTACTTAGGTCAATCTTATCTGACCTTGTTAAACCACCATAGCCCATGTGTTGGAAGTACATATAAGTACTTGCCTTATCACCACCAAGCTTTAAGTCACCAACATTAGCTGGTGTAGTAGTTACTACTGCCTTTGCAACATAAAGTTGCCTGTTCTGATTAACAGAAAAAGTTGCCATCTTTCTAATATTTTAAGTTATACATTACTTAGAGGGGAGTCTTTTAATGGCTAAAGCTACAGCCCTCTCAAGGATGGTTCTGTGAAGTGCTGTATTTAATTCACAACCCATCTTTTCTTTCTCATTATCTATTGACAAATTGTCATCTGTGATGTCCTCTAGTATAATAGGTTTAGGCTTACTGAGATACTTTATAAAGTAACTCTGTATATTATACTTAGATATAAGTTCTACTATTGAAGAGCCTGTGTCAATTCTAAGAACTCTATTTTTTGAAGCTCCCCTAAAGGGATTGTCTTTAACAAGGTTATACTCGTCTTGTCTAATAGGAACAACATCAACTCTAGTATTATTCTTGCATTTCAGATTGTCATCTGACAATATAGCAGATTCATAAGTTATAAACCATACATCTGAAACTAATTGAAAGAACTTAGAGTTCTCTGACATCTTAGGTTTATCAGTGTCAATAGGATTTAGTTCTAGAGTCTTAACTAGATAGTCAAGGTTTCTCCTCTGTTCCTCAGTAGATTCAAAACCATCACCTGTGAGCTTACCATTATAAAGGTCCCTTACAATATCTTCTTGAGCTTTAGTAAGGAGAACAGACTTTTCATATTCATCAAGTTGTGTTATATTCTGACCTATACCATAAGGATTATTGATAGCATAGCTATTAAATAGAACATCAAATTCATTACTAAATTCTTCTATAGTCATAATTAATTCTTTTGATTAGAAATATGACCAATATCAGTACTACTTTGATTTCCTACTATTAAAGATTCTTGTATTCCTCCTGTATAAGCAACTTTGGCTAATTCTACTGCTCTTTTAAGTATTTCATAATGACAACTACTCGGTAATGCAGAAGTCATTGCTTCCTTATAACCTTTAATAGATAAGTCTTCATCAGTTAAATCAGTAAGAATAATAGGTTTAAGTTCTTCAATATATCTAATTTTATAATTTAAATTAGCTACATTCTTAAATTTACCTATTACTTCAAATATTTGATTACTAGAATTAATACTTCCAACAGTTGAAATAGTTACATCACTAGATAAATCAACACTAGGCCATGAACCAAACTTTGTAGCATCTAATGGCATTATATATTTCAATAACTCTGTATTAAATAAGCTACGAGGGGCTAAATAAGTACTCCAATATAAAAACATTTCTCCTTTCTTAGGTTTAAGAGTAATAACTATTTTATCCTCTTCTTCTTTAATTGTAGGAGCTTGAGATGTAGCAGAATACTCAATTACCATAGTTACAGGCTTAGAACTAATGCTAGTAAACCATACTTTAATGCCTGGTGATGTATTATCATGGTCAACATAATAACCTGTTCTAGCAAGTTTATTAGCCTCATTAGTAATTAATCTCCATGCTTGTCTTTTTAGAGGCATTCCATAAGGTTTAGCCTTTAGTCTAAAATATTCATCATAGGTAATAGGAACTACTAAAAATTTTTCATTATTTTTAGTATCTATTATAGACTCATTAATAGTTAAGAATAGATTATTAGGAGATAAAAAAGGTATGCTTTTATTATCAAAAAGTTGAGGAAAATTAAAGTTAGGATTATCCTCTTCAATATACATAATTTCTCTCATACTTTTTAATTCAGTAGTTTTAATTAAAGAACTAAAATCATACTGTCTCTTTTGACTACCATCAAAACCCTCTTGTACTTTATTACTTTTAGGGTCAAAATAACACCTTACAATGTCTTCTTGTGCTTGTGTTAAGAAAACACTTTTTTCATATTCATCAAGCCCAGGAGCCTGATTACTAGTTATACTATTGTAAAGAACATCAAACTCATTACTAAATTCTACAATGGTCATGGGCTTCAATTATATTTATTTTAGCTTAGCTTCAAGACTAAACTTAATTTCTTGATTCTTTGGTAGATTGAGCCACTGAGCTGCTACGTTCAATGTAGGCTCACCACTTTCACACATTGGAATGTTACCACTCTTAATGTAATACTGATTACCTCTATGAGCAATTAGACCAGCCTCTATTGACTTCTTGATAAGAACTTTTGTCTGCAATAGTGGGTCTGATGCTACTTTTAAGAACATCTTACTGTTGCCCTGTATAAGTTCATTAACCTTAGTCTGCAAGAACTCTTTCTTAGTATTAGGATGAATTGTAACACCTGTAAGAGTCTCAACAATAACCCTAAGTGCATCAGTATCATCTTCAAGTTTACCATACAAAGTATAGCACTGCATAATAGTAGTCATACCCTTCTTAGCAGCCTTGGTTTCATCACCCTCAGATATAATAACAAACTGATATGTAGCCTTAGGGAAATCTTCAAGGGTCTTCATATTAGGAGCAATTAAGTCTTTATTAGCAAGGAGAATCTTATATCTGATGTAATCCTCTGGGTCACTTAGGTCAAGATAATTATCTTGCTTTAGAAGAGTAACCTTAGAGATACCAGCATCATTACTATCATCCCAAAAGTTATTTACCTTATTATAAATGCTCATAGCATTTACTTCTAGACCCATAATATCCTCAAGGAAATCTTTTTCATCATCTGTAAGGACATTAACATATCTACCTGATGATAACCTTGGAACTACAAAAGTTCTCTTGGCACTTTCTGCCATACCACCATATAATATATGCTTAGGATTGCTCACCATTCTACTCTGCTTTGGAATGTGCCTTACAATAACTCTCTCGTTCCTAAGACAATTTATAAGACCTGTTTCTTCTTTCTTAGTTGCAGCTCTTGCAGTCTTCCTCTCTGTTTTTACAATTGGTTGCTCAATCATCTTCTCTTCCACAGTATCATCTACTGTAACTTTAGTTTCTTTTGCCATTTTACTTCTCCATTTAATTAAAAATAGGGAGAGGAGTTAAATCCCCTCCCTTGTTATTTTAGCCCTGTAGAATAGCAGGGATTAGTGACATTGTTCTTGTTGGGTCAAGTACACAAACACCAAATGTTGCCATCTTATGGATAGTTGCACTATCCTCATCATGTGACATATACTGAATGTTTACTTCACCTGTGAATGGGTTTCTAAAGCCACTTTCATAACCTCTGATTTCTGGCTGACCCTTTATCTGACACTTAAAGATATTAGGCTGGTCCATAGAACCAATATCCATAATGTCATATCTATAAGACATTGCAACACCACCATTAGGGTGCATAATCTTATTCTGTACTGGGTCATCATAGAACGGGTCTACTTCAACCTTAACTCTAACACCATTAGGTGCTCTGTACTCTACAAATTGGAAGCCAGCAGCAAGAGAATTAACATGAAGGTTACTTTGTGTCTTCTCTACTACCTTAAGTGCATCACCATTAAGCACAAATTGTGTCCAACCACTAACTGTGTTAAGGATAGCCTTATGGAACTGAATAGCACCTCTCTCACCAGTCTTGATAACAAAGATTCTTTCATCCATACCAAGTTTAGCTGCTGATAGCTCATATAGAGCATCTTCAAGAAGCTTAAGTGAGAAGTTGTTATAATACATAGTGTTAGCTACCTCCATCTGAGCAAACAAACCATCACCCATTCTGATAACTTCACCAGACTTACCAAAGTTAAGGTATTCACCATTAGCATTTCTATTTGATGTACCCCAAGCCATTGCAATGTTCTTATAGTCCCCCCATTGCTGCTCAAGTGTCCAATCTACATGGTGCATCCACATATTGGCAATCTTTCTCACCTTACCTCCATTAGCAGTTTCCTCTACCATAGGAATACCCACTGCAAGCTTTCTACCAAGCATTGAGCCTGTAACCTTATGTTGGATTCTGATTGTAGTCCACTCATTTCTCATAGAAACAGGTGTACTAAATCTAATGTCACCAACTTTTCTAGAAAGCTCTCTTTCAACAGGAGCAAAACCTACAGAGAATCTTTCACCAGCTTGTAGTCTATCAGAAGGACAACCTGTAGTGTTACCACCCATAAGTTCTACCTTATATACAGCATTTGTACCTTCCATTCTAGCATCACCAAGGATTCTAAAAGGATAGACTTGATTCAAGTTACCAAAAATAACTTCACCATCTGCAAAGTAATCCTCTGCAAAAACTAGATAGAAAGGAGATGTGCCAGCACCTACAGGAGCATCACCATTCTCAACTTTCTTACCATCTTCATCTCTAGCCTCAACAAGAGGAATATTCTTCTTACTTGAACCTACTACATCCCAGTAATATTCACTCTCATCTTCAAACTCCTTCACAGGGAATTGACTTAGGAATGTATCAAGTGTCTTACCTCTCTTTGCTGCTAGTAATTGTACCATTAAGTTGGATGCCTTTTGGGGAGCCATCTGAAAGATAGCTGATAGGTGGTTAAGCTTTGTTAAGCCCTTCCAACCATCAAATCCAACCATCTGAAACTTACCTAATTGTCCAGCCATAAATAGTTTATTAAATATTAAATATCAAGTGTATATCTACTAAATACAGATTCTGGGTCTGAGCCTACTCCACTTGTAAACTTCAATGTACCATTAGAGTTTCTAGCAGTGTTATTCAAAGTATGCTCCAGCTCCTTCAAACCTTTACCAATCTCCTTCTTAACTTTACCTTTAACAAGACCATCAAGTGACTTAAATCCATCAGTCAATACATAAGTAAGACCTACATATTTTATAAAGTCATTATGATTGTCTGCTTCAAACTTTTGAATTGCAGTAAGTCTTTCACCTGTATTTGGGTCAGTAAAGACTGGCTTAGAAATAGCATCAAATACTCTTTGCCTAGTATTCTTATCTAGTTCTAAATCTCCAAAGGGTTTCTTGTCAGAAAGGATTGATTTTTTAAGAGCTTCTGCTTGCTCTTTCAACTCCTTCTCTTCATTTGCTTTTTCTGCCTCTGCTTCCTTGACTGCATTGTTGTAAGCTTTACTAACTTGGTCTTTACAACTTTGTAAAGCTTCTTTAGCATCCTCTATATCAGTTCCAGCAGCTATAGACCTTTCAACAGCCTTTATAGCTCTCTCCTTAGAGAAACCTCTCTGAATATAGTCCTCATATATGATATTCTTTCTAAGGTTTTCTCCCTTATCTCCTTCCTCAGAGATAGCTTCATCTGTGATACCATTAAGTATCTTCATATTGTTCTCAAATCTCTGAACTTGAGTAGGTTCTATTCCTGCATTAAGAGCTTCATCAATTCTTCTTTGCTTTTCATCAAGCTTAGATTGAATCTGTTTCTCCATTAAATCCATAAAGGATTCTGCATCATTAACCTTAGAAAGAACTTCATCATTAAGGTCTTGGAAGACACCATCTTCTGCAAAGGTTTTGGCAATGGAAGAGTAGAAGTTGGGAGAAGTTTCCTCTTTAGAAGAGGTGCCTTCCTTTTCCTTATTATCTTCTTCACTACCTACGCTCTCTGGCTTATCTGTAAATAAACTATCTACATCAACAACCTCAGTAGTTTCTTTCTTTTCTTCTTGTTTTTCCTCAGGAGTTTCTGTATCTTTTGTTTCATTTTCCTCCTGATTAGCTTCTGGGTCAAAGAGGCTTACAACCTCTTCCTCAGACATAACATTATCTAGTGATAAACCTTCCATGTTTTACTTCTTTATTGAACTTCTGTGCAAAGGTAGTAAGAATAAATAGACTGAACAAGTAGCTAATAAAGTTACTTATAATACAACAAAAGGAGTACTTGTTAGTACTCCTTCTTTATTAAAGTTCTACAATAGAATATAAGGCTTCTTCAAGAATTAATTGAGCTAAGTCACCACTCATGTGTGCAGCTTCCTCTGAGTAAGGATTAATATCTAATGCCTCACAGATGTGCATCTCCAAGTGGTTCTTTTCATGCTCAAATGTATTGATGAACTCACCTATACTTGATGCTTTGTGGATAACAACAATGGAGAATTGCTTATCATAGCTAGAGTATGCAAAGCCAGTGTCTAATTCTGCCTTACTAAGGTTGCTTTTAATAGATTCTAGAGTTCTAGAATCACAACCTACTCCCTCAAGCATATCTATGATTTCTTTCTTTTCTTCATCACTTACTGTTATAGCACCTTGAAGAGCATTTACATCACAATTAAGAGTAGTAGCAAGCTGACTTAAAGCCTGGCCATTACCACCCCAAAGCCAGAAAAGAAGAATTACCCACATAAACCAACAGCCACTTCCACCCCAAGCATCTTGGTTCTTAGAAGCATTTGTTAGCATTGCCATTAGATTAGGGTCAACACCTTTGTTCTGCATCAAGCTAGCAATAAGAGCTGAAGAGTTAAGACCTCCGCTTTCAGCAGTGTCAAAAACATAAGTTTTCTCCATAATGTTTCTCAGTTGATAGTTTATAAAATAGTTATCTTTGTAAGCTTACGGTGCAAAGGTAAGAACAATTTATCAAGAAACATAATGATGCTAATGAATAAAAAAACACTCCTAAAGCCTTGACTTTAAGAGTGTTATAAATTATGTATCTAGTAACTTCTTACTATTATGTTTTGCTACTACTTTCGATACTTGTTTAAATAAGTATTCAACAAGATAAGCATCTGCTTCATCATTAGTAGAATCAGTCTTTTGACCAATATAGCTCCAAATGCAATTCTTCAAATGCTCACATTCATGAACTATTGTAGAAGGATTGTTAGGAGGAATTATAATAACAGAGCAATTCTTATCTTCTAGAACTATACCATCAGTATCATCACCTATATTTGGATATATAGACTTAGCTTCCCCCCTACTATCTGCTACCACAATAGTAACTTTATAGTCATAGATAGGAACCTTAATTATTCTTTTTGTTATCATTCTTTCTATTCTTTATGAAGTCATTAAGGTCTTTTTCAACCCAAAACAGTTCCTTGAATCCTGTAACTTTTTGACCTCTAGGCAGCTTTCCTTCTCTAACTAGATTATCAAAGGTAGCTCTACTTACATTGAGCTTCTGACATGCTTGATACTTACTAAGTCTTTGTGTTTTATCTGTATAAGACTTAATAACCTTTATCATTTCCATAGCTTCATCTTCTGTGATGTTGCTATTACCACAATCTATATCATTTATTATTTTTTCTAATAATGACTTTATTACTTTTAACATAAAGAATCAATACTATAAATAATGTTATTCCTGCTAATATATTATGTATTCTGATTAAATTATTAGTACTAATTGGTATATTCCAATAATAGTCAACTATATTTAATATGTCATCTATTAGGATATACCAAAGGAACATTCTATGATAAGAGCAAAACTCAAACACAACAGAAGCTAGATATAAGAATATCCATGTTAATAGAGACACTCCTGCTATATTACTTAATGGTTCTATATAGAACATTGTATTAAGCATATAGCATAAAGCTATTACACTAATAGTAATAGCTTGTGAGGATTACTTCTTCTTGATTTTTCCACCACAACCATATTTAGTTCCCTTACCTACACCTGCTTTAGGAGACATTGGTTTTGGTCTCTTCTTTGATGAACTCTTTGCCATAATTAAATGATTTTAATTGTTATTTTATCCTTACTATTTGATAGTATTTTGTATAGTTCTCTAAAGGTAGCTTGACTATTAATAACCTGTCCTACTACTTTATTTTTACCAACAAGGATGCAACCATCAGTGTCTTCTGCTTTATTTCCTGCATGAATTAGTATACCATCAAATCCCTTTACATTAAGTAACCTAGGAACTTTACCTTTGCATACTTCCTTGTAGAAACTTCTTGAACCAAACTTTGGACTTACAGTATTTAAATTTACTTCATAAACACCTGTTGGAATAGCAGTAATATGGGGTTTCTTAAGACTTTTAATTTGTCCTATTGACATAGAATCTCTCAATCCTCTGTCAGTATCTTCCAACGTTTCACAAAATCTCTTACCATCTATTGATAGTATTCCTATTGTATAATTAGGCTTCTTCCATTTTCTTTCCAGTACTATCTCCATCTTTTCTAAAGTCTTTGAGTGGTACAACTACAAATGTTTCAATATCTCCAGAGTCCAATCTCTTTCTTAAGATTGTATAACCCTCTTCTTCTGAAATTAAGATTTCATTCTTAGCTAACAGATTAACATCACCCTCTACTAGGGCTAACTGTTTCATCGAGCCTACTCTTACTTTTCCCATATTTTCTAACCGTCTCTCTAATTCTATGAGCACAAGCTAAGTCCATACATATATTCATGGTTAAATTAAGAACCTGTTTTCTTAACTCTTGTACTTCCTTCTCAAGCTCATTATTTCTTTCTGTTATTTCTTCAAGTCTAGTTCTGTTGTCATCTGATAGACTTCTGTAAAATTCTAGGGACTTCTCCATTTTCTCCACTAGATTTAGGTCTACCTCAGAATTGTACTTCTTTCTTGCAAAGAACCAAGTAGTCCAACTAGAAACTACACTTGTTATTAAACCTACTCCTCCTGTGATTAAAACATCAACATCAATCATTTACTTTTTAATTTATAGGTTATATACATTACACATAATAATAATGATATACCACCTACCCACATCAATAGCTTTTGATACCAATAGATGCGGTTCACTTCTACTTTCTTCTCCTTAGTTACCTCTACTATCTTAGGAACTTCAATTATTTTAGGAATAGTATCAATCCTTATTATGGTATCAGTATTAATCTTATATTTATACTGTGTATACCATTTAGTAATATACAGAGTATCACCCTTCTGCCATCTATCAATGCTATCATGTATATATACACTGTCAATTTTAGTGTCATGTATATACTCTTTCTTTACAACTTCTACTGGAACTTCTACTGGAACTTCTACAAGCTTTGTAGTAGTCCTGCAAGCTGATAGCATTAATATTGCTAACATTATAAATACTAACTTTTTCATGCTGCAAATATATAATAAAAAATCCACTTACACAATAGTATAAGTGGATTATTATTTACTTACCTAAGTCTTTTTCTACTTGTTTCTTAATCTCCTCCACTTTATCAAGATATTCTCTATACTTAGTTATGTCTTCACTTGACTTAGTTCCTAACAGAATAGCCTTGTTAGCAGAGTTAATTAAGTCAAATTCCTGGGTTTGAGTAATAAACCTTCTAATAAGAAGTTCTACACACTCTTTATACTTAGGCTTCCCCCACAACTTAATCTGAATATAGTTATATCTGATTTCCTCCCTAGGTACTGTTTCACCTTCTTGAATAGGTAACTCAACTTTCTCAGACTTAATGTCATAGTTATAGTACCAATTACCATTACCAAGATTTTCAATAATAGAAGGTGCTATATTTGAATAAAGTCTCCTTGGCTCTAACATATTTTCTAATCTTAAGTATTACTAACTTTTCATCTTTTATCTTTCTTCCTAACACAAAGTTACAAAAAGTTTCTGAATTGACCAAATATTTTAAGAACTTTTTTTATTTTAATTCACAACACATGAAGAACGGAACCCAAAATTAGTAGTATAAGTACCCGGATCATAGATAGAACTAAAGCAACCAAAGCCAGAAGTATAATAAGCACTGTGGCCACCAAGAAGGAGCTTTCTCAATCCTTCTACAGACTTAAGAGCTGTGTGATAATCACACTTATATTGTGTTGAACTACCTCCATTTAATCTAGGAATAATCTCTGCTGTATTACCCAAGTCCCATTCCTTCACATAGCCATTACTAGGACACTCTATACCAACTACTCTCATCATGCTATAATCAGAGTCATTATAGAACCGTGCGTCATCAGTAGCATAAACTTCATTATACTTCTCACCATTTATAACTATACTACGAGGCTTAATAATAACACCATCAACAGTATTCCAAATGTCGCCAAATGGATTCTCAATCCCATGCCATCTAGGTACATATTGAGTTACAGAAGCATCAGGTTCACCACCACCAGTAGTAGGCATTATCATTGTCATTTCCTTAATGTTAGTTCCATTACCAAATTCATTTGTATAGCCATTAGGAGTTAATGGAGTACTTTCATTATAGAATTCCAAATGAAGACCATTGACAGTACTAACACCATCACCAAGACCTCCTACTCTAAGAAAGCCATCAGGTGCATTGTCAAAGTCATCTCGACAGTTAAAGTTAGCATACTCAATAACGTATAGCCAATATAGTATTCTCTTATACTGTAAATAGCTAAGAATTTCCTTACCAGACTTTCTACAATTAGCTCTCATAGTAGCCCTTGACATATTTGTTCTAGGCTTACCAAGCATACTTCTAAATCTATCAGTAGTTATATATTGGTCATAAGTTTCATCATTATTACCACCTCTACAATAATCATGAGTATTGGCTATAGATAGAGCTGAGTTAACTTTCAATGTACTTAAGTAACCCATATTTTCAGGGACAGTATTAAGTACTGTATCATGATAAGCACCTATTAATATTCTAGGTTGATACTCCCAAGCATCATCAATCTTTGATGGTGATATTCTTACCTCTCTTCTAGTGTCTGTATCCCAAGATTTAATCCAAAATTCAGGGACAAGAACCATTACTTCACCATCATAACCATTAAGTACTGCACCTAGCTCTACATCATAGATACCTGGTTCCAAAATCTCTTCAGCTAGCTCATCAATCTTGAGAGTAGCCTCAGCAACACTGCCAGTCATATCAATGCCAACTACTTGAAAAGGAACATTATTAATTTTTAGCCATTGGCCTTCATATTGGAGGGTACTAAATATATCATTTTCAAGTCTGTAATTTACCCCGTCACCATTCCCCACTAACGTTTGGTCCTTGAGTATATACCCCCTAGGGTCTTCTCTAAATCTCCAATCTGTTGGATTTAAGAAATACATAATCTTAGCACCACCCTTCATTTGGGCAATACAACCTCTCATGTTATTTTGAATAGGAAGAGTCGTATGATAAGACATATTACCTACTCTAGTAACAATAGGGTCAGCTACATTTGGCTTCCAAGAAATACCATAAGACATAAGGTCTAAGACATTAATATCATCAGGCAAATCTTCAGCAGTAATAGCTCTAAAATCAGCTTTACCATCTGCATAACTTGGTGCAGCCAAAAAAGTTCTTTTAGTTCTAGACTTAGTTGCATCATAGGATGGCATCCATTTACCTTCAGCAGTTAAGACAGCAGTAGACTTCTCAGCAGTAGTATCAGCCTTAGGCACTAAGCCATTAGTAGATGCAGTAAATACTGAATTTGCAGCTTTACCATCAAGAGCTTCCTTAACTGCACTATTCTGTATAGCATTAGTAGAATTTTTAATAGTATCATCCACTATAACCCTAGTAGCACCTTCAGCTATACCATTTAGCTTTGTTTTTTCAGCACTAGTAAAGTCTTCTGTTGATAGGTCCTTTCCTTCTACTTTATCTACTTTCTTCTCAAGGTCAGACTTAGGAGCATAGGCTTTATCAGCATCCTCCTTCTTGATATAGGACTCAAGGTCTTTATTAATCTTTTCTAATACCTTATTTACTATCTCCTCATTGTTTTTAGTATCATCATTAACAACTGCCCACTCACCATTAATGTAAGCTTTAAGTTGCTTAACTTCTTGAGATGTATCCAACCACATTACCTGCTTATTCGCAGGAGGAGTTAGTGATTCAATTGTTCTTTTCATACACTATAAATTATAATTTATGTACATTTCAGTTTGCAAAGTTAGTAAAAAGGAACCACCTATACAATAATATAAGTGGATTCCTTTTTTACTTATTACTTAACTATTATAGTTACTATTCTCATTATTTATCAGAGAGTCCTTAGCCTTATCTTTCCATAGATAATATACATAACCTGTAGCTATAGGAGCAGGAATCTTAGTACTATTAGTTCCAAAGTTATTACCCATTGTAGTAGAATTAGGGATACTCACATTTCTATATCCTGAAGAAGAAACACCAAGTATTTTATTACTATCTATATATAAGTCTTTCACAGAAAAAGCACCTGATATTCTTGCAATAGTATTGGTTCCAAATATACCTGAAATATTCCAAGTAACATCATTTTTACCCCAAATACAAGATTGCATTATACATCTAATATCAAGAGCATTTGTTAATGCACCAAAAACAGTTAAGTTAGTACTAGGAATAAAAGCTAATCCTTGGAATGTCTCTACTAGACTTGTAATTTTAGGAGCATAACTAAAGAAGTCTTTTGGAATCTGATATATCAATGAATCTTTCATATAAGAACTTAGTCTCTTACAGTTTTTGAACATATAACTAATGTCTGTAATATTAGACAAAGGTCTTAATAGATAAGGAGGAATCCTACCTGTAATACCTGTTGAGTAATATCCTTCATTAGTGTCTATCCAACCAACCTCATTAACTGAATAATTAAGACCACAATTCTCAAAGACACCTTGTATCTTCGTACTATTATGATTTGCACAATATCTAAATAAGTCAGGAGGACACATATAGTGTAAAGTCTCTACTTTATCTAGAACATTAGTTGTAACTCTACTAGCACCTGTATCAAGATACTTATAGTCAGAAACTTGTGTAGAAGCACCATCATAGCTCCAAGAAGCATCTACCTTTTTATTATCTGTTCCCTCATACCAGGAGTCATTCTGCTCATTATACATCCACTTAAATGGAGAATAGTCTGGATTAGATTCAACATCTTGAGTACTCATAGAATAAGATTCAAGACCAATACAGCCATAGAAACATCTAGTCATATTAATTATATTCTTTCTCATTACTGGGAAAGTCAAAGTCTCACTTAACAGATTCTTCATATTAAATGTTTCATCTGGCTTATTTACTTGATTAGTACCTTTAAAGACCTTATTCTCATTACCACTAGTTCCATGATAGAACATGTGGTAAGGAATACTTCCTGTAAGTTTACTTCTATCACTTGTTTCAGAAGTAACATCATGATAACAGAAATATGCAACATTAGTTAAGTTAGGACAATTCTTGAAACCATCACCACTTAAAGTAAATGGTATACTTGCGTTGTACATCAAAGATGTTACATCTCTAAGCTTAGTATTCTTCTCAAACATCTTTCCAGGAATAGCAGGAGGACTTGATAAATCACCTCTTACTTCTCTAAAGAAGCCTGAGAATACCTCTAGCTTAGGTAATGAAGAAACTATATTAATTGGGAATGTACTGCCCTCAATATATTTATCAAGACCACTACCCCTAAATGCGGTTTCAGTCTCTGAGCCACCACCACTTATAGCAGAATTATAACCTACTAAAACTAGATTCTTAAGATTGATAAAAGTATCATTGGCAATAGGGAATTTAACCTTTCCAAGTATATTAGCAACTGTTGTATTTAATGAAACGACAAAGCTAGTTACTATACTAGTACATTGACTGCCAGCAGTAAATATCTTTCTTAAGTCCATTGTACCTTGACCACTACTTGGGTTAAATGACGATTTAACTTGTGTAACTGTTGCAGGTATAACCAACTTAGAAAAGTTTACAAAGTCACTTGAACCAAAGGCTGTTATTTTTTCTAGATTAGGCATGTAGTCAAAGAATCCATCATAGTTACCTATCTTAGAATAGTTATTCATTAGGAATGAAGTATTACTCATGTTAGAATAAACTTCACCTTCTTTATCTGAATCATAAATTCTATCTACACGTTCCCATAATGATGTAATAGGATAAGTACCATTCTTTCTATGGAATAAATACTTACTACAAACTGCATGCTCAAACATGTGGCCAATACTAGATAACTTAATAAGAGGACTAAATAAGCCATCATCAGCAGTAACTACCCCATTCTCTACTGTAGGAGAATATAGGAATGTTGAATACTCTGAAACCTTTAAATTCTTTGGATCCTTTGTACTAAATGTGTATGTAAAGCTAGTTATCATAGAACACCCATAGAACATATATCTATTAGGTTGATTACCTGTGCTCCAATCAAACATAGGAGGAGTTATCTCTTTGAAAGTATAATTAGCATATTGATCGGTAGTTACATTAGAGAGAGCTAAAACACATAAGATATAATAGACATCAAACTGTGTCAAAGCTGTACCTCTAAATAGACTTTCCAACTGATCAGACTTATCAGCAAACCTTATATTAGTAGCTGTAGAACCTGTTGTGAATGTTTCAGCCCAAGTTACTGTATTATATTCACTTGGATTAGCTCTAAGTAACTCCCAAGGAGTACACCATACAGCACCCTTCTTGATACTCTTACCTTTCCATCTTGTAGCGGTAGTTCCATGAACACTAAATTTACTACAACCTCTAAACAGACCATAGTTTCCACTATAAGAAGCATTACTTAGCTTAACACAGCCATAGATTCTTTCAAGATTAGGACATTCTTGGAATGTACTTGTAATAGGAATAGGAGCATTTTGATTATTTGCAAAAGCAATATACTTAACACTCTTATTGTAGTAGCAAGTAAATGTCTTAAGTTGAGAGAACTCAGTTAGGTCAAGCTTCATATTACCACTCAAGTTAGTACTTGAAGATACATCAGTTATATTAGTTTGATGTATTTTAAGAGTTTTAATCTTTACTCTATCACAGCCATCAATGGAGACTTTCTTAAGGTTCAAGTTATTACTTAAATCCAAAGAATTGATATTATTACAGTTTGCTACTCTAATATAGTTATCAGATGTCCCACCAACAAGTGATTTACAGTTATTAATCTGAATTGTGGTAAGTTTGTCACAATACTCAATATTAACTGTTCTAAGTCGAGGACAGTTTATAATAATAATACTTGATATATTAGCACAACTTACTATCTTTACAGTTTCCAAATTAGCAAGATTAGAAACCCTTAATTCCTTATAGCTATCACATTTATTGATTTCTATAGTTCTAAGCTTACTGCATCCTGTTAAATCAACACCTGTAATATATTTCTGATTAGCAAGATTAAAATTAGTAATTGATGAATTTACTAATACTAATTCATTGAGAGGAATAGTTGGAATAGTAATGTTAGATATGCAAGAACTATTACCAATATTGATACTAGTAAGCTTACTAAACTTGGTATAAGTAGAACCATCACTTGCTGTATTTACAAGGTTAAGAGCAAATGATTCACCAGAGGTGTTACTTAAGTCTATAGTTCTCAACTCTGAAACCTTAGCTTTAGAGAAAGATTCCAAATTGAATGAAGAGGCGAAGCTTCTATTGTTACCTAACAGAAGGCTAGTTATAGAAGGATAACCAATACTATTCAAATTTCTACTATTAGGAGTAGAAGATAGAATCTTAATATTCATAGAACTAAGTGGAGTCTCTGCATCACCAAATTCAATGATATTAGGAGAGTTAGAGAAGTTCCAAGTAAGTGGAGAGTTAGAGCTATTACCAGCTGTATTAACATAAGTCTTCATATTAGTTTGCATGAAGTAGAATGTTTTAGCTGAATCACCAACACTATTATATACAAGTAATGGAGTATTTGATGTCATTGGTAAGCTCTCTGGAGTATTAAGAACAGTATTAGAACCTCTACTATCCAAGTCATTCTTGAAGTTTAGAGTCTGTCCATTATCCCTCCAGTAGAATAAACTATCCATAAAAGAGATATGCTTCTTCAACCAATCTCTAGCAACAGCAATTTTTCTACCATGTAATTTAGATAGGTCTTTTGTAGTATTATACTCATTACCACTAAATTGAAGTAGATACTTTAGTTTATAGTCATAGTTAAACAGAAGTGGACCACAACTCTTAGTCTGCTTTATATAGAACTCATCAATAAAGTAATCAGCAAAGTCATCATAACCTGCTGCACTTGCAAGTTCATCCATCTTCTCTCTTAGTTGATACCAATACTTAGTATAAACAGAGTTACTAGTATCACCACTATAACCTCTAAAGAAAGGAGTATCAAGAGATAGCCATAGCTTATTATGGTTAGCAGAAACTACTGTTTTAGAGCCTGTTTGTCTTCTATTAGAACCTTCACCTATATAGGTCTTATCAAGGTTAAATGATTCACAAATATATCCATAGTTCTTACCTTCTTGAATACTGTTATATAAGTACTTAATCCAAAGGTCAGGAGTTACAGATAAGTCTCCTTGGTTATCACCCCTAAGACCACAGTCAAGGTCATAGAAGTCTATAAAATATTGTCCACCTAACCAACTTCTATAAGTACTGTTCTTACCAAAGTTATCAATAAGTCCAAATAGTAAACCTATAACAAAATACTTATAGAAACTATCAGCATTAAATCCTAAGTCAGCAGGTAATGAGTTGCTATCTGTAACAAATTCATTCTTTAATCCTGTCTTAGTATAATTACTCTTATTATCTACTTGGTACTTATCATAACTTCCCGTTATTTGACTTTGGTCTCTATTGCCAAGAACATCTGTTGTACTGCATCCTTCAATAGGAAGAGACATTATATTCTTAACAAAGGTCTTAAAGTTCTCATATTGAGAAGGAACAGTCTTATTACCAAATCTAACCTCATATCTAGCATCAAGAATTGATGGGTCATCCTGCCAAAAGTCACCTTTTGAACAATCAAAGTTTTCAGGAAGTACATTGGTAACTTCAATCAAATCCTTTATAGATGTAGTATCTTTAATCTCAATCCAATTGGCATCAGAGGCAGTTTCATTAATTCTAGCTCTCTCAAGAAGATAAGGGAATGTCTTTATCTCAGGAACATCACCAACAGAATCACTAATACTATTGACCTTCTTAAAACCTAAGTTTCTATAAGCATCTCTACCAATATTAAATGAATAAATACCAAGTGGAGTAACTGAGATAGTACTTGAAGTATTGGTATTAAACTTCATTATCAAGAACACTGGAAAACCTTCTACAGTATGCTTTAATGTTACTGTGGGTTGTTGCTTCTTTTTATAGTCAGCAGTATATACATTATTTATTGCATTCTTATCAAATGGGAAGAAAGCACCTGTCTGCTCATCATAACCAAGTTTCTCATTGATAAATCCTCCAATAGCTGCATTGTTGCTGTGTGAACTATCTACAACATCAGCTTTAAGAGTATAGGTTTGTTCAGGAAACCAAGTATCCTTAGGAATAAATACTGTATCTTCAGGAACTGTTATATTCAAGTTCTTTACAGAGTCAGACAGTGTAGAAGTACCTTGAAGTTCTACTGAAGCATTAGTAATATTAATAATAGATGTATTAGCTCCATTAGGGTCCCAGTATTGAATAGTTCTACCAGAAGTTTTTGGAAGAGATACATTACCAGCTGTTTGCTGAGTAACAAAGGCATCAAATGTCCAGTTAGCATCAGTACTAACATCTATCAACATAATTGGAATACCTAATACCTTAGCATAGTTACCCAACTTTGTTATATCTAAGTGTGAACTACCATCAAGTAGGAAATCAATAGTATATTCACCATTCTTGAACATATATGAAGTAACTGAACCATCACTTGCTCTTTCACAGAAATTAGTTTTCAATTCTTCTGTTATGATTGAGAAGTTAGGTTGATTATTAATATAAGATGTACTAACCTTATTATTAATATAGTTAATCATTATGTCAAAGTCAGTAAGAGCAGTATCGTATAATTGAAAATTATAGATATTGCAATCACATAGATATGTAGACTTATCTTCTGCTATTCTTCCACCAAAATATACTCTGTCTGATAAAGATGGAAAAGATGTTTCCTTAGTAACTGCTGTTAATACTCCATCAACATATACCTTAATTATAAATATATCATGAGTAATTTCTTCACCCTTATCATTTATATCCTTAGCTGTTACTTTCTGACAAGTAATATCAACAGAGTTAATAGATTCATCAGTTAATTTTGCAACACTTCTATTATTGATATAAATATCATGAGCATCTATAGAAATACCACTTGTAAGAGTTCCTGTTGTAACATCAGTGTTACCACAGAATAATATAGTTCTGTTATCATCTGGGTGATAATCAGCCTTAAAGCATATAGACATTGTAAAGGCACTTGTCACTATAAGATTAGGAAGTGTAAATGTCTTATTATTATACTTGAAAGAGCCTAGACTAGCATAAGCACCATTACTTAATCTTAAGTATGGAAGACCACTGCTAAGCTTAGTTATAGTACTTAAGTCATTTCCATTAAAGGTCTGTAAGACAGATGTTAAATCATAGCTAGTACCTCCCTGCTCATAGCCACTTGCTGTAAGGTCAAACTTAGACTCACCTGTATTATAGTTTCTAGCTAACATTTCACTTATCAAGTGAACTCTCGATGTATCTGATATACTTAAGAAAGTATCTGTAGCTTTTACAAATTTGATATAATAAGTCTTTTTTACTACTTTTTCACCTGATGAAACTGTTAGAATCAATGGAACTACTGCATCTTCTACAGCCCAATCTCCATTAACAGGAAGGTACTCATTAATCTCTGTTCCAAAATAGCCTATAGTATCCTGCTTAATAATAGTATTAGCTATTTGTAACTTATACTTAAAAGTAGTAGCACCTTGCAGATATGCAGTAAACACTACATTTATAGACGCACTAAGACTTACTTCAACAGGTTTATCTTGAGATTCACTCATCACAGTAGAAGCAATAAGAATTTCATCACTTACAATAGTGATTGTGCTCTTAGTACTTCCTTGAACAAGTGGATTAGAGTCATAGGATAATGTAGTAGTTATATTATATACACCAACTATTTGAGCAGAACCCATTTCTGTTGAAATAATATTACTCAAATCAATAGTCTTAACTTGAGCTAAGGTACTATTAATAGTGATAGGAATCTCTTTTCTAGTAAATTCAACTCCATTCTTTTCAACTACAATAGTTATTGTATAAGCTCCTACAATACCAACAGAGTAGTTATATATTAATTGAGCAGTATTAAGTTTATCCAAGTTAAAGCTATAATTACTAGTTTTAACATTAACTACAGCTTCAAGAACAGTTCCTGACCATGAAGATGAACCATATATACCATTAGTCTCATCTTCATAAGATGCTCCAATAGTAAGGTTACCAGTATGATTAGTAAGATAAGGAGAAATCTTACTTAAGCTTAGATAGAATGTATTTGCAGTAAAAGATAGAACTGTAGAAGCTATTTGGGTAGCACCAATTCTCACTGTTACATTCCAAGGTTTTATAACCTTTGCACTAATGTTAGTAAGACTAATTTTTAATCCATTCTCATCAATGAGAATACTATTACCAGTTAATTGGTCATTAACTGTAATATCACAAGTAGCTTCAGTTATACTACCACCCCCTCCACCAGAGCCTCCTGAGCCTCCACCTCCATGCTTAGCTAGCCAAGAGACATTGTGCTGTAGTTTGTCAATGGCATCTTGGTGTTTTTCAAGAACTCTATCTACAGAGTTAATGGTTTCACCTTCTTGAAGTAGCTTGGGGTTAGTCACAGCTATTCCTGTGGCTTTCCCCGAAGCTAAGACATCCCAATTACCATTAGGATTTTGTTTCTTTATATTACCCATATCACAAAGTTATTGTGTAAGATTTTGTATCAATTATATTGTATGCAGCTTTGTCTTCATTTGAGATTGTACTAAGAGTCATCTTAGTAACACTTAAATCATTAAGCTGCCTGTTCATATCAAGAGACTTTGTATTCTTCTCAGTATTTACATTCCATACATTCTCTACTTGTGTAGCAGTTACTTTTATTTCTGTAGGAGTTACATCATACCTTATATACATAGGCTTATGTTGAGCTACATTCTCAGTAGGACTACTAGCATTTGTACCAGCTTTAAAGTAAGCCATCAACCAAGGTATTGTATAAGCATTTCCCGATGGTTGCTCCTTATTTGATACTAGTTTATAACCAGTAGCTTGAGACATTACATAAGTAGGAGCAGTAATTTTATCTACTACTTCATATCTAGCATAATTATTGGTCTGAACATCTTTAGCATTCAATACTTGGATAACTGGTTTTCTAGACAAATCATCACTCATAGAACTCATAATATCTATTGTACTATTGACTTTATTAGATACTGTAATGTAATTTGAAGGAGCATCATAAATAGGTTTAGATATACTATAAGTATGCTTATGTCCTCCCATTACAAGTCTTATTCCAAACTTCTTGAATAGTCTAGAAAATCTGTAATTGCCATTAGTATTCAGAGTATTTAAGTGAGAACCAGCTCTTGAGCCAGAACCTTTCATAAAGTCATAAGTAACAATAGTAAAAGGCATTTCGTGCATATAAACTATACACTTAGCACAGTTAGTTGGAATATCTTTGCCTGACCATTTTTGAAGGTCTTTAATAAACCAAGCCTCTATCTGTGCATTGGCTGCCTCAGCAAATGTTCTATCACCTGCATAGGTATCACTACTCCAGTCTTTGTACATTTTACTAGATGCTATTGCTATCTCAGAATTTAAAGACACAAAATGAAAATCACCGTAATTAAATGAATACAGGGAATATATAGGATACTTAACTCCATTCCACTCTACTTCATAAGTATTATCTGGGTCTAGCTCAAATGTAAAGTATCTAAGAACATTAATATGGCTATACTTAGAAGTTGCATCCTCTCCATTAGTAAGTTCTGTTGAATTGTGTCCACACAGGTCATTATTACCAATGGTGAACATTTCAACTAGATTATTTAGATATTGTCTTCCATCATAATAATCTAACCACTCACTTACTCTATTACCACTTTGAGTTATATCACCTGTATTAACAGTAAACTGAATATTAGGTTCCTCTCTTGAAAGCATCATAGCTGACTTTTTCCAAGCTTGATATTCTGCCCAATTAAATCCTTGCTGGTCTGTTACTTGAACATAAGTAAAACTTGTAACATCACTATTAGCTAAGACCTTAAACTCCAATGGTTCACTTGCATAGTATGGGTCATTATCTCTACCAACTCTGTACTCATAATCTCCTTTTGTAAGACCATTTACAATACATTTATGAGTAGTGACCATAGTTCCATCAGATGCTATCCATCTTAATCTTTTATAATGCTCAATAAACTTATTAATAGTAGCAGTATTACTGCTGTTCTTTTCTGTTATAGAATAATGCCTAGTCCAATCAGAAGTTCCTTTTTTTCTTATTTCAACATATTCATCATAGTAACCAACAGACACCCAGTTAAAGCATCTAGTAGCACCACTTCCATTATCTGTAGCTTGAATACCAAATGTAGTATTAAGATAATTGGCTTGTCTTGGATTGAATGTAGTCTTATTAGTGAAGAAGGTCTTACCTTTTGTTGAAGCCATAGGTGCAAATCTCTCTTTCATATAATCTGGATAGTAATATTGAACACTATTACCCTCTCTAGTAGACTGTCTTTCCAAGTCTATATATGTCCATAGAGCTGTAGTCTGTCTTGCTGCATAGGCTTTATTACCTTGTTTAGCAGGTTCAAGCATAAACCATCTTACAAATAATACCTTATTCCAGTCACTATCTACAAGGAATTGCTTAGAGCCTTCACCAACAGAACCTTCACCAAAGCCACAAGAGTCAATGTAACCTGCTTTTACTTGATTCTCAACCCAAGGATTACTCAAGGTATTGTTATCAAGTAACTCTTGGAATCCTGTTCCAGCACATAAGTAGAAGCTAGAGTTACCTTGATTAAATGATATGTTCCATTCCATATCAGAGCTATCTACCTTTATCATACTAGCCTTCAATGTGTTACACTGATTTCCTCTAATCAAGAATGTAGAACCAGCTTTTATTACACCTTCAAGTGGTAACACTTTCCAGATATAACCAATATCTGAGGCACTCTTTCTTGAACCATCTGTATATAATAGATATAGTCCTTTAAGATTAATATCTTCCTTAGAACCATTAGCTAACTCTATAAAGTTATGTGATACTAAAGCTTCTTCAGAACCTTCTCCTCCACAAAATACAGAGTTTATACATAACAGATGCTCTACATAAACTCCCCAAGATGCTAATGGACTACCTGGAGCTGTTTCCTCAGTATTATATTCTGTTACTGTCCAAATACCATCAGAATTACATCTAGCTCTAAATTGCTTAGTTCCACAAGCAAATGTCATGTGGTCTAAGGCTAAATCCTGTAACTCTTCTGCTGTAACTCCACTGCCACTTCCTGTATTACCTCCAGAAGAAGCAGCATAGAATTTACCTCCATAGTAAATTACAAACTTCTTTTTGTCTGTGTAGAAGAGCATTTCTCCATCAACTAAGTCCTGCTTGTTCTGAGCAAAATTTATTGATGTATCTTGCTTTGCAGCATTATGAAATACAGTAGGCTCTGATACCTCTGTATCAGGTTTCCACCCACTGTCATCTTCTTCATCATCACCCTCTGCATCATCTGGTTTAATAGGCTCTGCTGTAGACATTATAGCTCTTCTATAGCTATGCTTAACATTACCAGGAACAATACCTGTAGTTATAAGTCTACTTATATCTTTAACCTTTAATGCTAATTCTTGTACCTGTCTTTGTAGTTCTAGAACTTCATCATCGGCTTCAGACCCTAATGATTCATTATCCTCTGTATCAATCCAAAGTACTTTTGGGTCTTTTGGTTCTTCATGCCCTACATAAACCTTTAGAAATTCCTCCCACTGACCTGTACTACTATAGCTATAGTAGCTATCTGTCTGTTTTACATAGACAAGATTTCCATATACCTTAGCATCAAGACCCTCAAGTTCCTCAATGGTATCTACTACCATCACACCTCTCTTATTGCAGTCATGTTGACCCTCCTTAATAATAAGGTTAAGAAGTGTCTCCATCTTGAGCTTCTTATTGCCGTCAATACCCACTAGTGTTATCCAATCCTCACCTTTAATTTGAGGCTGTTCTTCAAACTGTGAATCCTTAATACTATTTTCAATAAGATACTGCTTTATCTTTTCTAGGTCTTTATTTGTTAATAATGCCATATTTATTTACTAGTTTGAGGTTTCTTATTAAGGGCTTTCCTTTTCAATTCAGCATCAGTTTTAGCCTTCTCTCTATCTAAGTTGAGTTTCTCTCTATCAAGCTTTAACTTGGCATCAAATTCTCTCATCTTTTCCATAAGATTAGCTCTAGCCTCTTCTGAGAATGGCTGCTCTTGAACACCATCATCACTCTCTTGATTTGAGTTAGCAGATATAGTAGCAATTAGAATCTTAGTTTCATTATCTCTTTGATTCATCATGTCTTTTAACTGCATTTCCTGTTCCTTAGCTTGTGCATCAGCTTCTATCTTTTGTTGTTCTATTTGAGCTTGTTGCTGTTGAGCTTCCTGCTGTCTCTGAATCATTTCTTGCTCATTTCTTTCTACAAGTCTTTGTTTCTCAGCCATAGAGCAACTATTATAAAGTTTCATAATAGTAGAGAAATTCAGAGCTTGATTTTGAAGTGCTGCTTGTGCTAGCATATCCATCTTTTGTTTTAGCTCTTGTATAGCATTACTATCATCAACTACAAGACCATAATCAGCCTCAGCAAACTCATCTCCATCTATATCCATGACTTTCATTGAGCCATCAGATAGAATATATTGGAACTTCTTGCTTCTGCCTCTAAGGGCTATCTTAGCTGTCTCTAAGAAGCATTCAAGAACTCTTTTCTTAACATCTTCGTGTATTACAAACAACCATTCTGTAATATGGGAAGATTGTAAAGTGGCTCTTTCAACACCACCAACAGTTTCTCTATTGGAAATCTGTCCCTCTCTTTGCTTGGAAATACCTGCTACATCAGACATTTCCATCTTAATAAATTCAAGTAAATTGATGTTCTGTTGTATAGAATTACCAAGTTCAGCATCAATAACACCACTAGAAGCATTATTCATAGCTCCTGCAAGTTTACCTGTAGCAGCACCTATGTTTCCCTCCTTGAAGCTATCAACTACTGCAATATTATTAGTCTTAGCAAAGTAAAGCCATTTCTCTACATCCCACTTAGTAGGAACTTTAGCTAGGTCTAAAGTAATTATCTTACCCCAATTCTTAGCAAGTAACTTATTAAGCCTATCATGGATAGCATCATATAGATAGTTGAAAGGCTTCATCATATCTACCAGTGAGAAAGGTTTGTCATCATTTAGATTATAAATTGAACCTATAATACCAAAGTGACACCTTGAAGGGTTACTAAGTCTATTATACTGAACTACTCTTGGTCTCATATTAACATAGATGTCCTCACCTATCTTAGTACCTTCCCAAGCTTCATTAACATAAAGAATCTGCTCCTCTTCGCCTAAATCAGTATTAGTTACATAGTTTTCATCTCTAAACTTAAACTGCTCTTCCCCTTGCTCATCATAGTATTTAACCTTCTTTAGTCTTCTCCTAGATTTCCAAAACATCCTAACAATTCTGATGTTACCTTCCATATCATAAGGCAGCATAGAATCATTTTCACCACTAGCATTACCATTGGGACTCCAAAAGAACCCATCTTTATATACAGCATCACCAGCAGTACTATCATCTACTCTAATGAACTCATGTCTTGGGTCTACATTATCCATAGAATCTACTGAACCTTGGTCTATCTTATTAGGTAGATTTTCAATATATTCCATGTCCTTCTTAGTGAGAACATCATAGTATGTATCAATAATCTTACCTGGACTCCAATAATCCTCTATAATGATTACATCAGCATCTTCTATTCTGTTAGAATAACCAGACTTATATACCCTCACTTTATTAGGATTTAATCTTTCAATAACTGGTTCACCTCCTACAATGTCACATTGGTAGATTTCCTCTGCAACTGTTATAGCATCCATAAACCCTTTATTGAATAGTAAGGGCATATTATACTCCTTTGAGTAATGATTTAGCAGAGCATTAGCTCTTACTTCCCTCATATCTTGCCACTCAAATGTATAATAGTCATTTAGCTTCTCCAATCTAGCATTAAATTCCTCTTCTGATTGAGAAGTGTCAGCAACTGCCTGTTGTAAATCTTGAAGTAAAGCTTGCTTCTTATTATTCTCAATCTCTGAAATTGCATTAGGATTAGTAATAACAACCCTAAAGTCAAAGACTCTTTTTGACTCCTCTCCTCTCAGAACATTGAGTTTAGAGTTCATAACAGGATAGTGTTGTATTTTACTAGGAATAAACTGAGCTTTAATATTATCTGGATTGATTATAGTCATCATATCACTAAGATGTACTATACCATTCAGTAAGTCATAGTTAATCCTCTTATGTATTACACTCTTCCTAACTAATGAACTATTAATTGTAGCTCTGTTAGAACCCCAATCAAGAATTTGCTTTCTCCATTTCTTTGTCTTCTTACTCATAGGAAGTTGCTGAGGTGGAAACTGCAAAAATTCACTCATAACTTTTTATTAATTTAACTCTGCAAAGTTACATAAAATAATTCACCTAAACAAATGTTTAAGTGAACTATTTATGAATTTCGCTAAATTTACTGTTTATAGTTATTTTTAAAGAATGGGTCATTGCCAAGATAACTACTATCAGCTTTCTCTTGCTTCTCTCTAGATACCTTACCTTGATATAAGATTATTCTATCTTCTCTAAGTAGCATTAACATTCCTGCTGCTGATATTCTATCAAAGTTACCTTCACTATTATAGTTTATAAGCTCTTTTATAAATGCTCTACTCCTAAGTGTAAATAAGTTAGGAATCTCTACTTCTTGCTCTTCTCCATCAACAGTCTTTATAACTGTAACAGGTCTAAGTAACCAAGCTCTTAGTCTGTTTCTAGCAAAAGCATTTATAGCTTCAGTAGCATTAGTACCTTTAGCTTTATTACCATAACCAGTATCTTTAATCATCTGTTTATCTTTTAAGAACTCTAGTTGGTCAGTAAGAAGGTAGGTACAATTCATTCTAGAGAAGTAGGCAAATAAACCTTTCTTATTATTTTCATAATTCATTCTTCCATTATAAAATAGACATAGTCTCCTAACTTTCTCAAAGAAATCATCTGCAAATGGAGGTCTACCAGTGTACTCTGCTACAATTCTATCAGTCCATAGGTCTAGTACCCAAACAGAGCCTAAAGACATTGTATTTGATTCATCATCATCATAAGGGTCACATCCAAGTATATATCTAGCATTATAAGCCTTGCCTGTTCTTTTATCTATTTCAGGCATTTGAAATATCTCAAATGCACCTTCAATTTTATTGTCCTTATGAGGAAACTCTCTAATGGGCATATCAAATGTAGGCTTAAATTCTACTATTCCACTCTTATTGAGAGTTAAGTCTCCAGTATATACATCATCATATTCCCTAGGATTACTATCCAACTGACCTAATCTTTCAGTTAAGTCAGCTATAGGGAACATATTTACACCTGTCTTTACAATGGCTTCAGCAGGAGTTATAGGTACCTCAGCAATAGTTTTTATGATAGTATTAGGGTCAGTAGAATTATACTTGACCCTATATCTATTCATAAGAATCTCTATCAGAGCTTTAATTACATCAGATACTCCATCATGATTATAGCACCCCTTTCTATTTATATAACCAGGAAAGAAAAATACAAAGTATGGTCTTCCTTGATTAAACTTATCAAATACATTTGGTAGTGCATACATATTATAACCCTTAGGATTATACATAATTTCTTGAGCACCAGCAAAGTCTGATTCCTTATCACCAGCAGTATTATGTGTAATAATATTATTTGCCAAATATGTTCTTGATGTACAAGCAGATAAGTTATATACAACCTGTTTTCCCATATCTTCTATACTTACTACTTTATATACTAAATAATCTTTGTCATAACCTTTTATCTTCTTGGGTACATAAGTATCAAAGAATGATAATATTTCTTGGTTAGATTTCTTCTTATGAGTTACAATAGGTAATAGTACTCTGCTTGCTAGTTTAAGGTTGTCAGCTCCATTTATAATTAGTGTAAACCAAGGATTTTTATCTTTTCTATTAGGACTTAATCTAGGATTAGTCTTTCTTATAGAGCATATAACACCAAATTTTCTCCATAGAACTTGCACCTCTTTTAGTATTTCTATATTACATTGAGTCAGTCCTATATAGCTTTTAGTACCTTTACTATAAAAGGTTCCATCAGTATCATATAATCCAGACAATAAATCAATAGTTGCATTCCTTGTAAGTGTTTGGTAATTACTAGGTAGCCTTTTTGCCTGTTTAACTTGTCCATATATTCCAATCTCTTTAAGATAACTGCATATACCCTTCACTCTAATATCCTCATAGATATTTCCTTTTTTGGTTATATGGGTTGCAGACAAACTAGTATCATATTTACCTTTCACATATTCTAGCAATTCTCTATCTTCTGATGAATACTTAGGGGTTTCATTATTTCCATAACTTCCATCTCCAATAAGCATACCAACTAATCTACTATCAAATAAAGTACTATTTCCAAATACATCTATTTTCCTACATTCACATATTCTGTCTCCAACCTTTAACTGATTTGCCCTTACAAAGGATTCATTAAATATAGTCTTCCTCCTATTACCATCCTTATAAGAACATAGCCTTCTTGATGATTTAGTCTGAACAAAGATTGGATGGTCTGTAGAACACATTAATGTATTTCCATTAGATAGTGTAATCTTTACACAATCTTTCTCTACAGGCTCTATTACCTTACCAATAGACTCCCTTGTTATACCATTATTATGTATTACATAATTGTCCTTTATAACTGGCAACTTACTATATCCTATTATTCCATCCTCCTTCTTTAAGTCTTCTATATTTATATTTCTTCCGTCTAATGTCCATACTTTTGTGCCAGCACAAACACAGCCTAACATATAGATTTGTCCAAAGACAATATCACCTTCTTGAACTGAAGGTAAAAGCACATTATAAAGGTCTGTTAATCTAGGAAATGTACCAAACTCCTCTATAAGAATCTTAGCAGCTCTTTTACCTCTTAGCTTAGACTCATCATCCTTAGAAGATACACCAAGTACTGTATTCTGAGTACCTTTTTCAATATCAAGTTCTGCATCTTTATAACCCATTATCCAAGTCATTTCTTGTAATGAATTTTTCAATCTCTTTCTAGGAAATTGAGTATTAGATGCACAGAAGTTAGCCATATCTACAAACTTATTAAGAACACCATCCTTTGTAAGATATTCTTTCTGATAAGCAGTAACAATTCCTTTTACCTTCTCATGTGCTTCTTCATTCTCTCCTAATACAAAGATGTGATTAAGTATAGATGCTAAACTATAGCTCTTACCTTTACCTCTAGATGCAAGTTCAGCCATGTGCTGACCTCCTTGGAAATTATTATATATTCCACCATTTGAAGCTTGTTCCATGCAATGAAATCTCCAATAGATTCCTTCCCAACACTCTGGTAGAGCTTCAATTCTATCTGCTCTTTTAGAACCTTTTCTTATCTTAGAGAGCATAATAGGAGAGTAATTTAAGAACCAATACATATAACCTGTAATCCACTCTCCATCACTTTCTCTTACATAACCTTCCCAACATCTTCTCTTCTCCTCCCTAATCCACTTTCCATAAGCACTATTTGGATTGGCATTAGGTCTTAGATTAGTTAGAGTACCATATTTTTCATAGTGTAAAGCTGTAGGTCTAAAATAATCCATATTTTCTAGTATATGGGGATTAGCTAAATCTACAATAATCTTTCCACTTTCATCTCTAGGTCTATCCTTAGCATATCCTCTAGTAGGTGATATTAACCTCTTGACGAACTCTACATTATTAATAATATCAAATAATTGGTCTCTTACCTCTCCTGGTAGAGTACTTAGTAGTTCATCTGTAAGAGGTGTTTGATGTTTATTTACTTCTATCATCTTTCATCCTCCTATACTCATCACTAGACAACCAATTTATTAGAGCATCTACAAAACTCTTATCACAATCATCCCAAGCTTCTTCTTGTCTCTCTATAGACAAGTTTTTACTTATTTCTAATGTAAGTAACTTAGTTTTATCATTGCTTATATCATATAATGAGTAAGTATAAATCTTGTATACTTTGAATGTCTGATGAGTCCTTATGCTCTTATGAAGAACTAATGTCTTGTTAAGACTCTTTCCTATAGATTCTACAATATCTTCTACTCTTATCATAGGTCCAAATTATCTTCAAAAATAGTTTTCTCTCCTTGTCCTCTCATCTTACCTTCATTTCTCATTTCAGATGAAAGTGCTCTTTCAGCTTCATCCAAGTCTTTCGCCAAGCTAGGAACTTGCTTGATTGTAGCAGTAATAGTATTAAGAGTATATAAAGGTCTGCCTTTATCATCTGTATCTTGAAGGTTTATATCTCTTAACAGTTTCCTTAGCTTCTCAACTGCAACTCTAGTGTCTTCAAGAAGAAGTGCAGCAGTTGGCTTAAACCTAGAATAGAATTGCATGGCCTCTGTTACTATCTTATCTGGCTTCCAATTATTTGGTAATCCTTCTCCCTCAATAATAGCTTTAGACCTTTCCTCTTCATCAACTAGATATTGGTAATCACTTCTAGGGTCTATCATAAAATAGACATAGCCCAACTCCATTATGGCTTTATCTTTATGTACACTCCTATCTCTATTCCATATTTGCCTAAATACTTTTAATGCAAATGCTTCTTCAGAGATAACTACTTTATATCCTTCATATTTGAATAATTTCATACTTTCTTAAACTAAAAAAGCTCATGAAGTTAATCATGAGCCTTCTATATTAAACAATAATCTTCTTTACTTTTGGCAATATTAATGATGACTTAGATTGCCCATCTTCAACTTCCTCACCATCAATGATATAATCAATATCTTGGTCATTGATGAGTAGATGTCTTTTATCATTATACTCAACAATAGGGAAATTAACTCCAAATGTAAGTTCATCACCTATAACTCCCTTAAGGGATTCACCTCTTTTCTCTTTGTGCTTAGGGACTATATATCTAGTAGGGTTAATCATAACAAGGTCTCCTACTTTAATGTCTCTAACTGTAGAACCAACTGCTTCTACTCTTTGGTACTCTTTAATTGTACCATTAGTTTTTATAATAATACCACCTTTAGTCTTATCATTATCATAAGTATCACAAGTGGTAACTATCTTATTGAAGAGAGGTTTTATACTATTAATTTTCAGCATTCCTAAGTTTTTCTATTAACTTAAACCTGTCTTTTGTCTTCCTGTATTTGTCTATAGTACAACTTAATTTACCTAATGAAGGTATATTAAAGTTTGTTCTTAGACAGGAGAACTCTTCATCTGTAAGGTCCTCTTTTAATGGTAAAGCTTGTATAGTAGTCTTAATATACAACCAATAAGCTTTATATACTTTCTCAACAACATTAGGTGATATTCCTAGAGTACTAGATACATTTAGTATAATGTCCTTATTCATTTTATAGGAAATAAAACTAGGAGCTGTAAACTTTCGGAATTTTCATCAAGTTTTGGTATGAGAATAGGGTTAATTTTATTATCAATAATAACCTTATTTTTTCTCAACTTTCCCATAATAACTTGGAAGTGAGCCAATGTTATTCCACAATCTTCTCTGACCTTTCTTTTTGTTTCTTCACTCATAAGTACAGTCTCTAAAAGATTGTCATCTTTAATGACCTTTGATAACTCATACCTATGTTTAGTGAATGAAGCTATAACATCTATCTCTCTATCTGTAAGATGATGTAGTGGTCTGAGAAAAGTAAACCAACACTTGAAGAACTTATCACCCAGTGGTGACTGGGAAAGTCCTATAACATTATTAACTTTCCCATCCATCACCTACTCTTCTTTCTTATTTTCTTCCTGTGGATAACCAAAGACAATATGGTCAATCTCTGTTCTTGCCTTATCCTTGATTTCCTCACTAAAGTTACCTTCAACTATCTTAAACAGGTAGTCAAGTCTCTTAAAAGTGTTAGCTAGATTAGCCTCCTGTAACTTCTTATAAAGGATGCTAATTTGTTCATTTGCAGCAGCTTTTACCTGCTCTACTGTCATCTTCTCTTCCATATTAAAACTCATCTAAATAATCAAAACCAAACTTTTCCCTGTACATTTTTCTCCATGTCTCTATATCTGTTTGGACTATATCTGTAGCCCCACACTCATCACAGTAATCTAGATGTGAAAGACCTGGAACTGCTTTAATCCTTAGTGACAAGCAGTGTTTGCAATAAAAGACAGGCTCAGTACTGAACTCTTTATTATCTCCCATAGTGCTTTATTTTTCTTCATACACTAGATAGAACTGTCCTTGCATTTGTTGGACAGTAATTATGTCTTTCTTTGTTAGTTCTAACTCATTAGCCTGCTTAATCAGTAATCTGAGATTAGAAGCATTTAATATCTTCAACATATTATATATTTAATAGTTACGGAGAGAAGAATCGAACTTCTATCTCTAGGTTATGAGCCTAGTATGCTACCTTTACACCACTCCGTGATAAAGCCTACAATAAACTATAAAATAGTTCTCTAGTAGGCATAGAGTATATAAGTATTACCGCATTAACTTATATAATCTATTTTATAGTAGAGGTCCTTGTAAGAATCGAACTTACATCACTTGGTTACAAAGCAAGTATACTAAACCATTATACTAAAAGACCTTTTTATAGTTGCAAAGGTAAGCAATTTATTTGAAACTACCAAACTTTTCAGCAACTTTTTTATAATTATTTTTAGTACCCACTGAGAGACTTGAACTCTCACATCCTAAGATACTAGAGCCTAAATCTAGCCTGTCTACCAATTCCAGCAAGTGGGTATAAGCCTAGTATTCACTAGGCTACTCTAGTATATTCCACCTAGAGGTTTTATCTTCATACCATCCTTAGAAGAGCAGGTGGATTCTACGACATCCAACAGACTTTATGCTATACCTTAAGTAAGAAGCCTTCTGTATGTTACGTTGCTACATTATTCTAGAATTTATAGCTTTGTCTTGTACTTCCTGTAAGAATCGAACTTACATCTAAACATTAGAAGTGTCTTGTTCTATCCATTGAACTAAGGAAGCATATAAGAGCAGATAATGAGAATCGAACTCACATCTCTAGTTTGGAAGACTAGAGCACTAACCATTGTGCTATATCTGCATAGTTTTAGTACTCACTAAAGGACTTGAACCTTTGACCTGTTGTGTATAAGACAAATGCTCTAACCTACTGAGCTAAGTGAGTATTGTGTACCTCAAGTGGGACTTGAACCCACACAGCCATAATGGCCAAGGGTGTTTAAGACCCTCTTGTCTACCATTCCAACATTGAGGCATTATGTGAGAGAGGTAGGATTCAAACCTACAATGTTTACCCATAGGGACTAGATTTACAGTCTAGTGCTAAACCATCATCTTAGCAGCTCTCTCATGAGGTTATAGATTCTTTAGTACTAGAATAAAGATAATCTGTAAGAATTGACCAATAATACCTCCTATTAAAGTGGCAGCTATATCAAGCCAATCAAACTTACCTCCCCATTGTTTGTCTTTAAACTCCATACCAAATGCAAGTCCTGCTGCAAATAGAATAGTTCCTATAAATGCTGAAGGAATAGCATAAAGTAGGTGTTTTGGTCTATTACTTTCTTTCAACCACATTGCTTAATACTTATTATAATAGAGTGCTAGATAGGATTTGAACCCACAACTTAAGGATTTATATCTTGTAGGGTTCTATTAAATAACCTTTCTCTTCTCAACTTATTCTCACATACTGAGCATCTTTCTACCATTGAAATACATCAGAATATGTGGGTATAACAGGATTTGAACCTATAACCTCTTGAATATCAGTCAAGTACTCTACCAATTGAGTTATATACCCTTATGTGGGAAAGGTAAGAATCGAACTTACATCTAAGGATTTTCAGTCCTCTGCATAGACCATCTTTGCTACTATCCCATTGCAGATAGAGTAAGACTCGAACTCACATCTTCTAGTTTTGGAGACTAGGGTTTTACCATTAAACTATCTACCTATTTTTATATCTTTTATGCTGGCATACAAGGACTCGAACCTTGATTCATTGATTAACAGTCAATCGTAATAAACCCTTATACTATATGCCAATATATTATATTATTAACTCTACATCAAAGGAACTACACTATAGTTAGTGTGGAGCAAGAGGGACTTGAACCCTTAATTCTTCCTTGCAAAAGAAGTATGTTAGCCAATTGCATCACTACTATATTTAAGCGGAGAGCAGTATACTCGAAATACACCCATTAATTGGGCACACAATTTAGCAGATTGGTTCCTAGACCTCTAGAATTTACTCTCCATTGAGGAGGCTACAAGACTTGAACTTGCACATCATTGTTACATGATTACTAGTAGTTTTCAAGACTACTGCCTTACCAATTAGGTTTAAACCTCCAATATATTCTATAATGTAGAGCTAAGGGGATTTGAACCCCTGTGACAAGGTTGAAAACCTTGCATCCTTACCACTAGATGATGGCTCTATTTACCTCTTCCATCTTCACAGATTAAGGAGGTTAATATTATAATAACAAACAAACAACTAAACTTTTTATAGTTGCCTCTAGAGGATTTGAACCCCTGCTCTAAGTGCCAAAAACTTGTGTGCTAACCATTACACTAAGAGGCACTATTTGTAATCCAGTGCAAAGGTACTAATAATATTTTATATATACAAATTCTTTAACTTTATTTAACTTTTAGTTTTAAGATAAATAATAACCCGCGATTTTTCTGACCATAATTATGATTTCTTATGGTATTGCATTATAACTTTATAATAGGCGGGTACTTGAGGATTTCTGTTATGAAATAAATCAAGCTCTCCAAAGGACCTTTTCCCTCAACCAAACTCTATTAATAGCTTTATTGGTAGGTCACTATTACTATATATAATGCTTTAGACAGGCTCAATCTTCATACTATATTGTACTATCCAAACCTGGGCAACCCTATTCTTCATCTTGGTGTATTGTACATAGGGTGAACCTTTTAGGATAAAGCAGTCCTAAAAACTGCTGCAAAGGTACGAAAAATATTTTAAACTACCAAATTTTTAAGAATATAATTTGTACTTCTAGATATAAATGAAATTTGTTTTATATAAAAAAAATAAATTTTTTTTATTTTTTTCTAATTTTGTTTTTAATTTTGTTTCTAATTTTTTTTTAATTTTTTTTAATTTTTTTTTAATTTTGTTTCTATAAGTATTAGATAGTCCACCAATACCTCCCCCTGCCTTCGGCGGGTGGGGGATGAACCCCCATTTGCGAAGCAATATTAACATCAAAACCGCAGAGCTATGACATTTAAGAATTTTTGCGAGATTAACAACATTGAGTTAGAAACTCAAGTTGAAGCCTGTGAGTCTGAGACCAAAGTCTATAAAGACTTTGAGACCCAGGAGTCTACTGATGAACATGTCATCTATTTCTTACTTCCGAAGAAAGTAAGAAATCAAGATTACATTGTCCTCAGTAGGAGGGCTGCACAAGCAGTCCTCACTAAGGACAAGCTTCCTTCCGAACTGGAAGTTGCAGAGTATGAAGAATCATACTTCTTACAACTTCCAGCTCGCCATAAGAGGCTTAAACTTAAAATGAAGTAAAGGCCGTGCCCCTAGTGGGCACTCCTTTAACTTTAGTAATGTTTAGCCAGAGAATTATGTTAAAATAAATAAAAAGATAAGAACTATGAAGGCTTCTACTATTAAATCAATAAATAAAGGATTTAACTATGATGGAATGTATATTAAATATACAGACCTTAATGGTGATAATATCCTTATTGAAACTTAGTGTGTAATGTCTATTGAATTAATTGCTATATAGTGAACTTAGAGCTCTTTCAGTCTGCTCTAGTGTGGAGACTGTATTTTAACTAGTATGAAAGAAAGAAAAAGACAATTAAAATAAAAATAACTATTTTTACTTTCCCTTAATAGTGGAACTATGCTAGGCTCAAAGCCTAGAAGGGAAACTATATTACAAAAATAACAAGAAAAAACAACAAAAACAACAAGAATTATGAAAGAAATTGTAACTTACATGGAAGTAAACAGTAAAGGTGAATCACAAGCTATTAAATATATAGCTACCACAAAAGTAATTGATTTTGCCTTAAAAAATACTATTGAATTTATGTCGAGACTTGGTATAAATCAAAATAACTTCTTTATTGGAGGAAGTGTTGCTGCAACAATTCAAGGTGTTGATTTAGGTAGAACTCCTCATGATATTGATATTATTGTGAAATGGGAAGACTTTGACAATATTAAAGAAAGAATCAAATCTTCTTTTTGGTTTGAAGTTATGCCAAGTGGTGCTAGTAATAATGTTGCAGATGGATGTAGACACTTTACTTTTAAAATTAGTAATAGCCCTATAATAGATATTATGGCTAGGAAAACTGATGTACCTTTTAATAAAAGATATATCATTCCTAAACATGGTTTGGCTCATATAGCTACTTTAGAAGAGATTATTATATCTAAGAAAATCTTTAATAGATGGAAAGATAAACAAGATATTAATAAAATTAATTCTCATATAGATTCTCTTTTCTAGTTCTAAAAGAGT
>OHCI01000184.1_pt1 | contig 40465 bp, 35 predicted proteins | sample 1566751 | NCBI WGS metagenome assembly OHCI01 (sample SAMEA3879609, study PRJEB24766) | human gut metagenome | biome: human-associated habitat; feature: feces | place: USA | collected 1985/1987
ACAGGAGAGGTGTCCAGTCCGTTTGCAAACTGCCACAAAACGATTCCCATTTTTCTAAACCAGAATTTAAGGCTTTCGGGGTTTGCGTTTGCCAGATCGCCTATTGTAAATATACCTCTGCGCTTTAGCTGCTTATGAGTAGACCTGCCGACATATAGAAGCTCCTTTACAGGCAAAGGCCATACAATTTCTTTAAAACAGCTGCTTTCAATAACGGTTGTAGCGTCCGGTTTTTTCAGGTCTGAGCCGAGCTTTGCGAATATCTTGTTAAAGGAAACTCCTACAGAAACCGAAACTCCAAGTTCAAACTTAACTCGTTTGCGTATTTCGTTTGCAATTTCCTCTCCCGAACCGAAAAGCCCTGTGCTGCCTGTAACATCGAGCCAGCACTCGTCAAGACCGTAAGGCTCTACCTGATCAGTATACTCAGAATATATCTCACGGATAAGCTTTGAATGCTTCATATAAAGATCATAATGAGGAGGAACAAAAACTATGTCGGGACATTTCTGCTTTGCCATCCACATGGGATCGCCTGTCCTGATATCGCAGCTTTTAGCCTCATAATTTTTAGCAAGAACGATTCCGTGACGCACTTCCGGATCGCCGAGAACGGCAAGAGGTTTTCCTCTGTATTCGGGATGATACAGACATTCGACGGAAGCGTAGAAATTATTAAGATCAGAATGAAGGATAATTCTTTCGTTCAAAACATCATCTCCAATTGCAAACATGTGTTCTATAATAAGTATAGCACATTTGTTTGCGTTTGTATAGAGGAAATATTTGTTTTTTTGGTTAAGCGGTAGATTACATAAAAATGGAATAGTAAATTGTATAGATTTGTAGAAAGTGTAAGCGTAATACACTTATCTGCTGTTTGCAAAGCTTATAGCTTCTGCATAAACAGACCTATAACAAAAACCGGATAACATGATAAATGCTACCCGGTTTCACTCTGTTATTCAGTTTTGTCCACATTTGCGTGTGAAAAATTTGTCCACCACTCAGTGTTTTGGTGGACAAATGGAGGACAAACAGCAATTTCCTCCTATTTCGTGCCAATAATTCAAAGTTTTTCTAAATTCCTGAATCTCCGCAAACAGCGTATTTTCAGGCTTTAAGGGCTTCCTCAACGGCAACTGCGCAGGCTACTGTAGCTCCAACCATAGGGTTGTTGCCCATGCCGATAAGTCCCATCATTTCAACGTGAGCCGGAACAGATGATGATCCAGCAAACTGTGCGTCACTGTGCATTCTTCCCATTGTATCAGTCATACCGTAGGAAGCAGGTCCGGCAGCCATGTTGTCAGGATGAAGAGTTCTTCCTGTACCGCCGCCTGAAGCTACTGAGAAGTATTTCTTGCCTGCCTCAAGACGTTCTTTCTTATATGTTCCTGCAACAGGGTGCTGGAATCTTGTAGGATTGGTTGAGTTACCTGTAATAGATACGTCAACATTTTCCTTCCACATTATAGCAACGCCTTCAGTAACGTCGTTAGCTCCGTAGCAGTTTACTTTTGAACGAAGACCCTCCGAATAAGCCTTGCGGAATACTTCCTTGACTTCGCCTGTATGATAATCCATTTCAGTTTCAACATATGTAAAGCCGTTGATTCTGGCAATTATCTGAGCGGCGTCTTTTCCAAGACCGTTAAGAATTACTCTAAGCGGATTCTTACGAACCTTGTTAGCCTTTTCGGCAATTCCTATAGCGCCCTCGGCTGCAGCGAATGACTCATGACCTGCAAGAAATGCGAAGCACTCGGTATCCTCTTCGAGAAGCATTTTTCCGAGATTACCGTGTCCAAGACCAACTTTTCTCTGATCGGCAACAGAACCGGGAATACAGAAAGCCTGAAGACCTTCTCCGATAGCAGCAGCAGCGTCCGCAGCTCTTGTGCAGTTCTTTTTGATGGCGATAGCGCAGCCTACTGTATATGCCCACTTTGCATTTTCAAAGCATATAGGCTGGATTCCCTCAACGAGCTTGTAGATGTCAAGTCCCTTATCCTTGCAGATCTCAGCGCATTCTTCGATAGAATTGATTCCATATTCCTTGATTACAGCAAGGATCTGCTTTTCTCTTCTCTCATATGATTCAAATAAAGCCATTATCGTTATCCTCCTTATTCTTTTCTCGGGTCAACAATTTTAACGGCGTCGGAAACTCTTCCGTACTGACCCTTAGCCTTTTCAAAAGCGGTGTTAGCGTCGTCGCCCGCCTTGATAAAGTCCATCATCTTGCCGAAGTTAACGAACTGATAACCGATGATCTCGTCCTCCTCGTTAAGAGCAAGACCCGTTACATAGCCGTCTGTCATTTCAAGGTAACGTGGGCCTTTTGCAAGTGTACCGTACATTGTTCCTACCTGTGAACGAAGACCCTTTCCGAGGTCCTCAAGTCCGGCTCCTATAACAAGACCGTCCTCGGAGAATGCGCTCTGTGAACGTCCGTAAACGATCTGAAGAAACAGCTCTCTCATAGCTGTATTGATTGCATCGCATACCAAATCTGTATTTAGCGCTTCAAGAATAGTTCTTCCGGGAAGGATCTCACTTGCCATAGCGGCGGAATGAGTCATACCCGAGCAGCCGATAGTTTCAACCAGACATTCCTGAATAACGCCCTCTTTAACGTTAAGAGTAAGCTTACAAGTACCCTGCTGAGGCGCACACCAGCCCACACCGTGAGTAAAGCCCGAAATATCCTTTATCTCCTTAGCCTTTACCCATTTTGCTTCCTCCGGAATCGGAGCAGCGCCGTGAGCAGCGCCCTGAGCAATAGGGCACATTGTTTCAACTTCATGTGAATAGATCATTCAAAATACTCCTCTCAATAATATGATGTATTTTTACATACGAATATATTATATAACATTTCCCCGTTCATTTCAAGCGGTTTATACAAAAATATATTCTTTTTTTACATTTTTGAACACACAGCTTTAAGAAGGATAAAAAACGTTATATTTCGTTATTATTTTCGTCAATTCGCACAAACCGCAGAATAAAGATTCTGTAATGTTAATGTAGATTAAACGTACAGAAGTATATGCTCTTATTTGCTTGTAGGTCAAACGGTAATTATGAATTAGACTTTATTTTCAGTATCAAAATGAAGAGGCTGTAATAAATAAACAGCTTAAATAGGATGTATGATCTGTATGCTAAGCTGAGATCCGTGAGTTTTTTTGCCAAAGCTCTTGAAAAAAGCCAAAGCTTGCTGTATAATAAATATATATGTTTTTAACGGAGGCAGGTATTTATGAAATTTAATTATAAATTCAGCTCTAAGCCTGAAAAAACAATTGCGGCGCTTACCGCTTCCGTAGTTCTGGCAATATTATTTGACGGAAGTAAAAAAAAGAAGAAACATCCTGAAAAGTATAAAAGCTTTCCTAAGAGAACCGCCGCTAACTATCGGAAGATAGACGATCTGCTGAAACGCACTGCAGCTAAGGAGCTTTACAGTAAACAGGAGCATTATGAAAGCCCTGTTCTTGAAAATATCAAAATAGAAAAGGGCGAATTTATTGATCTGTAATGATAAGTGCCGTCTGATCAGTTGTTCGGCAGAGGTAATTTTATTGGATACGGAGCGGGGAATATGAAAAAATATCTCAGGGAATACAGAGCCTGTATAAGAAAATGCCTTGAAAACGGCAATACTGATTTTTCACAGCTGCTTGAATATCATATGAAGCATATTGAGTTTTTTATGCATGAAAGGCTTATACATCTTATAGTTACAGTTTTGTTTGCGTTGCTGACGGTAGCCTGCTTTATTGTTATTGTCTGTACTGAAAAAGTAATTCTTGTTCCGCTGGCTATTCTTTTTCTTGTACTGCTCATTCCATACATAAAGCACTATTACTTTCTTGAAAATCAGACTCAGGAGCTGTATAAGGACTATGACGAGATAGCCGATAAGGCTTCGGATAAAAATACGGAGAATAAATAACCTATGAGTTATACAGATTATACTAAGGAAAGCTGGAAGGGAAGCGTAATAACCGCACCTTTACCGCCTACTCTGGTTACCTGCGGAACTATGGAAAAGCCTAATGTTTTTACTGTAGCCTGGACCGGTATTTTAAATACTCAGCCGCCGGTTACATATATTTCTGTCAGGCCTGAGAGATATTCCTACGGATTGATAAAGGAGAGCGGAGAGTTTGCGGTAAATCTTGCTACGGAGCAGCTTGTAAGAGCAGTGGATTACTGCGGTGTAAAATCCGGAAGAAATACGGATAAATTCAAAGATACCGGACTTTCGGTTCAGGAGGCGTGCGAGCTTCGGTGTCCGATACTGGTACAGTCGCCGGTCAATATCGAATGCAGGGTAAGGGAAATTGTTTCTCTCGGAACGCATGATATGTTTATTGCAGATATTGTCCGTCTTGACGCAGCAAAGGAGCTTATTGACGAAAACGGCAGGCTGGCGCTGGACAAAGCGGGACTGCTGGCTTATGCTCATGGAGAGTATTTTGCTCTCGGCAGAAAGCTCGGAAGTTTCGGGTATTCTGTAAAAAAGAAAAAGGGAAGACCAAATAAACAAGGAAAAGGAAAAAGAAGGACATGAAAAAAATTATAGCTGTTCTGGCTGCCGCAGGATCGTACTGCGTTTTCGGAGGAAAAAAAGCAGAAGCGTGGTTTTCGGAAACTCATTCGGATATAACCGAAAAAGCCGTTGCTCTTCTTGAAAGGGACAATAAGCTGAAGCAGCACGGTTTCTATAAGGGATATATCAATGAACTTATCTCAGGAAGCAAAGAGCCTGATAACGACGGTGATATAGACAAGGGTCTGGGAACTCACTATTACTCCTGCTCAAACAGTAAGGGCAGGGAATTAAGCGATACTAACGGTTATTATAAAAACCGTCTTGGTAAATTCTCCAAAAGTGCAAGGACTATGCTTGAAGAAAATTATACCTGCGCACTTTCATTATATAAAAGCGGAAAAACTGCTGAAGCCATGCATACTCTTGGACGTGCTTTGCATTTTATGGAGGATATGGGCTGTACCGTTCATACGGCAAATATGAAGTATCAGGACAAGCCGGCGAATGCTCATTACGCCTATGAAAAGCACATAAATACGTTATGCAAGCAGTACGGTGCAGATAAATGCGATAAAAGGCTTCAGAAAGCATACAGCGGAAGCTTTACTCAGGGTCTGAATAAGCTTGTAAAACTTTCTTCAAGGTTCTGCGAGCCTATCTCTCATCTTGATCCTAAAGCGTTTGATGACGCGGCAAAGGCAACAATTCCCGTTGTTCAGCAAAATGCTGCGGCGCTGCTCCTGAAATTTTATGATGACTGTATCGGCGACAACGGAAATTTTCTCTGCGATCAGAAGTCATATACGCTGAGAAACGAAGCGTCTGGATTAGTTATAACCGTTTCGCCTAAGGGTCTGACTTTAGAAGATCCGAATAAAGAACTTGAACAGAAGCTGCAGTTTTGCATATACGAAAACGGGACGTTCGGTCTGAAGATAGGTGACGGCGGGTTTGTTAGCGGAAATTGCAGAAGCTATGACTATCTGAAGCTTGGCTCTGTGCCTGCTCTGTTCAGATTTGCCGGTTACGGTAAAAAGCGCTTCAGAATAACAGCAGGAGGAACAGGCTTTGAAAAGGTGCTGTCCTGTACAAAATCCGGAGGACTTGCGGTTTCGGAATTTGAACCTGAAAACCCGGCGCAGATCTGGATAATCAACTGAGAAATTTAAGACGTCGGATCTATATCAGGAGTGAAAAGGTCTGATCTGACTGCTGTAAAACGAGAAAATACAGAAATGTTCCACGTGGAACATATTTACAAAGTAAAAACGGCAGATCTCTTTTTTGCATAAGAGGGAAAAGCAATGAATAAATTATTACTACATAGTTGTATTCATATTAATATGGCGATTTGAAATATTTACAACATAAATCATTATGGCTGTTTTGGCTGATGAATAACGGTTCATTATAAGATCGGAGCAAATCTAAAAATTATAAAACCTTACAAGTCGGGCGGCGATAAAGAAGTATTACAAGGACACTTTTAACGTATACATTAAAAGTGTCCTTGAGTTACTTTTGTCATTGATTTTGTAGGTTATTTATTATAAGAACTTTGAAAAAACGTAATTTGCATGGGGTGTGAAATTGAAGTGTGCATGGAATGCTATGTTGACGAAAACAGAATAACGCCGCTATTAAATCCATTGGATTGTTTGGAAAACCACACACAATATATTTGCGGGACTTGCGGTCGGTGCATTTGCATTGAACATGAACCCCATCGTGGATCGCAGCGGTGGAATTTTCCTTTTAGGTCGTTAGAAACTGCAAAGTTGTATTTGCGTACTGCAGATCATAGTATGAAAAAGCCATGTGGTATTTATAAGATGAAAGGTGAAAACGGCAGAGTTTCATACAAGATCTTTGCGGACAGCGAGGATTTGCAGTTATATCTAAAAAGGAACAAAGGAAAAACCTGTGAAGATACGAAGCCTGTTTTTATTGTTGAAGAATACAGAGAATATGCAAATACACAGATACGAAGATTGACTTCTGACGAAATACAGAAATATATGTCAGAGCGATAACTTCCGATTTATAGGGTAGTTTAATATGAAAAAGCCCGCAGAGATTTTTATTTCTCTGCGGACTTTATTGCTTTAGAATTAAGATAGATCCTTATTTGTGCAGCGTAAATCTCAGGTCGATTTGAAGCTATAGCTTTGACGTCAAACCGAGAAAACTTATGCTGCAAAAATTCACAGGTCTTATGCTTTTGAGATCATTCGATCTCTCCTTTTTTATCAATAAGTAAGCAGGTAAAGAAGAACAGCGGCACTGACAGTATAAGTTGTACTACTATCTGAACGGTATTGTAAGCGGAGCTGTATCTTGTAATATCGGAAAACGATCCGACTATATCAATAGATAATCCCAGAATTATTGAAAATATGGTCTGTTCGCCTATCAGGAACATAATGATTCCGATCACCCTCAACTTACGAAAATATATATTAGCTAAGGTAATAGCTAAAAATAGAGCAAGCTGGGAGAAAACATAGGTGATAATCATACTCGCAAAAGAAAGTGCAATATCAGATAACGACTGATTATTATAATAATACGTTAATATTGTCGGCAAATCCTTATCATCAAAAAAGGGCATTGAGAACAAAACGAAAAAACAGATCATTGATATAATGAACCAGATAAAACCCGCCATAAGCTTTGAAAGGATATGATACGACGTTTTAACGGGTATCATTCTCAGAAGGTAGCCTTCATTGGTGAACATTGACTTGCTGAATCTTACCGGCCCGTACAGAAAGGATACCGTTATACTTACAAAGCAGCTGATAACATAAATCGGCATAAGGATCGTTACGAATAGCAAATATATGATACCGGTCCGGTCTATTGAATTATAGTAATAGTCGAAACCGTTTCTGAAAGCGAAAAATCCAATCACGGAAAAGGCTGCAAAAAATATAGTTATAGGCAGCAGAGCCTTTGAAAAGCATCGGAATTCATATCTAAATATTTTTCCTAACATCTGTACACCTCCCTGAAAAGCTGATCGACAGTCATATTTGTTTCCGCCTTTATCTGTTCGACGGATTTAAAAAGCCTTAAAGTACCGTTCTGTATCATAATAGCGTCGTCCAGCACCGGCTCGATATCAGCGATAAGGTGAGTTGATATTATTACTGCGGCATTTTCATTGTAGTTTGAAATTATTGTGTTAAGTATATACTCTCTTGCGGCAGGGTCTACCGCAGCGATAGGCTCGTCAAGCAGATATACCTCTGCTTCTCTGCTCATTACCAGAGCAAGCTGAACTTTTTCTCTGGTTCCCTTTGACATATGCTTGAATTTCTGATTCATATCTACATTCAGCCGCATAAACATATCGACTGATTTGCTGTAATTAAAATCACTGTAAAAGGTTCTGTAAAAATCAAGCAGCTCTTTTACTTTCATTCCATTTGGAAGAAAATCTCTGTCAGGCAGATACGAAACGATCTTTTTTGTTTCGGTACCAACAGGATATCCATTGATAAGTATCTGTCCGTAGGTCGGCTTCAAAAGACCGCAGGCAAGCTTTATAAAAGTCGTTTTTCCGCTTCCGTTAGGTCCTAGCAGGCCTACGATCCTGCCTTTTTTAATTTCAAGATTGATATTGCCCAGAGCCTGAAATCTTCCGTAGCATTTTGTTAGACCTGTGCAGCTTATGATCGTATCGTTCAATTTTATACCCCCTATTAAAAAAACAGCAAAAAGAGATTTCTTTCTGCTGTATATTTTAACTATCTTTCTTCGCAGATAAGCTTTATAGCGGTTCTTTCCTCATTATCGATAAGTACGTTTGCAAAAGCAGGTATGCAGATCATATCAATCCCGAGGGGAGCAAGGTAACCTCTTGCAATGGCTACAGCCTTAATTGCCTGATTTGCCGCTCCGGCGCCTACAGCCTGAACCTCAACCGCTCCGTTTTCCCTGATAACTCCGGAAATAGCTCCGGCTACTGAATTTGGTACGGATTTTGATGAAACCTTTAGAATTTCCACACTATAACCTCCATTATTAGATTTATTATAAATTATCAGCAAGAATCTGAGCTGACCGTAATATTACTGACGGCTCACCCATTTATAAACATATTACATTATACACTATTGTTTTGTATATTGCAAGCCAATTTAAATTTTTTGTGTATTATCGCTTAATAATTCTCTCAATTTTAGTTGCTTTGCCCAATTTTTCATCAAAGCTTACTGCTACGGCATTTATAAAGCAGGGACTGGAGCTTTCCTTGAACATAACAGGAAAATGGTATTTCATTTTATCGACCGCTATTTGAGTATCGACTCCCAGTACGGACATTTCCGGACCGGTCATTCCTACATCGGTTATATATGCTGTATGATCTTTCAGAATAGTCTCGTCCGCAGTCTGGACATGAGTATGAGTACCGAGTACGGCAGTGCATTTTCCTGCAAGGTAATGGCCCATAGCTTTCTTTTCGGATGTTGCTTCCGCATGAAAATCAACGATGATATTAGGAGTATCTATGCTTTCCAGCACCTTATCCATATAAAAAAAGGGATTTTCAAGAGAATCAAGATATATAGTTCCCATAAGGTTAACGACGGCTATTTTAACAAAGCATAGATCTATGACGGCAACTCCGTGTCCTGCGACGCCCTCCGGATAATTTACCGGACGGAGAAGAATTTCCTGCTCGTCGTAAAGACTTGTGCTTTCCCGTCTTTTAAAGGAATGGTTTCCCGTTGTAACAACGTCGGCGCCTATACGGATCAGTTCTTCAAATGACTTAGGGGTAATTCCGTTGCCCTGAGCCGAGTTTTCTCCGTTGATAACTGTAAAGTCAATATCGTATTCTTTTTTTATGCTGTAAATATTGTCGCTTAAAAAATCGCAGCCTGCTTTTCCTACAACGTCGCCTACAAATAATAAATTCATTGCCGATTCTCTTTTCTGTATAAATTATATTTTATATTATATACTTAATTCCTTTTTTAGTCAAGGAAAAAACGCATTAACAAATAGAACTTCATCTGTTATTTTGCCGAATTTATGAAGTTGAGCTGTCTTTGTACAGCTGTTGCAGAGATGATCTGATCGTTTTTTGTTATATATTTCAGAAGCTGATCAGGGCGGGAGTAAAGCCAAGGGTGTTATAAGATTAAAAGGCATAAAAATGCGTTCCCGAGGTTTGAACCGCAGGAACGCATTTTTTGTTCAGTAACGATTGTCGAAAACTCTGGTGGACTTCTTTTCGCTTCTCGGAAGCTCTCCGATATCAACAGGCTTTACTATAACCGTAATTCCTATCTTAGTCTTAAAGCCTGCGCCTATAGCCGCTTCCATTGCAGTCTTGTCTGCACCTCCGTCGACCTCTACAAATAAAGTACAGATGTCCTTTCCGTAAAGATGGTCAATCATAAACTGATATTCACTGGAGGCTCCGGGTATTCCCGAAAGCATTTCATCAATCTGGCTGGGGAATATATTAACTCCCTTTACCTTGACCATATCGTCGGTACGTCCCAGTATCGTATCTATCCTCGGATATTTTGAACCGCAGGGACAGTCGCCGGTAATAACTCTGGTCAGGTCGTGAGTGCGGTATCTGATAAGAGGTGCACCCTGCTTTTTCAGTGTTGTTATAACAAGCTCTCCGACCTCTCCGTCCGGAAGGACCTCGCCGGTTTTCGGATCAACTATTTCAAAATAAATAAAGTCGTTCCACATATGCATACCGCATTCATAGTCGCAGCTTACGCCTATTCCGGGACCGTATATCTCGGTCAGCCCGTAAATATCGTAAAGCTGGACCCCTAGCTCATTAGCGATCCTCTTTCTCATTTTTTCTCCCCAGCGCTCGGAGCCGATCACGCCTTTTCTCAGGCATATCTTATCGCCGATACCGCGTTTTTCAATTTCCTCCGCAAGCAGCAGAGCATATGAAGAAGTAGCGCACAGAACAGTGGATCTCAGATCAGTCATCATTCTCAGCTGCTTGTCGGTATTTCCCGGTCCCATAGGTATAGTCATTGCACCCAGTCTTTCCGCGCCGAGCTGAAAGCCTATTCCTGCTGTCCATAGACCGTATCCGGGAGTAATATGTATTCTGTCAAGATTGGTTATTCCGGCCATTCTGTAGCAGCGTGCGAACATATCCGCCCAGTCCGAAACGTCCTGAGCAGTATAGGGAATTATGACCGGAGTTCCTGTAGTTCCGGAGGAGGAATGAATACGAACTATTTCTTCGTCGGGTACAGCCTGAAGCCCCAGAGGATAAGCCTCCCTTAGGTCGCCCTTCCAGGTAAAAGGCAGCTTCTCGAAATCCTCCTGCGACTTGATGGAATCAATGTCGATGCCTTCAAGCTTACGCTTATAGAAGCAGTCCTGAGAGGTCAGCTTTTTCAGCTGTTTTTTGATCAGCTCAAATTGTGTTTCGGTCATTTTCATGGTGATCGCTCCTTATCTGTATTATATGGTTGCTGTTTAAACTGAAAATAAAAAATCCTGCCCCAGAATATGGGACAGGACATATGATTCCTGCGGTACCACCCAAATTGCGGATAAATCCGCCGCTTATCGGCATACTGACATATGCCTTTTCCTTAACGCGGATAACGTCGCCCCTAACGGAAAATTCCCCTCGGTTTGCCCTCATGAGTCCATTCGCCGGAGTCTGCGCTGCCGCGATCCCACCATCTGCGGCTCTCTTAAACGCCTTTACGGCGGCTACTACTCTCAATCATAGGTTTATGGTGATTATTAATACTTTATATAATATCACTGCTATTAAAATTTGTCAAGGCTTTTTTGCCGCTGAACCAATAATTTGCGTATATATCAAAAACGGCTTTTCAAGAGTAAATGCAGTTTCAAAAAAGTCAAGCAGTGGCGATCTCAACAGCTTTAAAATTAAGCTCGTGAAATTTTTCCGGAATACGCTTTGCTATTGCAGATCTCAGTTCGTCCACAGTAATACCCAGTGCGCCTGATTTGGCAGCCGCCGCCAAAAGAGCGATATTCAATACCTTTGGAGAACCGCATTTTTCACATATCTCTTCTCCGTCGATAACTGCAAGGCTTTCGACGTTTGATTTCAGATAATCAAGCGCCTCAGAGCCGTCGTAATCCGAGCCGGAAAGGGAAGCCGTAACCGGTTTTACTGCCTTTTTATTTACTATAACCGTTCCGCCTTTTTTTAGGTATGCTATATTTCTGACAGCTTCTGCGGGTTCAAATGCGATAATAACGTCGGCTGAGCCTTTGGGTATCATCGGAGAATCTATTTTATCTCCTGTCCGTACATGGGATACGACGCAGCCGCCCCTCTGGGACATTCCTATAGTTTCGCTAGTACGCACGCTTTCTCCTTTTTCCATTGCGGAAAAAGCAATAAGCTTTGAAGCAAGTACGGTTCCCTGACCGCCTACTCCGCACAATAAACAGTTCTTTGTCATTTCAGGTCTACCTCGTTTCGATGTATTGAATTAATGTAATACGCTATTTAAAAACCGGTATATGATCTCTGCCAGTTTCTCCGGATTATCTGTATTTACCTCATGTCCCGAAGCTTCTATTGATTTATATCCCGATTTCGGAATAGCGGCATTAAGCAGTACCGCCGCCTTTTTGTTTACCGTATCCTTTTCACCTGTCAGTATAAGTACGGGACACGTTATATTTCTGATACTGCTGCTGAGATCAAGCTTAGTCATTGAGCCGGTAAGGCTTATAAAATCTTTTTTTGAGAATCCTGCGCTTTTAAAAGCCTTTTTCGGCATAAATCTGAAGATCACGCTTTGAAGCTTTAAGAGAAGCTTAGGCATTTTAAACTGAGGAGCAATAAGCACCAGAGCCTTAACCCTGTCAGGAAAGTCAGCGGCATAATTAAGAGCAAGCACAGCGCCCAGCGATAATCCGCACAGACAAATCGGAAGGGCGGTTTTACTGAGGTGTTTTTTTAATCCGTCATATAGGCTGCTGTATGTACAGCTATCGTCGGCTAAGCTGGAAAGAAGCGGGCATTGTGCCTCTATGGGATATTTTTCAGAGTTGAGAACGCCGTCCCATGCCGATCTATCCTGCCCTAATCCGTGAAGCAAGATCAGGCTCATGCTTTAATCTCCTATAGCCTTGCAGGGGCAGATCTGAGCGCATACTCCGCAGCCGTAGCATAGACTTTTTTCGATTTTAACGCTGCCGTTCTCCAGAACGATAGCCGGACAGCCAAGCTCTTTTATGCATTTTTTGCAGTTAACGCATTTGTCTTTATCTACAGTAAAATGCTTTGAGGGCTTGGTTACCGCAATACAGGGAGATTTCATTATTACAGCCTTTACTCCCGTTTTGCTTACCGCCGATCTCACGGCTTTTATTCCTGCGTCAAGATCGAGAGCGTTGACCGTTTCAACGGAGGTCAGACCTATAGCCTTCAGTATTTTTTCTATAGATACCTTTTCGCATACATCGCCCATCATTGTTACGCCTGTTCCGGGGTGCGGCTGATGTCCTGTCATAGCGGTAGTTGAATTATCAAGAACTATAAGCGTAATATCAGTCCGGTTGTAAACAGCATTGACAACGCCCGTGATTCCGGACGCAAAAAATGTTGAATCGCCGATAAAAGAGAAGTTTACCGTATCCGGCTCAACTCTGTGTATTCCCTGAGCGATCGTAACGTCAGCACCCATGCAGAGACAGGTATCTACCATATCAAGAGGCTTTGCGTTTCCGAGGGTATAACAGCCTATATCACCGCTGAATACAGCTTTTTTGCCCTTTACTGCCTGCTTTACGGCATAAAAGCTTGCTCTGTGCGGACAGCCCGCACAGAGTACGGGAGGTCTGACCGGAAGCTCGGGAGCTTCGGATATTTCAGCCTCCTGACAGTTTAGTCCCAGAAAACCGCTCAGGACTTTTCTTACAGATTCCACGGTGTTTTCGCCGGCAGGCTGAACCGAGCCGTCAAGCTTTCCGTGTATCCTGATATTCAGATTGTATTTTCCGCAGATATATGTAAGTTCTTTCTCAATGACCGGATCAAGCTCCTCAATGCACAAAACTTCGTCAAGTCCGCTGAGAAATTCCAGCGCAAGCTTTTCTGGAAATGGATTCGGAGTGGATATTTTCATAAGCCTGCATGAAGCGTCTTCGCCGAGAGCCTCTCTGGTATACGCCCAGCTTATCCCGTGAGATGCTACTCCCTTTTTCGCAGTTTTGCAGCCTGATATAAAATTGAATCGGTAGGAGGAAAGCTCCGATCCCATTTCAGGATTGCGCTTTTCTATTTTGCAGTGATTTAGGTAAGAAGTTCTCGGAAAAATAACCCAGCGCATAGTGTCCTTTACGAAGCCGTCAGGAATGTGCTTTTCGTAGCTGTCTGCAATTTCAACTGAAGCGCAGCCGTGGCATACTCTTGTGGTAGGTCTGAAAAGTACGGGAGTAGAATATTTTTCAGAATACTCAAAAGCGTCCTTTATCATTTCGTAGGCTTCCTCCGGAGAGGACGGGTCAAAAACGGGAAGCTTTGCAAATTGTGCAAAATGCCTTGTATCCTGCTCGGTCTGTGAGGAAATAGGTCCCGGGTCGTCTGCTGAAACTATTACCATTCCGCCCTTTACCCCGACATAAGCAAGGCTCATAAGCGGGTCGGAAGCAACGTTAAGTCCTACCTGCTTCATAGTAACAAGCGCTCTTGCTCCTGAGTAAGCCGCACCTGCGCCGACCTCCAAAGCCGCTTTTTCATTGACAGACCATTCAACATAAACGCTTCCGTCATTGTTTTTTGCTATAGTTTCAAGGATTTCGGTAGAGGGAGTTCCGGGATAGCCCGAAACGACATTTACGCCGGCATGAAGAGCGCCCAGAGCAATAGCCTCGTTTCCCATCAAGAATTCAACTGACAAAATAACACACCCTTTTAATTTAATACCTTGGTCTTAATTCCGTTCGGAAATCAAGCTTTGACTATACTATATATTATATCATATTATATGAAAAAGTCAATTGATTGAAATTCGCAGAACGGTACATAAATTGCTTTGAAAACTGTCAAGACAAAAAAATTTTATTTCTGCACATTATCAGGCTTCAAAAGTATGGTTATATATCAGAAATATAGAAATGGATAACCGTATAACAACTGGTATTTGACCAAGATTCTGTAGAAAAAATTTCTGATGATAATATTTTATATGTACTGAAAAATGTATTGAAATGTCGGAATTGTGTATAAGTATAAACAACTTGCGGATTGTGTAAATGTCCTAAAAAACGAAGAAAAGTTTGGGACAAAAGCCTATTGAAATACTTTATGTAATCCTTTACAATAAAAACATGGGGGTATAATTTTTAAACTTGATGGAGGTAAATTATGAAATTGAAAAGAACCATGGCAGGTTTCCTATCCGCTGTGGTCGGATTTTCCTCTCTTGGTCTGTCTGCGCTTGCTCCTGCGAGCGTAAGTGCGGCGAATCCATGGGACGGAGCAGCGGAAACCAGCATACTTGAAAAGAAAAGGGTATCATCAGATGAGTCCTTGCTTCAGGAAGACGACAATAATCCCGGCAAATACACATGGGGCTATCTTCAGACCAATTCTGACAGCAAGGTCCCTACGGGTGAATACCTAAAGGTTACTTATACTGTTGACGGAGAAATTGATGATACAGCAAAGCTCTTTAACTTCCAGCCGTTCGACTCAGGCTGGGGAGGCTGGCAGGATAACTTCCTAACCGCTGGCGACGGCGAGTACGATTCTGCGTCGGGGACATATTCGGCTTATATCAGTACGGATTCGATCAAGGCTTCTCTGGGTACAGGCAAGACACTTAAGGGAATAAATCTTTCCTTCGGAAGCGATATCAGTCCTTACGATGAAAACGGAGATAAGGTAAACGCCGACGCTCCCGTAGTAACACTTACCGGGTACTATAACGTTAAGATCTCGGCAAATCCGCCTTCGGGAGACGTTACTCCTGAAAATCCTCTGACTCTGTATACTATCACAGAAGAAGAGTTGGACGCAGACGGCGTTAACTGGAAGGCTGCTTCAAAGGCTGTCATATATGTTAAAATGACAGAGGGCGGAACCGATTCAATGCTTAATACTCAGATCAAGCTTGGTCCGGACGGAGCCGACGGTCAGCCGGTAGGAAAGGCTTCAAGCAAATATCTGGTAGGACAGAACGCTTCTGCAACATACGGAAAGAGCGGTAACGCAATTCAGGATAATCTGATCGGAAACGCCGGTACGGGTAATTACAAATTCCCTGATGTCAATATAAATAAATCAATGCAGGACGGCAGTACATGGAATTCAAGTTATGCCAATGAAATAACTATTACCGTTAAGGCATATACCGATAATACAAACTGTGAATTTCTCGGTATCATATTCAATAACGGAGCTGCATATCCCTCAGGCTTCAAGGCTCCGGCAGTTGAAAGCACGACCTACGACGCACCTCCGGTAGAGCAGACAAGCAAGCGTGAGCTTATGAAGATGACGCTTGATTACTGCGATACGATGGACTCGTCAAAATATCAGGACGCTTCATGGGATAAATTCCAGACTGAGCTTGCTAAGGCAAAGACAGTTTATGAAAACCAGTCAGCTTCTGATACGGAACTTGTCAACGCGAGAGCAAGTCTTGAAAAGGTAAAAGCAAATATGCTTTTCAAGGATACGGGAACACAGGCTGCTCCTCTTCCTTACCGTGATCTTACAGACGATGAGATAGTTAAGGAAATGGGCGTAGGAACAAACCTCGGAAATACAATGGACGGACATTCCGGCTTTACTCCAAGCGAGACCTCATGGCAGTCGGTTGAGACTACAAAGGCTTATATAAAGGCGCTTCATGACGCCGGATATAATACGGTGCGTATCCCTGTAACCTGGGGAACGATGATCGACGACGAAAACGGCTATTCGATAAACGATACATGGATAAGCAGAGTTCAGGACATCGTGGATTACTGCGTATCTCAGGATATGTACGCTATCATCAATGTTCACCACGACGGCGCAGAGCAGTCGGGCTGGCTCAGAGTAGCTGCGGAGGATATTGATCAGGTTTATGATAAATTTGAAAAGGTATGGAGAAATATTGCAGAGTATTTCAAGAATTACGACGAGCATCTTATTTTCGAGTCTATGAATGAGATCACCTGCATGGAAGGCGACGCCAAAAATTCGGCTGAGGCTATCGCATACGATACCCCTGTTATAGTTAATCTCAATCAGATATTTGTAAACGTAGTACGTTCTACAGGCTCGAACAATGCTAAGAGATGGCTTTCGGTAGTTTCGCACTATGCAAACGGAGGAACTCAGTCAGGCTTCGTTCTTGCAGACGACAGCTACAATACAGAAAACAGGATCATGTTTGCGCTTCATATTTACAAGGCATCAACAAACGTAACATGGACTTACAGCGAAGTATATCAGGTAGCTGACGCACTCAAAAAGTGTGCAGCAAAGCATAAAGTTCCGATAATACTCGGAGAGTACGGAACAAGAACCTATACTCAGGCGGGAACCGAGAGCGGATACAACGACGTAGCCAGAGCTTATTTCTCCGAGATAGTTCACCGCGCCTGTCAGGCTGCCGGAGCTGTTCCTGTAGTATGGGATCAGGGATACGGTACAAAGGGCGAATATGAAACCGGCTTGTATTCCTACTGGAACAGAACAAAATGCGAACCTTTGTTCAAAACAATTATAGACGCAATGATGAGAGGAACGTATCTGCCTAATACGTCCAAGAACAACAGCTATGATTTCAAGGACGTTGTTCAGGGTCCGTCTGTTGACCCGATAACCGATATAGCTCTCAGCGATGAAAAGGTCAGCGTAGAGCTGGGCGATAATTATACGGTAACGGCTGAAGTTACTCCATCCGGTTCAAATGATGTTGTTATCTGGAGTACGGACGATGAAACTATTGCGACTGTATCACAGGGCAAAATAAGGGCAAGAGGAATAGGAATTACGACGGTAAGAGCATATTCACAGAGCGGAAGCATTGAAAAGACCATAACTGTAAAGGTTTCTCCGAAGGCTTCTGAAAATGCGGCGACCGCTATCAGCGCAGAGGATTCCTATACTGTTATTTCAGGTAAATACGTTTATCTCAATCCGTCGGTCGAGCCTGCCGGCGCAGACGATTATATTACCTATAAATCGTCGAATACAAATATTGTAACAGTTAACTCGCTGGGCAAGGCTGTAGGCGTTAAAAACGGAGTTGCTTATGTAACTATGACAGCTTCAAGCGGAGTTACCAGAACTGTAAAGATCGAGGTTCTTGACAGCGCTGCTAAGGAAGAAGTAAATCTGGCGCTTCACGTTCTTTATAACGATACGGCAAAGAATTATTACGGAACTGAGCTCGGAGATGCTGTAAAGGCAACGGGCGACGGACAGTATACAGTATCATTCGATCTTAACAGCCAGCTTTCATCAGCAGGTAAAAAGGCTGGTATAACCGAAATAAACAATCTTACGGCTGTTTATATCAAGGATTCTGACATAACAAGCGGAAACGCAAAGAAATCACCTCTTAACAGCGCTGAAATAAGATATGACAGCGTTAAGGTAAACGGAACAGAGCTTACTATAAACAACAGTGATTTTGCTTCCGCACTTAATTCTGAGGTATTTGACAGCGGAAGGCCTATCAATGCTTGGGACGGCTCTATTGTAGACGAGGTTTCCGCAGCCGATCATGTAGCTAGGTTTACAACAGTTTCAAATCCTACTACTATTGAAGTTACATTTACTCTTCAGAATGTTGAATTTAAGCAGTCAGCTTCCGATAAAAAGAATGAAGCGCTGAAAATGACAGCGGTTACAGATAAGAAGATCGTTCTTGACAATATCGGAGATACTGCTGAGCTGGCAGTAAAGATCATACCGAGAAATACCGATTCTCTGGTAACATTCACTTCTGATAATGCAAATATCGTTTCTGTCGATAATACTGCATTGGCGACCGATCCTGAAACAGGTGAGGTAAGAATTACAGTTACGGCAATGAACGAGGGCAAGGCTACTGTTACGGCAATGACTGAAAACGGATTAACAGTTGAGTTTACCGTAATAGTAGGAGAGGATATCTATGACGATCCTTCAAGTGAGGACAGCTCATCTGAAAATTCATCGGATATTGATTCCTCTTCTCAGGGATCGGAGTCAAGCGACAGCGATTCATCTTCAGCAGATTCCAACGATTCCAACACACAGGACTCCTCTTCACAGAGTTCTTCGTCAGACAGCGGTACGGCTTCTTCACCGTCCTCCGATTCCGGAAACGGTAATTCAGGCGCAGGCAGCAATCCGAATACGGGAGCTAAGGCAGCTGCTCTTACAGGAGTGCTTCTCTCGGCGGCAGCTCTGATCGTTGTTAAAAAGAAGAAATAAAACAGTTCAGTAATAAGTTTTGCTGAAATTAAAAAAATTACAGCCGCTTCGGTTTTGATCTTTCAGACCGAAGCGGCTGTTTTATTAATATGATCTCTGCTCAGCGGCGTTCATATCAGAGTAATTATTTTATGGTATAAAAAATCAATAAGACTGCAACCATATAAGCATATACGGCGTTTTAATTTATAAAGGGGGTGAAAGGCATGAAAAATATTACAGATACTGAGCTGAACGTTTTATTCCGCCGTTATGTAGAGGAATACTCGGATTTGGTATCAAGGCTCTGTATCGTACATACCGGAAATTATTCTGACGCGGAGGATTGTTTTCAAAACGTATTTTTCAAGCTTTTCAGAGAACTGAAAAAGGGCGGGCCTCCTAACGCAAAAGCATGGCTCATTACGGTTGCGCTCAACGAGTGCAGAAGTGTTCTGCGGTACAGATTGCGGAAGAATACCGTTGATCTTAATGAGCTTATGATACCGTTTGAGGATAAAAAAGATATTGAAATGACAGAGCTTATTTTCAGACTTGCTCCCGTTCAAAGAGATTCGATATATCTTTATTACTACGAGGAATATTCGGTAAGGGAAATTTCTGAAATAACAGGAATTAAAGAAAATACTGTTAAATCGCATCTAAAACGAGGCAGGGAGCAGTTAAAGAAGTATCTGACTGAATAGAGGTGGAGTTTATGAAACAGCTTAGAATTTTTGATAAGTATTCCGCACCCCCTAAGTGGAAGGAAGCAGTAATTATGAGACAGGATAAAACAAATACCCGAGTATTTTTGAAACGCCGTTATTTTACAGCGGTGATTTGTGCGGTCGTGCTGATCTGTGCAGGGATATATGCGCTGGGTTATTCGGTTCGTAAAGATTATCCAAGGATAAACGGGATATTGCAGGAAAGCGTCGATGAAGGAAATGACGGTGATGAGGACAGCCGTAATATAGATTACGCTGCGGAACGAAAAGGAGAACATTTCAGAGCTGTAATCGTTCAGGTCAGGGAAAACGGCGTTATGATCTGTAAAGAGGGAGAGGGTCTTATCAGCGTATCCTTTGCGGATAGCTGTGAATTTTTCGGCTCAGATAACAGCAAAACGGATTTCAGCAGTTTTAAAACAGGAGATACAGTTGTTGTAAACTTCGACGGAACTATAATGGAAACTTATCCAGAAATAATAAATTCCTGCGGAATACTCCAGACGATCGGAAGCTTAAAAGAAGGTGAATATATAACCGATCTTACAGGTACTTATTTCAGCGGTAAGGTTTATGAAATATCGGAAGAAGCTATTACGGTAGAAACGGTGAAGAACGGCTTGACATGTTATTATTCGGTCAGGAATGACTTCGGATATATTTATGACGGCAGCAATCGTATAATATCTACGGAGAATATAAAGACCGGAATGCAGATAAGAGTAAAATGCGCACAGCCTCCGGAGATGTATGATATTGATGTGATCAATTCGGATATTATTCAGGTATCCGATGCGTTCACTGCCGACCCTGTTTATCAGCCTGAAGCTGAAGCGGAATTTACTATAAGAGAGTATGCCGTGGAAAACGGCAGCCTGCTCTTTGAAGCAAAAATAGAAAACGAGCAGGAAAGGCTGCTGCTGGATACTATAATTAACGATTATGTTGAGAAGATAAAAGCAGATCCCTATAAAAAAGCATATGATCTAATGCCTTTGCGTGAGTTTTCTGTTAGGAAGGGATCTGATGATACGTCAGCCGAATATCTGCTTTATGAAACCGGCGAGAATATATATTTCAGTACAGACATGGGAGATCTTGAAATATCTAAGGAGGAGAGCAGCGCTGCCGATATACTGAGGCTGCTTGATGAAATATCACAAGGTCATTGAAAATACCCGGTAAATTAAGCGGTCAACGGCGGAGATGATTGTGAACTACAGGATTTTGTGCGGGGAAATGGATAATTTCTCCGCCTTTCGTATGTTTTGTAGAAAACAGGCAATAATTATATAGGCATAGATGAAAATTTTGTAGGAATTTATAACAGGTAAAATTGAAGAAAATGCTTGACAGCCGCGTTTTTGCGGTGTATAATATTAAAGTATGCTGATGAATTGTAATCAGTCGTATAGTATTTTAATGAAAGGAGAGAAATTATGCCAACCTTTAACCAGTTAGTAAGAAAGGGAAGAGACGTTCTTGAAACAAAGTCGACTGCTCCTGCGCTTCAGAAGGGTTATAACTCAAAGAAGAAAGTAGCTATCGATCAGAGCTGTCCTCAGAAGAGAGGCGTATGTACAGCAGTAAGAACCGCTACACCTAAGAAGCCTAACTCAGCTATGAGAAAAATCGCCAGAGTTAAGCTTACAAACGGAAACGAAGTAACAGCTTATATTCCGGGTATCGGTCACAATCTGCAGGAGCACAGCGTTGTTCTCATCAGAGGCGGACGTGTAAGGGATCTCCCAGGTGTGCGTTACCACATCATCAGAGGAACTCTTGACGCTCAGGGCGTTGCCAAGAGAATGCAGGCTCGCTCAAAATACGGCGCTAAGAAGCCTAAGGCAGGAGCTGCCAAGTAATAAAGCTCAGGCTTTACTGCTTAAAACTCATTAAATAAGGTTAGACTCATTGTCGCATACTGCGAAGACCACAGTTGCGTGTAGAGTGATTATATATATCTGCTTTAGAAGCGGAATTTTATTTTTCCTCTGCATTGGACTGACGGGGCTGCAGCTCAAGGCTGCAGAGCGAGTACCTATGAATTCATTTATTTGTGAAGGAGGGAATTAAAGTGCCAAGAAGAGGTAAAGTTGCTAAAAGAGACGTACTTCTTGATCCTGTATACAATTCTAAGCTTGTAACGCGTCTTGTAAACAATATCATGCTGGACGGCAAGAAGGGCGTTGCTCAGAAGATAGTTTACGGAGCATTTGAAATCGTAGAGGAGAAAACGGGACGTCCCGCTCTCGAAGTTTTTGAAGAGGCTATGAACAATATCATGCCTGAGCTCGAAGTAAAGGCCCGCCGTGTAGGAGGAGCTACCTATCAGGTTCCTATGGAGGTAAGACCCGAAAGACGTCAGACTCTCGGACTCAGATGGATAACAAAGTATTCTCGTGAAAGAAACGAGGCTACTATGAGAGAAAGGCTCGCTGCTGAGATCCTTGACGCTCTCAACGGTGTAGGCGGTTCATGCAAGAAGCGCGACGATACACATAAAATGGCTGAGGCTAATAAGGCTTTCGCTCATTTCAGATGGTAAACACAGTATAAATAGGAGGATATTATGGCAAGAGATTGTTCTTTGCAGGATACCAGAAATATTGGTATCATGGCTCATATCGACGCCGGTAAGACAACAACGACCGAGCGTATCCTGTTTTATACCGGTGTAAACCATAAAATCGGAGAAACTCACGAGGGTGCGGCAACTATGGACTGGATGGCGCAGGAGCAGGAGAGAGGTATTACAATTACTTCGGCTGCTACGACCTGTTACTGGAAGGGTCATAGACTTAATATTATCGATACCCCGGGCCACGTTGACTTTACAGTCGAGGTTGAGCGTTCACTGCGTGTTCTCGACGGTTCTGTAACGGTTCTCTGCGCTAAGGGAGGCGTTGAGCCTCAGACTGAGACCGTATGGCGTCAGGCTGATAATTACAAGGTCCCCAGAATGGTTTACGTTAATAAGATGGACATTATGGGAGCCGATTTCTACAGAGTTCTTGATATGCTTCATACAAGACTCAAAACAAACGCCGTAGCTATTCAGCTTCCTATCGGAGCTGAGGAGGATTTCAAGGGAATCATTGATCTGCTTGAAATGAAGGCGTATATTTACACTAACGACCTCGGAACTGATATTCAGGTAACAGATATACCTGATGATATGAAGGACAAGGCTGAGGAATACCGTGCTACTATGATGGACGCTATTGCTGAGCAGGACGAGGAAGTTATGATGAAATACCTCGACGGTGAAGAGCTCACTATAGAGGAAATGAAAATGTGCATAAGAAAGGGTACTATTGCAAACACAATAGTTCCTGTAACCTGCGGTACTTCATATAAGAACAAGGGCGTACAGAAGCTTCTTGACGCTATTGTTGACTATATGCCGGCGCCTACTGATATTGCACATATCAAGGGCGTAAATCCTGAAACAGGCGAGGAGCTTGAGAGGCCTTCTTCCGATGAAGAGCCGTTTTCAGCGCTTGCATTTAAGATCGCTACCGACCCGTTTGTTGGTAAGCTATGCTTCTTCAGAGTTTATTCAGGAGTTTTGAAGGCAGGTTCAAACGTATATAATGCTTCTAAGGACAAGACCGAGAGGATCGGACGTATTCTTCAGATGCATTCAAATCACCGTAAGGATATCAGCGAGGTTTATGCGGGAGATATTGCCGCTGCAGTTGGACTTAAGGTCACTACTACAGGCGATACTCTCTGCGATGAAAAAAATCCTGTTATTCTTGAATCCATGGAGTTCCCAGAGCCAGTTATTCAGCTTGCTATCGAGCCTAAGACCAAGGCCGGTCAGGAAAAGATGGGTATCGCTCTTGCTAAGCTTGCAGAAGAGGATCCTACTTTCAGAACCTGGACTTCAGAGGAAACCGGACAGACGATCATTGCCGGAATGGGCGAGCTTCACCTTGAGATCATTGTTGACAGACTTCTCCGTGAATTTAAGGTAGAGGCTAACGTAGGCGCTCCTCAGGTTTCTTATAAGGAAACTATCAGAAAGAACGCTAACGTTGACTATAAGTACGCTAAGCAGTCGGGCGGTAAGGGTCAGTACGGTCACGTTAAGATCAATATCGAACCCAATGAGTCAGGCAAGGGTTATGAGTTTATCAACCATGTTGTCGGCGGCTCTATTCCTAAGGAATACATTCCTGCGGTTGATGCCGGTATCAAGGGCGCAATGGAAACCGGAGTTCTTGCCGGCTTCCAGGTCGTTGACGTAAAGGTTGAGCTTTATGACGGATCATATCATGAAGTTGACTCGTCTGAAATGGCATTTAAGATCGCCGGATCAATGGCGTTCAAGGAAGCTATGAGAAAGGCTGATCCTGTAATACTTGAGCCTATTATGAAGGTAACGGTTATTGCTCCGGACGATTATTTAGGAACTGTAATCGGAGACCTTAACTCAAGAAGAGGACAGATCCTCGGTCAGGAAACAAGACCCGGCGCAGTTCAGGTCGACTGTCTTGTTCCGCTTTCTGAAATGTTTGGCTATTCCAACGACCTGCGTTCAAAGACACAGGGAAGAGGACAGTATTCAATGGAGCCTGACAGCTATATTGAAGTTCCTAAGTCGATTTCAGAGAAGATCATTACTTCGAGAAGCAAGGGTTAATTTTATTCAAAAATATTTATTTAACCTATTGCAATATTTTAAGATATCTGATATAATTACAATATAGTACGGTATTTTAGAAACTATAAATTTTAAGGAGGAAAAATTCCTATGGCAAAGGCACATTTCGAAAGAACAAAACCCCACGTTAACATTGGTACTATCGGACACGTTGACCATGGTAAGACTACTCTTACTGCTGCTATCACAAAGACTCTTGCTCTTAAGGGTCAGGCTCAGTATGAGGCTTATGATATGATCGACAAGGCTCCTGAAGAGAGAGAGCGTGGTATTACTATCAATACTGCTCACGTTGAGTATGAAACAGACAAGCGTCACTATGCTCACGTTGACTGCCCGGGTCATGCTGACTACGTTAAGAACATGATCACCGGCGCTGCTCAGATGGACGGAGCTATCCTTGTAGTAGCTGCTTCCGACGGTCCTATGGCTCAGACAAGAGAGCACCTTCTGCTTGCTCGTCAGGTTGGCGTTCCTGCAATCGTTGTATTCATGAACAAGGCTGATCAGGTTGACGACGAAGAGCTTCTTGAGCTGGTTGAAATGGACATCAGAGAGCTTCTTGACAAGTATGAGTTCCCCGGCGATGATACTCCTATCATCAAGGGTTCAGCTCTTGCTGCTCTTAACGCTCCCGACGATCTTTCAGATCCTGCATATGCTCCTATTATTGAGCTTATGAATGCAGTTGACGAATTTATCCCTACTCCTGACCGTAAGGCAGATCTTCCTTTCCTTATGCCTGTTGAGGACGTATTCACCATCACAGGCCGTGGTACAGTTGCTACAGGAAGAGTTGAAAGAGGACAGCTCAACACAGGTGATGAAGTTGAGATCATCGGTCTTACTGAGGAGAGAGCTAAGACAGTTGTAACAGGTATCGAAATGTTCAGAAAGATCCTTGATTACGCTGAGGCAGGCGATAACATCGGTGCGCTTCTCCGTGGTATCCAGAGAACAGACATTGAAAGAGGTCAGGTTCTTTGTAAGCCGGGCAGCATTCATCCGCTGACTAAGTTCACAGGTCAGGTTTACGTTCTGAAGAAGGAAGAGGGCGGACGTCATACTCCTTTCTTCAACAACTACAGACCTCAGTTCTATTTCAGAACAACAGACGTTACAGGCGTTATCACACTTCCTGCTGATAAGGAAATGTGTATGCCCGGCGATAACGTAACAATGGATGTTGAGCTTATCACTCCTATCGCTATTGAAGAAGGACTTCGTTTTGCTATCCGTGAGGGCGGCAGAACTGTAGGTTCAGGCGTTGTTACAGCTGTTAAGGACTAATTAAAAATTTCAGCTTAATTGCTATTGTAAGCTCCGGATCTAATGATTCGGAGCTTTTTATTTAAACTGATATGAATATCTGGTAAACAGATTAAAAAAATGTGGAATTACAGATCAAAATATGATATAATTATTCATACAGGGGGTGAAGCTTTGGATAATCTCGACGATGATTATATGATAGACGTAGCCAAAGAGCATAAGTATCAGAATCAAAGCCGCGAATACTGCGAGGCCTTTCTGAAATGGAGAACGAATAAGAAAAATCCTTACGGTTATAAATTTGTCCACGATAAGCGTGAGCATACCTATATAGACGGAGAAGGTTATGTTGAAAAGAAGCCGGCTCAGGCTGAGAAAAAATCGCTTCTGAAATGCTGTTTTCTGCTTGGGATAACAATGATATTTATGCTGGCGGTCGATCTAGGCAAAATGCTGGTCATAAAATATTATTTTAAGCTTAGCGGCGGAGCTAATGTATATTATTCCGAGCTTAATGATTATAAGCCTTTAAGCTCGGAAATCGTATATTTTGCTGCTGTATGCAATATGCTGAAATATATTGTTCCGATAGCTGTTTTCAAATTTGTGTCACGTATACCCGCAAAGGTCATGCTGCCTACCGCAAGAGGTTCATTCAGACTTGGAGCCAGCGGAGTTCTGCTTATGCTGGTCGTTACGGCTATAGGCCGTATCGGCAACTATTTTCTTGCTTACCTGATGGGTCTTGCAAATATTGATTCGGTATATTATGACTATATTTATACAGATAACCGAACCGCAATGCTTTTTTTCTTTATTGGTCAGTTCATAATTACTCCGATTCTTATGGAGATCTTGTTCAGAGGTCTTATTTTACAGACCTTCCGTCAGTTCGGAGATCTGTTTGCAATACTGATAACAAGCGTTATAAACTGCTTATGCTATTATGATATAGCTCAGATCGGTTATATTTTCTGCGCTTCAGTTGTTGTGGGACTGTTCACAATAAGGACAGGCTCTATTTATACCGCCTTTGCAATGCGGATAAGCGGAAGAGTACTTACTTTTGTTATGACGTATATTTCTTTTCATTTAGGCTATATTGAAGGAAAAATATTTGAGACTATTGTATGTCTTGCTATATTTGCAGGCTCTATCATTGTATATTCCCGTTTGATAAGCAAGGGAGAATGGAATTTTAACATCAGAAATGACGACTCCCATATGACTCTCGGGGAAAAGATCAAGACTTCCGTTACAAGTACAGTTCTTGCTTCTTGGATACTGGTGTCAGTAGTTTTGACGGTTTTTTGTATTAAATTTCTGTAAGGCTTTATGGTGATGGGATATGAATGATGAATTTTATATGGAAAAGTCGCTTGAACTTGCGAAAAAGGCTATGGAAATAGGAGAAGTTCCGGTTGGGGCTGTAGTAGTAAAAAAGTCCACGGGAGAAATAGTAGGTGAGGGTTATAACCGACGGGAGAACGGCAGATCCCCTTTGGCTCATGCTGAAATTATTGCGATCAGTCAGGCAAGTCAGAGACTTGGCGGCTGGAGACTTATTGACTGCGAGCTGTTTGTAACCTTAGAGCCGTGTCCTATGTGTGCGGGAGCAATAATTAATTCACGTCTGGAGCGGGTAGTATTCGGCGCTTCTGATCACAAGGCAGGTTCATGCGGCTCGGTAATTAATCTCTTTGAATATCCGTTTAATCATAAGCCCGAGATAACATCCGGCGTACTGCATGAAAGCTGTTCCGTGATCCTTTCGGAATTTTTTGCAGATCTGAGGAAGAGCCGGAAATCAGTTAATAAAAATAAACAAGACGCTGATTAAACTTATCAGCGTCTTGTTTTTTTATTATATTTCATTTCTGTTTTCAAGAGCCTTATAAAGCGTTACTTCGTCGGCGTATTCGAGCATTCCTCCGATAGGAAGTCCGAAAGCCAGTCTGGTAACCTTAACTCCGAAAGGCTTTAAAAGCTTGGATATGTACATAGCGGTAGCTTCGCCCTCGACCGTAGGGTTTGTAGCCATTATGACCTCGGCGATATTACCATCCGAAATTCTGGACAGCAATTCTTTTATCCTTATTTTATCTGGCGTAATTCCGTCGATCGGAGATATAAGTCCGTGAAGAACATGATAAACTCCCTTGTATTCCTTAGTACGCTCAAATGCTGAAATATCTTTAGGCGTTTCAACAACGCAGATAGTAGATTGATCACGCCTTTGATCTGAACAGAAGGTGCAAAGCTCATTCTCAGTGAAATTCTGACATACCTTGCAGGTATGCACTGTTTTTTTGGCATTGAGAACGGCCTGAGCAAACTCTTTTACCTCAGCCTCTGACATTTCCATTACATGATATGCAAGCCTTTGAGCTGATTTCATTCCTATTCCCGGAAGCTTAGCAAACTGCTCCGACAGAATTACAAGGGGCAGAGCATTAGAATCAGCCATTTTATCAGAACAGTCCGGGGAAGGAAACTCCGCCGGTAAGCTTCTGCATTTCCTCGTCACTTGTTTCATCGAGAGTTCTTACAGCTTCGTTGAATGCGCTCATAATAAGATCCTGAAGCATTTCTACATCGTCCGGATCTACGACCTCCGGCTTGATGTTGAGCTTGAGCACCTGTCTTTTGCCGTTTATTGTAATATCCACAGCTCCGCCGCCGACAGAAGCTGAGAATTCCCGCTGCTCAAGGTCAGCCTGCAAAGCCGTTATCTCGTCCTGCATTTTCTGTGCCTGCTTCAGCATCTGATTCATGTTGTTTGAAGGGCCTTTACCCATGCCCTGAGGTAGTCTTGCTTTCATAATAAAAACTCCTTAAATTTACTTTTTTATTTCAACTTCGATCTCAGCCTCTCGGGCACGCTTTATCAGTTCGTTGATAGGATTGTCTTTATCCTCTATATCAACGGTTTTAGAAGAATAAAGCATAAAGCCGAAGTCTTTTCCGTAATATTCGTTTACTATCTTTTTCAAAAGCGCCTTATCGTCGGAGGCTTTGAACTTTTTCAAAAGAAATTCGCTGTTAACAACTACGTTGAAAACATTTCCCTCTATACACGCCATTGAATTTGCCAGAAAAGCGCCTATTGCCGGAGCCTGTTCATTGACCCGTTCCAGTATCTTTTTCCATTCGTCCAAGGGAGTAAAATTGTTCGGGTCAAACTTTTTAAGGGGAGCGGTGGTAGGTTCTTTCTTTACTTCAGGCTTAACGGCCTGCATAGCAGAAGCTGAACTTTCTCCTACGCTCTTTAAAGCCTGTTCGAGCTGGCTGATACGGCTTATAAGTGCGCTGACCTGTGAACTGCTTATCTGAGTATTCTCTCTGGGTGCAGCTGTAATGGGTTTTGGCAGATCAGGAGAATATGTGCATAATCTAACCGCGCACATTTCAAGCTCAATACACTTATTGGAGCTTCTCGCAAAATGCTCTGAGCATTCCTGCAATATTGAGATATAGCCTAATATAGTATCGAGATCAATAGAATCTGCAAGCCTTTTCAATCTTTCAAACTCGTCAGGCATACATACTATAAGCTCTCTGCTGTTATCGGCGGACTTTATGATCATTATATTTCTCATCTGAGCAATAAGCTCAGAGCATAAAACCGCCAGATCCTTGGACATTGCATATAAATCGTCGATCATTCGTATTGCTTCTGCGGCGTCATGCCTGCATACGGCTTCGAGTATATCGAACAGATAGCCGCGTCCGGCTATTCCTGCCGCATTAGAAACGACCTCTGCTGTGATATTATCCGAATAAGCGGCGCATTGATCAAGCAGTGAAAGAGCATCTCTCATTCCTCCGTCCGACAGTCCCGCAATAAGTCCTGCGGCGTCAGGGTCAAGCACAAGGTTTTCCTGAGAAGCAATATATGAAAGCCTGTCCACAATATCCTGAGTTCTGATACGGTGAAAATCAAAATGCTGACATCTGGATACGATTGTAGCCGGTACCTTATGGACCTCAGTGGTGGCAAGTATAAATTTAACGTGCTCCGGAGGTTCTTCCATAGTTTTAAGCAGGGCGTTGAACGCGCCGGCTGAAAGCATATGGACCTCGTCTATTATATAGACCTTATACCTGCACATTTCAGGAGTATAAACTACTCCCTCTCTCAGCTCCCTTATGTCGTCTACCTTTGAATTTGACGCTGCGTCGATCTCAATAATATCCGAAAGTGAACCCTTATCCGCGCTTCTGCATATTTCGCATTCAAGGCAGGGTTCTCCGTTACGGGGATCAAGGCAGTTGACCGCCTTTGCAAAAATTCTCGCACAGGTAGTTTTTCCCGTTCCTCTTGAGCCGGTAAAAAGGTAGGCATGAGCGGTTTTATCCATAGCGATCTGATTTTTAAGCGTTTCGGTAATATGAGGCTGAGAAACAACATCGTCAAAGGACATAGGACGCCATTTTCTGTATAACGCCTGATACATCAATCCTGCCTCCCTCGTTCAGCATAAAAAATCAATCCGACATATAGGCGTGCAGGCGAAACTGTGTCACACGAAACAGACCGCTTAATGCTGCTCGGTTCCCCGCCTGACATGGTTCACAGCGTTTCATTGCACAGGACCCGCACACCTATATCTCGGATTGATGAGGAACATTTCTGAAACAACTCAATCTTAACTCCATTACTTAATTATTATAACACATATACAGAAAAAATGCAAGGGTTTTTTATATTTTTTTATCAACTGCGTTTTTAAAGGTAACTGAATTTAAAACAAAAAACAGGAATATTTATCTAGATACTCCACAAATAATCTATTACAGCTGTTTACCGGACATTTCTTTTCCATCGGGGAAGTCAACGCATTAAAAGGAAAGACACTCCTGACATAGCGTCAAAAGTGTCTTTCTTTTATATTAGAGGTTTATAGAAGAAAATCAATCAAAATTAATTACTTGCCGTAGTAAGCCTTGAGGTACATTTCCTTGATCTCGCTCATAAGCGGATATCTTGGGTTAGCGCCAGTACACTGGTCGTCAAATGCGTCCTCAACCATCTGATCGAGGGATTCAAGGAATTTCTGCTCGTCAACGCCGTATTCAGCGATAGTTTTCTTGATTCCTACCTTAGCTTTCAGCTCTTCGATAGCGCTGATAAATTTATTAAGAGTGTCCTCATCGTTCTTTCCGGTAATTCCGAGAGCGTTAGCGCATTCGCAGTATCTTTCAAGAGTATGAGGATACTGATACTGTGAGAAGGTACCCATCTTACGAGGAGTAGGATCTGCGTTGAATCTCATTACATAGGTTATAAGCAGAGCGTTAGCTACGCCGTGTGGCAGATGGTGATATGCGCCAAGCTTGTGAGCCATTGAATGACAAACTCCAAGGAAAGCGTTAGCAAATGCCATACCTGCCATTGTAGAAGCTGTAGCCATTTCCTCACGAGCCTTAACGTCTGTCTGTCCGTTTTCATAAGCGGCCGGCAGATATTTAAATATAAGCTGCATTGCTCTTATAGCGATACCGTCAGAATAATCGGTAGCCATAACCGAAGCGTAAGCCTCAAGTGCGTGAGTAAGAGCGTCAATACCTGAAGCCGAGGTAAGTCCCTTAGGAGCGCTCATCATCATATCTGTATCAACGATAGCCATATTAGGCATAAGCTCATAGTCGGCAAGAGGATACTTAGTTCCGGTCTTTTCGTCTGTAATAACAGCGAAAGGAGTAACCTCAGAACCTGTACCGGAGGAAGTAGGAATAGCGATAAAGTAAGCCTTTTCACCCATCTTCGGGAATGTATAGACTCTCTTGCGGATATCAATAAATCTCATAGCCATATCGAAGAAGTCAGCGTCCGGATGCTCGTAAAGAACCCACATGATCTTAGCGGCGTCCATTGCAGAACCTCCGCCTATAGCGATAATAGTATCAGGCTCGAAAGCTCTGATAGCCTTTACGCCTTCAAGAGCGCAGCCAAGCGTCGGGTCAGGAGCTACGTCAAAGAATGTTTCATGAACAATGCCCATAGAATCAAGCTTATCTGTGATAGGCTTTGTATATCCGTTCTTGTAAAGGAACTGGTCTGTAACGATAAACGCCTTTTTCTTGCCCATTACGTTTTTAAGTTCGTCGAGTGCAACAGGGAGGCAGCCCCTCTTGAAGTATACCTTTTCAGGCGCTCTGAACCAAAGCATATTCTCTCTCCTCTCAGCGACTGTCTTGACGTTCAAAAGATGCTTGATACCTACATTCTCTGAAACGGAATTTCCGCCCCATGAACCGCATCCGAGAGTAAGGGAAGGAGCAAGGTTAAAGTTATAAAGGTCGCCGATACCGCCGTGTGAAGAAGGAGTATTTACAAGGATACGGCAGGTTTTCATTCTTGCGCCGAACTTATTGATCTTTTCCTTTTCAGATGAAGCGTTGACATAAAGCGAGGAAGTGTGACCGTAACCGCCGTCCTGAACAAGTCTGTCGGCCTTTTCAATAGCGTCGTCAAAATCCTTAGCTTTATACATAGCAAGAACAGGGGATAGCTTTTCGTGAGCAAACTCTTCATCAAGTTCAACAGAGGAAACTTCTCCAATAAGGATCTTAGCGTCCTCAGGGACTTCAACATCGGCAAGCTTAGCAATAGTATGAGCAGACTGTCCTACTATCTTTGCATTGAGTGCGCCGTTAATGATAATAGTTTTTCTTACCTTTTCGGTTTCTTCCTTATTAAGGATATAGCAGCCGCGGTTTTTAAATTCTTTTTTAACTTCGTCGTAAATAGACTTGTCAACAATAACTGACTGCTCAGAAGCGCATATCATACCGTTGTCAAAAGTTTTTGAGTGAATAATCGAGCTTACCGCAAGCTTGATATCAGCAGAAGCGTCGATCACGGCAGGAGTATTTCCCGCTCCTACACCAAGGGCAGGCTTGCCGCTCGAATATGCAGCCTTAACCATTCCCGGGCCGCCAGTAGCGAGAATGCAGTCAGCTTCTTTCATTACTGTATTAGTAAGATCAAGGGACGGAACGTCGATCCAGCCGATAATTCCCTTAGGAGCGCCTGCCTCTACAGCTGCGTCAAGTACGATTTTAGCAGCCTCAATAGTGCACTTCTTAGCTCTCGGGTGAGGGCTGATTATAATACCGTTTCTTGTTTTAAGACAGATCATTGTCTTAAATATAGCGGTAGATGTCGGGTTGGTTGTAGGAATAACTGCGGCAATTACGCCGATAGGCTCATAGATCTTTTTTGTACCGTACGCCGAATCTTCTTCAATGATTCCGCAGGTCTGAACGTTCTTGTATGCATTATAAATGTATTCAGCGGCATAATTGTTTTTGATGACCTTATCCTCGACTACGCCCATGCCTGTTTCCTCAACAGCCATTTTTGCAAGAGGAATTCTTGCTTTGTTAGCGGCAATAGCGGCAGCCTTGAAAATCTTATCAACCTGCTCCTGAGTATAGGTAGCGAAAATTTTCTGAGCTTCTCTTACTTCGGCGATCTTTGCCTCAAGAGCTTCTACGCTGTCTACCAATACCGGTGTTTCATTCTTTGCCATAAATAAACCTCCAATAAAAATTAGCGTTAATGTGTTTAACGATGAAACCGACTAACAGTATGCTCGTTTCATCTTATTTATATTATAGCTGTTTGTTATTTTTTTGTCAATCTGTTTTTCTTACAGCTTTTCTAGTATTTTTGACATCATTATTATTCATTATACACAAATAATGAAAATTGTTTTATGTAATATAAACAAATTGTGTTCGGCAAAATGCACAAAGAAAATCTTCAAGCTTTATACATATTAAATTTGTGATGGGAGGTGCAGATCTATTTAAATTAATATATAATGAATACAATATATATCAATAGTAAACATTGGTGAAAATTACGAAAATCACTTGACTTTTTTAAAAGATGTGGTACAATATAAACAGTAAAGAAAATAAATTATATAAGACGTCAATTTATACAAAAAACGCCAAGGATTTAGCTTCTTTGCTTTGAACGTATCAATTAATATTATTTCATAAAAGGAGAAATGAATTATGGAGCTTAAAAATTTTATCGCCGGAAGTGATATTTACGACGTATACGAAAGTGACGGACTTGCAATAAGAGTATACAAGAAACCGGAGTATAAGGAAAAATGTTTGTACGCTGCGCTGACGCATGCAAGAGTTGAAACTACCCTTGTAAATTCAGCTATAAAAATGCCGGTTCTGCATGAGGTCACAGTTATCGACGGAAAATGGGCGATCTCAATGGACTGGATCAAGGGAAAAACGCTTGAGCAGCTTATGAATGAAAATCCCGATAAGATGGATACATATCTCAACCAGTTTATTGATATACAGACCGAGATCCACGCTCAGTATATGCCGCTGCTTTCAAAGCTTAAGGACAAAATGGCAAGACAGATAAAGTCGCTCGGTCAGATCGACGAGATAAAGAAGTATGAGCTTCTAACCAGACTTGATTCCATGCCTAAGCACATAAAGCTGTGTCATAACAGCTTTGAGCCGAAAAATATTATTATAAATGATGAGGGTACATATGTAATAAACTGGGGTTCTGCAAGACAGGGCAACGCTTCTGCCGATGTAGCTAAAACGTATCTGCTGCTAAGTCTGAACAGACCCGAGATAGCAGACAAGTATCTAGACCGCTATTGCATGAAGAGCGGAACGTCAAAGAAATACGTTCAGGCATGGCTGCCTATCGTTGCGGCAGCTCAGCTTGATAAGGGAATCGAATCCGAAAAGGAATTCCTCCTGAAGTGGATAGACGTTGTAGACTACGATTAATATTAATTATAAAAGGAATCTCGCTTTATACGGGATTCCTTTTGCATTATAAAAACGGCTTGTCTTTATAAAGTCAAGCCGTTTTTGCTGTTTTATTAAATCTGTCAGCTGTTTTTCGAGAAAGCCAACGTTTCGGTTTCCGCCCATGCAGCTTCGTGTGAATTGTCCTCTGGAAGTTCTGCTTTAACGTATTCACCTGTAGCTTCATTAAGAACAAAGAGGTCATTGCTTGAAATATCCTTAGCCACAGTACCTAGCTTGATATGAACATCGTCCTTATAGGTATAAACCGCAAATATATAGCAGCCGGAATTATTAATTTTACCGGTACCCTTATAACCGTACATCCATTCGCCGCCGTCATTTACGAACAGTTCTTTTACTGTGTCGGCTACATAATTAAAGGAATCCACCGCTTCGTCCGGAAGTTTCTCAAAGGCTTCTCCGTCCAGTGCCGATGTCTTTTCATCACTTTGCTCTTGAATATTATCGTTATTGTTAAGCTTTACAGTATTGCTGTTATCAGTGCTTGCGCACGAAACAAATGCAGTAATTGTGCATACGGCAAGCAGGATTGCAATCAGCTTTTTCATATAAATACCCTCCGGATAATATCAGTTGAATGCCATAACTTCACTGACAGACTTAAAATTATACATAAATTTTACAATAAATTATTCCACAATTTCATAGTATATCATACGCCTTTTGCCTTGTAAAGATAAATAATGATTTTGTTACTAAAAACTTCGATTTGGTACAAATTTGCTGAAATTTCAAACGTTTTATTAGTTAAGATTAACCAAAGGTTATTACATTTCCGTAACAAAATAAAAGGCTGAAAACTCTCCTGACTACGTAACAACCGCGGTATGCACAGCATATAATGTGAGTGTAAGAATGGCATATGCGACAGGAGGATTCATTATATGAAAAAGACAGTGTTTTTATGTGTCGGTGGAGACGCCAGACAGATATATATGAGCAGAAAGCTTTCGGAATACGGCAAAGTCTACAGCTACAGAATATCCGATCCGTCTCCGTCCGTCGTTTCACTTGACAGGCTGGACACAATGGAAGAAAAAGCGGGCGTGCTGGTGCTTCCGATGATGTCCGGCAGCGGCCTTGAAATACCCTGTCAAAGCGGCATGACGGTAAATTGTCAGGATTTAGTACCCTATCTTCGCAAGAATGCCATTGTTACAGGCGGAAGACTTGGAACTGATCTAATAGAATATTTTTCCGCACTCGGCTTTGATGTTGCAGATTATTTCAAGCGTGAAGAGCTTGTAATTAAAAACTGCATACCTACTGCGGAGGGCGCACTTCAGCTTGCAATGCAGGAACTTGCAATAACCGTTTTCGGAAGCAAGGTTCTTATCATCGGCTGCGGAAGAGTAGCTAAGGCGTCCGCATCGCTTTTCAAGGCGGCGGGCGCCGAGGTAACTTGTACTGCAAGAAGGCTTGAAGCACTTGCAGAAGCGGAAAATTCAGGTTTGAAAGCCTTCCATATCAATGAGCTTTTCGGACATATAGGAAGATATAACCTTATTATAAATACAGTACCGGCCATGATCCTTGACAGAACGATGCTGGAAGCGGTCTCAAAGGATACACTTATAATCGACCTTGCGTCTAAGCCGGGAGGCGTTGATTTTGAAGCGGCTTCACAGCTGAATAAACGAACGCTCCAGGCTCTTTCTTTGCCCGGAAAGGTTGCCCCTATTACCAGCGGAGAAATTATCTCTGAGGCGGTGAAGAATATTATAAATGAAAGGGGTGTGAAAAATGTCACTTGAAGGTATAAAAGTAGGATTCGGCATGACGGGCTCCTTCTGCACTTTTGAAAAGGCTTTTAAAGCAGCGTCTGCGCTTGTTGGAGCTGGAGCCGAAGTTACTCCGATAATGTCGTTTAATGCGGCCGGCATTTCTACACGGTTCGGAACGGCAGAGGAAAACTGTCTGAAAATAGAAGATATATGCGGTCATAAAATTATAAGATCCATAGAAGAAGCGGAGCCGATAGGTCCGAAGAAACTTTTTGACATACTGATCATAGCTCCCTGTACCGCAAATACTCTTGCTAAGCTTGCTCTGGGAATTTCCGATACTCCTATTACTATGGCGGTAAAATCTCATCTGAGAAACGGAAGACCGGTAGTTATAGCTGTTTCTACCAACGACGCTCTTGCCGGCTGCGCCAAGAATATAGGCGCTTTACAGAATTACAGAAATTATTATTTCGTGCCTTACAGCCAGGACAATTTTACGTCTAAGCCTAATTCTGTTGTGGCTGATTTCACCCAAATAAACAAAACGGCTGAGGCGGCTCTTGAGGGCTTGCAGATCCAGCCGGTCATGCTTTTTAAAGAGTAAAATCAAAAGGCTTACTTCACGATCTCTTAATTAAGAGGGTAAAGGGACATTCCGAACGGATTGTCCCTTTTTATTGTGTTTGTTCAGCTTTTGTATGTAAGAGTTATTACAATTCAGTAATAGTGATTGACATATATATATGTTTTGCTGTATAATAAAAGTACAGAAATAATCAAAGTGAAAACTATAAATCAGGATCGTGAATGCAAAGGAGATTTAATATGAAGTATAAATATTTGGCTGCCGCAGCGGCAGTTTGTGCAGCTGTCTTAATGGCTTCGTGCGGAGAAATAAGCGACAGCGGTTCTTCGGACGGAAATATTAGCAAGACTGACGTATCGGAGGAAAGTCAGGGTACAGTAAACAATACGTCTGACTCTGGTGATCAGGAGCAGCAGACTGAAAGCACAGCAGTTCCTTCCGAAAGCTCAGCGTCAGCCTCAGATTCCTCTGAGGCTGAGAGCGGTGAATTTGTTCCCGTTTCCGGCATTTTTACAGAAAGCGTTGACGGAGTTGAACAAAATTATGTTATTATAAATGAAAGCTCAAGCTATCTTGTAAGAATAGGCGAAGTTACGGGAGTACCGCTGGGAATTGATCAAACTGCGGATACTATCCTTATAAATCGGGGCGGAGTTGATGACTCAGAACCGACTTCTTATACCTATGACGGAAATGTCTTGACTTTTGAAAGGAACGGCTCGTCGTATACATGGACAAGGATAGATTATATACCTGTAAGCGGAAAGTATTATGAGGTCGATTCTGAGGGTACTTATATAAATGAATGGGTATTTAACGGTGACGGAACGGGAACGATCAGCGATTACGGCGCAGAAAACGGTGTTCCTGTCTCCTATACTCAGACCGCGGATAGATTTAATGTTTCCAGAGGCGGAGCAGACGATCAGACAGAATACAGCTACACATTTGATATATTCACATTAAAGCTTACAGCTTCAGACGGCAGTGTAATTACACTTACGGCGGCTAATTCATAGTATGAGCTTCAGAAATATTTTTACGGCGCTGGAAATGGTTTTGCTTATGCTGTTTCTGGTGCCGTTTCCTGTTATAAATGTGGGTAATGCAACAGGGATCGTAATATCTGTGTCAATGCTGCTTATATCTTGCAGCTGGGAAGAATTTCTGAGCCTGCTGAGCAGTATTGGGCAGAGCGCTGCCGGAATTATTGTTCTGACTGTGCTATTTATGCTAATGTCAGCTGCGGCGGCTTATGCTTTTATAATATCGGTAAAGATGTTCACGGCAATGCGCAAATATCCAGATAAGCCTGATATACTTATAGTACCGGGCTGTAAGGTTATAGGAAAAAGGCCGTCAAGAATGCTGAGAAGGCGCCTAGAAACTGCTCTTAAATATATGAATGATAATCCCGATGTCCTCTGTATCGTTTCAGGCGGCAAGGGAAGTGACGAAATGATAACAGAAGCTGAGGCAATGAAAGAATATTTGGTTTCAAAAGGAATTGACGGTTCAAGGATATTTAAGGAAGATAATTCATCATCGACAGATGAAAATATGAAATTCAGTCTTGAAATTATAGAACAGCTTGAAATGGAGCGGAGCGTTACTATTGTAACTGACGGATTTCATCAGTATAGGTCTGCGGTTACTGCTCGTAAGTACGGTGCACGAAAGGTTCATGCGCTTTCCGCGCGGACAGAGCCGAGATATATTTTTACCTATTGGATACGGGAATGGTTCGGTATATTGAAGATCATAGTACACAAATAAAATCGACAGCTGTATGTATCTTGACATTGATATGTACGGCTTTTGGTTTATGATGCCTGAAAAGCATATAAATAGGACATATATATTTATTCTTATCCAAACAGAGAGGTGATTGTTTGTGCAGGACGCATAAAAAAATAAGCTTTACTTGCGGTTTTGTTGACAAAATCGTGTATGATAAAGTATAATTAAAGCGTGATCATAAATATGCTAAGGAGGAAATTCTATTGAAAATACCGAAATTAAACAGGCTGAGATCAACGGCTGCAGCGGTTCTGTGCTCAGTGCTGATGTTCGCATTGGCGGTTATGCCGCCGTTTGCAGACGCTTTATCTGTAAAAGCAAGCGCAGTTTCCGGATTAAGCGCAAGGCAGATAACTTCTCAGATGACTATTGGCTGGAATCTTGGAAACTCTTTGGATTCTACGCTGAGTTCATATGATCCATCAACTTCTCCTAAGAAATTTGCACAAGCATGGGGAAATCCCGAGCCTACTCAGGAGCTGCTTAAGACGGTGAAAAATGCAGGATTCAATACTGTGCGTATTCCTGTGACCTGGTATCAGCATATTTTCTATAACAGCCAGACTCAGAAGTACGAAATAAATCCCGACTGGCTTGATTATGTGAAAAAAACTGTAGATCATGCATATGATCTTAATATGTTCGTTATCCTTAATATTCACCATGAAGACTGGGTCAACGTACCTGTATTTAACAGTACAACACTTGCCAAAGCTTCGGAAAAGCTCGAGGATATCTGGAGCCAGCTGGCTCAGACATTTAAGGACTACGACCAGCGCCTTATTTTTGAGGGAATGAACGAGCCTCGGCAGACAGGGAACAGTTCAGTTTCAGAATGGGGAAACGGCTCCGGTGATAACGGATATACATGGAGCTATATAAATAATCTGAATAAATTATTCATCACTACTATTAGGCAGAACGGCTCGTCCTGCAACAAGGAAAGGCTTCTGATGATACCGGCATACTGTGCGACAAGCGATACGGCGGCGCTCAATGCTCTCAATATTCCGTCTAATTCGGGGAATATTGCTATTTCAGTTCATGCTTATTCGCCTTATTTCTTTGCTATGGATACGTCGGGGTATGCAAATCATACTTTTCCGGGCAGCAGCGGTTACGGCGAGAATTATGAAAGCTCCCTCACAAATCTGTTCAAAAATCTTAAAAGCGTTTCAGACAGCAAGGGAGTGCCTATAATAATAGGAGAATTCAGCTCATCTGATTTCAATAATACGTCCTCCCGTGTAAATTGGGCGAAAAGCTACCTTTCAAAAGCAAAGGCTGCGGGAATCCCCTGCGTTCTCTGGGATAATAATGTTTCCTACAATGGCTCGGGTGAAGCTCACGGTTATATTTACAGAGCGACAAATACTATTTATCCGAATTCGAGCGATGTTCTGAAGGCAATGATGGATACAGTAGGAGTGAGCGGATATGTGCTTCCTGAATATCAGGAATATGAAGCCCCTGTTTTTTCATGGGACAAGATATCTGTCGGAAGCGACTGGGTCAGGATTTTTTATTCGCAAAGCGGAAAGGACCTTACCTCATGGTCTAATTTTACTCTCAGCGGCTGGAAAGATTATATTTCAAAGGATTATAAGCTGGCGGTTGTTTATGACGCGGAAAGCGAGCCTAATATAATTTTTCAGGGGGGCTGGTATCAGGTAGCCGCTCACGATACGGAGGATTTCATAGTTTATTTTACATATGACGATATGATGAACGTGCTGAACGGCAGCGGAGCTTCTCTCGACAGTATGTATAATCTTTTTGTAGGTGCGACCAATTCAAGCGCTAAGATATATGCCGTATACGCAGTTCCCGTAAACGGCAGCGGACATACCCACAGCTATACGTCAAAGGTAACGAAAGCG
>OHCI01000196.1_pt1 | contig 37505 bp, 63 predicted proteins | sample 1566751 | NCBI WGS metagenome assembly OHCI01 (sample SAMEA3879609, study PRJEB24766) | human gut metagenome | biome: human-associated habitat; feature: feces | place: USA | collected 1985/1987
TTGTTTTTCGTGTGTCGCCCTTCGTGATGCCAGTCGCGAGGGCGGCTTTTCTTTTTATTAACTGGCATTATATCTTACTCCATTCTTTAAGTAGCCTTGATAAATAGCTAAAAACAATTTGAATAAAGCGACAAATTCTTTTGCGGATTCTTCCGAAGTAATGTATCTGGAAGGAGTTTTTCTATCTTTTCCAAATAAATTGTGCCGTTCACAATAAGCGTCCTTTGCGGCGTTTTTGCAAAGTAACCGGCCTGAATAATTTTGATTTTCCTGTTTAACCCGCTCGAAAAATTCATCGCATTCCTGATCCGCTATTTTATAGAAAGTAGTGTTAATGATTTTGGGCTTTCGGCTTTTCAATTCCTCAATTTCCTGCCGCAATATTGCAATTTCCTTTTCGTAATCCACGTTTTTGCTCCTTTCTGCTTGTCCTTTTTTTGCCTTTGTGTTATCCTTTCCTTAGAAAAGCTTTTCCACTGTGCTTTTCAATACTTTGGCTATCAGTTTAGCGGTTTGAACGTTTGGCTGACGTTTCCCCGCTTCATAACTCTGATAGGCGCGTTCTGAAACGCCGGCCTTTTTTGCAACTTCTACTTGCGTAAGGCCTATTTTGTTGCGTCTTTCTATCAATTTTATATTTTTCATCACCCGCTCGCTTTCTAGATTGAACACGCATATTTGTACGTGTTATGCTTTTATAATAACACGATTGTTTGTGCGTGTCAATCCCCAGTTTTTTAAGGAGGATATGACATGAACGATTTTGCAAAAAGACTTAGGATTATTCGTAAGAAAAAAGGGCTAACACAAAAGCAGCTTGCTGTTGAAGTTGGAGCAAGCGAAAGAGGAATACAAAGCTATGAAATCGGCGAGAGAAACCCAGCATTTGATCAACTCATTACCCTTGCTGACTACTTCGACGTATCCATCGACTATTTAGTAGGTCGGACGGATAAGCCGGAAATCAACAAATGAGATTGACCGGGGTAGCATACCGTGGTATAGTAGAAACATGGATTGAATAGGGAGGGATTGATGTGAATAATGAAGAAAAGATTCTTGCTATTTTAGAGCAGATGCAAGGAGATATTGCAAGTTTAAAACAGGGTCAAGCAACCTTGGAACAAGGCCAAGAAGAATTGCGTGTTGGAATGAACGCTATGCGAGAAGAAATGAACGACCGCTTTGATTCTCTAGAATCCAGTTTGAAGATGGCTTGGGAGGATATTTCTTCTGGTGAAAAGCGTCTGACACAACATGAGAAAGAATTTCATAAAGTAGGTTGATCTCACTGCCGTTCTGTGAATATTACAGGACGGCTTTTTTAACCTTTATTTAAGGAACAGGATTTTATTGAGTTTTCATGTATCCTTTAGTCATAAGAAGGATAGGATTAATTCGACAATATTCGAAAAATTTCGTCATTTTTGATAAACTGAATTCATGATTCGTGGCGTTAAGTCACAGATTGATTTATCCTTCTTAACAAAGGAGGAAATGTCAATGTCAATAAAGTCAACATTTGCACGAGAAATTTATCACGCAAGATCAGAGCGCTCTCTTACTCAGGAACAAGTAGCTGATATTGTATCCATATCGGTGCGATGGTATCAGCAAATCGAAAAAGGTTTAGTGTTGCCTGGGTCGATTGTATTGCTGAGGTTAATGGTTTATTTCGACTTAGATGTGGGAATTTTTAAAAATGAGGAGGATTTATTTGACCGTGTACCTGGTTGTTAAAGAATCACTTTTTCACCCATACGTGGGAAGGTACATTTCATATGGAATTAAAGCTGTTGATATGACTGAAAATATACAAATAGATGTAGTATTCATTTCAGATGTTTCTATGTATTTGGAGATTGTATTAGACATTGCACAACGTTGTACACTATTTCAACTTGACCCTATTCATTTAATGGACATAATAGAAGATTCTATCTCATGAAGAAATAATTGCCGTTCCGTCATGGGGCGGCTTTTCTTTTGCCCATTCAAAGCCTTTTTAATGTCTTTCGCCTCAGTATATGGGCCGTAGTGATTAACACAATCTGAAAAACGGCAGTGAAAGCAGTCTTTGTCACAGATAGATTGTTTCATTTCCATAACTCACCTCTCTTATGTACCGGCTCCTTTTCTTCTTTAAAGCGTTCCTCAGCTTCCGGTTCCGGTACCGCTCGCCGATATATGCCGCTGTGAATACGGCGCTCCATACCGCCAGAACGATAAACGCCACTGTCATTTCTGTGCTCATGTGCTTGTCCTCCTTTTTTCATCAATTTTTCGTTTGAGTTCACTTATTAATTGATTTTCTGTCATTCCTAAAATGGAAGGTAGGAGTTTATTGAAGTCCATTGCCACGGGAACGACTTTAAATTTTGGTTCCACGAAATACTTCCTTTCCGCCGCCTGAGTGCGGCTGTTTTTATTTGTGTACAAAATATTTGCAAGTGTCATAACCATACTTCAATTTAAGCCTTGGCGTTGCACAATGGCCTGAATTTGCATATTCTCCGTTTAGAAAAAAATGAGCGTAAAAGTGTTTGCAGTTTACGCACAACGGAGCGGTTGGGTCTTTTGCTAAGTAAAGGTCTCGTCTTTGGCTGACATTCATTGGTAATTCCTCCCTTTTTATACTCAAATTGGGTATTTATTTCTATTTGAATTATACGTACAATTTGAGTATGTGTCAAGAGATTTTTTTAGGAGGATATTAAAATGTTTCATGACAGACTTCGAGCCACAAGAATTAGTAGAGGATATACCCTACAAAAAGTTGCGGACGCTCTCGGTATTCCATTAAGAACTTATCAAAATTACGAAGGTGGGAAACGTGAGCCAAATTTATTATTGTTAGTTGATATTGCAGATTTTTTACAGGTTCCTACCGATTTTCTCCTGGGGCGTGACGATTATTTGGAGTTTCTCGGAGTATCCGTTGATGTATCCCTAGCATGTCCTCCAAGGCGTCCCAAACCTGAAAAGAACCGTTAAGTTTTTCATATTCTATTTTCTGATAGTGACCTAATGTTAATCCTAATTTATCTGCCATAGCCTGCTGTGTCATACCAGCGGCTTTTCTTGCCTTGCGTAGATTTTCTCGCATTGTATCACCACGCTTTCTCTGCGTTGCTTTGATTGCCTGTCCTCCCAATGAGTGGTAAAATGTCAACAGGGAGGAGGTGACCTATTCGTTGCCGCCTTTCTCCAACGAAAAAGCAAAAACGTTGCAGGCCTTTATTAAATATTCCTGCTTTTCCTCTACAGACAAACTGTTACTTTCGATTAATTTCATAGTGTTTATGTATAACTTATTTAACAGTATGTTTTGTAGATGTTTTGGTGCCATTTGAATCACCCCTCTCGTTCATCGTCGGTTGAGAACAACTCAATATATTGAATTTTTGAGCGGATTATTTTAAAGCAAGCTCACAAAACAGAGTAAACAATAAACATAAAACTGACACTACTAATGCCACATCTGAAACTGTTATTTTGGTGCGCTTCATTGTTTTTCTCCTATTTTTCATTGTCGGTTGAGAACAGTTCTTCTAACGGAACTCGATTGCTAAATGCGGACTGGATTTTTAACATTTCTGGCCTTGTAAACTCAGCAGTGCCTTTTAATTTATAAAGCAAAGTATCATATTTGATACCTGTTTTGTTAGCAAGGCCTTTCTTTGAAATCCTGTCTCTTGCCATTTCGATTTCTATTTGATTGAACAAGTTAGATCACCTCTTTTCTTAAAATATACGATGCATCTTTCTTATGATTCAATAATAAACGATACATAGTAAAAAGTCAATAGTATTTTGAAATATTTTTACGAAACATAGTAATTTTCTATTGCAATCCAGATTTTTTCCTGTATAATGGAATCAAAGGCAGGTGTTTAAAATGAAAATGACCGATAAACTTGATCTGCTGATGAAAGAGCGGCATTTAAACAAAAGACAGCTTTCTATGCAGTCGCATATTCCTTACACAACGATCAGTAGTTTTTATGATAAAGGGACTGAAAATGTTAAGCTGTCAACTTTAAAAACATTAGCCTCGTTTTTTAATGTGTCATTGGACTATATTGCTGATGATTCCGTTACCGATAGATACTATGGTAAGTCTATTGATTTCAAAATTGGTCTAAAAGAAATGAATCACATAAAAAAATACCGCAATCTGGACGATCACGGTAAAAAGGTAGTTGATATTGTTTTAAATGAAGAAACAGAAAGAATGAGTAAAGAGGCAGAAAATAAAACGCCTGTCATAGAATTAAGAAGATACTTTGCGCCGGTTTCAGCTGGTACAGGCGTAGAGCTTGAGCCTTATGAGAATTTTGAAAATATAGAAGTGTATTCCAATGTCTATACAAGACGGGCTAGTTTCTGCCTTACAGTCCGGGGAGACAGCATGGAGCCAAGATTCCACAATGACGATATTATTATGGTAGCCGAGTTGGAAGATGTGGAGTTTGGAGATATTGGCGTTTTTATTGTTGACGGACAAGGCTATCTTAAAATAAGAGGTGAATATGACTTAATTTCTTTGAATCCAGCTTATGATAATATTCACGTTTCCTATGAACAAATGAACCGGGCTATTGGTAAAGTAATAGGGGTTCTTGATCCGGACTGGATAAAACAATGACCGTATCTGATTTTGATAAGGAAATAAAAAAATTCACGAAGAAAAAATAAAAAATCCCCCGTCTCAATCCATCTCGGATAAAGCGGGGAAGCTTATTGACAAATAGAAGGAGTGCTTAAATGGATAAGGAACCATTAACCCCCAGTAATATTGTTTTATATCAAACAGAAAACGGGAATGTTACCGTATCTGTTATATTTGAAGACGAAACCTTCTGGCTGACACAAAAAGGGATGGCGGAGTTATTTGATGTAAATGTACCAGCTATTTCGAAGCATCTACAAAACATTTATGAGGAAGGAGAGTTAGTTCGGGAAGCAACTGTTTCCAAAAAGGAAATGGTTCAAGAAGAAGGGAAGCGTGATGTTCGAAGAATTATAGATTTTTACAATCTTGATGCTATAATAGCCGTAGGTTATCGAGTTAATTCCAAACAAGCTACTGCATTTCGTAAATGGGCAACACAAACATTGAAAGAATACATAATCAAAGGGTTTGTTTTAAACGACGATATGTTGAAAAACGGCAGACCTTTTGGTAAAGATTATTTTAGAGAGCTTCTTGAACGCGTCCGTTCTATTCGTGCAAGCGAACGGCGTATCTGGCAGCAGATCACCGATATTTTTGCAGAGTGCAGCATTGATTATGATAAAAATTCGCCCATAACGCAAGATTTTTACGCAATGATACAAAACAAGTTTCATTATGCTATCACAGGGCAGACCGCCGCTGAAATTGTTTATTCCAATGCTGACCGCCATAAGGAAAATATGGGGCTGACCACATGGAAAAACGCGCCAGACGGACGTATTTTGAAATCAGATGTTTTGGTTGCAAAAAATTATCTGAACGAGAAGCAGATTAGGCAGCTCGAAAGAACTGTTACCGGATATTTTGATTATATAGAAGATTTGATTGAACGGGAAAACACGTTTACAATGGAAGAATTTTCTGCCAGTATTAATGAATTTCTGGCGTTCCGAAGATATGATATTTTGCCAGATAAGGGACGAATCTCAGCCCGAGCCGCTAAATTAAAGGCGGAGGCAGAATACGAAGAGTTCAACAAAACTCAGAAGATTATTTCTGATTTTGACAAGGAAATAAAAAAGCTCACGAAGAAAAAATAAAAAACCGCCCGCTTCTGTTGGCGCAGAAACGAGCGACGAAAATAGAACAGCTTACCCAAAGTGGATAATGCGTCCGAACAACGAAATTATACCACTTTCTGGGTAGGCTTGGCAAGTCTTACTTTGGAGGTGGTTTTTATTATGAAAGCGGCGGCTTATGCTCGCTACTCAACAGACAAGCAAACGGAAAATAGTATAGCGTATCAGATGAATGCTATCACAAAATATTGTCTGGATCATGATATTGATTTAATTTCCGCTTTCAGTGATGAAGCGGAGAGTGGAACCAACACAGATAGGGAAGGGTTTCAGAATTTAGTCCGTGCAGCTCAAAACAAAGAGTTTGAGGCTGTGGTTATTTATGATATTTCAAGAGGAAGCCGTGATGTGGCCGATTGGTTCCAGTTTCGTAAAACAATGCGTGCGCTGGGAGTTCAGGTGATTTCCACAAATCAGCAGTTAGGCGATATTACCAATCCAAACGACTTTTTAATAGAACTAATCAATGTAGGCCTAGGACAGCACATGGTGCTTGACACCAGAAAAAAGAGTATGGCGGGAATGCTTGAAAGAGCCAAAAAAGGGCTTTATTGTGGGGGAAACTGTCCGCTTGGATACAAAATAGAAAACGGAAGATATGTAATAGAGGAAAAAGAAGCGGAGGTAGTACGTCAGATTTTTAATCGATACGCCCAAGGAGAAAGCTATAATCAAATTATTGATGGGTTGAATGGCGCTGTAGGAAAATTTGGCAGACCCATCGGTAAGAATTCATTGCACAGTATTTTGGCTAACGAAAGATACACAGGGGTGTATATATGGAACGAAAGAAATGTCCGTATTATGAGAAAATGGGCGGGTGGGAAAAAGAATCCTAATCCCGTTATCATTGAAGGGATAATACCACAGATTATTGACAAAACGACGTGGGAAAGGGTGAAAAAGAGAATGGAAACAAGGAAGAACGGAACCAATAAAGCTAAAAGAGAATATCTGCTTACTGGTTTAATTGAATGCGCTGAATGTGGTGCGACTTACGTGGGGCATTGCAATGTAGCCCATAGAAAAGATGGAAGCGTTAGAGAAAATCGCTATTATGAATGTGGGAATAAGTATAGAACCCGGACTTGTCACTCAAAAAACTTAAATGCTGATGAACTGGAACTGTTTGTTGTAACACAAATACAAGATACTTTGCGAAATTGGGATCCTTCGGAAGTAGCCCGGAAATACATAAAAGAAATACAAGGCGCTACAGCAGACTGTACAGAGGAAAAGCGCGAATTAGTTGATGTAGAGCACCAAATTAACAATGGGGTAAAAGCGGTGCTATCCGGTATGAGAATTCCGGAGCTCGATAAAGAAATTGATCGGTTGAGACAAAGAAAATTGGATCTGGAAAATATCATTGCCGAAAAAAGCCAACAAACCAATCATTCTTATTCAGCCGATGAAATAGAAGCTGCGCTGTCTGATTTAATAAAGAATTTTGATCCCAAGGAAGCTGTTAAGCAATTAGTGCAAAAAATATACGCCAATGCAGACGGCTCTTGTACCGTTCACATTGGCGTACATAAAATTGGTGCTGGTGATCCATCATATTCAATATGTACCTTTTTCTTTCCTGCGAAAAGTAAAACATAAAATAAAAATCCCTCCCCACCGAAAACGGAAAGGAGGGCGGAGTTATATAATAATTTATAGTTGGCGTTCGCTATTTGGGGCAAGTATCGTGGAAAGCTATATAGGTGACCGGTATTTAATTCCTCTCATCTTCTGTTCGCCGTTTAGGGTATCGCATTTCGTTACGACCCTTGCCGATGGGGTAAGTTTGACTTACGTCATAGGTACATTTCTGTTCTCCATTCAGGGCGAGCGTTGGCGGCGGAAAATTCCGCTGTGAGTTTTAGCCATGCAGGGCGATAAAAGCAACAAAAAAGGCTGTTTTTGGGGTCATTTATTAAATATAAGAGATTAACCTTACAAAAAAGCCGTTTTTTACGGTGTTACGATTTGATTTAGCAATGATATGATAAAAAGGGTATAATAACATAAGCCCCCAGGAAAATTCCCGGGGGCTGTCTTTCTATTATTCGCTTTTCTTAGGTTCGGTATAAGAAAGCGCCTGGCTGGAATCGCTTAGGCCGCTTGTAGTGGGGTCATTCAACAGGTTCCATACAGATACCAGAACCGACACCACGATTACAGGGCTCTGGACGGCCTGTAAGAGCACGTTTCCCACAGCCTGCCAGCTTGTCATGTCTTCCCAGTTGAAGCCTAGGCATGCCAGCATGGGCAGAAAAATGGACGCTGCCAGATTGAACCAGAACACAGGGTTTTTAAACCGTACCTTCCAGTTGATTTTCATTTCAGTTCCTCCCTTAACTCGTCGATTCGGTGATGGGCGCTTTTCGCGCTGTCCTCCACCTTATACATTCTTTCAATCAGGTTATTGTGCTTAGCCACTTTTTCTTCGAGTTTTTGAATCCGGTAGGTGGTCAGCCGGCTGGAAACTAAAACGCCTCCCAGGCTCCCCACGATGGTTCCCAGCAGAGAAATGACGGAGACGATGATTTCTGTTGACATCAGCTCCACCGCCTTACTCGATTACAATCTGAAGCTTTCCGATGGGTTTGCCAAAAGCGCCCGCGTAGCCGTCCTGGCCGTTTCCGGTTTCATTGTCATACTGCCAGGGATAATATCTTCCGCCCACAGGAGCGACCCGGTATTTGGCTTTCTTATACGGCCTGATGCTGTCCGGGGTGTAATAATACACTTCAACTGCGTCAATCTCCAAACCGTTTCCCGCGTAGCCGTTTACAGCGTCGTTGATGTTGCAGCCGGTCACATAGGGAAGCCAATTGCCGCCCTTAATATGTACCCGGTACTTTACGGAACCAGCGGAAACACGAACAGCGACATCAGTGACGGCTCCGGTAAATCCCGCGTAATCCTCAAGGTTTTTCACCTCGGGAAGCCAGCCGTCCGCCTTGGTTCTTACCCGGTAGTATACATCTACCGTTTTTGCCGGCTCGGGCGTGGGTGCTGGAGTGGGGGAGGGCGCGGGCTTGTCCCCGTTTAAATGAGCCTCCACCATCTTCAGAAACCTGTCCCAGCCCAGGTCAAGGGTTCTGTGGGGACAGTATTTTCCATTGTAATCCTGGTGCTTGGTTACTCTGTCCATTCCCCAGCCATAGCGTTTTAAGATAGAAGCGATAAACTCAGCGGCGTTTTGCTCCGCTTTGGTGAACTTCTCACCGCCTGACAGGGAATAGCAGATCTCCACGGCAATCCCCTCCCGGTTGCCTTTGCCGTTTCCGTCTCCGGCGTTCCAGGTGTTCCGGTTTTCCGGCACACCCTGAACTACCTCCTGATCGTCCACGGCGTAATGAAAAGAAACCTCATTGTCGTTACGGATCATATAGGCGATTTCATTCGCCGCCGGTGCGTCGTTGGCGGTGTTGTGGACCACTACCCTGGTAGGAGTCATGGCATAAGGGCATTTAACGGAGTAACGGGAAGGGTCTGCTAAATTTTGAATGATTTTCATTTTGCTTCCTCCTTGTTTTCTAAAGCGGATAAACGCCGCTCTAAATTCTCAATTTGCTTTTGCTGCTTCTGCACCATGCAGATTAAAGGGGAGATAAATTCGCTGTAACGCAAAGCGTATACATATTCGCCCTCTACGGTTCGGGTTTTCAACTCTTTCCGTGTTACAGTTTTTTCCTCTCCGGTTTCCTCGTCTGTGACAGTCTCGGAAACATCTTCGTAATAATCCTCCGTTTTGGGGGATTTGATGAATCCGGCAAAGTCCATGTCGGTCATTCCGATCTGTGGAAGGAGCTCCTCGATATCCTGGGAGATCAAGCCCCAGTGGGTTCTGCCGCTGGTGCCGTCGTTAAATTTGAACGTGCTGGGCTTTAATCCCATAATGAGTTTTTCAGCCTGTTCCGGGTCAATATCGGCAATCGTATTTTTTTCGTTCCGGTCGGAAGTGTTTATGGAACCTGTTTTAGCAAATACCGTGGCGAATCTATGATTTGAGGCCCCTAAATTGATATTGCCGTCTCCAGCGTCTCTAAACGCCCCACTTCCCAGAACAACCCCTACGCTGGAATTATTCGCCCATGATAATTGCAATACTGAACCGTTTCCATAAATCTGCGGAAGAGCGCTGCCGCTGTAGCCGTGCTGCGCGCTGATCGTAGCGTTGATATTGTCGGTCAAAACCTTGTGCCAGGGATTCCAGCTCTGCTCATCGCCGTTCCTGGTTCGATAGGCCAGCCAATTGCTCCCGTTATACTGGCCTAAAAGCTGCAGGCGGTATTTGTTATCAGTCATACCGGAAACTGTGAGATATACACCGTTAAGATCAACGCCGTCACTTGAGTCATTGTAACAAAAGCCAAATCCATTTATGATATCGTTCAGAGTAGGGGTGCCCTCGGATTCTTTCAGCTTATTGTATTCCTGCCGCAGATAATTCATTAAAGCGATATTATCTGTTGTGGCTAAAACCCTTTGATTGGCCGGATAAGGAGGCGTGTTATATTTAAAGCCCGGGGTAAAATACAGGGTACCGTTTGAAGCCCAAATAACATCATAGGCATCTGGATCATCTTCTCTTTGAAAGCCCCACCCCTCGCTTGCGCTTCCCGCTGGGTCGGCAGTCAAGATACGATTTACATTAACGATATTAGAATTTTGGCAGTCTAATGCGTATTTTTCGTCCGCTGGTCCGCTGCCGCCGTACTGATTGGCCTTCAGCTTTAATGCTCCCTGCATTTCTCCGCCGGTAATTGGTAAGGCTCCCACATCAGAGGCAGACGGCATTTGAGCCAGCTTGCCGGAGCTATTTAGGGTAGCAAGGCCGTTAGGCTGCCCTTTGCTTGCTTCCAACGCGTCAAGATCGGCTTGGAGAGAAGCCACGTCGATGTCCTTTAACTGGTTATAGATTTCTTCCGCGTTTTCCCCCTGGGTTTTAGCGTAGTCTCCTTGAGTTTTCGCATAGGCCGCCTGCGTTTGGGCCGCCTGTGCCTGTGAATTTGCGGATTCCGCTGCTGAAGTTGCGGCGTCGGCTGCGGTATTAGCAGACTGTGCCGCAGTATTTGCCGCCTGAGCCGCCGTGTTCGCTGACTGAGCCGCCTCATTGGCCTTATCCGCGGCTTCACTGGCGATCCCTGTGGCGTTGTTCGCTTCGTTGAGAGCTTCCGCCAGCCTGGAAAATTCGTCTGTGCTCTCGATCGCGCCGTCATAATTGCTCTTGATAATGCGCAGAGGGGGAAGGGTTACCTTTAAGGTATGGTTGTCTGTGTCAATGATTTGAAGCTCGCACAGCTTGGTAAGGCCGGATACCGCCATCATTTGAAGGGTGAGGGTTACGGTTGCTTGGTTTCCTTCCACATCGCAGGAATTATAGATCATGGTATTGTCCGGCTTCTGTATGTACACGGATACCGTTTTCCCGGTTAAATCAAGAGGAGAACCATTATCATAGAGATAAATTCTTAACTCTCTGCCGTCCGCTTCCTCCTGAATTACCCGGATTTCTCCAAGGGGCTGCTGCCATGTGCTGTCAATCTCTATTTCTTTGTAGACCAAAATTACACCTCCTGCTTTTGTTGAAGACTATCAACCTTGTCGGATAACTCCTGAACCGCTTTCCAAAGGATAGAAACCATTCCGTAGAGATCGATAGCCTTATCTCCGCTTTCAGTTTCCCGGCGGATTTCTTCCGGGGCTTCATCGTACATCAAACCTACTGATTCATTTTTTGTGCCGACTGATTTTCTTTTTAATTTTTTTGCGTTCTCCTCTGGGATCATGTCCTGTTTCAGCCGATAACGGTACACCGCTGAACCTCTCACTTTCTCTAAGAAGGTTCCGGACAGCTTTTTTACTCCGGTTTTCTTTTTTCGGTCGGAGGTCACAAGAGATCCATTGGAATAGATATTTCCGAACTTTGCGTCACCGTTGGATTCAATGGACGCTCTCATATATCCATTTGTACCAAATTGGATTTTGTTTTTGTCGTACAGAACACATCCGGTATTGCTGAAACGAAGATAATTGTTGTAGCCGTCGTATTGAACAAGAAGCTGTTCCGGATCGGCATAAAAAATATTTTTATTTGTTTTGCCTTTTGTCCCGCGTTTTACTATTACGGTTCCTTCTCCAGTAGAGGAATTTCCGTTAAGATACAGACCGCTGGCTCCACCGGAATACTCAGAAATACCATTTGATCGAATGATAAGATCTCCGTTTGAAACAATTTCGTCCTTATTCGCCAGCGGAAAATCCTCGCTGATCCCATCGATTGTTATAAGCAACAACCCGGAGTTTCCACCGGGATAAGAAATCCGGAAGCCCTGGTACGGTTCTCCTCCGGCCCAATTTCCAGAGCCAATCCTTGCTATTGTGGTTATTTCCTCATCGACGCCTTTCAGTACGGAAGAAGCAAGCTCGCCTTTTCCGTCGTTCGCGTCCAGGTCAAAATATACAGCCCCGGTTTTAGAAGAAATTTTTCCAGTTACGACGGTGTTTGCAATAATTCCGGCAAACGTCATTGAAGTTGTCCACACCCAGTCTGTGTTTTGAGCATTTCTTTCTTTTGAAATCTGTATTCCCTGGGTACCGATTCCCAGTGCGCCAAAGGTTGGGCTGTCCGGGTCTAGATCCTCAAATAGAATAGCTCTGACATCTTGCTTTTTTGCAATGCTGTTTTGAACTCTAAGCTGGCTGTAGGTTCCGTCAATAAAGCCCTTGATCTGTTCCGCTATCAGACTTCCGTCAGGTCTTACAACATTATCTATCTTATTTACAGAAGACGTTACATTGTCAAAATAATTATACTCAGAGCTTCCAAGGACAACGGAAGAAACTTTTTCTTTTAAACAATCATAAGTAAGTTCTATCACTCGGGCTTCTGTTTCAATCCCGAGTTTGTAGTGTTTACAGTGAATGGTGTCTCCTAAAGATACGGATTCCAAAACAGAAAAGTCCTTATACTGTACGGTATTTTGCAGTAATACCATATCGGCAGAAATGGATATTTGGGGTTTATCCAATCCAGACGCGAATTGATCTTTACACTTCTGAGTTAAAGCTGCGTCTAGCTCTGCCTGCGTATCGCAAATAGTCACTCCGTTTTCTTCATCGTCCTCACTGGCATCGGCGCGCATCTTAACGTCTTCAAACGACATAACGGCAGCTTTTATAATTGGATAATTATTAATCAGATCGCTGTCTACATACCCATTATTTGTTATAGTGTATCCGTTATATGCTTTAGGATAAATACGCGTTACAACTTCTCGGGTATCAACGCTTTCCGTCAATCCGTCCGCCGGAATATTTTTTCCATATAAAAGCTCGATCCCTTTATCTGTCCCGATAGATTCATCAATATGAATTCTAAAGTTATCGAAAAGGATTTCTCCACCCCAGCGACTGATAAAAGAATTATCCTCGCCGCCGTTGATTGCCTCAATTAAGTTTTTAAATTGATAATAGGCAGTCGCTTTTTTTGTTATGTTAGATTCACCGGAATACTTGCTGTTTGGGGCCGTCATAAGATCGAGCGCCTGCTGGCCGGTTTTCTCCGTGGGGCGTACATCAACTAAAAAGCAGTCGTTCATTGCGTCCATAAAAATCGGCTCCAGCGTTGCGGAAACTCCGGAATCAGACTTTTCTTTCTCTTTTACTCTGAAAAGCTGGTCGCCGTTAAAGCTTGGAGCTTTTATTACGGATTCTTCAATGATATATTTCCATCTGCCTAAATCATCGATTGGGTGTTCAAGCTCCATCTGCCAGGAACCATTTAGAACCGTTTTCAAATCGCACTTTGTTGGGAAAAGCGTCATATCGCCGTTATGAGAAAAATTTGTATTATCCGGGTTATAAATTTGAATCAAGGTTTATACCCCCATTGCGGAATAATCGAAAGCTGTCCCCCCGATATAGAAATGCTTGTGTCTCCATGAGGAAGCCATAAATCTTCATACCTTCCCGAGATAGCGGTATTCATTAAAGTACCGTCTTCCCGATACGCTATCATATTGCGGCTGTCTATCGTTAAATTTTGCCCTACATTTGCCGTAATTGTTTTCCCGTTTACTGTGAGCGTGTAGTTACCTTCTCCGACAATTTTATAAATTGGCTTACAAAGGTCATATGGGTTAAAGCTTATCGTTGAAAAAGTCTTTTGCCCACTTTTTAAAAACTCATAAGGGTAACAGGTAAAAGTCACGGAGAACTGACCGTATTTTCTTAATTCTCTCTCCAGTTCGTTGTAGTCAATTATAAGAACCTCATAAAAGGTTTCAAGGGAATCCGAAAAGCTCAGCTTTCCGGTTCCCCTCAACCACCTCTTAATATCTCTTATTCTTTTTTGAAAAAGCTTGTCTATTACGGCAAAAGTGCATTTCACAGTAATATTTCCTATGCTGTTGTCGTCGGAAATCAGATCTCCATCTCTGCCGGGTACCGAAAAGGTTTCATAGCGTTTTTCTGGTTGGGAAATTTCGGGATAGTCCGGTAAAAACACGCCGTACGATGCCCCAGAGGCCCCGTTATAGACAATTTCGAATCTGTCAAGACTGCATTGAACCATTAGGCAAACCCCCTTGCTCTTTGTACCGCTCTTTGCTGACCGCCTATCCTTTTTATGGTATATTCCGCTGCCATTTCTTTTAACGGCGTCCCATCGACCGTCGTGTTATTAACAACCTGGATAACCAGCCCCTCCAGAATCCCCGTTAGGTCTACCGGTTCCGCGCTGGCGTTTGCTCTCGCGGCTTCTTTCGCATACTGTACGGAAATATCGTGAGGAATAACCTGTGATCCGTTGGGAAGATATGTTAATTCACCACGTCCGCCCTCGTTCATATATGCGAATCCGCCTTGCCAATTGTCGGTTCCGTGCGCCAGATACGGGATCTCACCGATATTTACGCCCGGGATCAAATTGATTACCCAAATAGCGCCGTTGATCGCCCATATCACTCCATTAATCACGGATTTAACACCGTCTACCAACGCGTTAAACGCTGATCCAATACCGTCAACAATGCCTCCGACAAATCCCGTAAGACCGTTCCAGGCGCTTTCAATTCCGCTGAACACTCCGCTGATTACGTCCCAAATAGCGCCGAAAACAGCCCCTACGACATCGAAAATAGCTCCAAAAATAGTCGCGAATACATCGATCAGAGGAGAAATAAACTCTACGATCTTCGAGACGATCCCAACTACAACTTCAATAATAGGAGAAATGATCTCCACTATTTTACCAATGACTTCACCGATGAAAGAAATAATAGGAGAAATTACCTCCATCACCTTGGAAATCACATTCACAACGACGGTAATAATCTTTTGAATAGGAGGCATTAACGCTTGAACTGCGCTCATAATAGCCTGAATAATGGAAATCAGTGGTGGCATTAAAGACTGAATAATATTCGATACCACCTGTACAATCTGAGTAATCACAGGAGCGAGCGAACTAATCAATTGGTTAATCAAGGGTGCCAGCATGGCGACTAGTTCCCCGATAAAGGTTATAATTTGAGCCAACACTGGCGCAAGTTGCTGCAAAACACTTCCAATTGTCTCAAAAATAATTCCGCCGATTTCCATCAGCAAGCCCATTAATGTTTGAAGAATTGGCTGCAAGGAAGACATGATAGTCGAAATCGTGGTCATGACAGATTCTCTAAATCCATCGTTTGTGGCCATTAAGTAGCTGAAAGCCGCGACTAATCCCATGATCGCAGTTACCGTAAGGCCTACCGGCCCGGTAAGAGCGGTAAATATACCTTTAATTCCGCCAAGCCCAGATACCGCTGTGGAAATTCCACTTATTGCCGTGGAAATTCCGCCTATTCCCCGCACCAGCGTCCCTACTACTGTAATCGCTGGCCCTATCGCCGCTACAATCCCAGCAAACGCCGCTGGGCTGATTCCAAGATTTTGCAGGAACGTGGAAAAAGATTGGATCTTGGTTATCACGCCGTCGAGCGCCGGCGACATTTCTCCTATTGCGTCAAGCACGCCTTGAAATCCGCCTTCTTCAAAAGCTGTGTTGACCGTAGTAAGCACTTCATTTATTTTTGGCAAAACATCTTGTGCCAATTTTTCAAATATACCAGACGTAACATTTCCTAAAAGCCCTTGTACATTATCTTTTAAAGTAGACATCTGTCCACTAAACGTCAGGCTCTGCTTTTCCATAGACTGAAAGTATCTCCCGCCCTCTGATGTAGATCTTTGCATAGAGGCGGTTATTTCATCGACAGAAATCGTTCCTGCACTGATGCGGTCATAAAGGCTTTCCATGCTTTCTCCGGTGGATTCGCTTATTTCCTGCAACGGGTTGAATCCAGCTTCGATCATTTGCTTTACATCTTCCAAAGACACTTTGCCGGCGGAAGACATTTGACCGTAGGCGGTCGCAATTCGATTCATTTTTTCAGCTGAGCCTTGAGAAATATCTCCCAGCATCTGCATTTTGTCCAGCGCATCGTCTGCGGTGAATCCGTAGTTCATTAAAAGCTGTGTTGTTTCCGCAAGTTCCGGCATTTCAAAAGGTGTGGAAGCAGCAATATCTTTTAATTCATCTACTACCTCAGCCGCTTTTTCCGCCGATCCTGTCATTACCTCAAACGACGTGGCGTAGGTCTCCATCGTTGCATTGTACTTTACACCTATTGCCGCGATTCCCGCAAAAGCTGTAGTAGCCATTGTTATTTTTTTGCCTGCGGATTGAAGCGACTTCCCTGCGCTTGAAAGCTTTTTTCCCATGTCACCTATGGTTTTTTGAAAATTCCCGGCGCTTTTTTCAGCGTCCTTGATCGCTCTGTCGAATCCGGTCGCATCTCCTGTTATTTTTGCAGAAAGAGTATAATCAGCCATTTTTCACCGCCTTTCCAGGCTTTTTTAATCCGTTGGCCTGATAAATTTTATCTATCCAGCTTTTTCCCTCATTGGCTTCCACTTCTCTAACGATTTCTAAATTTTCAGAAACCGTTTCCGCATTGGCCTTTTTTACCTTGTTTTTTCGCCATAGCTTCAGCGCTCTTTTTCTTTTTTGCCGGGTTGCGTTATATACGGCGGTAAAAACCGCATTATATAAATGCGTGCTGTCCGCAACAAGCTTGTTTTCCCAAGCTTTATAGATGAACATTTTTTCTTTTCTGGTGAGCGCATCATAGTCGGTTCTCGAATACCCAAAATTTGCAACAAAAAAAGCGAAGTCCATTTCTTTACGAAATGGCTCCGCTAATTTGTCGTAGGCCGGGTCAGGCTCGCGGCTCAGATATTCAAAATCGATTAATCTGCTCGGAAGAAAAAAGGGCAGTCACGCTCCAAAATGTTGATAACCAGACCGCACACCTTAGAGTATCCCTCCGCCTGAATCAGTTCCTCCGCAAGTTTCATTCCCTCTTTAATCGGGACAAAAATATCGGAACCGGCTTCTTTCAAACCGTAGGCAAAGTACGCTTTTAACGACGACACGCCGAGCATTCCACCGCTTTCGCTCAGTGCGGCCAGAGTTGGTTTCTTTGTCACATTTTCAATTAGTTCTATTCTGCCTATGTTGTACTTCAACTCGTATTCTCTATTGTTAATCTGAATCATGTGAGCCTCCTATATCAGCCTGCGGCTTTCGCCGTAACTGTTGCGATACCAGCTTTCAGCGCTTTTCCTGAGGAATCCGCTTCAATAATCATAATCTGATTTCCGGTGACCGCCGCAATTTCGTCCGTACCGTTCCAGGCCGTCTGGCTAACGGCTTCTCCATACGCCGGATATGGTAGCGGGGCCTCTCCGGTTTTATAGTAATATTTATTTTCCGGTGATTTTACGGGATTTACATATACAGCTGTATCCCCGCTTTCAGCGCCTGCAACGGAAACAACCGTCAAAGGACCTAACGCGGCGGTTCCGTCCGGCATTGTGTCCGGTGCCACAGGGTCGGCGGATAAGTCAACCAATGCCCCCATACCCTCCAGCGTTAAGCTGTAAGTCATGGCGTCGTCATAGGGCGCTTCCAGCGGATAATCGGTGATCACCGCAAGGCCGCCAAACATTCCCTTTTTGGTTTTTCCGTTAATTACCTTTATGCAAACAGGATCTCCGTTCTCAAATGCCTGGGAAAGCACTGTATGGCTTTCATCATTCGGCACATAAAGGCCATCATTATCAATCGACCACTCTTTAGACCCGGCAAGCTTCGATTTCCAGCCTCCCTGGGTATCTTTAGAAGTAACCTCGATAGAATCCGCAGAACGGTTAATGGTCAACCCCTGTTGTCCGCTGATCGCGAGCAAAGAAGATCCGTCCGCATTAAAAACCGCCAGCAAAATATCCTTGCCGGCTACCGCTTTTGCCGCAGAGCTTGTGAAATCGCAATAGTTGTTGCTGTCAAACGCAAATAACTGTAATTGAAACATAAATTAATCCTCCCTACATTTTGCATTTAAAACCGTAGCACACCATAAAATCAAAGGTTACAACAGCGTGTTTTTCTCCGGTTTCATCTGTCTGGATAGTTTGTACTCCGCCGTCCGTCTGCATTATCAGTTCGAAAGGCTCTGGAAGAACGATATTTTCTGTTAAAGCCTCTTGAAGCTGTTCGATCATTGTATAGACCCCAACAGAAGAATTTCCTTTCTCGGCAATCGCGTGAACCCAAACTGTAAAATTATCCCGAAACATTGTTTTAGTGTTGGCGGGTGTAGTGTTAATAACCTCCGCAAAATAAAACGGGCTGGGCGCGTTCACCGGAACAGCGTCATAGCATTTCAACTTGGTACGCGTCTGTATTTTATCCTGTATAGAGGCAATAAGAGTAGTTAGCCCAATTCTTTGGTAAGCCATCATTGTTCCTTTCTAATCGCATCTAAAAGGTCTTTTTTATAAATCTTCCGTTGTGTCTCTACATTACGCTGTAAAAACCTTTGGCCGGGTACAAAGCCGCCGTTTACGGTTCTATGTCCGTATTCCACATGCGGGCCGTATTCCTTGGTATACCCGACTTCTTCTCCAGAACTGCTTGATGATTGTCTGAGTTCTCCATGCGGCCCTTTTGGCCTGGTTTTTTCTGTGGATACCGGGGTTCCTCCAGACTGCCTTGCCCGGTTCAGCATCTGCGCTGTCTGCTTTTTTCTTACAGCTTCCCAACGAACAGAATTAAGCTGATTCAGCCTGTTTTCAAGCTCCTCTACCCCTTCCAAAGCGATTTTGAATCCCGCCATATCATCACTCCTTATATACCTTAACCTGTATTACGGTATATCTCGGGGCAAGGTCGATCTTTTGAGTGATTTCCTGACGGACACCGTCAATAACTGCGTGAGAACACTCAGGAAAATCCGAAAATAAAACCGGAATCGCAAAGCGCTGTTCGTTCCGGGTAACTTCTCTGCCTTCTAAAGAGATCTGTTCGTCTGTCCACGGAGTAAACCGGCATACCGTCTTTTTTACTGTGCTCCACTTCCCCCCGGTTTGGTTTCCCAAGACGTCTTCGGTTTGACCCTCTTTGATTTGCAGGTCGCAGGATTTCCAAATCATAAAAAATGCACCGCCTTGTTATTTCCGTCTGTATCGTCGCGGTTATTCTTCCAGTCGGATATTTCTCTATCGTATTCTGAAAGAATATCCTCCACAAAAGAGGTTGACAGATTGGCTACGCTTTCAGAAGAGATACCTTCGTAATAAGTACGCCGGACCATTTTTATTACCGCGTCCACGCAGACAGAATCGAAAGCGGCTGGAAGCGTTTCGGCTCCCAACCGCAAACAAAGCCTGTCCATTATGGTTTGGATATACTCGTTCAACAGTTCATCAGAAACATTTGGATCGGTAATTCGAATCCTTACCCTTTGAAGTATATCCATAATTTATCTTCTCCATTAATCTCCTGCATTTACAACAACCGTATTGCTTCCGGACGCAACCGCTTTATAATACTGATCCGCTTCCACGACGGTAAGCACCTGTCCGGTCGTTGCCGTAATGTCCGCGCCTTCCGTGAAATTAGGCCAGTTCCGCACATTCTGCCCATAGCTCACTGAAGCGGCGGCGCTCCCGAGACGGTACTTCAAAACGTTACCTGCCGTTCCGTCTTTCCCGGATAACGTGGCCTTTGTGGTTCCCACCGCTGACCCCGCAGATGGAGTGACGGTCAAGGTTTTTAATTCAGGAGCATCGGAAACAGTAACAACCGCAATAGCGTTTAAATATTCCGCGAACAGCACAAATCCCATAAGAGCGTAGGATTCAGACTGTGCTCTCTCATAGTTGCCTTCAGTATGGAATCCAATATACGGCACCTGTGCATCGGTTGTATAGGAAAGCCCAGCTTGCGTAAACTCGGAATCACCCGGATCAACATAATAGGGAATGATGTTGTTAACCGGGGTTGCGATTACGCGGCCCTGGGGAATTTCAGAGGAGAAAAACAGAATATCCGCGCCCAGGAAGTTTTCCACATAGTCCATACCGAAAACATTCTGTACGGTAATCTGCGCGCCGCCCAGATATTTATAAACGTCCAGAGTATTAGCGAACACAGCAACGCTGGTAGCCGTTCTATGCATCTTCTTAAAAGCGTCCTTTACTCTGCCGATCGACATAGCGATCGCCATTTGAAAGGTGGTTTCCTCACTGGTGAGCTGACCAGTCAAGAGAAAGTTATAAAACTTCGCCAATACTTCGTCCTGAAGCTGTACTTTGAACTCCTCATCGGTCATGCCGACAGCAGTTTCAAGACCATATCTGGCAATCGCCTCAGCCGTTACGGCCTTTCTGTATTTTTGAAGTTCAATCGTGGAAAATTCAATGGGTTCCACCTCATACTGAGACAGAGGAATAATATCGCCCTCGGCCACTGAACCGTTTTGTAATTCTCCGGTGGCTCTTTTTGCTACCAGTTGCGTTCCATTCGCTTTTCTAATTGGCCGGGCGATTCCCATTACTTCGGTGAGGGCCGTAATGTTTCGGCCGAATGAGGTCACAAAATCAACTTCCCTAGGGTTAATGGAAAATTGCTGAGTGGTAATAGTATTAGGTTCAGCCGCAAACAACTGTAAATTAAATTTCTTCATCTTATTTACCTCCGTATAAATAATTCTGGATTCTCCGCCATTAATCGGCGTCTTTCATTTGTGTCTTTAACGTTTAGAATCTGCTCTTTGGTAATCTCATACGGTTTTCCCGCAGCCTTGGGCGTTGTCCCTCTTAAAGCGTCCTTAACCGCGGCCTGCACCGCTTCTTTAAAAGTTTTTGCGAAGGCTTCTACCGCTGTTTTTGTTTGCTCAGCGTCTTCGGAAACCAAATTAAAAATCACCTCGTCAGGCAAATTGATTTCCTCGTCGGCAAGCATTTTTCTGGCTGTTTTCGCCATATCTGAAACAGCATTTTGCCGTTTTAGATCATTCAACTCTTTTTCCAGCTGTCTGGCTCGATATTCCGCTTTTTCTTCTCGGGTCATTTGCGCCAGTTTTTCAGCCTCCGATACCTTATCATCGGTTACCGTCTGCCACTTTCTTTGAGCGTTGCTGACAGCCGTTTGGATAGCTTTCTGCACTCTGCGGTCAAACTCCGCCTGATTACCCGGATCTTTTAAAAAATCGTCAAAAGAAACGGTATCATTTTCCTGCGCTGCTGTTTGTGCCTCCGAGCCGCCGGCGTTGCTTTCCGCCCCATCAGCTTCTCCCTCAGCAAAAAGCTGCAATTTAAAAAAATCTTTTTGAACCATATATTCCTTTCCGCCCCAGCTCGTCCAATGTCCGAGCCATTGCATAGTTTAACGTCGTTTCGGACTAAATTTTATTTACATATTCCGGAAATTCTCCGGAAATTTGAGACACGCCAATAAAAAAGGAATCTACCAGAAGCTTTCCGGCTTCCGATAAATTCCCATAGCTTACGCTTACATTACCTGGCTGTATATTCGTTTGTATCCTGTCTGTGGTAAGCTTTTCCATTGATTCAATTAATGTCTGAAACAACGCGGTAACTCCGGCGCAAACAATATCCTGGCCTTCGGGAGCGTACTCCGCATGCCCATGAATAGCAAATCCGTTACCGTTTCGTGTGATCGTTATCATTTCTTTTTCGTTCCCTTCTAGGAGCTCTGCTGCCAATCAGAGCCAATGCTACGATAGTAGCGCAGATAATTAAAATGTTAATCGTGACTACAGGCATTTCTATTCCCCTCCTCTCAAAAAATTTACCGCCTTTTCAACGTCCGGCATTCCCACATAATCCACTATCTTTTCTCCGTCTGTCAAAATCGCCGTGGGCAATCGGTTTACTCCGTATCGATCCGCGCAAGTCGGATTTTCCTGGACATTTATCATTTCAACTTGGATAGGGTCTGCCTGCTCTAAAACAGGATTCATAAATTCCCGTTCGAAAAATTTACAAGGCGAACACCAAGGAGCATAAAAAAACAACAGCTTTCTCATGTTTCATCAAGCCCCTCATTTTCCGCAATTTCTTCCGCTTTTTGCACGATAGAATCCGCGTTCGCCATTACGCTGTCAAGGATAGCATCAGCCTGTATATTGGCTGCCATAACCGCCTTATCCGACATTAGGCAGTTATAATACCCTGTTATCACTTCACCTGTATCATGATCAATACCGATTAACGCCAGCTTTTCTACTTTGCGCTTATCCATATACCCGATGGATTCAGAAAGCCATTGTGCGTATGCTTTATCGCTTATGATGTAGTTCATAAAGTCTCTCCTTAAAAATGGGCATAAGAAAACCACCGGCCGTTTTTGACTGGTGGCTTCTAAAGCTTTTTTTCAATTTGATCCGGCCAGACTGTATCTGTTACGGTCTTTCCGTCTTTTTTATTGATATCCATTTCATAGGCTGCGCCGTCGTCAAAAATTTCAACAATAAATGCTGTTTCTCCGGTTTTTAAGAGAACCTTATCAAACATTTCTAGTCTCACAGTATCACTCCTTGTCTATATAAGCGGAAGTTAATCTCATCTGTCCCGTATTCTTATCATCAATCCATGCGGTTATTACCTTTGCGGTCTTTCCATTTGGCCCCGTTAATTCCATTCTTACTTCGTAGCGTTTTCCCCAGCCTTTATCAGTTTTTTCCTTTGCTTCATACTCGGGAAGCTTATCATATATTTGCTGGATCAAGTCATCTGCATTTTCCATTGTATATCCTAGTGCCGATTTAAAAGCTTTAGCTTTGTCCTGATCCTTTTGGGGGTTGAGGGCATATTCTAAAAACTTCTCTCTTGGAATAGCAGCTTCCCAGTATCTAGGCAACTTTATTATATTACTTTCCGAATCTGATTTCAATCGATTTTCTATCGTTTCCGCCTGCTTTTTATCCCCTCCATGTTTTTTTACATAGTCGTCTATCCACTTATCCCAATCACCCACTTCAAATTCCCAAGCACAATGGCACCAAGGGTGAATCGGCGGGAAGTTTACTCCCGGCTGACGTTCGCTGATTTTAAACACCTTATCAGCCAGTCCTCTGCATATTGTACAAGTTTTTTCGTCCATCAGCGGGGACAGCTTATAGTATTCAAAATCCTCCTCGAACGGCTGTATAGTGGATTCTGCCATCACGTAGGTTCCCTCTGTGTAAATCAGGCGGTAAGCGTCACGCCGGTTTACGTTGCTGAAACGCTTTCTAAGCTGTCTCACCAGTCTGTCGTAGCTGTCGCCGCGCGCGATTCCCTGCGCGATATCCTGATTTAAATATTGAGCCAGCTTCTGAGTATCATTCCAAATTCGTTTTGAAAAATTCTCGCCGTTGCTCCACGGAACATCAACAAACCTTTTTATGATGTCTGAATTAACAGAATAAAAATTCTTTCCGAACCCAAGCGCTTCCATGCTGTAATTAATGCCTTTTGCCGCTAAACGATTCAAGTGAGAGGTAATCTCATCATTATCCAGCCCAGCTATTTCCGCCTGCCGCATAATAACGGAATATTGCAGTCCCTCCAGACGGTTCAGCTTGTATATGCTCTCGCGGACCGGCATAAGATGGGCGTACTGCGGGTATTTTTTGGCAAACTCGTCCATTTGTTCAATTAGAAGCCGCTTGTCCTCGTCAGAAAGAGCCTCCATCAGCTTTCTGTATTCAATTACATTATTTTTCCCATATTCCTGATAATAAGCGGCAATTTGTTTTTCCAGCTTTCGAAACTCGGAATCATAATACTTGGACAGTCTCTTTTTTAACTTTGATTCTTCTTTTTCAGCCGCTTGATTCAATTGTTTCTGCCGATTCGCCCAGTATGACATCTTCTACCACCGTTCTATTCGTCGGATAATCTGTCATATATCCGTCTTCGTCCTGCTCCTTCTCTATTTGATCAATCTCATTCTGAACATTCTCCACAACGGAAAGAACCTTAAGCTGCGTCTGTTTACTTGTAATTCCTGCAAGGTTGCCCGCGATCTGGCTTTCTTCTAACAGATTTGCCGGGAAATTCTGCGTAAATTGATAAGACAGTTTCACCCAGTCGTCTTTTTTCATACCAGATACCGGATTACTGAAAATCAGTTTATAACGCCGGTTCATTCCGCTGGTAAACTTTCTTTGCTTGGTCATAGCTAAATCGCTCATAGCTTGCAGCTTGTATTTCAGTGCGATCCCAGAGGCAGATCCAAAACTCTCATCAGAAATATTGGCCACCATAGAAATCTGAAAAATCAGTTTTTCTAACCGGTTTAATAGGTTCTCCTGGGTGGTGTCCCCGTTCGGTTTTTGTAAAAATTCTACTATTAGAGAGCTGGAATCGCTTCCGTCAAAGTTTATAATGCGGTTATCTCTTAAACTAGCCAGTTCTTCCTTAGTGAGCTTTGCTCCCAGTATTTTTAAATAGGCGTCCGCAAAATACGCTACATCGTTTGCTTTTTCAGAAATCGCCTCGTTGTACTCGTTAATCATAGTCATTACCGGCTCAAAAATTCCAATTTCTTCTTCATTTTCACGATATTCCGAGGCCGGAACTCCTTCAAATCCGTGCACCTTTTCGTATTCCGGAAGAAAATGCAATCCCCCTTCCATTGTGAAATAGCGCACTGTTTGTTCATCGGACACACTGCCGCGAATAATCTCATCAGAATCCTTATAAAGCCTTACAAAGTATCTTGGACGCTCCAACACGGAATCATCATAAATAAAAAACGCCTCCATCGGGGAAACATAAGTTATCCCAATGTTGGCTTGTTCATCTACGTAATAAAGTTCATATCCTTTCCCGTAAATGTCACATAATTTAGATAACTCCGCATTGTTATCGTCTTGATCGTTGTAGCTATCCAAAAACTCCACATATTCCGCAACTCTTTTATCTTCGTCACACAAGACTTTTATAGGAATACCGATAAAAAAACCGTTCATTGTATCCGTGATATATTTCGCAAAGTTAACAGCGATTCTCTTATCCGGTTTCCAATTTGGCTTTGATTTTTGAAAAAAAATCGGGTATTTCGTTCTATAGGCGTCCATTAGCGGCTCATATCTACTCTGAACAATTTCGCTGTGCTTGTTAATAAAGCCTCCCAAATTCTCAACGGTTAACCGCTTATCGTTTGCCAGTCGAAACAAGTCAAATTCCTCCTTTTATGGGATTGTATGTCGTCCTCTGCTCAAGCTTTCTAAGAAGGCTCGCGGCAGAATCCGGGCTGTCGTCATGTTCCGCAAATTCAGAATAATCCAGAATTTCATTGATATATTCCGGATCTGTTGATTCCAACCAAAATATATCCTTCCATGCGCTCCTTAGATACGTCGATATTTTAACGAATTTATTCGTGGATTCGCTGTAGATATCCACCGCATAGCCAAGTTCCCTTAATTCTTTTGCTAGGTATCCTTTGTCAGCGTTCTTCTCACATGCAATTGACCCCGCCCTAAAGCGCTTATGTAAAACCGAAATTTCTTGTAAGCAATCGTCTACGTGTTTATTCCAGCGCTTTCCAAATCCGACAATACGCCCATCTGAAAGCCTTTTGAACACTGTATACGCTGTTCCGTCTTCTCCGTCGTAAGCGGCATCAATGTGCGCAAGCCCATTGTAAATGAGATACTCATCGTCAATAAATTTCGGGTTTTGGAACATAGCATCTTTATCCGCAATGTGTTTCAATTCATAATTTGCCGCGAACAGTGAATCGCTCATAGACTGTCTAAGAGCGTTCAGTTTTTCTCTATCAATAAGGCCCGTGGAATAACAGTCAAATTTGTACGTATTCGGCATAATAGAGATTGCATCGTCCTTATGCCAAGGAGTTCCTGTATTAATAAATCTGCCGCTGCGGTTCTTTATATTTTGCAGCTCCATGTACTGTATTTTTGTTTTTTCCCTTTCGGCGCGGCTGATACGGTCTTTCAGATTCACAATATCGTCAGTAACTATAATATCGCCGTGCTTTCCGGTAATCGAAGTACCTATTCCAAGCCCTACAATCTGCGAAGCGCCCTTTGTTGATGTATGAAGATTGGTATCTATTTCAGAATCCGTTTCTTTTAAAAGCACCAAATCCACACCGTAAAGCGTGTAAACTAGCTTTTTTAAAACTGTTGTATTCAATATTTTTTGCGACTGCCGGACTACCTCTGTTACGTCAGTGTCAGTCTTTCTAAAAAAAATTACATTTTCGTTTGGGCTTTCGATAATATGGAGTGCGAGAAACAATGATAAATCTGTGGTTTTGTAAGAACCTCTGTGAGCTAGTAGTGTTTGATCTTCTTTAGCGTATAAAAACGACCGAAGCCATTTATTGTGCAGTTCTGTTAAGTCAGCAAACCCTACCCAATGCCCGATTTTATAAGGTTCATTCCATAAAAGACTGAGAACTTCTTTTTTTCTGCTGTTCAAAATAGTCCTCCATCTCCTTTATGGAATTATCTATCGGCTGGGTCAATTCCAGCTTATTGATATACTCGCCGTCCATTTTATTAAGCAGATCGATTGCTTTCATTCGTGAATCCGGTTTCTCTTGATCATCTCCCGCAATCTCCGTTAAAATCATCATGCGGTCAATTCTGCTTAAAATTGCCTTGTTTTTTGATTCATCGATTAATTCTTCATACCTTACCAAAACCTTATCATCGGAAAACAACTTGCTGGCTTTTACATCAACTGTTGTATCCTTCCACTTTGAAGCCGCTGGAAACGCTTCACGATATGCTTTTCTTTGGCTCATGCCCTGGATAAGCCCTTGTACAAATTTTTCGTGTCTGGGGTTTTTTAATATTGCCATACCACCACCGCTTTATAAATTTAATTTAACAATTTCATTTCTGAGAATTTCAAGCTCCCGCGCCCGCCTGGTTCTGCCTTGCGGCTGTCCTAAAATATTGGCTATACGGTTCTGTAAGGCCTGTTTTAGTTCACGGGGATATTGACATCTAGGCAAGGCGCAAATATGCTTTCCCGCCGTCTTGTAGCCGTCAAAAACACACTTTCCATCTCTTGGACAGTACATAAAAATCACTTCCTGTTTTTGGATATCAAAAAAGCCCTTAGCTAATAGCAAAAGGGCTGAAAAATATTTAAAAAAGTTTTGAAAAAGGGTTGACATATACGTACGTAGATTATATAATATAATCAAAGGAAAGGAGGTGAAAAGTCCAGTGGGGAAAAAGAAAAAGCCCCCAAAGAATGTGGAAGATATCAAGACAATAGTTGAGATTCTCGCAGGTCTCGCAAATGTCGCCTTGGTAATCTACACAATCTCTAAGGGCTAAGAGGGAGGGGAGCGAAAGCTCCCCGAACTCCACCCTTATTATACCCCATTGAATTGATATGAGCAAGAAGAAACTATTAAGGAACTCGCCGCTGTATCTGCTGACCGCCGCCAATATTATTTATGCTGTCCAGCATGGGTTTAATTGGCTTACCTGGTTTGCAATAGGATTGACTTTAATTGTGTTTGTATGGGACATTGTGGAGGTGTTTAAGCGTGGCAAAAAGCAAAAGTGAGATTCAACAGGCATATATGAGGAAAAATTACGTCCGTTTCCCGTTAGACTTGCGCCCGGAGGTTCTGGAAGCTTTCCGGGCCGCGTGTGAAAAGAACGGAACAAAGCCGACTACCGAAATTAAAAAATTCATTGCGGAGTATATCGAAAAGGCAGGGGAATAATCCTCTGCCTATTTCTTTAGTTTAATGATACAATAAGTCAAGAGGGACATTCAAGGACATCTTACTCAATCTTCAATTTTTGCAAGGCAATTCCATGTAGTCTTGTAGTGTGGCGATAAGAGTAATTCATTTTAACTGCAACTTTTTCCCAAGACATGCCATTGATATAGTGCAATCTCAGAATACTTTCCAGCCCATAATCATTTATGCTAGAAATAGCTTTTTCAATTTTTATTCTCACTATATTCAAAGATTCTATTTCTTTTGCAATCTCCATTTCCAATCCTATGATTTTTTCGATTGAAACTTCAAGGCCTCCACTGCTTTCAGATTTGACTTTATCAGGAGAAAGGGTTTGTGTTGTTTTTTCAGCGCGTTCTCTGGTTTTCGCTAGTTCATCTAGCTTTGATCCAATGATTATTTCTATATTACGGTATTGATTCAGAAACTCCTTCTTTGTCAATTTTTCAACCTCCTGACAGTCTTTTTGTCGCACTTCTCCGGCGGGCAGCCTCTAGGCTTACCAGTATCCAGAAGATAATTACAGTATTTAACGAAGCCATGTCCGTGGGTTGCCAGTGCTCTATGATAGACGCACCCTTCACAGCTTTTCCGGTTCATGTGCTTTGGCGTCTTTGCAGTAGAAGTCGTCGTCTTTCCCGGTTGTCCATTGGTATTCAATATGATCTATATGATTGCTTCTTTCCAGATGGTAAAAGGGACACTCCTGCTTGTTCCTATGTACGCAGTCCTTGCAAGTGGTGTGCGGTTTGGGCGGGTCTTTGCTTGCCACCAGAACGGAACAAAGCAAGAAGCCTAACGGTGCGCCTAAAAAGTACCCTAAAAGTAATAATTGCCAGTCACTCATGATTTACCTCTTTTCTTAACTTCTCGATCGTTTCAGACAGTTTCATAACGTCCGGGTGAGATTCAGGCTTTCCGGAATTTAATTCGCACCGTCTCAGCCGTTCAAATTTTTCTATCAGGAGTTTAGGATCTCTCTTTTGCCTTTTCACTTCCTCTTCGCTTATGATGATCGGGGGGCGCAGAAAATAATGCTCTTTATTCATTTGATTCCTTCCTTTCACCGTAGCTGCAAAAGTCATCACCTTCATGCAGCGTAATTCCGTTTTTTCCATGAAGATAACACCCAAATGGTTTTCTTCTGCTTCTCTCAAAAGAATGTTTACAATCCTTACATCTAACTACGGGGACAGCGTCTGTATTTCGATGAAGTTCCTCCACCGCCTGATCTCTTTCATGTCTTAGGTGGTCAAGTTCTGCGCGAAGTTTTCCGAATGTATTTTTATCCCAAAAGACAATACGCCTTTTTAACTGTATATTCTCTGATAGCAGCTTTTCAATAGCATCGGAGGCGTCTTTTAGTTCGTCCAAAGCACAAAGGGTATACATTTTTCGCAGTCTCTCAACTAATTCCTTATACATAACTAATCCTCCTTTCTAGCCGAAACCTGAATACTCGCTTCAATTACCGCGTGTTTGATAACATTTTGAATCTCTCTCCACGCCGAAGCATAACCATCTTGAAAGCCTTGTTGATATTCTGCGCGTAGTTCTGACACATAATCCGTTACTTCGACCTTTGCCATAGCTAGTCCTCCAAATCCATTTTAGCGCCACAGTTAGGGCAGTAGCTTGTTTTAAAATCATTGGTCAACCCGCATTCAGAACATCCTATTTGTAAATTGCCCACCCTTAACACAGGAAGATATTCTATCCACTTCCCATGCTTCACCTCTGCCACGTCGGCGGCGGGAAGATAATTGATAAAATTTGATGTATAACAGTTATTACATTTATTTGCTTCATAGTTATGTCCGCAATTCTCTCGACAGAGAACATTTAGCGCAAATTCCCTTTCTATGTACTCAGACATCGTCAATCCTCCTCGTCAAAGCTGTCTAAAGGAACAGAGATTTCATCTTCGTCGGTATCGTCAACAGCAACTAAGACATATCCAATTACAGGTACGACCAATTGAGAGCAATCCAGTTCTTCACCAGTACATTGAAAAAAACTGTCGCAATCAATCTCTGTAATCTTAAAGTATCTCGCCATAGTCAATCCTCCTGTTCCAAGCTTTCGCCGCTTCTTCGTATTCTTCACCGTTGGGGTGTTTTCGCGCGTCATACAAAATTCTTCCCGTTCTTGAATCGCAGCTGATGCACCGGACACACACTGTATCACACCAAACTCCGTTCGTTTTTATCGTAGTTCTCTTATATTTAGCCTTACCTCCGCAAAAAGGGCACGGCTTTAATTCAGTCATGGTTTGCCTCCTTATCCTCTGCATCGAAAATCTGGTCATAAGTTTTTATGATCATTGCTTTTGCCCTCCGTTCGCTGAATCTCAATGTCTGCTATAGCTTGGAATACGGGATAAAACTGTTGAGGAACAACGGCGTTTCCTAAACACTTAAGTCTGTCCAGCGCGTCGGGAACCCCATGATCATTTCGTAAAAGTTCGCCGTCGTCGCCGCGGAGTTTCCGCAAAGCATATTCAAATAAAATAGGTGCTTCGACGGATTTCCTTTCTTCGAGAATATGTGTCTCATTGTTTTCAAGCAGTTTTTCCCGACTGTTGTCCAAGCCATTCCGTCCGTTGCTGTTGGAGTTGGCAACAATACAAATTCTTTTGCGTTCGTGCTCCATTCCGGCTTGGAATGCCGAAAACACTCCCCAGCCCGCATTATACCCCATGTGGGCCAGGTCCCGCAGAACTCGTCCAAAAAACCTTCCATGCTCACTTGATAATAACCCTGGTACGTTTTCAGCCACGATCCACTTTGGTTTAATTTCGCGAATGATTCTCGCGAATTCCCCCCACAAATCACGCTCATCACTAGACGCGAGACGTTTTCCCGCAACGCTATGCGGTTGGCACGGGAATCCTCCAGAGAGTACGGTGATCTCCTCACTGATTTTTCTAGCCACTTGTAATCCTGTAACATTCCTTATATCCCTCCATTTTGGAACATTGGGCCAATGTTTTTCCAATATTTTTATGGCATAATCATCTAACTCACATTGCCCGAGAGTTTTGAACCCCGCCATTTCCGCTGCGAGATCAAGCCCTCCAATTCCAGAGAACAAAGAAAAATGGGTCAAGCTGGTATGATTTTCTTTCTTTCTCTCAATGTGTTTTTTCATTTTCTATCGGTTCCTCTTACCTTTTCCCGCCTGTTTGCGGCGGGGTTGAATTCAAGGGATTAAACGCTTCATGGAATCGTTAAGCTTTTGATAAGTATCGCTGCACATAAGCATAGAAACAACATTATCCGTCAGCGTTTTAGCCATAACATCATCAAAGGTTTGTTTAATTCCGGAATTTACTTGGCGTTTCAAAATATCTGCCTTTTTTTCTACTTCTTTTTGAACGGTTTGTAATATCGTTGTCCTCATGCGTTCAATATCAAATTTTTCTTCTAAAGAGTTCTTGACGCATTCATTTAAGTATTGCTTTCTAGTAAGTTTCTTTGGTTCTTCTCCCCAATTTCCACCAATAGTTACAGCCTCTTCCATGAATTCGTTAACCGAATTGGAAATTTGTTTTTCAACCTCTTCCTTGGTGTATTTTTCAAAAGTTTTGTTATAAGTATCCTTAACTAAGCTTACTATCTCGTCATGCACCATTTTATATATACCCATTTCCACTGAGTTCTTAACGGTATGGGTAATATATTCGAACAGGTTAGTCATATCGACTTCCAGCTTTGCTTCATTAAGTTTAAAATCGGCAGTGTCGTTATAGGGGCACGCTTCATAACCTCCATTATGTTCACAGATTGGCGTTCCATCGCTATAATCATAACCACAAAAATATTTACAGTTTTTACAGTCTTTCATTGCTAATCTCCTTTCTTATTTAGAGAGGTGAATTCCTCCCGTCCAAAATCTCAATGAGCCGCCTGCACACAGGGCAGCCGCTTTCTTTCACAGCCTTGAACTGTCCGCCGAACGCTACACGAATATGATCGATGTATTGGTGGTCTTTTAAGGCAATATTTTGTTTTTCAACGTTCTCATTAAATTTCTGGATAATGAGCTTTCTGTCGGAACACGCCTGATCCTTTGAAATATAGCTTCTGCGATACTCGTTATAAAGTGAGCGCATAGAAAGATAATAGAATTGTTCAGGCTGATTTAAATATTTAGGCATAGGATCATTTTTTGAGGCTAACTGTTCCAGATATTTTAAATCCATTTGATTTCTCCTGCTAATTGTAGTAAAATTCTAATCAACATCAATTAAGCCAAAGCGATTTTACATTTGTATAACCTGTGTGAATTTGTATAACCAAGGTTATACGCAAAAAAGCTAGGGAAAATGCGGCTTCCAAGACTTTGTGTAACTGTGTAACCAAAAATCACTTTTTTCTCTACGCGCGAGAGAGTTTGTATTAGCGTAGTAAAGCGTTAATACAAATTGAATTGTTTGTCTATTAGAGGGTACCTAAAAATGGTTACACAAGTTATACAGTTACACACCCGCATGAATACTGGATTTTTCGAGAGTGTAAAGTTACACACTTTACAGAGAAAGTTATACATCATCGTCAATCAGCCCAAAATCATCACATTCTTCTTGTGGAAGTTGCAGTACAACGCAGTTGCAAGGCTCTCCATTGATTCGTTTCGCTTTGGTAAATCCCTTGGAATTTGTCTCAATTTTATTGTTTTGTTTTAACCAGCTTAATAAGGCTTGCGGATTATATCCAGCGTCAAAGCAGACCCTATTAAAGATATTCCGCACGATATATGCCTGACCATGTTCAAGATCTCCCCAAACATCAAGTATATCGCTTTTCCCGCAAAACCTGTTTTTATTGGAGACTACAAATTCGCAAAGATATTCGTATCCCCGCTCGTTCATCGAAACGCTTGATTTTGTCTGTAGAAATTCGCTGATTTCAAACGCGGTTAACGAGTTTCCATCTTGGAAAATCCATTCAGTAGCAAGCTGGTCGGCGGTTAATACCATAGCCGCTGACATTGCCTGTTTTTCGGTGGTATCATTTTCGCTTAGCGAGGAATAAAACCTTTTGAATAACTCCTGAGCATACTCGGCTTGGCCTGATTCCTGAAACCTGGAGACAAATTCAGGACCGGCGAAGCCGTAATTTTTTTTAACGGTATCCGCCGCGCGTCTCGGGTCCGGAAAGAGCTTATCCTGGCACTCTACCTCAATAATTCGGTTGACCGCGCCTCCGCCAGAGCTTGAACTGGTAATTGGCATTTCTCCGCTGGTCAAGATACAATTAGCCCAAGTGGGCGTTTGATCCACACCGCCGCCTTTATTGCCCCGGGTTCGCCCGGCGCCTTCAGAGAGCATATATATGTCCTTGTCAAACTCCTTTTTGTCCTTTACAATTTGGAGTTCGTCCAGGATTAGAGGCATAGAATTAACGAAAGCGGCTGATTTTTCCCGTCCTACTGCCGTGCTGTTGAAGGTGTGGATAAACCGTCCGATTTCCGGATTGGCCCAGACGCTGGCCGCTAACAAAAGCCCCACTGTTTTGCCTGATTCTGTCCCGCCCCAAAGATGTACGAAGAATGGAAGCCCGCCCAAAGGCTTTACAAGGACGCTGGCAAAGCTGGCGGCTAGGATTATCCTGGTGGTGACGACGCTCCCAGAACGAACCTCACGGGCTAAATCAAGCCATTTCTCATAAGATCCTGATTCCTTTACGCTTTCAAAAAAAGTCTTAAAATTCAAGTCGCCGTCAAAAACCAGATCGTCCACATAAGGAGAAAAGCCGGCGTTATCAATCCAGCCAAGCCGGGAAACGCTGTTTTTCTCTGGGATTTCATCATAGTTTAAGGTTTCGACATCATGAAGATACTGCACCATATATTTCGAATTTTCACTTGTCACCGCTACGCCGACATTTGCAAGCTCTAAAATCGAATTATTGCTGGCAAGGGTTTTCTTATCTGCCGTAATATATCTCCATTGCTTTCCTTTGCGGTATGCTAGGCAAAGTTTTTCCACTCCGGTGTCGATATTGACTAGCCGCGTCACAGGGAGCAGAGGGTGGCTGCACGCGCTTTTTTCTCCGTATTCCGTGCTGATGGAAATCCCAAAATCGTCGGCTTTCCAGTCTCCGCAGGATAACTCGATAGGCTGTCCTTCAAAGCGTGTCACAGAATCGATCAGGATCGCCCTTGAGATGGCCTTTTTCTTTTTTACATATTCCGCGAACAGCTTGCGAAAGCCCGTAATTTTTACCTGCCTCGCCCGTTCCGACATGGTGGTCAGAACCCGTTCCAGCGTGAACCCGTCCTCTATGTATTGATACGCGAACTCATAAGGCGCGGTGGTTAAATAATCGTCGTGGGTGTAGACCGGTATTGCTGAAGAAAGTGTTTCATTTTGATTCAAAACCTCCGTTCGCCTCCCATTTATCAAAGGTTATATTTTCGTCCAGCCACCATTCCAGATACTCCATCTCTCCAATCACACGGGGGTCGCTTCTGTTCTGCCAGAGGTGCCGGAATTTAAAGGTTACCGCACGGTACAGCTCCTGATACCAGTATTCCAAAAAATACCGCTCCCGCCGCTCTGCGGCACGCTTTAACGCGCCTTTCTGTATCTGGGCTTTCTGCGATGGGGAGGGAGCTGTTTTGAATAAATTCAAGTGAAAATCTTCATCTAAGCGAATAAGTGCCTGACCAAAATCCAAGTGATAAAATTTCCTAACAAAGCTGATTACGTCTCCCGAAACCCCGCAGCCAAAGCAATGAAACGTGTTTGTGGCCGGATATATCTTTAAGCTGGCCGTATCCTCTTTATGAAAGGGGCAGACGATAAAACCACTTTTATTCGGTTCGAACCCGTAGTGCTCAAGCGCTTGGGAAATGTCTACCCTGTCCTTGATTTGATTCGCAAATTCATTGGTTTTCATAGGCACCGCCTAGTAATTCCAGTATCCTCCGGCCGGTGTCCGCCTTTTTGCAAAATTCAAAACGGACGCCGTATTTTTCCCCCATAGCGGAAAGCACCTTGTACAGCCGTTCCCCGGACATCGCCATAGGGGACAGCCTTAGTCTTGGGTTGATCCAATGAATAACGTCTTTCAGTTCTTTGACCGCTCCGCCGTGTTCGCATAGAATAATCAGCTTGATTCCGTATTCGTTTGCCCGTTCCAGTTCAGAACGGAATCGCTTGTGATCCTGGCAGACATTTTGGCACAATTCGGAAAGGTTTTGCTTTCGGTCTATCACAAGCCTGGGGTTGTCCAATGACATGTAATCACCGACCGGAAGCTTAGAGATAAAGTATTTGGTATGAACTGATTGAAAATGATTCAGTATTTTTTGAATGGCATGGTCCTTTTCTCTGCTGTCAATCCATATCATCATAACCGCTCACCCTTAAAAAGGCATATCTTCATCTGACAGCGGCTCAATATCGACAAAATTTTTTGAGGATTTCTGAGCTTCGCTGTTTTCAGCGGCCGTACCGGTTTCCTGAGGCTTGCTCCGGCCCAAAGAAAACTCCACGTTATCGCAGGTCACGCCCCAGGCCACCCGGTTCTTTCCGTCGTTATCCACCCATTTTCGCGATTCCATTCTTCCTTCAACGGTGATCCCGTCGCCTTTATGAAAATATGTATTAACGAATACTCCGGTTTTTTCCCAGGCGGTGCAGTCGATAAAGTCTGTTTCCTTTTCACTGTTTTTCTTAATCCGGCGATCCACCGCGACAGTGAAGCCGCATACCTCAGTGCCGTTGTTCGTGGTTCTAAGCTCGGGATCCTTTGTCAATCTTCCGCAGATAACAATTTTATTCATATTACTCCTCCTTCAAATTCTATTAAATCGTCCAGGCTGACAGGCCCGGAAAGTCGGTTAGTGGCACGGCAGTAATCGCATTTTTCACACCTTGGAGGTTCAATAACCTTTGTTCTGACAGCGTCAAAATAGGGGAGGCGTTCTTTTAATACCTCCATTTCTGCGTCCAGTGTGTGCTGCGGGATTTCTATCACAGCGATATTTGACGGATCCTCTTTAGATATCACAGCTAAATAACATGGGAGCCTATGGCCTTCCACTGCTTGGTAAACAGCCATTTGGAGAGGCCAGTTCCAATATTCGGCGAAGGAAAGCTTTCCTTGCCCAGGCCGGTACATTGGTTCCATGTCTTTAACAGTTTTAAGATCTACAATCCGCTTTCCACGCTGGTATATGTCCAGCTTTGCTTTAAAGGGCAATCCCTCGATCTCTCCGGTCAGGATAACCTGCTTTTCTCCGCGCGTGTATTCCATAAAAACCGGATCCTGTTCTGCTCTCCGTATCATGTCATTGGCTCTTAAATACTCGGCTTTTAACGTGCCGTCACGTTTGAACAGTTCCGGGTGGTTTCCCTTGAATTGCTCCAGCGTCCCCTCAAAATAGGAATCCACATAAGAGCCTATTAAGAGAGAGACAGTTGCAGGTCTGAAATATTTACCTTCCAGTTCAGCAATGGTTCTGGCGGGACAATCCATCATGGATTTGATAAAGCTGGCAGACCAATAGGCCTGATTTGCTTCTTGACTGTAATAATTTTTACTGGTCAGCTTCAGCATTTTCCGCCTCCGTTTTCTGACGGCCGTTTTCGGCCGCAGCCGCCTTACCGCAGGTAACGCACAGATTCTTTCCAAACTTTTTCTTTGCGTACTCAGCTACCTGCTCCGCGCTCATATTTCCGGAAGCTGTGATATTGTTTCCGCAGCGCTCACATTTGATCTCAATATTTTTGGGAAGGAACTTTCTCACCCTAAGCGCTTCCACAATATCTCCAAATGCCCGAACCTTCTCGATTCCAATTTGAATTTTGTGGCCAATCCATTTTTCTATGTATGGAGTGTTTAAAAGCTTTTGAATCTGTTTAGCGTTTGTGCTGTTTAAAATCATCGGTTTTTCTGATTCAGAAAAATAGCAGACGATGCACTCGTCTTTTTTTCCGTCCGGGCCGGTGACAGTTTCCTGCTGTACCTTGCTGATGGTCAAAATTAAGTCCTTATTGTCTTCAATGCTGTATGCGCCGAGATAATTCGGGTTGGACAGCTTTTTCCAATGGGTTAATCGCATATTTACCGCTCCGTTCTATCAGATTTCTTTTATTTCCACTCTGTTTTGCGCCCAGCGTAAAATCTGCGCCACAATACTAGAGGCGGACAGCCCGCTTTCAAGCTGGATCTGCCGCACGATTTCTATAGCGTCATCCGGAAGCCGTACCAGGTTGCTGGTAATGGTGGATGATCTATGCACAGTAAGAATTAATTTATCCATGATGTTTTCTCCTTTTAAATCCAGTTTCCCGAAAAGAACCATTCTTCTAACATTTGAGCGAATTCCGGGTCAATCTTTTTTCCTTTTTGAGGTTCAATTCCGCAAGCGTCCATCGCGTAGCTTAAAGCGTCGTCTTTTTCTACGTGAATGCCCTGATTTGGGCCAAAGCCGTCATAACTCATTTGACAAACCTCCTGTTTTGGTTTAAAATATATTCAGTTGTTTTTCGTGTGTCGCCCTTCGTGATGCCAGTCGCGAGGGCGGCTTTTCTTTT
>OHCI01000209.1_pt1 | contig 35688 bp, 33 predicted proteins | sample 1566751 | NCBI WGS metagenome assembly OHCI01 (sample SAMEA3879609, study PRJEB24766) | human gut metagenome | biome: human-associated habitat; feature: feces | place: USA | collected 1985/1987
TTATACCTTGCCAAGGGCTACGGGGATTTGATAGCATTTCTTTACTAACTTTCTATTTAATTCCCGACCCGATGCAATGTCACATCATCCAGAGTTCCCCAGCTGTTTTTATTACATTGATATCTCACGCCAATGGTCAGGGTGCCGTTGGTGACTTTGATACCGGAGACGGTGGGATTCTGCCAGTCGGCATAGGTGGTGAGCATAAAAGGCACTGTCAGTTCCTTGCCGTCTACGACAGCATACAGCTCCATGGAAGCATCCGCTGCCAGGTCACCGCCCTGTGAGAAAGCGGACAATTCATAAGTACCGGGTTCCAGATCTGTGAAGCTCTGCTCAATGGAAAAGTCCATATCGGAGGTACCGGACCAGAAGTGGAAAGCCACCTCACCGCTGTGGGCATCGGCAGCTTTGACCTGATAGTCGGTGGGATTCGTTTCACCGGAATAGGTTACGGTCCACATGGAAGTATCAGCATCCTCAAAGCCGGGATTCTGTACATAATTGACCCGTTCTACCGTGACAATGGCAGTAACTTCCGTACCTTCATCCAGAGATCCGGCAACTGTGAACTCTCCGCCGTTTTCCGTGTCGATGGCAGCAATATCTTCAGCATCCCAGGTGACAGGAACCTGTTCTTCGGAACGATCGTTATAGATGATACTTACGGTATCCGGAAGCTTGACTTCCGCACCGATATTGCAGGACACCACTATTTCGGGGATGGTGTCTATCGCCAGAGGAGCAGTGGCTCCGTACTTCAGATATTTAAATATATTTAGGGAGGCCAGAGGATGTCCGGTGAAGTCGAACATGGCCTGATTGTCCCAGGAGCTTCCGCCGTAATACTGTCCGGCATCCTTTGGATCATAACCGCCTGCATAACTGCTGGCCCAACCGCTGCCGTATTTTTCCCAGATGGCAGAATTATCAGCATCGGCGGGACCGACCGGGATCCAGGTACCTTCCCAGTAGAAGATGCCTTCGGCACCGGCCTCGCTGGCAGCCGCACAGACATCCCGCACTTCGTTGGCCTGCCCCTGTACGCTGGCTGAATATCCTTCTGCCAGATCATCGGTTCCCTTGATACTGTTGGCAGAGCCATCGCCGTCTTCCGAAGTATAACAGTAAGCGTTTTCCGCTACATATACCTTTTTGCCATAAGTATCACGGACATGGATAATGGCATTTTTCAGATCGTCCATCGTGCCGTGCCAGTAGGGATAGAAGGAAAGACCTACAATATCATAATCGATTTCTTTTACCTGCAGACCGGTCAGCAGTGTATCCAGCTTTTTCATATCATCGATGTTGGTGTAATGTACAGCCACCAGAATATCTTTTCCGGAAGCAGTGGCAGCATCCCTGACAGCCTTACTGCCGGAGGCCAACAGTTTTCGAACGTTTGATGCATCTGTCTCTCCACACATGCCGTTGTTGATCTCGTTGCCCACCTGTACCATACCGACGTCCACACCGGCATCCAGAACCTGCGTCAGGTTTTCCAGAGTGAAGTTATAGAGAGCGTCGGATTTTTCTTCGATATTCATACCTTCCCAGGCCTTTGGAACGAACTGCTTCTTGGGATCTGCCCAGAAATCGGAATAATGGAAATCAATGCAGACCTTCATGCCATACTGCGTGGCACGTTGTCCCAGAGTGATGGCAGTCGCCACGTCATTGTTGCCGCCACCGTAACCGTTGCCGTTCTCATCATAGGGATCGTTCCAGACCCGGAGACGGATATAGTTCACACCAGCCTGCGCCAGCGTCATAAATACATCCTGCTCTTCTCCGTCAAAGTTATAATATTTCACGCCACTATTTTCCAGAGCCAATACTGCGGATACGTCCATACCACGGTAAAAATCATCGGAAATGCCGTCCACCGGCTCCACATAAACGGTAGACTCCACCGGCCCTTCCGGCTGGGAAAAAATGATGACATCCGTGGCATCTGCAGTAGCGGTAACTGCGGATTCTGCCACTGTATCTGCGATTTCCAGATCCTGACTGCCGCATCCGGGCAGCCAGCCCATGACCAGTCCCGCACTGAGATACAGAGTCAACAGCCGTGTACGTAATTGCTTGCTAAAATGTTGCATAAGTAATCCTCCCACAAAACATAATCAAACAACCGATTGCGCATATATATTATAGCAAATTATCATCCATCAAAGATAAAAATGTAACAAAAAGTGCGCAATAATTTCGAGGACTATTGCGCAATACATTTGTTTTCCAAATTGAAAGTTTTGGGACTATTTGCTGTCATCAAAATACACATTGGGAAGCAATTCTGATAATTCAGGACCATTCGGTCGCTTATCCCATTCTGATAAAAGGTAAACATGGGAGGCGGCGAACCTCTCACATAGAAGAATGCAAATGATAGCAAGGCCAAAGTGGGATTACTGCATGAAAGAACTGTTCCGTAAATTGTGGCGCAGATATAAATACCAGAAGCAGGGAATCGTAGATGTTGGAAACCATGACAAAGAACCCCGGAATTCGTACAGGAAATGTTAAAAAAATATGATTTGTAAAAGCTTCTGTGAAGAAGCCGGACCATAAAAATACGCCATGGGGAAGGAATCCTTCTCAATGGCGTGTTTTATTACAAGGCATTATACAAACAATTCGATCACAAACACCAGCACACAGCAGATCACGGATACCGGAAACAGTCCGGCACCGAGCCATGCGGCGATGATACCGGCAATGAGTGCCACCAGTCCGGAAATGGGGGTCTGGGTAGCATGGATGATGGCCGGGAAGGTCATGACGGCCAGCGTCACGTAAGGTACATAGTACAAAAAGGACTGAATAAACTGATTCTTGATGGGTTTACGGATCAGTGTCAGGGGTAAGACACGGATCGTATAGGAGACAGCCGCCATAACAGCAATATAAATATAATTATTCATTTACGTGGTCTCCCTTCTGTACAGATTCTCCGTTTTCCGCAGGAACGGCTTCCTCTGCATCCTGCTTTACCGGGAACAGGATTGCTGCAGCACCGGAGATGATCACGGTCAACAGGATGGTTCTCGTACCTTCTGACAGGGAAGAAATCCCGGGCAGATAGTTGCAGGCAAAGCTCAGTGCGAAGCTGATTGCTACCAGAGCTGCCACGATCTTACTTTTTCTGGCAGGCGGAATGATAATGGCCAGAAACATTCCGTATAACGCAACACTCAGGGCGCTGACAGCACGAAGAGGCAGCGCATTTCCGGCGATGATACCGCAGGCGGTTCCTCCGGCCCAGGCGGGCGCTGCCAACAGGATCGCACCGTAGGTATAGTACGGATTCAGGATACCCGGCCGGGCAATGGTAATGCCGAACAACTCATCGGTGACATCGTAAGCAATGATCAGACGGTGGAAAAAGGGCGTGCTGGGAGAAAATTTCTGGGCCAGCGCACAACTCATGAGTAGATATCTGGCATTGGCAATCAGCGTGATGATCGCCACTTCCAGATATGTGGCCTGTGCCGCAATCAGGGTAAAGGCTGCATATTCTCCGGCGGAAGCGTTATTTAACAGGCTTGCCAGAAAACCCTGCATGGGGGTAAAGCCTGCATGTCTTGCGGCAATTCCCAAAGAAAATGATACTGCGAAATATCCCAGAGCAATGGGAAAGCCGTCGCGGATACCGTCGCAGAAGACTTTCCTGCTGAATTTATCATTCATAATTATGATTCCCTCATCTTTCTGTAAGGCGTCTTTTGACGCACATCACCTATTATAACGCACATTTTCAAAGGAGAAAAGGATGAAAATTAATGAGATAGGTACAGAACAGGAGTATATTTCTGCTTTTTTCACATAAATATGCAATAAGGAAGTTTTAACGGTGGATGACGGATGAAAATCAAATGGAGACAGTGGAAAATCATAATGACCGCAGTACTGGGGGCATTGCTGCTCACAGGCTGCGGTCTGCTTTCGAAAGAGAATGTGAAACTCAGAGATCTGGATTTTACGGTACTCAGTGAAGAAAAAATTCCCGAGGAATTAAAGACTGTAATCGCTGAAAAAGGAACGGAGCCATTTCAGCTGACCTACAGTGATAATCAGAACCTCTATATCAGTATTGGTTACGGTGAGCAGAAGACCGGTGGGTACAGCATTGCTGTGGATGCCCTGTATCTGACGGACGATGCCATTCATGTCAGCACCAGCCTCTTAGGCCCGGATATCACCGGACAAAAGGAAGGCGCAGGGAAACCCTCCACGCCTTACATTGTGTTAAAAACAGAACTTCTGGATAAAACCGTGCTTTATGATTAAACGAATGGTTCTTACAGATCCATCAAAATCTCCCGGCGCCGTCAGCTGATAAAACCATACATATCATTGGCGGCAAAGATCAGGGAAGTGACGCACACCAGCGCAGCCAGCAAAGTTAACGGGTCAAAATTTTTTCCTCCTGAAATATGATTTAGTTGCCAGCAACAGACTCATTTTCAGGATCCAGGATTGGCAGATTACGCTGACAGCGTTCCCGCAGATAACTGCAGAAAGTAGCGGTAGCCCGGCTCTGACTGCGGCTTTTGTCCCACAGCATTTTTACTTCGCGGGACGGGAGAGGCACATTTAAGGTCAGCGGAACGAGACTGTCGTTTTCAAAAAAGGGAGCTGCCAGAGGCTCCGGCACGAAGCCCACTCCCAGATTGTTCTGGAGCAGAGGGATGACCAGATCGGCGGTAGCTACTTCCATGGCGGGTTCGTAGTCCAGATGCTGTTCAATAAATACCTTCCGGTAATATTCATAGCTGGCGGTGCCGTATCCCAGACCAATGATGGAATGGAGCCGGAATTCTTTCAGCGTCATGGGACGATCAGATAAGGCGGCATAGTCGGGGCCGCCGGCGGGAACCTCCCGGAAAGTCAGCAGATCTTCGCAGGCCAGAGCATCATGAAGTTCAAAAGGGGTTGTCACAACAGCCAGATCCAGCCGGCCGTTCTGCAGAGATTTCAGAATCTCCGGAGTGGTATTGTTCTGGATACGTATTTTGATCTCCGGATAGCCAGTCTGGAAATCATGGAGATTCTGTAACAGAAATAAATGCAGGGCGGTCTCGGTGACACCCAGTTCAATGGTGCCGCTGCACACGTTTTTGTCCCGGCACAGTTCGGCTTCCGCATCCAACAGATGTTGACAGGCGATGGCAACATGGGCATAGAGCCGTTTTCCCTCTTCGGTCAGCTTCAGTCCCCGGGGTTCCCGGAGAAATAAACGGCAGTCCAGCTGATCCTCCAGAATATGAATAATCCGGGTCACATTAGGCTGGCTGCTTTTTAAGACCATGGCAGCCTTGGTGATATTTTCGTATTTTGCGACATAATAGAAAATCTTGTAATATTCAAAACTAATATCCATATAAAAATGATATACCTCGCATATAAACTATATATTTTTAGTATCCGTGTGGATATAGTATAATACGCGGTTGAAAAAAAGTAAACAGAGGAGAAAAGGATATGCGACATTTGATTGATTCACTGGACCTGTCGGTAGCGGAGACGCAGGAAATCTTAGACCTGGCAGACCGGATTGCTGCCGATTCCGCTGCATATGCTCATTGTGCAGATGGAAAAATACTGGCAACCTTATTTTACGAGCCCAGCACACGTACCAGATTATCTTTTGAGACGGCTATGCTGAACCTTGGCGGCAGAACATTGGGATTTGCCGGTGCGGAACAGTGCAGTGCCACGAAAGGTGAGACGGTGGCAGATACCGCACGGGTGGTCAGCTGCTATGCAGATATCATTGCCATGCGGCATCCGAAAGAGGGAGCACCGCTCCGAGCTTCCATGTATTCCCGGATTCCGGTGATCAATGCCGGGGACGGAGGACATAACCACCCGACCCAGACAATGATCGATCTGCTGACCATAAGACAGCGCAAAGGACACTTGGATCATCTGAAGATTGGCTTTTGCGGTGACTTGAAATTCGGCAGAACCGTACACTCTCTGGTGAACAGTCTGGTACGCTATCCGGGCAATGAATTCTATTTCATTTCTCCGGAGGAACTGAAGGTTCCGGATTATCTGGTGGAAGATACCCTGAAACCGGCCAAAGCCTCCTACCATGAGGTATCCAGCCTGGAGGAGACGCTGCCAGAGCTGGATGTGCTTTACATGACCAGAGTTCAGAAGGAACGTTTTTTCAATGAGGAAGATTATATCCGGTTAAAAGATATCTACATTTTGGATCAGGAGAAACTGAATCTGGCGAAAGCGGACATGCCGGTTCTTCATCCGCTCCCAAGAGTGGACGAGATCGCACCGGAAGTGGATGCAGATCCGAGAGCAGCGTATTTTCAGCAGGTATTGAATGGTAAATTTATCCGTATGGCATTGATCTTAAGTCTGTTAGACCTTACGGATCCTGTGACGGGAAAGAAGGTGTTTTTATGTTAAACGTAGAATCCATTCAGAATGGTATTGTGATCGATCATATTCCCGCGGGAAAGGGAATGGACATCTACAGATTGCTGGAATTGGAATCCAAGACGCAGTCTGTAGCATTGCTGCAATCGGTGAAAAGCCAGAAATACGGCTGCAAGGATCTGATCAAGATTGAGGGCGAGACGTTGCCGGAGCGGTTGGATATTCTGGGATATCTGGACAGTCAGATCACACTGATCGTGATCCGGGACGGAAAAGTTGCAAAAAAGTATCATCCGGTTCCTCCACAAAGACTGGTTAATGTGATAAAATGTAAAAATCCCCGTTGTATTACCAGTATAGAGACGAATTGTGACCACATATTTGAACTGTCACCTTCCGGAAGATATCGTTGCCTGTACTGTAATCAGGAGATGCCTGTAGGAAGGTAATTGTATGTATCGGAGACAGAATCTGCAGGTTACTGAAAGGAATGAGAATTACTATGCAACGTAAATTACACGGACAAATGTCAGAGTCGTTTCTGATTGCTGGAATTTTGTCAATTTCCGGCGGATTACAGGATGCTTATACTTATATGTACCGTGGCAAGGTATTCGCCAATGCCCAGACCGGTAATATCGTGTTGCTGGCCCAGAATCTGGTAGACCGGAACTGGTCCGTGGCGCTTCGGTATTTTTCCCCGCTTTTGTTCTTCGCGTTGGGAGTAGCGGCAGCGGAGTGCATCCATATGCGATATCAGAAGGCTCAGAGGATCCACTGGCGGCAGCTGGTGCTTGCTATAGAGATTCTGTTGCTGTTTGCCGTGGGATTTTTCCCGAATGAGATGGATCTGCTGGCCAATGCCATGGTATCTTTCGCCTGCGCCATGCAGGTACAGGCTTTCCGCAAGGTGAACGGTTATGCTTTTGCCAGTACCATGTGTATCGGTAATCTGCGCAGCGGCATGGAATCCCTGTGTGCCTATGGGAAGACGAAGGACAAAAAAATCTTACGGAAATCCGGCAATTATTTTGGAATCATTTTCCTGTTTGCCGTTGGTGCGGCGCTGGGCGGACATATGATCGGCTACATAGGGGCGAGGACCATCTGGATCTCCTGCATCATATTACTGATCAGCTTCCTGTGTATGTTCATTAAAGAAGAAAAGAAGGAACATCCCGAGATCGTACAGGAGGAACGGGAGATTCGTGAAAATCTGCAAAACATCCGCAAAGAAGCAAAAGATGTGGAACATATTCTGGAGGATGATATCCGTTCCCAGATTGAGAAGAAAAAGTAAAAAAACTGCAACGAAAAATATTACAGTGCTTTTACATCGTCCCGTAAAGCACCGGTCATCTCCTGGACAAAAGTGGTCTGGGAGGAGATCTCTTCCGCTACGACGGCGAATCCGCGGCTATGTTCTCAGGCACGGGTCGTCTCGATGGAAGCATTCAGGGACAGAAGATTGGTTTTTCACACCGCAGTATGGCCTTGCTGACATGGTAAAAAATCGGCCAGAACCGATGAAATTTGCCGGCTTCCGGTATCATGGACGAAAGGCTGCGATGAAAAAAGTTTCACAGCGATATACCGAATTTCTGCAGGTCTACTTTATTGCCGGTGACCTCGATGCCGTCGGCCCGGAGGCGGTTGGCCTGTTCGTCGGAACCGCCGAAGGCAAAGGCACCGGAGAGTTCCCCTTTGGAATTGACCACGCGGTAGCAGGGGATATGGTCGGGATCCGGGTTCTTGTGCAGGGCATTGCCCACGGCCCGGGCCATCTTCGGTTCTCCGGCCATGGCGGCAACCTGACCGTAGGTGGCGACGCAGCCTTTCGGAATCTTTTTGACGGCTTCATAGATCCGCTTCGTAGGACTGTCGGTGACGAGATCATAGCTTTCTGCGATCATGCGCCGGATGTCCTCATCGGGGATCGAACCATCTAAAATAATGGTGTTCCAGTGCTCTTTGTTCAGATGATAGCCCGGGATGACGGAGGGAAAGGTGCTTCGCCAGAAGTCCCGCCAGGCAGGATCGGTCTTCACATTCAGATGCAGACAGCCATCCTTTTCATAAGTCCATAGAAAAGCTTTTTTACTGCCCTTCACACGTACCAGCTGCCAGTTGGGATCGTGGAAGGGCATTTCCATATAAGTATTTGGAAAAGACAATCCGTAGTTCAGCGCTTCCTCTCTTGTTTTCATGTCGTCAGACCTCCTTTTTTCTATTATAACACTCTTTTCTTTTCTATGAAAACATGATAAACTTTTCCGAGAAACAGGTCACGAAGGCGGGTGGTAAAAGCCCGGGAATGGAGACAATATGATACTGATACATGATGGCTACATGATCGATCCCAAGTCGGGCAGAGAGGGCAATTATGATATCCTGATCGACGGTGACAAGATTGTAAAGATTGCGGAAAAGATAGAACCGAGGGGCAAAGTGACCCGGATCAATGCGGAAGGGTTATTGGTGGCTCCCGGGCTGGTGGATGTGCATGTGCATTTCCGGGATCCCGGCTTTACGGCAAAGGAAGATATCAACACCGGTGCTGCGGCAGCAGCAAAAGGCGGCGTGACCACAGTGGTACTGATGGCGAACACGAAGCCTGCGGTGGACAGTGAGGAGACGCTGCATTATATCCTGGATAAGGGAGCGAAGACAGGCATTCATGTGACCACCTGCGCCAATGTGACCATGGGGATGCAGGGAAAACAGCTGACGGATATGAAGAAGCTGGCAGTGGCAGGTGCCGTGGGATTCACGGATGACGGAGTGCCCCTGCTGGATGCGGAACTGGTGCGCCATGCCATGGAGATCTCCGCAGAGCTGGACATGCCCATCAGCTTCCATGAAGAAGATCCGAAATATATCGAGAACAACGGTGTGAACCGGGGAAAGGCCAGCGAGTATTACGGTATCGGCGGTTCTGCCAGAGAGGCGGAGATCGCGCTGGTGGAGCGGGACCTGAAGCTGGCAGAAGAGACCGGAGCCTGCATCGACATTCAGCATATCAGCAGCAAGGAAGCGGTGGAGCTGGTGCGTCAGGCCAAAAAGCGCTGCTCCAATATCCACGCGGAAGCCACTCCTCATCATTTTACCCTGACTGAGGATGCCGTGATCAAGTACGGTACACTGGCGAAGATGAATCCGCCCCTGCGGGAGGAAGCGGACCGTCAGGCGGTGATCCGGGGACTGGTGGACGGCACCATCGATATGATCGCTACGGATCATGCCCCCCATACTGCGGAGGAAAAAGCAAAGCCGATCACAGAGGCACCCAGCGGCATTACCGGGTTGGAGACGTCTCTGGCGCTGGGCATTACGGAACTGGTGGACAGAGGATATCTGACCATGAAGCAGCTGTTGCGTCTGATGAGTACCAATCCGGCGGCTATGTACCATCTGGATGCCGGATATCTGGCCGAGGACGGCCCGGCGGATGTGATTCTGATCGATACCGCAGCGGAGTTCACTCCGGAGAAATATGCGTCCAAGGCCACGAATACACCGTTTACCGGATGGAATCTGAAGGGTGAAGTGAGGAAGACCATCTGCGGAGGCAGAATCGTATACGAAGCGTAGAGCCCATGGTAGAGAGCACTTATAAGAGCGCTATAGCGTTATAAATAGAAGAGAAAAGGACAATAACATGAAAAAGAAAATCACAGCAACTGTGCTTTCCCAGAAGGAGATCGCACCCAGAATTTTTGACATGTGGATCGCTACAGATCTGGCTGAACAGGCAAAAGCCGGTCAGTTCATCGGCGTATACCCCAAGGACCGGAGCACCTTGCTGCCCCGTCCTATCAGCATCTGTCAGGTAAGCGACAAAAAGGATGCCCTGCGCATTGTGTACCGGATTGCCGGACAGGGCACCGCGGAATTTTCTTCTTATACAGAAGGAGACAGTGTGGAGATTCTGGGAACTTTAGGCAACGGCTTCCCCACAGAGGCAGCGGAAGGCAAAAAAGTATTCCTTATGGGCGGAGGTATCGGTATCCCTCCCATGCTGGAGTTGGCAAGAGAGCTTCCGGCTTCCGCAGAAAAGCAGATCATCGTGGGCTACCGTGATAACCAGCTGTTCTTAAAAGAGGATCTGGAAGAGAACGGAACCGTATATATTGCCACCGAGGATGGCAGTGTCGGCACGAAGGGCAATGTCATGAATGCCATCGAAGAAAATGCATTGCAGGCAGATGTGATCTTCGCGTGCGGACCGATGCCCATGCTCCGTGCGATCAAAAAATATGCGGAAGAAAAAGAAATCAAGGCCTATATCTCTCTGGAAGAGCATATGGCCTGTGGCGTGGGTGCCTGCCTGGGCTGCGTGGTAAAGACCAAAGAAGTGGATCATCATTCTCATGTGCATAATGCGAGAATCTGCACCGATGGCCCCGTATTTGATGCTGAGGAGGTAGAGATCTGATGAATACACAGACAACGATTGCAGGAGTAACTTTCAAAAACCCCGTAATGACTGCATCCGGAACCTTTGGCTCCGGCATGGAATATGAAGAATTCGTAGATCTGAACCGCCTGGGTGCGGTGGTGACCAAGGGTGTAGCCAATGTGCCCTGGCCCGGCAACCCGACCCCTCGTGTGGCAGAAGTATACGGCGGTATGCTCAATGCCATCGGTTTGCAGAACCCTGGCATTGACGTATTCATGGAGAGAGATATTCCTTTCCTGAAAAAATATGATACGAAGATCATTGTGAACGTCTGCGGTAAGACCGTAGAGGATTACGTGGATGTGGTAGAGCGACTGGGAGACGAACCGGCAGTCAGCATGCTGGAGATCAATGTATCCTGTCCCAATGTCAAGGAAGGAGCCATTGCGTTCGGACAGAAAGCAGATGCTCTGTACAATATTACTTCCGAACTGAAAAATCATGCAAAACAGCCCATTATCATGAAGCTGAGCCCTAACGTAACGGACATTACGGAGATGGCAAAGGCAGCGGAGGCAGCAGGCGCAGATGCCCTGTCCCTGATCAATACCATCACCGGTATGAAGATCGACATTCACCGCAGAAAATTCGCCATTGCCAACAAGACCGGCGGCATGAGCGGCCCTGCCATCAAACCCATCGCTGTCCGTATGGTCTATCAGGTGGCACAGGCGGTACAGATCCCCATTATCGGTATGGGAGGTATTGCCACGGCGGAGGATGCCATCGAATTTATCCTGGCAGGTGCCAGCGCTGTCAGCGTCGGAGCCATGAATTTTGTGGATCCCTATACTACCGTGAAAGTAGTGGAGGGCATCGAGGATTACATGCGTACCTACCATGTGGAGAATCTGACCGATCTGATCGGTGCAGTGCAGTAAGATACAGAGAACAGAATACGGTATAAGTACACAGAGACCTTCATATATATAGATATATCTGTATATATGGAGGTCTTTTATTGTGGAGCTGATCAAGAGAAATATACATATGGACCGGGTAAAACGATCCACTGTCATACAGTTTACCATGGAGGAGGATCTGAATCTTCCAGAGGATAAACCGGACATCAGTACCCTGAACCTGGAAAAGGGAGAAGTTGTCATCGAGGAGATCCGGCCCGGTACGGATGAGGTGACGGTACGGGGAAAACTGGGCTATGCCATTCTGTATCATACGCAGGAGACAGGGAGCAATCTGGTGCTTTTAAGCGGTGCACTGCCCTTTGAAGAAAAAATTCATATGGAGGGAACGTTGCCGTCAGATACTGTAGCGGTGAATGGAACCGTAGAAGATTTCACGGTAAATATGATCAATTCCCGGAAGCTGAATCTGCAGGCATTGCTGCTTCTCACGGCCCGGATCGAAGAGATTTACGATGAAGAACTGCCCGTGGGAATCCAGGGAGGCAGCGCCGGAGAAGGTGTGGAATACCGGATCTCGCCCATGGAGGTGACGGAGCTTTCCATCTGTAAGAACGATATTTTTCGCAAAAAAGAGGAGATTCCGCTGCCCTCCAGCTATCCGAATATTTACCAGATCCTCTGGAGTAATGTGTCACTGCGGGATGTGGAATTCAAGCCACAGGAAGAGAAACTGGCAGTGCAGGGAGATATTCAGGTCTTCGTTCTCTATGAGGCAGAGGGGGAGGAGCGGTCTATTCGTTCCTATGAGACGACAATTCCGCTGAATGGCACTCTGGAATGTCAGGGATGTCGGGAGGAACTGCTGCCGGACATCCGGTATTCACTGGTAAGACAGGAACACGGACAGCCAGAGCTGACGATCCAGCCGGATCTGGACGGGGAAGAGAGAATCCTGGGGCTGGAATGTGCTCTGGAACTGAATATCCGTCTCTATGAGGAAGAGCAGATCGATATTTTAAGAGATATTTACGGCGTGACAAAAGAAGTGATCCCGGACATCAGAGATGCCAGCCTGCGTCAGTTGCTGGCCAGAATCACAGGCAAGACAAAAGTGACGGATCACAGAAAGACCGATATCGGCTCACCGGTACTGCAGGTGTTGCACAGTGAGGGAATCGTGACGATCGATCATCAGGAGACCACAGAGGAAGGAATCCGCCTGCAGGGCAGCATTGATCTTACAGTGTTGTGCATTACGGAAAATGATGAGACTCCTTATGTGAGTACCAGAGAGCAGATTCCGTATGAATATACCCTGAATGTGCAGGGAGTGACGGGAACGGATCAGGCAGAGGTACACAGTGAACTGGAGCAGCTGCAGGTGAATCTGCTGGAGGGAGAGGAACTGGATGTAAAGGCTGTTCTTTCCTTTTCCACGACCGTGATGAAGAATATTCCGTTGGAAGCCATCGAAGGGGTGGAAGAGCGGGAAATCGACAGTAATGTGCTGGCCGGACTGCCCAGTGCGGTGATCTATATTGCGGCACCGGGGGATGACCTGTGGAGCATCGGCAGGAAATATCATATGCCGGTGAAGACTGTAAGAGAATTAAACGCGCTGGAAAGCGATGAATTACGCCCGGGGCAGAAGGTGCTGCTGGTAAAAGGTCTGGCCTGATACAGTTCGGAAAAGAAAAACCATGTTGTACATGGATGCGTTCTGTGGCATCGGTACAACATGGTTTTTCTATAGGAAAGTCTGTCGAGAATACGACATTATTCTTCTGTGGTCAGTCCGGCATCTGCTGCCAGCTTGTCGAATTTCTCCATAACAGCATCATAAGTCTTCTGGGAGATCTCGGGAAGAGAACCGCCCCAGGTCTTCTCAGCCTGTGCGTAGCCCTTCTTGAATGCCTCGCGCATGGACTCGATCTTGTCCGGGTCACCGCCGGTCAGAGCATTGGCAAACTGAATGATACGGTCGGAAGTCTGGTTCACACCCCAGTAACCGTCCTCGGCGATATCTGCCTGCGCCTGTGCCTTGGTAGCAGGATCTACGGTGAAATTACCGGAACGTAAAAAGGACCAGATGTCATTGGCATTGCCGTAGGTGTTAGCCTGCTTGCCCATCATCTGTTCTACCAGAGAACGAAGCTGACTGGCACGGTTTTCCGCATCTGCCTTTAATTTGTTGACCAGATTGGTATCCGGTGTATAGGTTTTCTTCGTGGAAGAAGTCTTGGCAGCGGTGCTGTGCTCATAGATGACACCGGTATCTTCCGCGGTAGTTGTAGTTTTTGCTTCCTCTGCGGAAGTTTTCTCTTTTGCTGCACTTGTGCTGTTATAGCTGTAGGCTGCAGCGGCCTGGGTTGATGTAACTCCGTTTACGCTCATAGTTTCCTCTTTTCCGGTACGGTTCTGCTGTCCGTACCTGTTGTCATCCTTGACTATACATGCTTTAACCTTCTGAGGGTTTTTGGTTTCACCTGTTATATCGTCCCCGGACAGTGGATACTTTAGAGGATTTAGAGAAAAACAGGGGAAAAATCTATGGAAAAATCTATGGAAAGAACCGCACTCCATTGACAAAATACGCAGGATTGTATAAAATTAAGTACAATTATTGTATACACGCTATTCAGAGGCATGTAGTTTTGGAATAGCGTCCTAACGTATTGGAGACAAAAATGAACGAATATCGGATAAAAGCGTATGCCAAGATCAATCTGGGGCTGGATGTGGTCAGAAGACTGGAGAATGGTTACCATGAAGTGAAGATGGTCATGCAGACTGTAGGAATCTATGATGTGCTGGACTTTGAGAGAACAGACGGTGGGATCGTGATAACCACAGATTCCGGTGAACTGCCTACGGATGAGAATAATCTGATCTACAAAGCGGCAAAACTGATGATGGAGACTTATCCTATCAGTGGAGGCGTGAAGATCCATCTGGAGAAGCATATTCCCATAGCAGCGGGCATGGCCGGCGGCAGTACGGATGCAGCAGCTACCTTAAAAGGAATGAACCGTCTGTTTGATCTTGGGTGCACACTGAAGGACCTGATGGAACTGGGGGTGAAGATCGGTGCGGATGTTCCCTATTGCGTCATGGGCGGAACGGCGCTGGCTGAGGGAATCGGCGAGAAACTGACACCGCTTGCTCCGGCACCGGACTGCTATGTACTGGTGGCAAAGCCCGATATCAATGTTTCCACCAAATACGTGTACGAACATCTGGATGCTCAGGAGATCGTGAAACATCCTGATATTGACGGTATGGTGGAAGCCATCGCTGAGGAAAGCTTACAGGGAATCCTGGACCGGATGGAAAATGTGCTGGAGACGGTAACCGTCAGTGCATATCCTGTAATCCAGACGATCAAGGACCGTATGAAGGAGCTGGGAGCCATCAACAGTCTGATGAGCGGAAGCGGTCCCACGGTATTCGGTATTTTTGTAGAGAAGGACATGGCCCGCAGGGCATATGATAAATTAGAGGAGGAACAGCTGGCAAAGCAGATTTTCCTGACGGAATTTTGTGAGTAATGCCAGAGTAGAGGTATGCAGGATAATTTACAGGTGACAATGGATGAATTTCTGCCACTCAGAGATGTGGTGTTCAATACTTTGCGTCAGGCCATTCTGACGGGGGAACTGAAGCCGGGAGAACGACTGATGGAAATCCATCTTGCCAACAAGCTGGGAGTCAGTCGTACGCCGATCCGGGAAGCCATCCGTAAGCTGGAACTGGAGGGACTGGTGACCATGATCCCCAGAAGAGGAGCAGAAGTGGCTCAGATCACGGAGAAGAGCATGAACGATGTCCTGGAGGTCCGCAGGGCCATGGATGCGCTCTGCGTGGAGCTGGCGTGTGACCGGATCACTCCGGAGGAATTACAGGATCTGAAAAAGGCCTGCGATACCTTTGAAGCGGCGGTGAAGACCGATGACATTAAACAGATCGCACAGGCGGATGTGGCATTGCATGACATCATTGTACAGGCCACGGGGAACCAACGCCTGATCCAGCTGGTCAACAACCTGTCCGAGCAGATGTACCGTTATCGTTTTGAGTATATCAAGGATTTCAGCCAGCATGAGCGCCTGGTGGAGGAACACAAGGTCATCTATGAGAGCATCGTAAAAAAGGATAAGGAAACGGCATCCAATATGGCCAAGGTGCATATAGATAATCAGAAAAAGGCGATCATCCGCCAGATCCGTCTGGAACGGGAGAAAAATAAATAGATTTCAAAAGTATAATCTGTCCGGAAAGCGGTAATGATTTCCATAGAACCGAAACGGTAATTTATGGAAAGAGGAATGCTGATGGATAGATTATATGTTTCTTATGAAAAATATCGCAGGATGATTGCAGAAAAGAAAATATTACACCGGCTGGTGCAGGGAGTCCGGATACTGACTGTGGCACTGGCCTGTTACGGCTGGTGGGGCGTGATCTACCCGGAGCTTACGATGCTGCCGTCCACCTATGAGATCGTATACGAGGAGACGGAAGCCACGGAGGCAGAGACTGTACAGACCGGTCCGGAAGTGGTAGAATGGAATTCCGACAGCCAGATCTATTGGAAGATTCTGGAGGCGGATCCGGAGCAGATCCGGTTCAAGAGCAGACTGCTTACGATGTTAAAAAAATAAAAGGAGAAATCCCATGTATCAGGAGAATGTTACTGCGCTGAAAAAGGATGCCCCCATCGGGGTATTCGATTCCGGTATCGGCGGACTGACCGTTGCCCGGGAGATCATGCGGCAGATTCCCAATGAGAAGATCATATATTTCGGAGATACGGCAAGAATGCCCTACGGCAGTAAGTCCAAGGAGACGGTGACCCGCTTTTCAAAGCAGATCGTGCGGTTTCTGGAGACTTTTCAGGTGAAGACTATTGTGGTGGCCTGTAATACGGCGAGTGCCTATGCACTGGATGAACTGGAAAAAGAGATCGATGTTCCGATCATCGGTGTAATCAAGCCGGGAGCCAGAACCGCAGCGGAGGTGACACGCAACGGCCGCATCGGCGTGATTGCCACCGAAGCTACCATCGGCAGCCAGATGTACAACAAATACATACAGGAACTGAATAAAGATGTTACGATCTACGGCAAGGCCTGCCCGCTGTTCGTACCTTTAGTGGAAGAAGGCCTGTGGGAAGATCCCGTGACTGATGAGATCGCAAAGCGTTATCTGGCAGAGTTGATTGATATTGACATCGATACCCTGATTCTGGGGTGTACCCATTATCCGCTGATCCGTTCCACGGTGGGACGTGTCATGGGAGATCAGGTGACACTGGTGAATCCGGCATACGAGACAGCCAGAGAACTGAAGGAACTGTTACAGCATTATCATATTCTCAATGATGAGGAGCCGCATCTGGGAGAGAACAAGTACCAGTTCTATGTCAGCGATGGGGCGGAGAAGTTCAAGCACTTTGCCAATTCCATTATTAAATACGGAATCCTGTCGGCCAAGACCATTAAGATCGATGAGTATTAGAGGATGAAGAGAAAATGAATCGAGAGGTAGAACTTGTACTGTCCGGTCTGCATGCTTCCGGACAGGAGCAGGAAAGCGAAGCGGTGGAGACCGTGCAGCCGGCACAATATTTTAAGAGAAACGACAGTCATTATCTGCTCTATGAGGAGAAAATGGATGAAGACCAAGCTCCCTGCAGGAGCCGGATCAAATTCCGGGATCATCTGTTGGAACTGACCAGACAGGGGTCGGCTGAGATGCATATGATCTTCGAGGAAAATAAGAGACATATGATCCCCTACAACACACCCTACGGGCAACTGATGCTGGGGATCGAAACCGGCAGGGTACTGGTAGAGGAACAGGAGGATCAGATTCACGTGACGGTGGAATACACGCTGGATCATGAGGGAGAACCCCTGAGCGAAAGCTGCCTGAAGATCCATATTCGGGAAAAATAGAAGAAAGATAAACATAAAAAATAGCAGATGCTCTTATGAATGCAAGCATTCAACGAACATCTGCTATTTTTATGTGCGTCAGACGACACACAATGGGGTCTGAATAGTTATTTACTTTACAGGCTTTGCTCCGGCCTTTTCCTGTGCCGTAGCTACAAGACGCTTGAAGAAGCCTTTTTTCTTCTCGGGAGCAGCTTCGGTCTTGCCGTGCAGTCCCTTGACATCCAGTACATAGATACCGCTGACAACGGCTTTTACTTCCTTTTTCACAGGAACGCTGTCGAAGATCTTCTCGTCACAGATCAGGGATACGATCTGAGGACCAACCTTTGCCTTGATGATGGGGAGTTTGGAACCGCGCATCATCTTCGGGGTCTGGTCAATGACCATCTGTGGAAGACCGGCATCTTTCATTTTCATGCGTTTCTTATCGATGATCAGCATGGATACGGTCTGTTTGTTGGCATCCAGCAGTTCCTGCTGTTCTGCCTGTTTCTTCTGTGCTTTCTTACCTAAGAAATATAATACTGCAATGATAATCGCAAGTACTATTACAATAACTAATAATGTGATTGCCACCGGACTCATTTTACAGTCCCTCCTTCAGTTAATCGGAACAAATTCCTAATGAACATTGTAACATATATGTAGTGGAATACGCAACTATGCATTTTACGGTTTTCGTCATAGGCGCGGGCTCTTGTACAATTTTGAGATTTTAACATTTTTTTGGGAAGGTAATAAGCGAAACTTTTCGGAATCCCAAAATAATGCTATCATGTAACTATCCGGAGCCAAGGCAATTTTCATAAAATCGCGAATCATGCTTGCATGAATGAGCGTATTTTTGAAAATTTCTTTGGCGAGGAGCCAAACATTTGCAAAAGGAAAGTCTCGAAGAGACGATTTTGCAAATGTATGCTCCGGATAGTTACTTTTTTTAGTTTTCAAGGTTTATGGGTGGGATGGTTATGATAAAAGTTTTGATCGTAGATGATGAATATATCATGCGTCAGGGATTGAAGTATATGATCGACTGGGAGCAGGAAGGTTTTGAAATTGTCGGAGAGGCAACCAATGGCGCTGAAGCTCTGCAGTGCATTGAGACATTGACTCCACAGATCATTATCTGTGATATTGTGATGCCGCAGCTGGATGGAGTGGATTTTTCCGAAGCGGTACATCGTATGTATCCGAGAATCCAGACGATTATCTTAAGCGGATATGATAAATATGAGTATGTGCGGCATACGCTGATCAACGGCGTGGTGGATTATATTTTGAAGCCGACACTGAATCCGGAGGAACTGCGCAGGGTCTTGCAGAAAGCGGTGGACCGGATCCCCGGGGCCAGAATGGGCAGTACTTCCGGGGAGGTACATTACGAACACCTGGTGGAACGTTATCTGCTGGGACATGACAACGAGTGGAATCGGGAACTGAATGCAAGATGTTTTCCGGCTTCTTATCTCAGAATCTTCGCGGTAACCAGTGGCAGGGAAACGGACAATGACCGGAACATCAGTGAGGTGCTGTATCAGAAGCTACAGAGAGAAGTGGAGGGAGAACCGCTTTCCTCCCTGCATAAAATGTGGCTGTCTCTGAAAGAGGGAATGTTCTGCATTCTATGGAACTATGAATTATCCGAGGAAAAAGGAATGCTGGAAGCGTTAGAAAAGACAGTAGCGCAGATGCAATTATTGTGCCCCGGAGTTTTTGGTGTCTTAAGCAGGCGGCTAAATCGTCCGGAGGATCTGCGACAGGTATATCAGCAGGATATTTTGAAAAATGCGGAAAAAGCTTTTTATTATCAGGGCAGTAGTTTCCTGATCAGTACCGGAAAGGAAGAGGAAGAGACTCCTCAGATTGAAAAGTTTGATTTTTTCAAATACAATCATATGCTGAATAATAAACAGTACAGGGAGGCACTTACTCTTCTTGGGGAATATAACCGTAGAGCAGTGGAAGGGCAGATGGATGTTTATCGCCTGAAAAATCAGATCAAGAATATGATCTATCATTTTCTGGACTTTTTGCAACTGGGGGATGAGATTCAGGAAGAATACCGTAAAAAATACTTCAAATTCATCAACCGGTCTCTTTATGCACAGGACTATCTGGAATGTGTAGACAGTATTTTAAAAGAAATGGAGAAACTGTCCGGGCAGAGCGGTCAGCAGACAGATGAGCGTATTGACAGAATGTTGGCCTACATAGAGAAAAACTATAAGGAAGATTTGAAACTGGAAGATCTGGCCGGTGAATTTAACTTCAATTATCATTATCTGTCGGCCTATTTCAGCCAGCAGATGCAGGAAGGATTCAGTGATTATCTGAACCGTGTCCGGATCAACAAGGCATGTAAACTGCTGCAGGAGAGCACGCTTCCGATCTCACAGATCAGCAGTGAAGTAGGCTATGCGGAGCACAGCTATTTTTGTCGGGTATTCAAGAAAGTCACAGGAGAGACGCCGTCGGTATGGAGACGAAATGCATAAGAGAAGATAAGAAAAAAGAGTGGTGGAACAGTTTCTCCGTAAGAATTCTGGGAATGGTATTGTTGGGAATTCTTCTGATTGCCATTGTGGTGAGCTGTATGGTATTGGGAATGTCCAAGAATGTATTTACCGATACTTATGGCAGATCCCAGGAAAAGGTATTTCTTCAGGTGGAGGAAGAGTGGAATTCTTTTCACGAAAATCTGCAGAATATTACCGATGCCATTGATTCCAGCTGGGCTTTTCGGTTGTATCTGACAGAAGGAGATCAGTTTGACAATGTCCGGACCTTCCAGAACATTTATCAGATGGAAAAAGATCTGGAGCAGAGTAAGGCATCGGATCTGGAACGCCTGAATATTCTGGTCATGGGGATTGGAGGGAAACATTACCTGTCCAGAACAGAGACGATTACCGCAACAGATCAGGAAATTTGGAACAGCAGACCGGTATTGCTGGCCATCCGTGAGCCGGAAGTGCTGCATTATACTTATTCCCACGGCGCCTATACCGCTACCGGGCGGGATACGGATGTGATCATTGTATCCAGAGCATTGTATTATCATGAAAGCAAGGAAATCTACGGGGTGGTGTTGATCACGCTGACCATGGATGAACTCAAACGCTATTACGACTATTTCATCACGGACAATACCACTATGTATCTTGTGGATGAGGAGAACCGGATTATCTGTTCCAGTGACGTTTCCGCTGTGGGAACCATGGCGGACAGTGCATGGTACAGAAAAGCGGAAGAAAATGGGCAGGATCTGTTCCGCATGCGGGAGAACGGTGTATCGCTTACTGTCATGCAGAAGGATCTGCAATATCTGGGGTGCAGATTGTATGGTGTGACAGATAATGATATGGCACTGGGGCGTCTGTACAATATGCCTCTTTTGATCCTGTTGTGTGCCGCAGTGGGAGCGGTCATTCTGTTATTGTGCCTTGTCTACACCAGACAGACGTTGCGGCCATTGTCCGAGCTGGTACAGCGTATGGGGCAGATACGCAAGGGTGATTTTGAACAATATATGCCTGTGGAAGGAACCACGGAAGTACAGGAACTGGCAGCTACCTATAACTATATGCTGGATGACCTGCAAAATTATATCAATGAACTGATGGCAACGCAGAAGGCTCGCAGAAAATCGGAAATCAAGGCCTTGCAGATGCAGATTAATCCCCATTACATTTATAATACGCTGGCAAGTATCAAATGGCTCGTATACCAGAATGACAGAGACCGTACCGTGCAGACCATCGATGCTTTTATCAGCCTGCTGCGCAATACCATCAGCAATACGGATGAGTTTATCACTATTGAACAGGAAATACAAAATCTGGAAAATTATATACTGATCAATCATACCCGATACGGGGATGCGGTACAGGTGGAATTCTATGTGTCACAAAGCTGCAGAGACTGTCTGCTGCCTAAGATGATTTTACAGCCGTTTGTGGAGAATGCTTTCTTCCATGCGTTTCCGTCCGGACGATGTGGCACGATTGAAATTTATATGAAAGAAAAAGCAGGAGAACTGGAGATTCATATTGCGGATGACGGCGTGGGAATGGAACAGAATCGTGCAGAGGAAGCGGTGAAGCAGGCAGGAAGCAAGGAACATTTTTCAGGCATCGGTATTCATAATGTGCAGGAACGACTGGAATTGTTATACGGAAAACAATATGGAGTGTCAGTGAACAGCATGCCGCAGGAGGGAACGGAAGTGATCATCAGATTGCCTGCAAACCGTTCCGGAGAAGAGGAAAGGAGCCGGGAGGAACATGAAAAATAGAAAAAAAGTGATACTGTTTGCCGGCCTTTTCTGGATGATATCAATTCTGTGTGGATGCGGGAGAGAAGATGTCACGGAAAAAACAACGCAGGAACAGATCATAATCTGGACCTGGGATGAGACCTTTAATGTCAAAGCAGCTAAGACGGCAGCTACACTGTATGAAGAAGAGCATCCGGAACTCGCGATTCAAGTCATTACAAAGGAGAGAGAAGAAATCCAGACAGACATTAAAAATCTTCTGTCAGCGGAGCTGTACGAAGACCTGCCGGATATTATCATGCTGGAAGATTACGATGTGCAGGAAATGCTGGCACAGTTTGACGATGAATTTGTGGATCTGACGGATCGCATGAATTATGATAAATTTGTGGATTATAAAAGAAAGCTGTGTTCCCGTAACGACAGGATGTACGGCATCCCCTTTGACAGTGGCACGGCGGCGCTTTTTTATCGTGTGGATCTGTTGGAACAGGCGGGTTACACAGAAGAGGATATGCAGAATCTGACCTGGGAGAAATATATTGAAATCGGAGAAGACGTCTATCAAAAGACCGGAATACCCATGTTGAAACTAGATCCGACGGATTTTCCTCTGGTCAGAGTGATCATGCAGAGTTGTGGAAGCTGGTATGTGCGGGAAGACGGTGTGAGTGTGGATATAGAGAATAATCCGGCATTGTATCAGGCCATGGAGATCTACAGACAGCTTTTGGAGAGCAATGTGGGGACCAGTGTGAACGGCTGGAATGAATTCATCTCCGCTTTTCAACAGGGAAAAGTGGCGTCGGTGATCAGCGGAGGCTGGATCATCTCAAATATTAAGGCAAGACCCGAGCAGGAGGGACTGTGGCGGATCGCACCGATTCCGGTGCTGACAGGAAATCAAAATGCCGTGGCGGCATCCAACGTGGGAGGCAGTGGCTGGTATGTATTAAAAAATTCAGTACATTCGGAAGCCGCAACGGATTTTATCATAGCTATGTTTGGGGAGAATGATACACTGTTGGACCAGTTGATCACAGAGATCGGAATTGTTCCGGCGGTAAAGAATCCGACAGTATTGAACAACTATGGGAGAGAGGATCCGTATTTTGGCGGACAACAGGTGACAAAGCTTCTGACGGAACTGGAGACCAGAATTCCGGTAGTCAATTACGGAAGTAAAACTTATGAAATCGAAGATATTCTGGAAGCGGAATTTCAAAATGTGTTGGTAGATGATGATCTGCAGACCTGTTTGCACAGGGTGCAGGAGAAGGCAGAGGCAGTTGCCCGGGAGTGATCCGGGTAGCTGCTTTTTTTCAATTAATGAAAGCATCTTAAAAAAGTAACAGTTTTCCAAAAAAATGCAAGTTCTTTCACCAGTATCCCAATTAAATGAAAATTGATGCCAACATAGTGTTATTGGTAAAAATACTGTAAATGGTAAACTTTTATTGTAAACGAAAAGCAACCGGAAAACGGTTGAGACGATTATTTGGGAGGTTACCATGAAGAAAAAAGTATTATCGATCCTGATGACTGCCATGATGGCTCTGTCTCTTGCAGCATGTGGAAATGCAGATAACAGTGCAGCTTCTGCAGCAGGAACCGACAGTCAGACCCAGGCATCAACAGAGAGTGCAAAAACAGAAGCAGAGGCACCGGCAGCGGAAGGAGAACAGACCTTGAAGGTATGGTGTTGGGATTCTTTCAATGTAGATGCAATGAAGACCGCAGGTGCCATGTATGAAGCGGAACATCCGGGAGTATCCATTGTAGTGGAAGAGACTTTATCCAAGGATATTCAGACGATTGTACAGACCTGTGCCATGAGTGGCCAGCTGGATTCCCTGCCGGATGTATTCCTGATGGATGATCAGGTATTCACCAAGTATTTGCAGAATTATCCGGAGGTCTTTGCGGATCTGACCGATTCCGGTATTGCTTTTTCTGATTTTGCAGCATCTAAAGTAGCCAATTCCGTCAGCGGTGGCAAGAATTTCGGTGTGCCTTATGACAGTAATACCGTTATTGCATGCTATCGTACCGATTATCTGGAGCAGGCAGGCTACACCGTAGCGGATCTGACCGACATCACCTGGGATCAGTTTATTGAGATCGGTAAAGTAGTAAAAGAAAAGACCGGCATGCCGATGCTGACCAACGTACAGGGTGAGCCCGATCTGTTAAACATGATCTTACAGTCTGCGGGAATCTCTGTATTCGATGAGGATGGTAAGATTGATCTGGTAGACAATGAAGGTCTGAAGGAGGCTATGGAGGTCTACATGACCCTGGTAAAAGATGGCATTCTGCAGGAGCAGGTAGACTGGTCAGGATATCAGGGATCCATCAATAACGGTACCGTAGTAGGTACGATTAACGGTTCCTGGATCTGTGCAACCATCATGTCCACCGACCAGGCGGAGCAGGAAGGCAACTGGGCAGTGACCAACATGCCGAAGCTGAACGATTATGCCGGTGCTACCAATTATTCCGCACAGGGCGGTTCTACCTGGGCAGTATGCTCCGCATCCAAGAACTACGATCTGGCAGTAGATTTCTTCAAGACCACCTGGGCAGGCAGCACAGACTTTTATGACAGCATTCTGACCGACCTGGGTGCTATCGCAACTTATCTGCCCGCTGCAGACAGCGAAGCTTATAATGAGAAGTCCGCATATTTCAGCGATGACACTATTTATTCCAAGATCGTATCCTACGGCGGCAAGATTCCTACTGTTAACAAGGGCATCTACTGGACAGAGGAAAAAGAAGCACTGGGTATTGCACTGTCCAAGGTTATTAACGGTAAATCCGATCTGGATGCAGCAATCGCCGAGGCACAGTCTACCGTAGAATTCAATACCGGTGAATAAGGACGACTAAAAATAGAAAGGATTGTTCAGCTATGAGAACTTCCGGGAGAACATCAAAACGACTTACCATCAATCAAAAATATAGTCTGACCGGCTGGGGCTTTTTAGCCCCGGCTGCAATCCTGATCTGTGTGATGAATTTCTATCCTATGGTTCAGGCACTGATCTTATCCTTCCAGACAGGTATCGGTAATAACCTGAAATTCGGAGGTCTAAGCAACTATGCCAGACTTTTGAAGGATCCGGTATTTACCACAGCATTGGTGAATAACTTTGTGTATCTGATCATTCAGGTGCCCATCATGCTGGTGCTGGCATTGATCCTGGCATCTGTACTGAATATGAAGGATCTGAAGGGAAAAGGTATTTTCCGTACGGCAATTTTCCTTCCCTGCTGTACTTCCCTGGTATCCTATGCCATTATTTTCAAAACACTGTTCTCTTATGACGGTTATGTAAATACGGTGTTGATGAACCTGGGACTGATCAGTGAGAGAGTCAACTGGCTCAGCCAGGAGAGCAGCGCCAAGGTGATCATTATTCTGGCACTGATCTGGAGATGGACCGGCTATAACATGGTATTTTATCTGGCAGGGTTGCAGAATATTGATGATTCTCTCTATGAGGCAGCGAAGATCGACGGTGCTAATGCCATACAGTCTTTTTTCAAGATCACGGTGCCCATGCTGAAGCCTACGATACTGCTGACGACCATAATGTCTACCAACGGTACCTTACAGTTGTTCGATGAATCTGTGAATCTGACCGGTGGCGGACCTGCCAATTCAACACTGACGATGTCACATTACATATACAAGGCATCCTTTGAGTATAATCCGCAGTTTGGTTATGCGGCGGCCATGTCTTATGTAATATTTATCCTGGTGGCGATTTTAGCCTTTGTCCAGATGAAAGTGGGGGATAAGAGATGAAACGAGTAAAAGAAATAGCAGCTTATCTGTTTTTGACAGTGGCATCCATTATCTCTGTATTTCCTTTATACTGGATGATCGCTGCAGCCACCAATAACAGTACGGATGTGCTGGGAGGAAGACTTCTCCCGGGACTCCATCTGATTGAGAATTACAAGGAGCTGATCCTACAGCAGAATGTGGGACGTTCCTTTGGCAATTCTATGTTTTATTCCTGTACACTGAGCCTGTTGTCTCTGTTGGTCTGCTCTATTGCCGGTTACGGTTTTGAAGTGTACCATGACAAATGGAAAGACACAGTCATGTCTATCCTCCTGTTAGCTATGATGGTACCTTTTGCAGCCACATTAATCCCCCTGTTTAAATTATTTACCGGACTGGGACTGCAGAGCACCTGGATCGCCTATATTCTGCCGACAATCTCCACGCCGTTTCTGATCATGCTGTTCAGACAGAGCACCAGAACTTTCCCGCGGGAGATCATAGAGGCAGCCAGAATTGACGGGCTCAGTGAAATCAAAATTTTTGCAAAGCTGTATTTCCCTACCATGAAATCCACCTATGCGGCAGCCATGACGGTAACCTTCATGAATGCCTGGAATAATTATCTGTGGCCCAAGGTTATCATGATGTCTGCGGATTCTCAGACCATGCCTATGATGGTGGCGAACCTGTCAGCCGGTTACAGTATTGACTACGGTGTGCTGATGTTAGGTGTGTTGATCTGCTCGCTGCCTACCGGAATTCTGTTCCTGATCCTGCAGAGAAGCTTTACCAACGGTATTCTGGGGGCTGTGAAGGGGTAAACATTAAATAAGTGATCAAATTTAAGTATGCAAGAGACTGAAGATAAAGAAGGAGTTTATCTTCAGTCTTTTTCTGTTCACCGTGATATGCTATACTATGCTCGGAGGGTATTTATGGACGAAGCATTTGAGATCATAAAAACAGGAATAGATTTTTTCTGCAGCCACCTGGTATTTTTTAATATGCTGTTTGCCATCGTGATCGTGTTTTTTCAGAGACGGGATCCAAAGAGTGTGTGGGCATGGCTGCTTTTGTTGTATTTTATACCGGTACTGGGATTCGTGTTCTATCTGTTACTGGGGCAGGATATGCACAAGCGGAAAATGTTCCGGATCAAAGAGGTGGAGGATCACATCAGCAAAGATATAAGACAGCAGGAGTACCGGCTGAGATCCCGGGATGTCCAGGAGCTGGATGAGAATATCCGGGGGTATGAGGATCTGGTCATGTATAATCTGGAGGCCGGAGAAGCCATGCTGACGAAGGACAACGATGTGGATATCTTCATCGACGGCAATGAGAAATTCCGGGCGCTGATGGAAGATCTGCGGAATGCGGAGCATTTTATCCATATCCAATACTACATTATTAAAAACGACGTATTATTCAATCAGATCAAGGATATTCTGATCGAGAAGGCGGCACAGGGTGTGGAGGTCCGGGTTCTGTTCGATGCCATGGGCTGTCGTTCCGTGCGGCACAGCTACTGGAAATGGCTGAATGAAAAGGGTGTGCAGACCGCGGAATTTTTCCCGGCGATCCTGCGGAGGCTTCAGCTTCGTATCAATTACCGCAACCACAGGAAAATTGTGGTCGTTGACAATAAAGTGGCTTACGTGGGCGGATTTAATGTCGGGAAGGAATATATTGATCTGGATGAAAAGTTCGGACACTGGAGAGATACCCATCTGCGGATTTGCGGCAGTGCGGTACTGGGGCTCCAGGTGCGATTTATTTTAGACTGGAATTATGCGGCAGGAGAGAACCTGTTTTTGCGCCCAGAACTGTTCCGGGGAATCGAAGCCGGTACGAGGGATTTCTGTGATCTGCAGATTATCAGCAGTGGTCCGGATAAGACGACTCAGCAGATCCATGATAATTACCTGCGTCTGATCAACAAGGCACAGAAAAGCATTTATATCCAGACTCCGTATTTTATCCCGGATGAGGCGATCCTGAATGCCCTGATGATCGCGGTGAAGTCCGGGATCGAAGTGAACATTATGATCCCATGTATGCCGGATCACCCGTTTGTCTATTGGGCCACCTATTCTTATCTTGGCGATATGGTCATGGCCGGGGCCAACTGTTATACCTATAACAACGGTTTTCTACACAGCAAGGGCATGATCGTGGATGACAGAGTACTGTGTTACGGAACAGCGAACATGGACATCCGCAGCTTTGCGTTGAATTTTGAGGTAAATGCTGTGATATATGATGAAAAAAAGGCGTGGGAAATGGTGGAAATATTTCACAGGGATCTGGAAGTCTGCCGTCAGATCACCCGGGATTATTACACGGGAAGGAACCTGAAGATCCGCATAAAAGAGCAGGTCTGCCGGTTATTGTCACCCTTGTTATAGCCCGGTGGATGTGTTATAATGGGCGGTGCTATGATGCATTTCGCATGGTAGGCACAAAATGAAAGGTATAGGAAGTATTAGAATGAAGAAAAAGACATTAGGATTTCTGGCAGCGGTTTTAAGCATGTGTATGCTGGCGGGCTGCGGAGCAAAGGATACAGGAGACGGCACGGATGCAGCGACCGGCGCCGGAGCAGAAAGTACTGCATTGAAGGATATGGATGTGGACAAGTATGTGACACTGGGCGAGTACAAGGGGCTGGAAGTATCCGTAGACACCGTGGAAGTAGATGAGGATGAGTGGGACAGTCTGGTCAATAATGTATATTATGAAAATATTACCGCAGAGAACGGCGGGATTATGGATCGTGCCGTGGAGACCGGAGACACCGTAAACATCGATTACGAAGGCAAAAAGGATGACGTGGCATTTGACGGCGGTACCGCACAGGGATACGATCTGACCATCGGTTCCGGAAGCTTTATTGCCGGGTTCGAGGATGGACTGATCGGCGTGATGCCCGGAGAGACAGTGGATCTGAATCTTACATTCCCGGAGAATTACGGAAAATCCGATCTGGCAGGACAGGCTGTGGTATTTACGGTAACGGTAAATTATATTCAGCCCGCACAGGATGGGGAATTCAGTGATGAAGTCATCAGTAACTTCGGTATCGATGGTGTGACGAACGAGGAAGAACTCCGTCAGTACGCTTATGATTATCTGAATGAGAATGCACAGCAGAATTATGAAACCAATGTACAGCAGGCAGTGATGGATGCGTTTATGGCAAATAACACCTTTACTTCCGTGCCGGAGGCTCTGGTACAGAAATATTCTGATGCAGCGGAGAGCAGCATTACCTCCATGGCATCTGCTTACGGTGTGGACGGAGATACGTTCACACAGTATTATTACGGACAGGATCTGGCATCTTTCCTGGCTACCTATTCTGAGGAGGCAGCAAAGCAGGATATTGCCTTGCAGGCAGTGGCGAACAAAGAGAATCTGAACATCAGTGACGAAGAACTGGATCAGATGCTTCAGGACCGCACAACAGCAGCCGGTTATGACACCATCGAGGAGTATATCGGCGAGACCTCCAAGGAAGACTACAGAGAGTATTTCCTCTATGATAAAGTGACAGATTATCTGGTAGAGAACGCAAAGATCACCAACAATTAAATTTTAAAAATAGTATGTGACCGGCGAATAGGATGCGGGCCGGTTCAGATAGAGCACGTCGCAGCGTGCGGATAGGAAAAATTATGGAATTAACAGACATCAGAGAACTTCACCGGGAAAAGGACGTCTATATCGGCAAGGAGATCACCGTAGGCGGCTGGGTGAGGAACAATCGTGACTCCAAGAACTTCGGTTTCCTGGTGATCAACGACGGAACCTTTTTTGAGCCTTTACAGGTAGTATATGGCGATGGACTTGCGAACTTCCAGGAGATCTGCAAGATCAATGTAGGTGCAGCAGTTGTGATCCGCGGCACCATCGTGGCTACCCCCGAGGCAAAGCAGGCATTTGAAATGCAGGCAGCGGAAGTGATCGTGGAAGGACCTTCTACTGCGGATTATCCCTTACAGAAAAAGCGTCACTCCTTTGAGTATCTGCGTACCATCTCTCATCTGAGAGCACGTACCAATACTTTCCAGGCAGTGTTCCGTGTCAGATCCCTGATCGCTTATGCAATCCACACCTTCTTCATGGAGAGAGGATTTGTCTATGTGCATACTCCTCTGATCACCAGCAGTGACTGTGAAGGTGCCGGTGAAATGTTCCAGGTGACCACTCTGGATATGAACAATGTACCTAAGACAGAAGACGGCAAAGTGGATTACACCCAGGACTTCTTCGGTAAGCCTGTAAACCTGACCGTAAGCGGACAGCTGGATGTAGAGACTTATGCTTTTGCATTCAAGAACGTATATACTTTCGGACCGACTTTCCGTGCCGAGAATTCCAACACCACCCGTCATGCGGCAGAGTTCTGGATGATCGAGCCGGAGATCTGTTTTGCAGATCTGAAGGATGATATGATCCTGGCAGAGAGCATGTTAAAATATGTGATCCGCTATGTGCTGGAAAATGCGCCCGAAGAGATGGCATTCTTCAATCAGTTCGTGGATAAGGGACTGATCGAAAGATTGCAGCATGTGGTCAACTCGGATTTCGGTCATGTGACCTACACTGAGGCTATCAAGATACTGGAGAAGCACAACGATGAGTTCGATTACAAGGTATTCTGGGGATGCGATCTGCAGACCGAGCATGAGAGATACCTGACCGAGAAGGAATTTAAGAGACCTGTATTCGTAACCGATTATCCGAAGGAGATCAAGGCATTCTACATGAAGTTGAACGAGGATGGCAAGACTGTGGCTGCTATGGACTGCCTGGTACCCGGTATCGGCGAGATCATTGGCGGCAGCCAGCGTGAAGACAATCTGGAGATTCTGGAGAAGCGTATGGAAGAGCTGGGACTGAATAAGGAAGATTATCAGTTCTATCTGGATCTGCGCCGCTACGGCTCCGCACGTCATGCAGGCTTCGGACTGGGCTTCGAGCGCTGCGTAATGTATATCACCGGAATGGGCAATATCCGTGATGTTATCCCCTTCCCTCGTACCGTAAATAACTGCGACCTGTAATTATATGGAGTCATTTTACCTATGAAGAAAAAAACTGCCGGCAGAAAAGTAAATAGAGCAAAAAGAAAGTTTTTATGTTATTTTCTTCTGGCAGCGGTGACGCTTACAGCCACCGGCTCTGTCTGGGAATCTCCCGCGGAGACGGTACAGGCAGCCCCTTCCATAGGAGAATTACAGAACAACATTAAAGAACATCAGAACCAGCTGAACAATATCAACAGCCAGATCAATTCCCTGCAGGATGAACAGGATCTGGTGCAGGAGAAGATTGATGACCTGAATGCGGAGATCATCAACACCATGACCAGTATCGGCATGAAGGAAGATGAGATCGCAGCGAAGGAAACGGAACTTGCCGACAAGCAGATCCAGATTGATCAGACCCAGGAAGAGTACAATATTGCCAAGGCGCAGGAAGAACAGCAGCATGACGATATGGTCAGTCGGATGCGCATGATGTATGAAAATGATTCTTCGGAGAATTATGTGAACCTTCTGTTACAGGGCGGTGGCCTGAGTGGTATGCTGAACCGGATGGACTTCGTGGAGAGCGTTTACGAGTATGACCGTCAGAAACTGCAGGAATACGAGGAGACCAAGGAACAGGTACTGGCGCTGTGGAACCAGCTGGAAGAAGAGAAGACCCAGCTGCAGGTCGATAAGGATCAGCTGGAAGCCGATAAGGCGGATCTGGAGAACCAGAAATCGGAACTGGATGTGATGCTGGCCAAGAAAAAGCAGGAATCCGCCAACTATGATGCGGAGATCAAGAAGGCAAAGCAGGAGGCTTCCGTAGCGAAGGCACTGTTGCAACAGGAACAAAAACAGTTAAAACAGCTGCAGGCGAAGGCACAGCAGGGAAATACTGCCGCAGCCACCGGCACTTATGCAACGACCAATTATACCTCAGTCATCGAAAGTGCCTCCGGCAGTGATATGGGAAAGCGTCTTGCAAAATATGCCTGTCAGTACATAGGTAATCCGTATGTGGCGGGCGGTACCAGCCTGACGAATGGTGCGGATTGTTCCGGATTTACCTTCCGCGTCTACAGTGATTTCGGTTACAGCATTCCCCGTACGTCCTATGAGCAGAGAAGCTGCGGTACCGGTGTGGACTACAGCAATGCACAGCCGGGAGATCTGATCTGTTATGACGGTCATGTGGCTATGTATATTGGCGGCGGGCTGATCGTGCATGCCAGCACACAGCGTACTGGTATCAAGATCAGCAATGCCAATTACCGTCCGATCCTGGCAGTACGACGCGTTGTGTAATTTCATATTTGACATTTGTAAAGTCCCTGTTTTTGCGGAAAACGGGGACTTTTTTTCTTTTTGAAATTATTTTTTCGTGAAATTTGACAAAAGATATCCTTGGTGAAATCGCATATAGACAAAGCAATCTATCTATGATAGGGTGGAGTTATCCGAAATCCGGATGGTTTCGGAAACTGTAAATCTCTGAAATAAGAATTCTAAATAGGCCGTTCGGCCGGGATTTCCAACGATTTTTTTAATAGTACCTTTTATTTTTGTACGCAAATTTACGGATCAGTTCTCTGCTTTTGCAGGGAGAAAATAATGGGGGATCAATGACATACGAAGAATTTAAGAAGGAATTGCGTTGGAATGTGCAGAACATGGAAACGGCACGGGGCAAGACCATACGCCTGCTGGAACGGCACATGGTATGCGGTGATCCGATGGCGGTTCATATCATGAATATTATGAATCGGTGTATGTATGGAAGAGAACAGATCATGATACGTGAAGATATGCTCTGCGCATTATGGATGCGTGGAAAAAGAGAATATATACAGCACTGGCTGATACGGCCTTTGTATGAGCGATACGGACAGGAAGGATGGCAGAGTATTTTACCGGAGATCTCGGCGGGCCTGACGGAGGACGATGAAGAAGAGGACATCGTACTCTCCGGGGAGAATCTGAGCTATGCTGTCTGCAGAAGGCATATGATCGTGCGTCCGGTGAATTATGAACGGTGCAGGCAGGAGCTTGGCAATGCCATCTATCGTAAGATTGGAGATGTGGCGCTGGTGCTGCATCTGTTGACCAGTGAGAAGACCGGAAGCAGTCTGACCATACAGGTGTCCCGCGGTATGGTACTGCCATGGAAGCTTACGGAAGACCAGTTGATCACGGAAGCCATGATGAACACCTGCCGCAAGATGCCGCCCAGATTGTTTCTGGGAGATGACAGGAGAAAGTTTTTTCCCTATGAGGAAGGCATTCTGCTGCCGGAAGAGGAAGGACATCAGACCTGGATCAGCCCCTGGAACCACAGGGAAGGACAGAGAGGATATCTCCTCACCACTACCGCCAGAATCCATGGGGCTGTGGCCTTTTTCTATCCCGGGGTAAAAGCAATCCTGGCGGAGAAACTGGGCGGGGACTACTATGTAGTCTTTCCAAGCGTACATGAAGCAATCCTGCATCCCGTAGACTGCACCGGTGTACAGGAGATCCGTTCCTCCGTACAGCATATCAATGCCGTCTACGGAGAAGGAGAGATGCTGTCTGACCGGATCTTCTGCTACCACAAGAACCGGAGATTAATGCAGCTGCTGTGAAACTACATCTTAAAGTAATAACAAAAGCACTCCCGGTTAATGGGAGCGCTTTTGTTATTATAGTATATTATTTATAAGTGGATCTATTGTACACCGGGATTTTCCATCAGGAAATTCATGAATTTTCCCTCATCAGAGCTGTCTGAGCAGAATAACTCAAGTTCATCACCATGCTGACCAAGCAAAGCAGCAATGGCAATATATTGGGAAAGTTTGCTCTTCAGATTAAAAATATCACCGTCTACGGATCTTAAAGTAACCTCCCCTTTACAACTGTCAACAATAGCAAGAAATTCGTTTACCTGTTCGATTTTTGATAATTTCATAAGAACCCTCCATCTCGTATGTACGTGTAATATTTGTTAAAAACAAGGCTGTTATAAACATTATTATACCTTTTAGAGAAGATAATGCAAGTGATTATTTCGGAGTGAGACCATTATGGTGTGATTTCCACACCGGTGAAGTACATCGTGTCTACATCTCCGGCATATCCGGTCTGCATATACTCATAAAAATGAGTGGGCTCATCGTAATCATAGAACAGGAAACGTCGTTCTCTGGCATCTCCTTCCTTGTAATCAAAGATGGCATCCCCCTGTTTGCCATCCAGAAGTCGTGTGTAGGCTTCCAGATAATCAGATTGGGAAATGGGAGCAGAGGAAATCTGTAGCTCATCATAATGCTCACCGACACCCTTTACGAACAGAATAGGATGCTGCCGTTTCTCGGAACTGTCATCATCCTCAATGTTGTATCCGTGGTCCGACAGGATCATAATGGCCGTATTATCATAGACACCGCTGTCTTTCAGTTTTTGCAGATACGTAGCCACGATTGTCATGCTGGCTTCAATGCTTTGTTCGTAGGTGCCGTTTTCAATCTCGTTCATCTGTGCATCCTGATGCCAGGGACTGTGGGCGCCTACCAGATGGATGAATCTGAAGCATTTGTCATCGGTCAGTGTTACCGGTGTCTTTTTCAGGTAGGTATAGAAGACCTGATTGTCGGAAGAAAAGAGTTCGTAATCACTGATATCATCGGTCTTCTCCAGTGAATTGAATTCCGCCGGGATGGTGAGGCAGAAGCGTTTGAGATCAAAAGGCATGTATTTGAATCCGACCAGCTTGATTTCCAGTTTCATAAATTGTGCAATGGAAGAGATCGTGGGGGTCGTGTCGATCATATTTTCAAATCGGAACATGCTTTCTTCCAGACGGTAAGCGTCCTCCTCATACATTCCCATGCGGTATCCTCTGGCTTCCAGATCATCAAAGAAAGGAGCTTCCCGATAGACTCTCTTTGCATATTCGATAAATTCTTCCTGATCCTCATACCATTCGCCGGAGAAGAGGTAAGGAATTGAATATACGGTGAATGGATAGGCCGACATCGTATTATTATAATAAGTAAAATCAGAAAGAGTTTCCTTATATTCGGGATGGTGTTCGATCACCTGTGACATGATGTCTCCGTCTACTGTGTCCAGAACCAGAAGTACAAGGTTTTGATCGGTAGACATTTCCAGTTCCCCATAGGTGGTGTTGATCATAGAAAATTTGTGTTCCAGGCCCTGTTTTGTGAACCCTAGCGTTACAAGAGTCACCAACAGAACCAGACTGATCAGCCCGCTGACAGTACCTGCTGCATCTGCCACCTTTGTAAGGGACAGCTTTTTCACCGCCAGTATCACCAGAACCGTGACTGCCACCCAGAGAGCAACGGAGCCGATACGCAATCCGGAATACTGTGCCCAATCCACCGTACTTCCATCCAGGTGAGGCAGATTGCCTATCATGAAATTGCCCTGAATATAAGTGCAGAGGAACGCAATCAGATAAACTGTGAGAAATCCATGATATAGCCTGGTATTTATCTTCGAAACGATGAAAGCCAGCAGGAAGCTGACACCCGTAAGTACCGCAAACATCAACAGACAGAGCGGGATCAGATCATAAAAATCAAACCAGAATTCATATTTGTTATTAAAATAAATTTCCAATGGAGCATAAAGAAACAACATAAATCCTGCCGCAACAGAAAGTAAACCGGCGGAACGCAGCCGGAGCTTTGACTCTTTCACAAAAAAACCCTCCCGTATGTTCAAAATGGATACTTGCAAAGTACAACTATTATATTTTGAAACAAAATAATTGTCAAATAGCGGCTTAATTGTCAGGATGCATAACCCCTCAGATACTTTCATAAACTGTAAAAAAGTATCCTGAGGGGTTTTCCTTTGAAAGACTATATTGAAGAACGA